>OBLU010001647.1_pt1 | contig 20724 bp, 22 predicted proteins | sample 1518681 | NCBI WGS metagenome assembly OBLU01 (sample SAMEA3539304, study PRJEB22396) | soil metagenome | biome: tundra; feature: field; material: soil | place: USA | collected 2010-05 | depth 0.15 m
ACGGTCCTTGTGGTCGCGCTCGTAGGAGCGCACCTTGTGGGCGGTGTCAGCGTCGCCGTCTGCCAGCGCGGTGGTGATCGCGTCGACGTTTTGCTCGTCATAGCCCGGCCAGGGCTCGTCGCCCGTCAGCTTGGCGATCCTGTCGGTGATCGTCCAGCGGTTCTCGTGCTTGGCCTCGTAGGCGCCGATCATCCGCAGCTCGCGCTGGCTGAAGCCCTTCAGCTTGGCGGCGATGTCGTGCGCGGTTTGCTTGTCGTAGTCGGCGATCGGCAGGTCCTGCGCGGTCGCCACAGCGCCGGTCAGGGCGCCTGCGGCGGCTGCGACTCCGGGGATCTCGCGTTCGGCGGCCTCACGGACGGCGTCGGCGGCACCCGTGGCGGTGACGTCGTAGGAAGGCTTGCCCTTGACGTCGGCATCGACGACGGCCTCGGTCAGCTTGGGTATCTCGCGCAGGATGCGCTGCAGCATCTTCTCCTCCTCGGCGAGAATCGACGCGGCCATACTGGCGGTCTCGTCATCGCCGACAGAGCGCGCGAGCCGCTCGATCGCCGTGTACGTGGCGATCTCGAGCGCCTCAGCGGCGCAGGCGTCCTTGGCGTTCTTGAGCACCTTCTGCTCGCGGCCGGAGCCGCGGAGGAGATCCAACGGCGTCTTGTAGAGGGCGACGGTCTGCCCAATGACGTTCTCCCAGAAGCCGACGACGGCCATGAGCGGGTTAGAGCCCTGGCCGAGCGCCTCCAGGCGGCCACCGACACGAGCGGCGTGCTCACGCGTCTCGCTGAGGTGCGCCTCCAGACCTGAGCGGTAGGACCCACGAGGGGTAACGGCAATCTGCGACTGGAGAACGCGAACGAGGGCGTCCTCGCTGAGCCGCGCCTCGTTGAGGTACTGCACGACCTTCTGCTGTGAAGCGTTCATACGACCTCCGATCGAAGAGAAGGATCCGGGAGCAGCGAATGGGAGCCCGAGAAGAATATGATGCGCTGGCTGAGAACTCCAAAAGCCGAGCGCGCCGGGACGATATAGCCGTGTCTCGGTGCTAACTGAAGACTGCAGAGCCGTCTACGTGCTGACTACTTCCCGCGGAGAAAGTGGCCGTGGTTGAGGGGTCGTTCCGTCCGGTTTGATCACCCAGAATTCCTGCCAGTGAGCGATGAGCGGGTTTCTGGTCGAAAGGAAAACCAACGTTGCCGGACAACACGACGACACCGCCGCCGCGCACGTCCAACGGCCACGGGCCGTTTGCCAAGAGGCGAGGCGTCGCGGGGAGGTGGTCGAGCGTGGTCCGCGATCGCGCCGCTTGCGGCGAGGCGAAGCTTGACCACGAGGGAGATGGTCAGGTGAATGGCTTCGGCCTCGGACCGTTCGGGATCGTCGACTACGACGGCCCGGAGACGATCCGCATGAGGAAGTACGCCACGGGTACACATGTACTGCTGGAGGAGATCGGGGTCGAGACAGGAGCTACGCCTAGAGAGATGGTCTGGACCAAGAACAAGGCCCGTCTCTACCGCTACCGGCGCGCAGAAGGCGGTGGCGGCAAGAGACGAGCGGTCCCGATACTCCTGATCTACGGGTTCGTACTCAAGCCGTACATCCTGGACCTGGTACCTGGTAACAGCCTGGTGGAGTACCTGGTGGAGGAGGGCTTCGACGTCTACCTGCTCGATTTCGGGATCTCCGGCCCCGCGGACGCGGGGTTGTCGCTTGAGGACCTGGTCCTGGACTACATACCCGGCGCGGCCCACGAGGTTCTCGAAACCTCTGGCGCTGCCGAGATCAGCCTCTTCGGACAGTCCCAGGGCGGCACGCTATCCGCCATGTACGCCTCCCTGTTCCCCGACGGCCCCCTCAAGAACCTCGTCCTGCTCTCCGCGCCCACGGAGTTCGCCCCGCGAAACCCTGGTCCGTTCGGACTCTGGACGCTCGCGAGCCGCAACAGCGGAGCGTTCTTCGATCCGGCGATAGTACCGAGGTTTTTGGGCAACTTGCCGACGGACTTTGCCAGCCAGGTCATCAACTTGGCGGCCTCTTTGCAGGCCACCGGAGTCAGCGTGGCCGCCCGGCCCTTCGGCCGCGGCTGCAGTGTCTACGATGCGGCATTACAAGAGGCACGGAGGTTGGCCGAGCGGAACGTCTCCATGCGTTCGTGGCTGGCGGCGAGCAAGTGGGTCGACGACGCAGCACCCTTCCCGGGCGAGATCTTCCGAAAGTGGGTGGGGGATTTCTACCAGCGCGACGAGCTCGTCAAGGGGCGCGTGGAGCTCCGCGGGAGCAGAGTGAACCTCTCCAACATCCGCTGCGCCGTGCTCAACGTTTCGGGCAAGTGGGACTACGTCGTCCCGCCCTCCCAGACCAAGGCCACGACGGCTCTCGCCTACGGCCCGGATCAGGAATCCGTCTCGCTCGACGCCGGGCACGTTGGCATGCTCGTCGGGCCGGCGGCCGCGGGCAGCCTCTGGCCCCGCGTCCGGGAGTGGCTCGCGCCTCGCTCGGGCCACGTAGGATGACGGGGACCGCGGACACGCTCCTGGCCTAAAGCGTCCGCCAACGCGTACAGGTCACCGGAGAAGTCCTCAAGGCCCCAGGTAGCGTCCAATGGCTTCGTCTCCGAGCCGCCGAACACCCTCAGGTCGGGGGCGAGTCCCCAGTAGGCAGCTTCGCTGAGCAGCGCCGCCACCGTCTCCTCGAAGAAGCGCGAGGAGGAGACGTTGCCGTACACAAGAAGACCGGCTTCCCCCTTCGGTGCCGCCGGTCAGCAAGCGCGTGCTGGGGCGGCGAGAAGTTTCGTTCGGAAAACCGGGTTTAGGCGGCGGAGGCGTCTTCTTGGGTGTTGAGCGGGCGGTAGGCGCCGCGGTCGTGTAGTGGCGCTGGGAGGAGGACGCGGTAGCGGCCGGTGAGGGTGGTGTGGTCGCTGCCTAGCGGGCTGAGTCGCTCGAGGTCCTCGTCGCGGGTTCGCTGCCGGTCGTGGCGGCGATGTGATCGAGGGCGCGTTGGATGTAGATCGTGTTGTAGACGACGATCGTGTTGACGATCAGGCCGAGCGCGCCGAGCTGCTCTTCTTGACCTTCGCGGTAGGGGTGGCGCAGCTCGCCGCGGCGGCCGTGGCAGACGTCGCGGGACAGACCGTGGCGGCCTTCGCCGCGGTTGAGGTGCACGAGGATGCGCCGGCGGAAGCGCTCGTCGTTGCAGTAGTCCAGGAGGCGGATCGTTTTCGGGGCTCTTCCGATGTGCTGCAGCGCCCGGGCGAGCGTCGCGAGATGGCGCGTTTGGCTGCGCAGCGCACGAACAAGCTGGCTAGCTCCGCTTGGTCCCTGAGAAGTTCACGGTTGAGTCATCTTTTTAGGTTGTGAGGGCGGCGTCTGTGGTGCGGGCGTCGAGTTGGTGTTCGTAGGCGCGCCAGGCTCGGGCGATGGCGCTGCGGTTTGCGGTCTCGGCGGGGAGCGCGGGGTCGAGTTCAGCGAGGGTGGGGTTGACGGTTCGCGTGTAGGTCTTGGTGAAGAAGACGGCCAGTCGGTAGCCCTCGCTGGTCAGCTCATAGCGCTGGGTGCGGGGGATTCGCTGGATCAACCGTTTGCGGCGTAGGCGCCGCAGGTCGTAGGTCATCTGCCGTGCGCCGTAGCCGGGGATCAGTCCGGCGATCAGCTCGCGCAGGGTGCGGTTGGTCAGGCCGGCGAACAGGTGGGTATAGGAGCACCCGCAGGCGAGCAGCGCCATTGTGCGCGGCTCCCCGAACCGTAGGCCGGGTGCGGGTAGGCCGTCGTGGGTGGAGGGCAACACCACACGCTGTAGCGTCGTGGCGTCCGGCGCGCATTGGCACGCCTGAAGCTGGGCGGTGAGCAACCGCTGGTTGATCACTCGAAATGGGGATGGCCGTCTGAGCCACCGTCGCGCCAACCACGCCACGCGCTGGTCTTCTCCTGCGCAACGCCGATCAGCACCACCCCGAAGCGACCCTCGCGCTCGGCCCGCTTGAAGTACTCGCGGGCGATGTCCTCCTTGACGTCGCCCTTCTTGAAATGCACCATCGGCACGTCCTGCTCCAGCCGAAACCGATCGATCGCCTGCACATACGCCCGGCCGATCTTTCCCAATAGCGCCGGCGACGGGATCGGGAAGCCGCGATCTAACAGGAACCGGATCACCTGCCCTTGGGTCATCAGCCTCGGCACGTACCCCTGCAAGAAAAGCCGGTCAACCGAACGCACCCGCAGCGTCACGTGATCGGCGAGTAGACTAGAAATGGTGGCCACGGGCGCCTCCAAAACGATCGCAAGGTCGTTAGCCCGATAAGGGCTCCAGAGCTAGACCCGAGGCTGACGTGGCCACCCACCCCGAGCCAAACGCCGGGGCCGCGGACCGCCTATCCGAGCGAGGCTCATACAGAGTCTGGGATCCCCTCCCGCGCAACCGCTCGGCGGTATGAGGCTCGCTCGCTATAGCTAGCGCTAGCGGTGGTGTGACGCTGGAGCAGGCTGCCGGCGATCCGGAGCACGTCGTCGTAGTGCTCGCGGATCAGCCGCGCGTTGATCTGGTGGCGTGCGAGTTGGTTCAGCGCCCGTAGTCGGTCGCGTTCAGGCGCCAGAGGGTGGCGGCCCCGGCGTCGGCGAGGCGGGGGAGTATTGGTAGCCGAGCAGGCGGTAGAGCGCGAACATGACGTCGGTGTAGCCGGCGGTGTCGGTCATGATCTGATGGGAAATGACGGTTGGATCAAGCAGCGGCTGGTGAGCTTGTCGGCGGCCTTGTTGACGGCGCTCTTCGCAGAACCCTTGGCGGGGACCCAGCGAACTCCTTGACGCGCTCGACGTCTGCTGGCCTGCGACCTTTTGCGGCCGGGGAGCGGAAGAAGGCAACGTCTAGAGCTCACTCGGGAGGTGACCATGCTCACGATCCTGCTCATCATCGTCCTGCTCCTGCTGCTGACGGGTGGCGGATTCGGCTACCGCCGTCGCGGCCGTCGCGGCGGGTGGAACCAACGCAACGGTCCCGTCGGGCGTCGCCGACGGGACCGCCGGTCGTCAGCGCTTGTCGTCGAGTTCTTGGCCGCGCTTTTGAAGGAAGCTGCCAAATGCTCCGGCGAGCGTCGCGATCACGGAGATCGCGTAGATCTCCATGAACACGTCGAGGATTCGTCCGCCGACCGAGGTCGGATTCTTGATCTGCGAGGAGACGGTTAGCATCTGCGTCGTAGTCCAGAACGCGGCGCTGCCGAACGTCTTGATCTCGGTCTGCTGGGAGTGGCGTTCGAGCAGGAACGCGGCGATCGCGCAGAGGAGGTCAGCACCGACGGTCGCCACGATGATCGTCACGAGCTGGTCTCGCAGCCGACGATGCGTGGCCGTCGCCGCGCGCAGCACGTCACCAAACTCGCGGGCAGCGGACCTCAGCACTCCAAGCGGCATCGGTCAATCGTCGCGGGCGCGCCGGACGTCAGCGCATGGATCGGCCGCGGCTCTCCGCGGCTCTCAGCGCCGAGCTGGGGCGCCAACGGGCGTCCTGGCTCAGGCGACGCGGTGGGGCTCGGCGTCGGCACGACGCAGCGTCAGCCCCAACCCGGGACGGTCGTCGGCTGGGTGAAGGGATCCGTCGATCGGAGCCAGCGCCCCGTCGAACATGATCTCGTCGATGCGGGCGTGGTCGTGGAAGTACTCGATGTGGCGTAGGTTGGGCGGCACGCAGGCGACGTGGGCGTGCAGCGACTGGCCGCAGTGCGCCGAGAACGGCGTCTGATGGGCCGCGCAGGCGGCTGCGACGCGCAGCCACTCGGTGATTCCCCCACAGCGCCCCACGTCAGCTTGCAGCACGTCGACCGCATGGGCCTGGAGCATGTTCTCGAAGTAACCGAGGTCGTAGCCGTACTCGCCGGCGGTGATGTCGAGCGGCAGTGCCTCTCGAAGCTCCGCGAGGCCCTGCAGGTCGTCGGAGGAGACTGGCTCCTCGAACCAGGTGACTCCGAGCTCCTGCGCGAAGCGGAGCCCCAGACGCCGCGCCTGGGTGCGGTCGTAGGCCCCGTTGGCGTCGACGTAGAGCTCGGCGTCGTCGCCGATCGCTTCGCGAACGGCCGAGATGCGCTCGATGTCCTGCTGCCACGATGCGCCTCGGTCGGTACCGATCTTCATTTTCACGCGGGGAATCCCTTGCTCCACCCAGCCGCAGAGCTGTTCGACCAAGCGGTGCTCGCTGTAGGTGGTAAAGCCGCCACTGCCGTAGACGGGGACCGCGTCGCGCACCGCGCCCAGCAGCCGAAACAGCGGCTGTTCCGCGCAACGCGCCTTGGTGTCCCACAGTGCGATGTCCACGGCTGCGATCGCCATCGAGCAGATGCCGGGGCGGCCGAGGTTGCGGATGCTGCGGACCATCGCCTCCCAAGCGCCGGTGGTGTCGCGTACGTCTAGCCCGACGACCACGCCCGCGAGCAGGTCGCGCACCAACGTGCCGGTGGCGGTGTTGCCGAACGCGTAGCCCAACCCGGCTGTGCCACCGCGTGTGTGAGGCTCGACGACGACCAGGCTCGTGGAATCCCAGGCCAGCGTCCCGTCGGCCTCCGGACCGTCGGTCGGGATTGTGTACACACTCACATCCAGGCGCTCAATGCAGTATTCGTCGCTCATGGCGTTTAGCTCCATTCTCAGCTCGGGGCGATGCCCCAGGTGCTCGTGCACGACTCGCCCGGTGCCAGCGTACGCAGTCCGTCGCCGGACGGCAGCGCATTGGGCTCACTGAGGGCAAGTGGCGCTGTACCGGCGCCTCGAGGATCAGCGGGTCGATCGTGTCGGTGCCAGCCTGCGGTACGGATCGTGCTAGCGCTGCGCGGACACGCTGCTGGCCCATGTTGTGGCAGTCGTGTTCACGGCCAGCCCGCCGTCGCTGAGCGCGTACTCGACCAGCAGGTCCAGCGCGAGCAGCCAGCTGGCCTGGTGATAAGCACGTGGGCCATCACGACGCGATTCTCGCCGCGGTCGGCCGCGACGGACCCCCGGCCGAGGATGCGCCCTCGTAGCGGCGGGAGGGATACGATTGCGCCAGGGCGAACGGCTCGCGCGCGCCTGATCCACGATTGGAGGAGCTGATGGCCAAGACTGCGGCGGATAACTTGTGCGAGCGGCTGCTCGAGTGGAACGTCACGACGATTTATGGGTTCCCGGGCGATGGGATCAACGGCATTCTCGGCGCGTTGCGCCGCCATCAGGATCGGCTGCGATTCGTGCAGACGCGCCATGAGGACATGGCGGCGTTCATGGCGTGCGGGCACGCCAAGTTCACCGGTGAAGTAGGGGTGTGCTTGGCTACGTCGGGCCCGGGGGCGATTCATCTGCTCAACGGCCTATATGACGCCAAGCTCGATCACCAGCCCGTTGTGGCGATCGTCGGGCAGACTTTCGTGCGGGCGATCGGCGGTGATTTTCAGCAGGAGGTGAAGTTGCTGCAGCTCTACAGCGACGTCGCCTCGGCGTTCTGCGAGCAGGCGAACGAGCCTTCGACGATCCGTCACCTGATCGACCGGGCGTTGCGGATCGCCCAGGCCGAGCGGACCGTTACGTGCGTGATCGTCCCCGCTGACGTGCAGGACATGGAGGCGGTGCCAGAGCAGCCGCACGAGACACACACCGTCCATTCCGGGGTGGGCTATTGGCGCCCCCGGCTGATCCCCCAGCAGTCCCAGCTTCAGCAGGCGGCAGACATTCTCAACGCGGGCGAAAGGGTGGCGATGCTCGTGGGTCAGGGCGCGCTGCACGCGACCGATGAGGTGATCGCGGTGGCCGACGCGCTGGGTGCCGGTGTGGCGAAGGCGTTATTGGGCAAGGCGGCGGTGCCCGACGATGTGCCGTTCTGCACCGGCAGCATCGGGCTGCTGGGCACCAAGCCGAGCTGGGACATGATGCAGGACGCCGACACGCTGTTGATGGTCGGCTCGAGCTTTCCCTACTCGGAGTTCCTGCCCAAGACCGGACAGGTCAAGGCTATCCAGATCGATCTGCTGGGGCGGATGCTCAGCATCCGCTACCCGATGGACCTCGCCCTGGAGGGCGACAGCAAGGACTCGCTGAAGGAGTTGCTGCCGCTGTTGCGTCGCAAGGAGGATCGCTCTTGGCAGGAGGAGATCGAGAAGAACGTCGCGGACTGGTGGCGGCTGATGGATGATCAGGGTAAGCCCGCCGACCGCGATGGGCGGATCCGCCCGCAGGGGCTGTTCTCGGCGCTCTCGCGCCAGTTGCCCGACAACGCGATCCTGTCAAGCGATTCGGGTTCGGCGGCTAACTGGTACGCACGTCAGATCAGGATCCGGCGCGGGATGAAGGCGATGCTCTCGGGCAACCTTGCCACGATGCTGCCCGGCGTTCCCTACGCGATCGCGGCCAAGTTCGCTTATCCGGATCGGGTGTCGATCGCGATGGTCGGCGACGGGGCGATGCAGATGGGCGGGATGGCCGAGATGCTGACGGCGGCCAAGTACTACAAGACGTGGGCTGACCCGAGGATGGTCGTGCTGGTGCTCAACAACGAGGATCTCAATCAGGTTACGTGGGAGCAGCGGGTGATGGAGGGCGACCCGGAGTTCAAGGCCTCCCAGGAGATTCCGTATGTCGACTACGCCGCCTGGGCCGAGCTGATCGGGTTGACGGGCATCAAGGTCACCGAGGCCGCCGAGATCGAGGACGCCTGGCGCCGGGCGCTGAGCGCCGATCGTCCGGTGATCATCAGTGCGCTGACCGATCCCAACGAGCCGCCATTGCCGCCGCACATCACCTTCGAGCAGGCCAAGGCATTCGCGAAGTCGATCCTCGCCGATCCCGAAGGGGGCCTGCCGGGCGCGATCGAGGCGATACGCGAGAAGGCACACGAGTTCCTGCCGGGACGCTGAGATGCGCCTGCGGGCCGCCACTGCGTCCAAACGCTCCTCCGAGCACCGCATCGACCGTTGGGTGGTCAACATCGAGCATGGGCGCTTCGAGCGTTCACTGTCGGGGTTGACCGCGTTCGCTGCGGCGGTGACAACAGCGGAGATCTATCTCGAGCACTACCGGGCGAGCTTTGGCAACAAGATGATGTGGAGCCCGATCATCGTCACCCCTCCGGTGATGATCGCCGGAATCGGTGGTGTATTCAGCCGAAAGTGGGCCAAGACATATTTGCCGATCACCGCGGCCGTGTACACGGCCAACGGCCTGTTGGGCGAGTACTACCACGCGCGTGGGGTGGCCCGACGCCCGGGCGGCTTCAAGCAGGCGAGCTACAACATGCCGATGGGCCCGCCGATCATGGCCCCGGGGCTGATGACGATCGTCGGGGCGATGGGTCTGCTCGCCGCGCTGCTGCGCCGCGAGGACTAGCGCGATGGCGGAGGAGCGCGACCCGCGGACCGGCGGCCATCTGCCCCACCTGCGTCCCGACGGGCAGCCCCCGCATCCATCCTGGCTGCCGCGTCAGCGTGTCGGGATAACGCCGCAGATGATCGGCCGCTACCCAGACTACGACGTGTTGGCCAGCGCCGAGACCTGGGATCGGGCCACCCGCGAGGTCGTGACCAAGCGTCTGCGGATGCGCGGGCCGTTGGGGTTCTTCACCGCGCAGGAGGAGCCGACGCTGCGCGCGTTCTGCGATGTGGTGACCGCGCAGGACTCAGAGCCGCGGGTGCCGGTGGCCGAGATGGTCGACGATAAGCTGGGAGCCGGGCGGTTGGATGGCTATCGCTACGCCGACATGCCGCGCGATCCGGACACGTGGCGCCTGGTCCTGCGCGGGCTGGACGAGGTCGCCGCCAGTCGGTACGGCCGTGATACGTTCGCCGCGTGTGATCCGCAGGCGCGCGAGGCGATCATCGGGGCGCTGGCCGACGGCTCGCTGAGCGGCGGCGCATGGGATGAGCTTGATGTGTCGCGCGCGTTCTCGGTGTGCATGCGCGCGATATTGGAGGCGTTCTACTCACACCCGTGGGCGTGGAACGAGATCGGCTACGGCGGGCCGGCCTATCCGCGCGGTTACATGCGCCTCGGTCCGATCGGTGTCCGCGAGCCGCGCGAGCGCCCGGGCGCCACCGCCGAGGACCCTGTGCGGGTGGCCGGGGAGCTCGGCTCGTGACGGGCCGCTTGCGCGGCCTGCTCAAGGGGGCCGTGGGCCCTGAGGCCAACGACTCGCGCTTCCTGCTTGACGTTCACCGCCGCGAGATGCCCGGGCAGGACACGATGGCCAGCTATCAGGACTCTGACGAGGTGGACTTGTGCATTGTCGGCGCGGGCGCCGGCGGGTCGGTGCTCGCCCAGCGCCTGGCCCGCTGGGGGTGGCGGGTCGTGATCATCGAGGCGGGGCCGTTCTGGCATCCCGATGAGGACTGGGTGTCTGACGAGGCGGGCTCGCATCGGCTCTACTGGAATCAGGAGCGCGTGATCGGAGGTGATGATCCGATCGAGCTGGGCAAGAACAACTCCGGTCGCGGGGTGGGCGGCTCGATGATCCACTACGCGGGCTACTGCCCGCGCTTTCACCCCTCGGACTTTGAGACCGAGACCAGTGACGGGGTGGGTGCGGACTGGCCGATCTCGTACTCGGACCTGAAGCCGCATTACGAGCAGGTCGAGCGCGAGCTGCCGGTCGCCGGCCAGGACTGGCCCTGGGGCGATCCGCACCGCTACCCGTTCTCCCCACATCCCATCGGGGGGGCCGCGATGGTCCTGTGGAAGGGAGCGATCGCGCAGGGAATCGAGATGCGCGCGGGGCCGGTGGGGATCGTGAACGGCACGTTCGGCAACCGCCCGCACTGCATCTATCGCGGCTTCTGCCTGCAGGGCTGCAAGGTGGGCGCCAAGGCCAGCCCGTATGTCACCCACCTTCCCGACGCGCTCGCTCACGGTGTCGAGATCCGTGCGGACTGCATGGCCGTGCGCGTCGAGATCAACGAGGCTGACGGTCGATCCACCGGCGTCACGTACATACGGGAAGGCGACGGCGTCGAGCGCCATCAGCGCGCTCGGGTGGTGGCGGTGGCGGGCTATTCGATCGAGACGCCGCGGCTGCTGCTGCACTCGACGTCCAAGCGGTTCCCGGACGGTGTGGGCAACGGCGAGGATCAGGTCGGTCGCTATGTGATGGTCCAGGGCGCCTCACAGAGCGCAGGACGCTTCCCTCAGGAGCTGCGGATGTACAAGGCGCCGCCGCCGGAGGTCTCCTCCGAGCAGTTCTATGAGACCGACGAGAGGCGCGGTTTCGCGCGCGGTTTTTCGATCCAGACGGTCTCGCCGCAGCCGATCGGCTGGGCTGAGCATGTTCTCGCCGACGGCCACTGGGGTCGCGCGATGCGCGAGTACATGCGCGATTACAATCACTGGACGACGATCGGCGTTTTGAACGAGCTGCTGCCGCGTCCCGAGAATCGCGTCACGCTCGCCCTGGACACCGATCGCTACGGGGTTCCGGTGGCGCGCTTTGACTACAGCGTCTCTGAGAACGACAAGGCCAACATGGCCTACTCGACGGACGTCATCAAGGGCATCCTGCACGCGGCCGGGGCGCAGGACACCCTCACGATCCAGCGCTACGCCCATCTCGTCGGTGGAGCGCGCATGGGAACCAGTCCCGATAACAGCGTGGTCAACTCAGACCACCGCGTCTGGGCGGTCCCGAACCTGTTCGTGGCCGACGGGAGCGTCTGCCCAACCCAGGGCAGCGCCAACCCCGCATTGACGATCATGGCCCTCGCCTCGCGCCTGGCCGAACGGCTGGGCAGCCGGAGCATAGCCTGACCCTCGCCGCCCCGACCGCTGACGTCCCACACCCAGGAACAGGAGCACCAATGAGCGCGAAGAACAAGCCAGAGGTCGTCGTGGTCACGGGATCCTCAGCTGGGGTGGGGCGGGCGATCGCGCACGCGTTCGCCAAGCGCGGAGCGCACGTCGGGCTGCTGGCGCGCGGTCAGGAGGGCCTGGACGCGGCTCAGCGCGAGGTCGAATCTTTTGGCGGCCGGGCGCTCGCAGTCCCCACCGACGTGGCCGATCATCATCAGGTCGAGGCGGCCGCGCAGAAGGTCGAGGAGCACTTCGGGGACATCGACGTGTGGGTCAACGACGCGATGGCGACCGTGTTCGCACGGTTCCTCGACACCGAGCCCGAGGAGTTCAAGCGCGCCACCGAGGTCACCTACCTTGGCGCCGTCTACGGGACGATGGCCGCCCTGAAGCGGATGACCGCCCGTGACCGCGGGAAGATCGTCCAGGTCGGCTCGGCGCTTGCCTATCGGGCGATCCCGTTGCAGGCCGCCTACTGCGGCGCGAAGTTCGGGATCCGCGGGTTCACCGACTCGATCCGCACCGAACTGTTGCACGACAAGAGCCAGGTGCAGATCACGATGGTCCAGCTACCGGCGGTCAACACCCCCCAGTTCAACTGGTGTCGATCGAAGCTGCCCGACCACCCGATGCCGGTCCCCCCGATATACCAGCCCGAGATCCCGGCCGAGGCGGTCTACTGGGCCGCCCACCACCGCCGCCGCGAGCTGTGGGTCGGCTACAGCGCCGTGCTGGCGATCCTGGGCAACACGCTCGCCCCCAGTTTCGCCGACCGGTACCTGGGCAAGACCGGGTTCAGCGGCCAGCAGATCAGCGACATGCCGGTCAGCGCTGAGCGCCCCGACAACCTGTTCGAGCCAGTGCCGAAAGCGGCCACGCACGGCATGTTCGGCGACCAGGCCAAGACCCGCAGCCCGCAGCTGTGGGCGACCACCCACCGCGCCGTCGTCGGCGGCGCGCTGGCGGCGATCGCCGCCGCCGGGGCAGCCGGCGCGGCGAGACTCGCTCGATGAGCCCCGCGTCGTCGGACGAGACCGCGCTGGGGGCCGGGATGCCCCACGTCCTGCTCGAGTATGCGCTGCTGGCCGACGGTGAGCGGGGCGTCCTCGTGGGACCGCGCGGTGACTTCGCGTGGATGTGCTTTCCGCGCTGGGACTCGGCCGCGGTCTTCTCGTCGCTGATCGGTGGCGCGGGCGCGTACGCGGTCACGCCACAGGGTCGCTATGTGTGGGGCGGCTACTACGAACCCGGGAGCCTGATCTGGCACAGCCGCTGGGTGACCAGCGACGCGACGATCGAGTGCCGCGAAGCGCTCGCGCTGCCCAGCCACCCCGACCGGGCGGTGATTCTGCGCCGCGTCACGGCGCTGACGGGCACGGCCCGCGTCGATGTCGTACTCAACCCCCGCGGAGACTTCGGCCACCACTCGCTGCACAAGCTCTCCAAGCGCGACGACGGCGCGTGGACCGGCGAGCTGGGGGACGCCCATATCTGCTGGACCGGGGGTCAGGACGCCAGCCCCCGTGCCGACGGGCACGGCGGCAAGGCCCTGACCCTCTCGTTGACGCTTGAGCAGGGCACCCGCCACGACTTCGTCCTGGTCCTCGAAACCGCCGGTTCCGACGCCGGAGCGCCGGACCCCGAGTGGGCCTGGCAGGGCGTCGAGGCCGAATGGCGCGACCGGGTGCCCGAGCTCGAGCGCACCGTCGCCCAGCGCGACGCACGCCACGCCTACGCAGTTATGTCCGGGCTTACCAGCGCCGGTGGAGGGATGGTCGCGGCAGCCACCACATCGCTACCCGAGCGCGCCCGCCAGGGCCGCAACTACGACTACCGCTACGTCTGGATCAGAGACCAGTGCTACACCGGCCATGCTGTCGCCAAGGCCGGCCCGCATCCGCTGATGGACGACGCGGTGAACTTCGTGGCCGACCGCCTGCTGGCCGACGGACCCCAGCTCAAGCCCGCCTACACGACCACCGGCGGCCAGGTGCCCGACCAGCGCCAGCTCGACCTGCCCGGCTACCCGGGCGGCTCGAACATCATCGGGAACTGGGTAAACCAGCAGTTCCAGCTCGACGCGTTCGGCGAGGCGCTGCTGCTGTTCGCCGACGCGGCTCGCCACGACCACCTCGACGCCGACGGCTGGCGGGCGACGGAGGCAGCGGTCGACGCGATCGAGCAGCGCTGGCAGGAGCCAGACACCGACGCGGGCATCTGGGAGATCGACCCCGACGCCTGGACCCACAGCCGGCTGATCTGCGCGGCCGGGCTGCGCCAGATCGCCCAATGCGGCCCCGGCGGCGAACAGGCCGCCCGCTGGGTCTCGCTCGCCGACCGGATCGTCTCAGACACCGCCGCGCACGCAGTTCATCCCTCCGGGCGCTGGCAGCGCTCACCCAGTGACCCGCGCGTCGACGCGGCGCTGCTGCTACCCGCGCTGCGCGGCGCGATCCCCGCCTCAGACCCGCGCTCGATCGCCACCCTCCAGGCGATCGCCGCAGAGCTCACCGACGACGGCTACTGCTACCGCTACCGCCCCGACGAGCGACCGCTCGGCCAGTCAGAAGGCGCATTCCTGCTGTGCGGGTTCCTGATGACACTCGCGTACGCCCAACAGGGCGACCACCTCACCGCCGCACGCTGGTTTGAGCGAAACCGCGCCGCCTGCGGCCCGCCCGGCCTACTCTCAGAAGAGTTCGACGTCACCCAACGCCAACTGCGGGGCAACCTCCCCCAAGCCTTCGTACACGCACTACTACTCGAATGCTCCGTCCAGCAATACTCACCCGACGAGCCACGATCATGATCAGTCCTGAGACCTGTCGTCGAGGACTGCCACAGCGCCGACATACGCCGCATGGGTGCCGACGCACGTCGCGACCACGTTAGGCGACCAGCGCCAGGGGGGCGGCGTGCGGCCGAGCAACGGGAACAAGGTCAGCGTCGCGGCTATAAGCGTCCCACCGAAGGTCGCGCTGGCCCACGGCTCCGAGATTCTGCGCCGCAGCACACCGTGCCACAGCCCGAACATGGAGCCGTAGCTCCACCGCAGGAGCAATCCGAGATCGTTCTCCTCACGGCCGGTCACATACGGCAGGTGCACGATGCTCGCGACGATCTTCCCGGGCACCGCGCTGTCGTCATAGTCCAACGGCCCCCGTACGTTCGGTCGCAGGCGACGCTCAGCAGCGTAAACGAGCGTCATCGTCGCGGTGCCCGCGGTGCCGGCCAGAATGCTACGAATCGGCCAGGGCAGAAGCATTCTGCGTAAGCCTAATCAGTGGACGCCAGCCGCGATTGGTCGCATGCCCGCCGGTAAGACCTGACATCACACGCGAGCGAGCCCCGGGCCTGCCGCTGATAGACGAGATCGACCGCGAGATCGCGACGCTAGACAAGAGCTCAATCGGCTCGGCGCTCACCACCGGTACGGACCGATGGTGATGACCGTCCGGTGCCGGCTGGCTGGTCGGATTTCGATCGTCACCGAGATCGGCGACATCGAGCGGTTCTCCTCGGCGAGGAAGCTGTGGCTCCATCCGGGAAGGCCGCGCGTGGCCTCCAAAACCATCCGCCGCTAGCTCAGGACTCAATTCAAGCTAGAGCTCTTCCTCTAGCTCAGCCGCTTTTTCGTCGTGACGGCCGGCGCTTAGGCCCTCGTGGGAAATCCGTTGCTCGGCTTGCGCGGCGCGCGCGCCCAGCTCCCCGGCGCGGGCGGCCTCCCTCTCGGCGCGGGCGCCCTGCTCGGTGGCTGCCCGGCGTAGAGCGTCGGCTTCGGGGCCCAGTTCTTGAGCCCTGCTGGCATGGGCGTCCGCCTCTTGACGGTGTCCCTTTGCTTCTGAAGCCAGCCGCTCGCGCAGGACCCGTCTCTGCTCCGCGCGGCGTCGGATATAGACCGCCACAAGAGCCAAAACGATCACCACAGCCACGACGATGGCGATGATCACAATTGTCGACATGCGGACCTCTTCCCTCGTTCCTCTCTAGTGACGGACCGCCCGAGGGGATGAGGAACGCGAAGAACCCAACGCGCAGGTGCCTGCATCAAGCGTACCTGCATGTAGGTCACCTGTCCTACGAGGACCGGCTTGCGCTCTATCCGCCCCGTGTTGTTGAACAGCGAGTGCTCGTTGAGGTTCGCCAATCAACTGTCAGCCAGGCGTCGTCGACGATCGCGATCTCGGGTGGACGTACGGCGGGCCCGTGAGCCGGCCGCTGCGCGCCGAGATGGCGGCCAGAATCGCTGGGCGCCATCGTCGGTGGGGGAGCGCCTGATGGCCGCCGCTGACCTGAGGGCGTTCATCGTCCTGGGCGGCGCCGCACCACGGTGGGCCTTCCGGGCGCAGGATCGACCGTGGGTCGGCATGCGGCATCGTTGGAGAAGGGATTGGGAGTGGCCGTCGCCTTCGTGCGCGGGTTGTGATGCGGATGGCCATCTATCGTCGGTTGGGTGGCTAGCGGAGCAGCAGCGTCTGGTGGGCCGTGGTGGCGCGAGGCGGTGGCCTACCAGATCTACCCGCGCAGTTGGGCGGACGGCGATGGGGACGGCGTCGGTGACCTGTCTGGCATGTTGTCGCGACTGGATCACTTGGGCGGTGCGCGGGATTCGCTCGGGGTCGATGCGATCTGGCTGTCGCCGTTCTACTCCTCGCCGATGGTCGACTTTGGCTACGACGTGAGCGATCACTGCGCGGTGGACCCGACGTTTGGCACGCTCGAGGACTTCGATGCGCTGCTGGCGGCGGCGCATGCGCGGAGGATCCGGGTGCTGGTCGACTACGTGCCCAACCACACTTCCGACCGGCATCCGTGGTTTTGCGACGCCCGCTCGAACCGCTCGAGCCGGCGCCGGGATTGGTACGTGTGGGCCGACCCGGCCCGGGGCGGCGGGCCGCCGAACAACTGGCCGAGCACGTTCGCCGCGACCGGGCCGGCCTGGACGCTTGACGCGTCTAGCGGCCAGTACTACCTGCACTCCTACAGCTCGGCGCAGCCGGATCTGAACTGGCAAAACCCCGAGGTTCGCGCGGCGATGATCGGGGTGCTGCGGTTCTGGCTGGACCGCGGCGTGGACGGGGTGCGGATCGACGCGGCGCACCGCCTCGGCAAGGACTCGCAGCTGCGCGACAACCCGGCCGAGCTGGCCGGGCGGCGCACCGACCTCGATCCGACCGTGCGCGAGCGCTTCCGGCACATCGACCACGCGCCGGTGCATGAGATCCTGCGCGAGCTGCGTCAGACACTGGACGCCTACGACGATCGCGTCGCGGTGGGGGAGGTAGGCATCGCCGACCTGACCCGAATGGGCTGCTATTACGGCGACGGCGACGAGCTGAACCTGGCCTTCTGCTTCGGGCTCTGGCGGCAGCCCTTCTCGGCGGTTGCTTACCGCGACACGATCGCGGCGATCGAGACGGCGCTGCCCAGGCACGCTTGGCCGGCCTACGCCCTGTCCAACCACGATCTGTCTCGTGCCAACAGCCGGCTGACCGGCCCTGGCGATTCAATCGCCCGCGCCCGAGTCACCGCGACCGTGCTGCTTACGTTGCGCGGCACCCCGTTCCTGTATTACGGCGAGGAGATCGGGATGACCGACGGTCCCGTCCCGCCCGAACACGCCACAGACCCCGACGGCCGGGACGGCTGTCGCACCCCCATGCAGTGGAACGGCAACCCGGGCGCTGGTTTCACCACCGGCGATCCGTGGCTGCCGATCCCCGCGAGCGCAGCCACGGTCAACGTCGGCGACCAGCTGACCGACCCCAGGTCGTTGTTGACCTTCTACCGGGATCTGATCCACCTGCGGCGTGAGACCGCCGTGCTGCGCGCCGGCGACTATCAGCCGTGCGCCGCTGACCCTTACGTCTATGCCTACCACCGCCACGATCCCACCGATGACGTGCTGATCGCCGCCAACTTCAGCGACTCCGATCGCCGCTACGCCGATCCGCGGCTACCAGCCCGGGGTGAGCGACTGCTGTCCACCGCAGTAGCCGGCGGCGACGAGGTCGAGCTGCGACCGTTGCACCTTCGCCCACTCGAGGCCACCGTCATCCGTCTAGCTTCCGGTTAGCCCGTGGCCATTTCGTTACCGATCCCCATTCCGACGGCGTGAAACAGCTCGCGCGCATGTCGCGTGTCTTGACAGGCTCTGGCCTTGCGACTAGCGTTGCTGCTTACGCTCGTGAATCTTGTGCCAGATGCGCAGCGGGAACATGCCGAGTAGCGGAGCGCGTCGGCCGAGCTGGTCGCGATCCTCGCGGTCAAAAGCGGAGGCGTAGTGGCGTGCCGCGGCCGGAGTGGTATGTCTTGCTTCCCCCCGCCCCGCAATCTCGCTGACACTCCCAGCGCATGACGATGCCCGTCGCCCGAGAATCGGTAGCGGTGACCGAACACCCTGCAGCGCAGCATCATACCTTACGGTTTCGTGCTCGCCGGCGTCGCGAGCGGCCTGCAGCGTGAGACCGGCCGCTGCCACCTGCGGATCGGTGAACACCACCCGTGGTGCATTTGCGTTGTCGCGCGTGGCGCGGGCGTGCCCGCCGGCGATGGCTTCAGATACGACATGGGCCTGGTACTTGCCCATGTGGGTCAGCAGCGAGCGTCCGCTGACATCACCGATCGCGTATAGCCACGGCAACCCCGGCACGCGCAACGAGTCGTCGACCGTCATCTCCCAGCCCGGCTCGAGCCCGACCGTGTCGACGCCGAGATCGTCGGTTCGTGGGCGGCGGCCTACCGCGACTAGGATCTCGCTCCCTTCGACGCGCTCGCCCTCGCCCAACTCGACGGTGATGGTCAAACCGTCGCGGCGGACCGCTCGAGCGGTCCGCCGCGACGCGGACGTCAACTCCAAGCTCCAACAGCGCCGCGGCCAGCTGCTCGCCGGCGAACGGCTCCTCGCGCGCCAGCAAGCGCTCCTCGGATTCGATAATCGTGACCTTCGAGCCGAGCGTGCTGTACGCCTGCGCGATCTCGACGCCCACCGCGCCTCCGCCGAGCACGATCAGAGCGGGCGGGATCTCGCGCGAAGTCGTGACCTCCCGGTTGGTCCACGGCCTGACGTCGGCAAGACCCGGGATCTCGGGCATCGCGGCGCCACTGCCCACGGCGAGCACCACCGCTTCGCGCGCCTCATAGAGCCGGTCGCCCGCTCGAACGCGGCGCTCGCCCGCGATGCGCGCGTGGCCGCGCACGAGCGCGATGCCGTTTTCTTGCAGCCAGGGCAACTGCACCGAGTCGTCCCAGTTGTGGACGACTTCATCGCGACGCACCAGCACCGCGTCGACGTCAAGCCCGCCGGTAACCGCCTCTGCGGCGCCCCGCAACTCGACGCACTTCGGACAGTGCATCGGCCGGGCGCAGCAACGCCTTCGAGGGCATGCACGCAAAATAGGCACACTCGCCGCCCACGAGCTCGGACTCGATGACCGCGACCTCGCGACCCTGATCGGCGACGCGCCCAGCCACCACCTCGCCAGCCGGACCGGCTCCGATCACGGTCACGTCAAACGACTCCACGGTCAGGCGTCTCCTCTCACCACGATGTTCACGCGCATCAGACCGCGACACGGTCGACGACGCTGGCTCAGGTTAGAACCAACCAAGGGTTGCGGGGCAGCGACTGAGCGGGCGCGAAGTGATCTGGCTCTGCTCGTTCGTCACGTTGGTGTCGATTTGCACAAGCAAGTATCATGAAGTTTGGACGGTCGCTGAGCAAGCCGACCAGCCGTCGCTGCAGCTGACTTTTGCCGTCGCTGCGACTCGCCGACGTGATTTGACCTCCGGCCTAGTTGATCCCTTTGGGGATTCGTGACCTATCGGGCGTCGCTCGATAGGGATCTGACGACCAAGACGAGGTTTCTCATGTTCAGAGCCAGGACCGCTGGTTCGGATTCCGCGGTCAATTCCGGTGGACGGTCTTACCGCCGCGGTCGCGCTGGCGGCTACTCCAGGGGATTCGGGGCAGTAATGGGCGCGCTCGCCCGTGTCGTGCACCTGATCGTCGGCATCGTCGTGCTGATCATCGTCGCCGGGATCGTGCTCGTGCTGCTCAAGGCGAACGCGACCAACAGCATCGTCTCTGAGGTCCACGGCGCGGCACGCTGGCTGGCCGGCCCGTTCGACGGCATCTTCAGCTTCCACAGCGCAAGGGTCGCAGTGGCGGTCAACTGGGGCATCGCCGCGGTCGTCTACCTGAGCGTCGGCGGACTGATCTCACGACTGCTCAGCTCGCGCCGCTAGACACGAACCGACCCCCGCATCTTCCACTCAACACAGGAGGGCCGATGACCAACAAGAACATCGACAAAGCAAAAGGTCGCGTGAAGGAAGCCGCGGGCGCGGTGAGCGGAGACAGGCAGCTCAAGAACGAGGGGCGCATCGACCAAGCCGAGGGCTCCGCTAAGAACGCGGTGGACAAGGTTGGCGACACCCTCACCGGCCGCAACAAAAAGTAGAAGCATGCGCGTGTGTGCGACCCGACCCACCCGAACATCTGGAGGGTGACCATGCTCACAATCCTCATCATCGTGCTCCTGGTTCTACTGCTGACCGGCGGAATCGGCTTTAACCGCCGCGGCCGCCGCACGTAGGCCCAAGGACTGCAAGTCAAGTGTGGTTTCAAATTAGAGGTCAGGAGACCTAGTGATTGTTTTCGGCATCTGCCTGCTGATGATTGCCGCCATCGTTCCCAAGCTCGCCGTCCTCTGGGGCATCGGCATCATCGTGCTCGTGGTCGGAGTGATCCTCGCGATCCTCGGCATGATGGGACGCGCCGTCGGAGGTCGACGCCACTACTACTAACCAGGTTTTCAGCGTCAAGGCCGATCCTGATGCATCGGCGTGTGTTCCTAGAGGAGATGTGAAGCGATGACGACGACGAGTCCCCGGCCGGGCCCCGTCCGCAGCGCGCAACGGGGCGGCGACGCGGTCGCGCACC
>OBLU010001649.1_pt1 | contig 20705 bp, 21 predicted proteins | sample 1518681 | NCBI WGS metagenome assembly OBLU01 (sample SAMEA3539304, study PRJEB22396) | soil metagenome | biome: tundra; feature: field; material: soil | place: USA | collected 2010-05 | depth 0.15 m
ATGGAGTTGTAGTTGTCGAAGCAGGACAGACCCTCCAGCAAATCAGCCTGCTCTACTTAGGCCGCTACAGTACCGAGATCGTGCAACAAATCCAATCGCTGAACCCACAGCTGCTCGATCCCAACCACATTGAAGTCGGGCAGCAGATTCGGCTGCCGGCCCAGTGGCGAGGCTCGACCTCAAAGCCATCCGAGCAGCCTAGAGCCGAGCATGATCGTATTGCGAAGGTGAATGAACTATGAGCAGGAATTTGGAAGTTCTGGAGCAGGTGCAGCAGGATCGAGAGCTGTTTCGTGTTGCGCCGGTCGCAAACAGAGGGCCCGCATACGGCAAGCGGGCGACTGTCAGTGGCCCGGCCTTTGGTACCGACGCGATCGGGCGCGAGGAGCTTCTCGCACTGGCACAACGGTTGTTCCTGGCAACTGATGGCAAAGCCGATACCGGCCCGCGGCAGGTGGTCTTCTGTGGGATTGACGAGGCTGAGGGCACGAGCGTGTTGTGCGCCCGTCTCGGCCGAATCTTGGCGTCCCAAGTGACGTCGCAAGTCTGCATTGTGGACGCGAATGTGCGTGCGCCGTCGCTACACCGATTACTCGAGGTGGAGCGATCGGATGGCCAGATTTCGCCCCAAGCGGCCGCTCATGCTCAGCCCGTGCAGCAGATCGCGAGCAATCTCTGGCTGATTTCCGGTCACTTGGCCGCCACCAACGGGGGAGTGACAGCGTCGCTCGACCAGGTTCGATCGCAGATTAAAGAGTTGCCGCCCGAATTTGCCTATGTGGTCATCAACGCACCGCCGGTTGGGCTGTATAGCGACGCGGCAATACTCGGCCAATGGGCGGACGGCGTCGTGCTGGTGCTAGAGGCAAATTCCACCCGCCGGGTGACAGCTCGTAAAGCCAAACAAGCGCTCGAAGCCGCAAACGTGCGGGTGCTGGGGACGGTGCTCAACAACCGCACCTTTCCGATACCGGAGAAGATTTATCGCATGCTGTAGTGGCAAGTGAGAGGCAAGGCCGTGCGCGATGTGCTCGATCCCATTGGGAGCGAGCTACGCGTCGGCTGGAACGAGAGAGCACGCTGGAAATGAACTTGTGGAAAAGTTCGAATGGGACTCAATTGGCGGAGCCATGTCAACTGCGCAGCTGAACTGGATCAGCGAAACGGCACAGATTCCGGTGCCCGCCGCCGAGGATTACTCCTGGTATGCGATCCAGACCCGCGTCCGATTCGAGAAGAAGGTGGCAGTCCAGTTACAGGCGAAGGGAATTGAGACATTCCTGCCCTTTATCAAGCAGGTCCATCGCTGGAGCGACCGGCGCCAGGTCATCGAGCTGCCACTGTTCCCGGGTTACGGCTTCGTACGCATCCCGGCTGCGCCGGACCATCGCCTTAGAGTGCTACAAACGGTCGGCTTAACTGGGTTCGTCACCATGAACGGTACGCCGATTCCCGTTCCCGAAAAACAAATCGAAGACGTGCAGCTCCTGCTCTCCAACAATCTCGCTTGCCGAGCCTACCCATTCATCAAGGTAGGGCAACGAGTTCGAATCCGCGGGGGCTGCCTCGACGGGGTGGAAGGGATGCTGGTTTCTGAGAACAAGGATCACAGCCTAGTGATTTCCATCGAGTCCATCCAGCGCTCCCTGGCCATCCGGATCGAGGCCTACGACGTGGAGGCGGTTTGAACTCCCTCCCGGAACAGATTCCGAAGCAAGAGAAGGAATAGGAATGACCGCGTCCGGTACCACGATTAGCGAAATGCCGTTCTTGTTGCAAGACTCCAACGACGAATCGGTTCTTCTGAGCAAAGTAGCTGGCCGTACGCTGCGAATTGCGGTCCTTGAGCTGGGTCCCGGCGACACGCTCTTCGTACCGCAGAACCGCATGTCCAAAAAATACATGCCCAGCTCAAGCATGGGTATGTACCTGAACTCGATGCCCTACTGAAGGATGCCTATGGTGGAAAGCGAATACCTGGAATTGGAACATTGTCAGAGGCGCCCACTACCGACTCTACGAGACGTCGTCGCAGTGCTGTTTCGCCAGCGCTGGGTGATGTTAGCAGCGTTTGCGATCGTCGTCATCGGGGTACTGATCTCGGGAGTCTGGCTTCCCAAGTATGAAGCCCACATGAAGATCCTGGTACGGCGTCAACGGATGGATGCCATCGTGAGTCCACAGGCCAACGTGACCGCCCAGTATAACGGTGACCAAGTCAGCGAAGAGGATATCAACTCCGAAGTTGAGTTGCTCAACAGCGAGGACCTGCTGCGCAAAGTCGTAATGACCAACGGACTCCAGGAGAAGCACGGGTTTTCTCTTGGTCGCGACGATGAGCAAGTGCGGGTTGCAACCGCTGTGCAGTGGTTGAGCAAGGATTTGAAAATCGAGCCGTTGCGCAAGACGAACGTGATCTCGGTTAGCTATCAGTCTCGTGATCCACACATGGCAACCAAGGTGCTTCAGGCCCTGTCGGCTGCGTACACCGAAAAGCATCTGGAAGTGCATCGTCCATCAGGCGAGTTCAAGTTTTTTGATCAGCAAACGGAGCAGTACCGTCAGGGATTGGCACAGGCACAACAGCGGCTGACGGAGTTCACGAAGGAGAACGGCATCGTCTCCGCCCAACTCGAACGCGAACAAGCGTTGCAACGAGTTAATGAGTTCGAGGCGGAGGCGCGCCAGGCGCAGGCGGCCGTAGCAGAGAACGAGCATCGCATCCGCTCACTGCAGGCGCAGCTGCAGTTGGTGCAGCCGAGAATAACAACCGTGGTGCGTACCTCGGAGAACCCACAACTGATGCAGCAGCTGAAATCGACCCTGCTCGATCTGGAACTGAAGCGAACCGAATTGCTGACGAAATACGATCCCAGCTATCGCCTCGTGCAGGAGATCGACAAAAAAATCGCAGAAGCGCGGGCGGCGATCGCCTCCGAGGAGAACCAACCGGTTCGCGAGGAGACCACAGACAAGAACCCCAACTACCAGTGGATCCAGGCTGAGCTTACCAAGGCTCAGGCCGAAGTCAACGGGTTGGAAGCGAGGACCGCTGCTGCTGGTTCGATTGCCGCTCAGTACCGCGAGGCCGCGCGCCAACTGAACCAGAGCGGGGTGGTGCAACAGGACCTCCTGCGGGAAGCCAAGACTGAGGAAGAGAACTATTTGCTTTACGTACGAAAGCGCGAGGAAGCGCGCATCAGTGATGCACTGGATCTACGTGGCATCCTGAATGTTGCTATAGCCGAGCAGCCAGTCGTTCCCGCGTTGCCTTCACGGTCACCGCTTAGCGCAGCAATGTTCACATTGCTACTGGGGCTCTCGGTCAGCATCTGTACCGCATTCGTGGTCGACTTTGTCGATCCGTCATTCCGCACGCCGGACGAATTGGCCGGGTATCTGGGCTCACCCGTGCTGGCTGCGCTACCAAAGGGCGAAAAATAGAGGGCTACGACATTGAACCTGGTTAAATCTTGCGACATCTCTTTACATAAGGGTTGCAGTACGTCCCTTGTCGTATTGGCTGCAGACCGGAAGGTCAGGACAAAATGATGCCCTGCTTGGGTGCCGGTTGTGAAATACAGTAGCTGGCATCGTTTCGCCTTTTTGACACAGAGTCGGTAAATGAGCGCTTGCCCTTCAGCGATCGCAGAAGCATCCATAGAGTACAACGAGAGTCATTTTTCCGGCTTTCGCAGTTACTACCACTATTCGCGGTTTCACTGGCTGCGGAGTACCTTACAGCGGCTCGGGGTGGGCCGAGACAGTGTGTTGGAACTAGGCTGTATGGACGGAAACGTTGGAACACCTCACAGACTCCGATCTCGACTCTTACCTCCAGGCGTTGGCGTTAGTCACCAAGCGGTACCTCATCATTACCGTGCCGAAAGAACGAGGCCTCGCGTTCCTCCTTAAACATGGCCTTAAGCGACTGCTCCGGTATCCTGATTATTCAATATCTGGCCCAGAGTTCTTTTTCAGCACAATCGGCCGACTCGATAAGGTCGACAGGTTGGAGCACAAGGGTTTCGACTACGCTGCGTTGGCGAATCGTATCAGAGAGTTTTTCCCCAGACTAATCATAGAAGGTGTTGGAGGGCTGCCACTTGGTTGTGCCTTCACCGTGGGTATGGTCGCACGGCCGATGCGGAGCTGATCACAAATTTATGAGCTGCAAGTTAGGCGCGAAATTACTGCCAGGTTGTTACGTTTCCAGGCGGCCGTCGGTGGCATCCATCACATTGGGGGCTAACCCCACCATCTGCGAGGCGGTCTCCCCGTAGCGTCCTTAGTAGGTTATGGTGTCGTAATGGCGGCGTTTAGACGCATGGTGCCGGGTTTGTCAGCAAATACGTCTGCAAGTCGCGAAGTGCTGCGACGTGAAATATCGCTGGTAGCTTCATTGCTGCGGCAGTGTTCTTGCGTGGTACTCTGGTTCTTCGTATTTTCTGTCGCATGTAGTGTTGAAGTGATCAATGGAATCGGCACTGTGGGAAAGTTGTGTGGCTTAATTGCATTCGCGCTGGGGTTCTGTGCTGTGTTGAGTACCGGACACTATAGAAGGCTGACTCTGGTACACGTCTTCATGGCATGGTTTGTATTCCAAGAAGCAATTACATGTTTCTGGAGTATGGATCCATTTGCCACTGTGGAAACGTCAATTACCTTTGTTCAACTACTTGGCTCCGCATGGCTTGTGTGGGAGCTTACTGATTCGCAGCAGCGGCTTAAGAATTTGCTAAACGCGCTCGTTATCGGAACGATCGTGCCTAGCCTTTACACAATTGCAAATTACTCAACGAACAGGCAGTTTGCGTGGGAGAGGTACTCGGGTGCCGGTTTTGACGTCAACGATCTTGGGGTTCTGCTCGCCATCAGCATAGTCTGGTCAATACATCTTATGTCGCGGGCTGCAAAGTGGACAGCATTGCTGTATTGGGCGCAAATTGGGGTAGTGAGCTTCACAATTCTTCTGACCGCATCTCGCACGGCGACTATCGCCGCGCTGGTCGCGTTGGCTTATATCCCGTTTTCCAGTGGCCAAGTCATCGCCAGGAAGGCCGTAGCTTACGCCGTCGTTGCTGTTGCCCTGGTAGGCGTGTTGTGGATTTCTGCGCCCGCAAGCTCCCGGATTCGCCTGCTGTCGATCGTGCCTGAAGTGGTCAATGGCGACTTATCAGGACGGACGCCTGTGTGGAAATCGGGATTGAAACAGTTCGAATCCCACACATTTGTTGGCGTAGGTGCCGGGGCATTCGGGAAGTCGGTGCAGGAGAGCATGAAAGACGAGTTCGTTGCGCACAACACATTTTTATCAGTGCTTGTGGAAGGAGGTATCGGATGTTTGTGTGCGTTCGGCAGCCTATGTGTGCTGCTGCTACGATGGGTTCTTAGGATGCCATCAGAACAGAGGAATCTTTGGTTATTTACTGTGGCGGTGTGGATGGTCGGTGCTTCAACACTGACCCTGGAGCACCACAAGATCACGTGGCTAGTTTTTAGCCTCATCACGGCCCAAGCGGGAATTCTTCGGAAATACAAAGATTGTGAACACCACTCTCGCGTGTCTGATCTGGTCCATCATCCCGCGTTTGTTGGGGCCCGAGGGTAGAGGTAGATACGTAAGCGAAATGCATAGTACGGGCCGACATGAAGAAGGTACACCGTAAGAACCAAGTTATTCGTGTGGGTCTGACTCTCAGTGTTCCGGACGTGTATATACAGAAGCACATGGACAACACTCGTAGTCGCCAGTTATTCAGTGGAGTAGCCCCTTTTCACACCTCATTGAGGAAGAACGTTATATGGGCGTTTTCAGGCAATCTGGTGTTTTCCGGATGCCAGTGGGTCGTACTCAGCGTTTTGGCTAAGCTGACCACACCAGAAGTCGTAGGGAAGTATGCTCTCGCACTGGCGGTGGTTGCTCCGTTGATGATGATCGCTAACTTCAACATCGGGGTAATGCTGGTCACGGATACGAATAGGCAGTTCCGATTTGCCGATTATCAGACCGCTCGCCTTTCGCTTATCGCCTTGAGCTTCGTTCTCATGCTAGCGGTCGTACGAATCTCACACTTCTCCATCGACGTTCTTCTGGCGACGGTAATCCTGGGAATATTGCAAGCGGTCGATTGCTACAGCGATCTGTATTTCTCCCTTATGCAGCGGTGCGAACGCATGGCGCGGATCGCCGTGTCGCTTATTCTCCGGGGATTGCTCTCGCTGGGCGTTGGCGCTGCCGTGCTTTACCGTACTAAGGACTTGTTATGGACACTTGCAGCGATGGCTGGTGGCCGATTAGTAGTGTTGTTGGCCTATGATTTGTGGGTGTGTAACGAGTCGCGCGTTTCTGACGGTACGCTTATTTCGAATGAACTCGCGGATTGTGGAGACAGAGCCCGCGCCACCTCGATTCAAGCAGCATTCCACATTGTGAAGACTGCGCTACCCCTAACGATTGTCACGTTCCTGACAGTGCTTGGCGTGAACATCCCACGTTATTTTATCGAGCGGTATGCGGGACATCGAGATCTCGGCATTTTTGCCGCGATGTGGTCACTACTCACAGCCGGAAATATGATCGCGATTGCGGTTGGTCAGGCGCTCTTTCCGCGGCTGAGCAAAATGTACGCTGCGAGGGATCTGGATGGTTTCAGGCGACTTGTTTGGCGCTCGGTTCAAATTAGCATCGGATTGGGTTTTATGGGTACTGCCGGTTCGGTGATTGCCGGCAAGCAAGCCCTTCAGTTTATTTACAGACCTGAGTATGCCGAGAGACACTGGCTGTTTACTGCCCTCATGTTTACAGGAACTTTGCTCTACGTTATAACCGCACTGGGTTATGCAGCGACCTCAGCGCGATCATTCAAGAGCCAGGCTGTGTTGATGTGTGTTGTGGCTAGTACAATGTTGGTAGGAAGTGCACTCTTAGTGCCACGCTTTGGACTGTGGGGCGCAATCTTAGCGGTCGCTATTGGTTCAGGTTTGCACATTGCTGGGTTGTGGATGATTCTCAATACCGTTTGGGGGCCGAATCACGCAATCGAGGTGCAGCAATCAATGGCAGGCGAGAGCGCCTAGGCCGAAGACCTGCCCGCCTTAACGGCTCATTTCATCTTCAGAGACCAATGATTATCTACAAACACTTCTTTATCACTGAGGCGGAATCCTGGTATTCACCGGAACCAGTTGACAACGGCATTGACCTGCTACGGTGCTATCAACTGGCCGTCCGACCAGCCGACGAGCGCACGGTCGAATTTAAGACAATCTGGATCGATTTGGGCCAGACCGAGGAAGAACTTTTCGCCAAGTTGCGCAAATCTACTCGCAACGACATTCGCCGGGCTTCGGCGGATGGGGCTAAGTATGACTACTGGACCGAGGATCCGGGTACTCAACTGGAATTGTTTTGCGAGTTTGTCGATACCCATTCGGTGGTCAATTACCCACGGCGCGAGGTGTGGATGTGGACACGGCGGCATGCTCAAAACGGCACCCTCGACCTTTCTCGCACAATGAGCAATGACGGTCGTACTCTCGCCTGGCACGCGTACTACCGTGACCGCGAACATGCTCGTTTGCGATACTCGGTGTCGTTATCCCGTGCCAGAGATGCGTCGCCGCTGCGGAACCTCGTCAGCCGGGCTCACCGATATCAGCATTGGGAAGACATCAAACGTTTTAAGGCAGGCGGCGTCCTCATTTATGACCTTGGGGGCTGGTACTCGGGGACCGACGATGAAAAGCTCTTGCGCGTGAACCAATTCAAGGAAGGATTTGGTGGAAGAATCGTAACTAGTTTTCACTGCACCCGGCCTCTAACTGCCAAAGGGAGGCTGTATTTGTGGAGCACCGAAATGCTCCGTAAATCACTCAGGTTAGTCAGGAACTGCGCTTTCGCGGTGCCATCGCAGGAAGTCTCGCTTCCCGTTCGCCCGGCGGAGCCTCGCTGATGCAAGCGCAAAAGAAGTGTCTGGAGGCATATCCCGAAATAAAACTGTCTCGGGTACTACGCCGTGCCGGCTCGTTCGCCTCGAACATGTCACAGTTCACGGAGTTACATACCTCGGGGCGTGCGGCACTCTACTGGGCATTTCGGGGACTTAACTTGAGTAGCTCCTCTGTTGTTTGGATGCCGTCCTTCCACTGCGGCGTCGAAGTACAAGCTGCATTGGATGCAGGCCTCAATGTCGAGTTTTACCGGATCGGTGCGGATCTTACGTTTGACACTGACGAGATCGTGGTGGGTGCGAGAAAACGTCCTGGCCCTATATTAGTGATCCACTACTTTGGGTTCGGACAACCCGCAATCGGCGATTTAGCAACTGAGTGCCGTGATCGGGGCTGGATCCTCATTGAGGATTGCGCCCACGCGTTATTTTCGTACGACAAAACGCGGGCTCTTGGCGACTATGCTCCAGTATCGGTGTACAGCCTGCGGAAAAGCTTGCCACTGTATCACGGTGGGGCTCTCAAGGTGGACCTGGATGTCCTTCGGCAGGTCACTCCAAGGCCTTTTCAGGCACCGCAACTGCGACGATTTGCACCGCGAGCCTACGTACAATTCGCGAAACAGGAAGTGAATCGAAGGGCAAGCGAAAGGTTCCTTGCGCTACTTCGCTCCGCTCGTGGTCGACCCGAAGTAGTTCCCGGCACGCTTGCGCCGACAGCCTTGACCCACGTTGAGGGGCGTGATGATCGAATGTCAGCCGTGTGTCGACGGATAGCCCGGTCCACTGATGCCGGTCATGTTATTCGCATGCGCCGGAGAAATTACGCAGTGTTGGACGCAATGCTCCAGAAGTATGCCGGATACTCCAGTATCTTCCCGGAGTTGCCGGCCGAAACGTGTCCCCTTTGTCTCCCAATCCGCGTAACGAGGCGAGGAGAACTGTTACAACAACTCCACGCGAGCGGTATCCGACCATTCGTGTTTGGCGCGTATCCGCACCCCGAGTTGCCCGTTCAAGAGAGCGAGGATACGGCCTGGATGCGGGACACGATCGTTGGGCTACCGGTCCATCAAGACATGGACTCCATGGACATTGGCCGGCTCGCCAAGGCGGTAGGCCCATTACTGCGGTTGCATCGTCCCGATCACGCATGGTGCATAGGAGAACAACGGCTTCTTAAGTGTAGCGCTCACAATGACCACTTACCCGTACAGAACATGTAGTGAACGTAAGATTTGGCTCCGCAGCAATCGGCCAAGCGACTAACATGTTCACAGAAGCTATCAAGCGTTTATGGCTGGCGCGGCTCAAGGCGCAAGGTTTGCGGATCGCGAGCGATTGCAGGCTCATGGGCTTTCCCAACTTTGGGTCTGAGCCTTATCTGATCAGTATCGGACCACGCGTCACGGTTTCGTTTGGAGTCAGCTTCATCACCCATGATGGGGGCACGTTCGTTTTCCGGAGTCAGCCGGAATACGAAAAAATCATCAAGTACGGGCGCATTACCGTACACGAAAACTGCTTCATCGGTGCGCACAGCGTCTTGATGCCAAATGTCGTGATTGGGCCAAATTCGGTTGTGGCAGCTGGTGCAGTCGTCACTAAAGATGTACCACCGAATATGGTCGTCGGGGGAGTACCAGCGCGTGTGATGTGCAAAGTCGCGGAGTACGCGAACAGCAGCCTACGAAAGTGCCCGAAATATGACGAACTGGAGTACAACCGGAACAAGAAGCGAGAGCTCCTCAGAATCTTTCCCGGACCCTGGTGAGTAAACAATAGTTCTTCAGAAGACATTATGTCTGCGTCACACCAATCGTCCACGAAGTACCTAATCCGGTTCGATGACATTTGTTCGACTATGAACTGGGCAGTGTGGCAGCAGATTGAGGAAACGCTGGACGAGGCAGCGTTAAAGCCTATTTTGGCTGTCATACCTGATAGTCAGGATCCCTGTATGAGGCGGTGGCCGGCTGTAAAGGGGTTCTGGGACATCGCGCGAGCCTGGCACGCGAAGGGCTGGACGATTGCTCTGCATGGGTATCAGCATCGCTATGTCACGCGCAAGGCTGGCATTCTACGGATCAATAGGCGCAGCGAATTTGCTGGGCTTCCGATTGACGAACAGACGCGGAAGTTGACAGCGGCTTGTGCGCTGTTCCGGAGCCAGGGGCTCGAACCGGATGCATGGGTGGCTCCCGCACACTCTTTTGACCGGGTGACAGTTCGGATTCTCAAGGATCTCGGAATAAGAGCTATCAGCGACGGCCTATCTCGATTGCCATATCGGTGCGAGGATGGAATGCTGTGGGTGCCGCAGCAAATCTGGCGTCTGAGGAGAATGCCTGCTGGTGTGTGGACAGTCTGCTATCACCACAATGAATGGAGCAATGCTGATCTCGAGGAATTCCGTCGCGACATCGGCATCTACCGTGAACAGATAACTAGATTCGATGAGGTCTGCCTCGCCTATCCCAACCGTAAGAAAACAGCTTTCGACCGATTGTTTGCCGCTGCTCTGCTGCTCCGAATTCACATGTTGTCCCACACTCCAAACATCTGCCAAACGTGGCGGCGCTGGCTGACTTCGCGTCAGAGGACTTTACGTCAGTCATTGCCATAAGAAATTAGCGCACTCACGGTCATGATCAAAGTGATGCACATCATTAACGGGCTGGAGACGGGAGGGGCCGAACTGGCGCTATCGCGTCTGCTCTCGTTTTCTGACCGATCTTGTTTCGAGATGCAGGTCATTTCCCTTGTGGGTGACGGTCCTGTGGGCGACATAATTCGCGCCGCTGGGATCCGTGTCCACTGCCTTGGAATGTCACGGAACTTCCCCGACGTGCCGGAGCTTATACGATTGGTCCGACTGCTTCGACAACAAAAACCCGATGTCGTTCAGACTTGGCTACAGCAAAGCGACCTTTTGGGAGGAATTGCAGCTAAGCTGGCTGGCGTGGCTCCGGTACTGTGGAATATTCGCCACAGCACGATGCATACGTCATACATTAAGCGCAAAACACGTGCAATCACTCACATATGTGCGTGGCTGTCGGGTATGCTTCCAACCCGGATCGTGTGCTGCTCGGAAAGATCGAAGGAAGAGCAGCGAAAAATCGGGTACGCCGACTATAAACTGATTGTCATTCCTAACGGCATCGATACTGGCCGGTTCACAATTGATCTCGGCGCCCGTTCGGATGTTCGGAACGAACTCCAAGTGCAGCCCGACACTATACTTATCGGAGCCTCCGGCCGGTTCCATCCACAAAAAGATTACCGCAACTTTATACGAGCAGCGCAGAAGATTTGCGTTGCGTGCCCTACGGCCGTCTTTGCGATGTGTGGCGACAATGTCAGGTTGAGCAACCCAGAAATTGCATGCTGGGTCGCCGACACCGGATTCGCCGATCGTTTCCGTGTTCTGGGCCGCAGAAATGATATGCCGCGTTTCATGGCGGGCTTGGACATCTTCGTGTCAACATCAGCGTTCGGAGAAGGTTTCCCGAATGTCGTTGCTGAAGCTATGGCTTGTGGGGTGCCCTGCGTGGTGACGGATGTCGGCGATTCAGCTCGGATCGTGGGCACGACCGGAAAGGTGGTTTCTCCTGAAGCGCCCGCGGCCCTCGCCGACGCTTGTTTGCAGCTGATCGGATTTGGCTCCGGATACCTGCGGAAGTGTGGGGCGGATGCGAGGGACAGAATCGTCACAAACTTCAGCATGCAGCGAATGGAGTCTCAGTACGAACACCTGTATCGCCAGGCGGCAACCGCATGAACACAGTCCGTCAGCTGCGAATCCTCCAGGTGGTGCCCAGCCTAGCAACCGGAGGCGCCGAGCGCTTTGCAGTTCAGTTGATGACGGAGTTGGTTGGGCGCGGCCTTGAGGTGGTTGGAGTTAGCCTGTACGGCCGCCAGGGGACCCCCGTGGAAGACCTGGCGCACAGCAATGGACTCAACGTGCAGTACCTCGGGAAAAAGCGCGGCTTTGATCCCCGCATGCTGTTCCGCCTGGCGAAGGTGGTCCGGGATTTCGGTCCTGACCTGATTCACACGCACATGCATGCGTTGAGGTACGCCTTGCCCGCAATTCTACGGTGGCGAGTGCCCGCGGTTCATACGATCCACTCAATTGCGGAGCGGGAGGCGCATCTCATAGGCAGATGGGTGCCGCGGCTTCTTTTTCCGAAGATCGTCAGCCCGGTTGCGATCGCTGCTGAGGTGCAATCCAGCATACGCCGCGTGTATGGAACTGGGAGCGTTCTGATACCAAATGCCATTCCTGTGGCAAAGTACCGGCAGCCAGAGGTCGGCAGGCGTGACTGGCGAAAAAGTCATGGATTCGAGGAGAACGATATTCTCTTTGTTTCCGTCGCAAGATTCGACCCGGTGAAGAACCACTCACTTTTGCTGCGTGCTTTCGCCGGCGGCCCAGCGCGATACCCCAGAACCCATCTGGTCTTGGCGGGCGATGGCACTTTGCGCGACCAGCTTCAGCGCATGACAAAGAGTATGGGCCTGCAAGGCCGAGTGCACTTCCTTGGTGTGACCACCGACATTCCCGGATTGCTGGGTGCTTCCGACGTGTTCGTCTTCTCCTCGGACTACGAGGGTAGCCCACTTTCTGTAATGGAAGGCATGTCAGCAGGGCTCCCGGTTATAGGCACCGCGGTTGGCGGTGTCCCGGAGATGGTGCCGGGCAGCGTCGGAATCTTGGTCGCGCCTGGCGATTGTCATGGCCTGGCAGAGGCTATGGACGTGCTGCGTGCAGATGGGAACCGACGAGCCAACATGGCAGCAGCGGCTGCGAAGCACGCAGACCATTTTGACATGGCCAGAAATGCTCGGTCTTATGAGGCGCTGTACCGGGCACTGACTCACAACGCAAACAGGCTATCGTCCCAACTATCACGAACGGATGCTGTTCAGTTTAGGTGCAGCTAAGCCACCGCTGCCGTCAATTAACAGTATACACAGCAACGCTTGCTCCCCGACTAAGTACTTTCCTTACATGCGAATTCTTTACCTGATCACGCGTTCCGATGCTGGTGGCGCGCAGCGACATTTGTTGGGATTGATACGCGCACTCAGAACGTCCAACGAAATTGCAGTTGTGACTGGCCAACAAGGTTTCCTAGTAGAACGTGCGCAGCACCTGGGTGCACAGGTGTTTGTTGTGTCTGATTTGATTCGATCGATCAACCCCTACCACGACATATTGGCTCTTGTGAAAATCTGCCGCATAGTTCGGGATTACCGGCCCGATATCGTTCATGCACATTGTTCCAAGGCCGGCTTGCTTGGCCGATTGGCAGCCTGGTATGCGAATATTCCGTCCGTCTATAACCCTCATGGGTGGCGATTTGTGCCTGGGGTGCCCATCAAAGAAAGGTTCTGGTCTTTGTTAGGGGAATGGATTGGCGCTCGTTTTGGTGGTGCGATCATCACTCTCGCGGAGTCCGAATATGATCGTGCTCTCCGGTACCATATCGCTCCCCAATCCCGACTTTCACATGTGCAACATGGCATTCCCGACTGCAACTTGCGCGCAAACACTGCGCATGGCGACGTCGTTAATCTAGTCATGGTTGGGCGTTTCGTCCCGCAGAAGGATCACATCACCGCTTTGCGTGCCCTTGTCGGCCTCCCGGAAAACGTGGTGTTATTGTTCGCCGGCGACGGCCCTACAATCCAGCATGCGCAGGCCGTAGCATCTAGGCTAGGACTCGAGCATCGGGTCAAGTTCTTGGGAAGCTGCTCGAACGTAAGCAGTATTCTGGCCGCCTCGCATATCTGTATTTTGGCTTCGCACTACGAAGGGCTGCCAGCGACCATACTCGAGGCAATTCGCGCCGGATTGCCTGTTGTAGCCAGCGACGTGGGAGGAGTGCGCGATTGCGTTATCCATGGTCAAACGGGCTTTCTCGTGCCGCCGCGTGATCCCGGTGCATTGCGCGCAGCCCTTTCCACCTTGGTTGCGCAGCCTGCGTTGCGTGCCTCGATGGGTGCTGCAGGCCGCCGGCTGTTCGAAAGCCGATTTACCGTTGATGTAATGATCGCGAAAACTTGTGAGCTCTATTACCGCCTTACAGGAATCAAGCCGTTACGCGTCCAATCGGATGAACGATTCCCCCGCGAGTTCACGGCGAGCCCGGTGGCCTAGCGATCTATATCGCTAACCTACCGCGCTGGGATCCAATTGTCGGACCGGTACCTCCAGAAAGCCGGTCGAGTACAAAAGATCTGCTCCAGCAGCTCACACGACAAGACGTTATTCGGGTCCTGCACCATGAAGGCTGAAGTGGAGGCTGGAAATGGAAAATAAAGACCGTCCTGAACAAGTTCGCTGGTACCGCGCAGCGACCTATTTTGATGAGGTCCATCGCATTATGCGTAACCTCCCGTATGAAACGGTCGAACAGGCGATCGAGGCGCTACTGCGGACTCATGAGGCAGGTCGCGCAATTTACTTGTTTGGAAACGGCGGCAGTGCTTCCCTCGCTTCACATTTTGCTTGCGATCTGGGGAAGGGAACGTCGGATGTCGCCATCCCTCGGTTCCGTGTGATCTCTTTGACTGACAATATCCCGCTGATGACCGCCTGGGCCAACGACCTCGGCTACGAGCACGTGTTTGCGGAGCAACTGAAGAATCTTGTGGTGCCTGGCGATGTGGCGTTTGCCATCAGCGGCAGTGGGAACTCGCCAAACGTGCTGAATGCATTGCGAGTGGCCAAACAACGCGGCGCACTCACAGTCGGACTTACCGGGTTTCAAGGCGGCAAAATGAAGTCGCTCTGCGATATCTGTATCATCATTCCGTCAGACAACATGCAAATCATCGAGGACCTTCACCTCAGTATCGCCCACGCATCATTCACCGCCATACGGGCCAGGATGCAGGCTGCAAAACCTATCCCTGCTGTCACAGAGACCTCCTGGAGTAAAGCTGCGTCGGCGGACTAGCATGGAACGTGAATCGCTACATCTTGTGAAGTTTGTGAACAGGTCAAGATGAATTCCTCACATGCTCAGGTTCGTCTCCACGCAACGGCTTGCACCAGTGCGCTCCGTCTCCAGCGAGTATGCAAGTGGGTCATCGATGTTGTTGGCTCGCTTTGTGCGATCGCTTTGCTAGCGCCACTGTTTGCGGTCATTGCTATTGTCATCAAGTTGCACGACGGCGGTTCGATCATTTACCGTCGGCGAGTTCTCGGATTGCGGGGCGAGTTCGACGCCTACAAATTCCGCAGCATGCGTCCTGATGCTGATGCGGTACTACGCTCGCAACCAGAATTGCGGCGTGCTTTCGAGCACAACTTCAAGTTACAGTACGACCCACGGGTCACGAAGGTGGGTGCGATTCTCCGGAAGTACAGCTTGGACGAGTTGCCGCAGTTGTTTAACGTTCTGAAAGGCGACATGAGCCTTGTGGGCCCGCGGATGATCACAGCCGCCGAATTGGACAGGTACGGCGAATACCGTAAGCTGCTCCTCACCGCCAAGCCTGGCCTAACGGGTTATTGGCAAGTCAACGGCCGACAGACGACCTCCTACGGCGATCGCGTGCAGATGGACATCTTCTATATCCGAAACTGGAGCTTGCTTCTCGACCTACATATTCTCCTTAAGACTCCGATTTCGGTGCTCAGAGCAGAAGGATCATTCTAATGGCGACCATTCTTGTTACTGGTGGAGCTGGTTACGTTGGGTCAGTGTGCTGCGGCGAGTTGCTGAAGCTCGGGCATGCAGTCGTTGTAATTGATGATCTCTCTACTGGTTTTCGGGAGGCGATTCCTGCCGGCGCAACATTCTACAAGTTGGACATCGGCGATCGCGCCGGGCTTGCGGCTGTGCTGGCCCGGAGAAAAATCGACGTGGTTTTTCATTTTGCTGCCAAGGCGCTGATCGCCGAGTCGGTAACAAACCCCGGGTGGTTTTTTGATTGTAATGTTAGCTCCGGCATCGCCATGCTGGAAACATTGCGAGCCGCCGGCGTCAAACGGTTTGTCTTCTCGTCTTCCGCGGCCGTGTACGGCCAATCCGGTCCCGTGCCTATCACTGAAGATCACCCGACAGAGCCTCTGAACTCGTACGGCGAAACCAAACTTATGTTCGAGCGGATACTGCGCTGGTATGCACATTCGTATGGTTGGGGCGTCGTCGCGTTCAGGTATTTCAATGCATCCGGAGCGACCGCGGAACTCGGCGAGCGACACTGTCCGGAAACCCACATCATCCCTCTGCTTTTGCAGGCCGCGTCCGGTGAACGCGAATCGTTCACAATCTATGGCAACGATTATCCCACTTTCGACGGTACCTGCATTCGCGACTATGTACACGTCGCCGATATCGCCCAGGCGCATATCCGCGCACTAGAAAAAACGAAGACGAGCACGTTCGAGGCTTACAACATCGGCTCAGGAACAGGCTTCTCGGTCAGCGAAGTTGTTGCTGCGGCGAAGCGCGTGACCGGGTGTACGTTTCCAGTCAACATAGGGCCGCCGCGTGCCGGAGATCCTGCAGTTTTAGTTGCTGGCTGCGAAAAGCTGGTCGACGAGTTGGGGTGGAAGCCAGAGAATACGCGGCTGGACGATATCATTCGTAGCGGGTGGTTGTGGACGAGACGGCATCAAACCACGCGAACCGACGTACAAGCGGTCCATTAGGCGGCTCGGATTAACTGACCTCCTATTGCACACCTGTGCGCAATTTGTTTTCCAAAAGATATGCGGCGCAGCAAGCCTATGTATCGGCGCACGACTCTTCCCCGTGATCACGGAGTAGATTGAGATGAGTAGAAACAGATTACGTTATTGGATTCTGCCGGCCGACTTGGTCTGGATCAGCGCGGCTTTGCTTTGGGCCTTAAGCATACGCTTCGGCTCGCTGTGGCAGAGATCGGTACCGAACCATGCTGCTGCCGACGTGGCTGTGATACTGATGTCCAGTGCCATCATCTGGACGCTGCTCTACTTCGTGATGGACCTCGACGGACTCGACTGGGCATCCGACCTTCCTGGCAGGACCTCATTCCTTCTGTTGGCGGTCGGTTGCTTTATTTCGTTGCTGGCTGCCAGTTCCTACTTCACCCGGGAGTACTTTTCGCGGTTGGCGCTCGGTTACTTTGGCATTCTGGTGTTCGGGGGATTCGTCGCATCCCGCTGGTTGATCCTGCGCCTTCTCAGTTCCGCGCAATTCCCGGGAGCAGTGCGACGAGTTGTGATTTTAGGGGATGGAAGGCTGGCCCGGGAACTAGTTCAGAAGTTTGAGAATCATCCCGAGCTACGGTGTCGGGTCATCGGATGCCTGTCGTCCGGGACCGAAGGACGCCCAGGCGCGGCGGCACCGACGCGGATGTCAACTCTTCATATCATCGAGTTCTTGCAGGCCAATCGAGTTACCGATCTCATGCTGGTGCCGCCTGCGCCTATGCCACGCGAAGTCTTATCACTCATCGCACGCTGTCAGGCGGCTGGCATCAAGATTAGCCTGGTACCACAACTGTATGAGCTGTACACCTCTAGGCCCAGGTTGATCGAAGTGGGGGGCGTGCCACTGCTCACGCTCGACCAACACGGTACGCCAGAGTGGCCACAGATCATGAAGGCAGTCCCCGACCGTTTGCTTGCTCTGCTGTTGCTCGTGGCCTGCTCTCCTTTACTGCTCATTGCGGCCCTTTACTTGCGTCGCACAGGGCGGAAGGTATTCCAATGTGAGTTGCGGTGCGGCAGGGATGGTGTCCCCTTCCGGATGCACCGACTGAACATCGACCGAGACATTCAGCACGCGCACCGGCTTGAGTCGGCACTCTCGAACACGGGCATGACGGAACTGCCGCAATTGTGGAACGTGCTTCGTGGAGAAATGAGTCTTGTGGGGCCGCGGCCAGAATCGCCAGCGCGCGTGAAGCACTACTCGGAGTGGCACCGTCAGCGACTTCGCGTAAAGCCCGGCATTACTGGCTATGCCCAGGTGCAGGGTCTTCGCGATCAGCATTCGTCCGAAGAAAAGACTCGCTTCGATTTGCAGTACATCCTTAATTGGTCGCCCGTACTGGACTTGGCTATTGTGCTTCAGACCGCTTGGGTTGTGGTCCGACGTGCAGGCATGAGTCTGAAGCGAAGTCCCTATCAGCGAGTTGATCAGTACCAGCACCGGGCCACAGAGGTCTAGCAATGTTAATGGCGCGAAGTCCGGTGCGAATCAGCTTTGGGGGAGGAGGGACGGACCTGCCCGCTTACTATGAAAGGTTCGGGGGCGCTGTGCTCAGCACAGCGATTGATAAGTATTTTTATACCATTCTACGCAAACGCGATGATGGGAACATCCAGGTGATTTCGTCCGACCTCCGAAAGCTGGAAAACTGGCGTGACATTGGAAAACTGGAAGTTAAGGGGAGCGACTTAGAAATTCCACTGGCAGCCATAAAAGAGCTGGGATGTGAGCTGTCAGTTGATTTGTTCCTTGCATCCGAGATCCCACCGGGTACTGGTCTGGGTTCCTCCGCCAGCGTTTGTGTCAATGTACTGAAAATCCTCTCCGAGTACCTGACAATTGGACTGTCGCGCCACGAGATTGCCGAGCGCGCGTACCACATTGCTCGCGATGTACTAGGAAAACCAGTCGGCAAACAGGACGAGTACGCCACTGCGTTCGGGGGGCTTAACTATATCGAGTTTCGCCATGATGGTACTGTCTCCGTCCAACCCATTTCGCTTCCGCCGGATGTTTTGCGTGAACTGCAATCTAACTTGATGCTGTTCTTCACCGGCACTGCTCACAATTCGTGGGACATCCTGAAGGACCAAGAAAGTTCGACCAAAGCTGTTTCGGGAATGGCCGTGGAAGCGCTGCACGAAATTCGCGAGCTCGCCGATAGGATGCGCTCCGTCCTGCAAAGGGGAGAACTCGATCGCTTCGGTAAACTTCTGGATGTAGGCTGGCAGGCCAAGAAGCGCATCTCCAGCAAGATCTCAAACTCCAACATCGACGACTTGTACAATATGGCCCGCAGTAATGGTGCGCTAGGCGGGAAAATCACTGGTGCAGGTGGCGGTGGATTCCTCCTGCTGTATTGTCCCGAGCTGCGCCAGCAGAAGGTGCGAGAAGCGTTCGTTGCCTACCGCGTACCTGAGTTGTCGTTCGGATTCGATGTCGAGGGCGCGAGGATCGTCATCAACGATCCGTTCCTGGATAGCGATGCGAACTCGGGGCTGAGTTGGCAGTTCATCCCATGCACGAACGCTGTTTCTTAAGGCAGGCAGCACCGGTACAACCCAAGACCTCATCTTATGAAGGCGTTCTTGCTCGCGGCGGGAGAGGGATCGCGACTGCGCCCAATCACCAATACAATCCCGAAGTGTCTTGCTCCGATCTGCGGACGTCCGATACTCGACATCTGGCTTGAGCATTGTTATCGCTCTGGTGTCGATGAAGTGTTGATCAATCTGCACGCTCACGCCGAAACGGTCCGCAGGTTTCTCTCAGAGCGCGACTACGGTATTCGCATCCGGACGTGCTACGAGCCTACCCTACTCGGCAGTGCCGGTACTTTGTTTGCAAACCGGAGATGGGTCGAGTCGGAGCCGTGCTTCTGGGTTTTTTATGCCGACGTCCTAACCAATGTAGATCTGACAGCAATGTTAAATCGTCACATTCGCTGTAGATTAGCGGCAACACTCGGCGTATATGAGGTCTCGAGCCCGAGCCAGTGCGGGATTGTGCGGGTGGACGATGCTGGTGTGATCCAACAATTCGTGGAGAAGCCTACCACGCCTGTTGGGAATCTGGCCTTTTCTGGGGTCATGATCGGCACTGCCCAAATCTTCGAGCATTTGCCGTCGGAACTACCGGCCGACCTGGGCTTCCATGTCTTCCCCCACCTGCTCGGCCGTATTTCTGCGTTTCCAATCCGTGATTACCTCCTCGATATTGGCACGATGGCCAACTACGAACTAGCCCAGCGAAGCTGGCCAGGACTGGCGGTGAATTTGGGGACAATGCAATGCTGAAAGCCGCGGTGTTCGACATGGACGGAGTAATCGTTGATAGCCATCCTGCACACAAGCGGGCGTGGCGGGAGTTCCTGTTATCCATTGGGCGATGCGTTTCAGATGAAGAGCTTAACTTCGTGCTGGACGGTAGGCGGCGCGACGAGATCCTACGGTTTTTTCTCGGAGAGTTAAGTAACACACAGATATGTAAGTACAGCGACAGAAAAAACGAGCTTTTCTACGCCGCCTGCGGCGACCTCAAGCTGACTGACGGATTATTGGACTTCATGTACGCGTTGGAGCAGGCAGGCGTTCGCATGGCGGTCGCAAGCTCGGCCGCTTGCAGCCGTGTGGATTACATCCTCGAACGCTTCGGCATCCGAAAAAGATTTTGCACCGTCGTGTCCGCGAATGATGTTAAACGCGGCAAACCCGATCCGGAGATCTATAGCCGTGCATGTGAGAAGCTCGATGCCTTACCCTCTGCCACACTGGCCATCGAAGATGCCGTGTCTGGCATTAAGGCAGCAAGGGCAGCAGGGATGAAATGCTTGGGAGTCGCGGATTCTAGCCGGGCGCCCCTGCTGTATGAAGCTGGAGCTGAGCATGTGATTCCCGACTTCACGAAGATCCAAATCTCTGACTTGAACGAGTTCTTCGGAAGTACCAACGCCACCCTGCGCTAGTGTAGTGCGTCATGCAGATTGACGTTTATTGAGGGTGCGGCGAGCGCGTTTCACTTTTTCCAGGAT
>OBLU010001651.1_pt1 | contig 20682 bp, 15 predicted proteins | sample 1518681 | NCBI WGS metagenome assembly OBLU01 (sample SAMEA3539304, study PRJEB22396) | soil metagenome | biome: tundra; feature: field; material: soil | place: USA | collected 2010-05 | depth 0.15 m
GTCTGGACGTAGTTGTTGGCCACGTCAGGGTAGGCTTCAACGGGCAGGTTGCGGAACGAGATCACGCCCCAGGCGGTGAGAACGATGAGTCCACCGAGAACCATCAAGCGGTTGTTGAGCGCAAAATTGACAATGGCGCGAATCATTACTCTTTCCCCGCGGATTCAAGTAAGAGGGCATTTGCAACGACTTGCTGGCCGGGCTGGAGGCCGGAGAGAATCTCCTGGCGATCGCCGTCTACCATGCGGCCGGCGCGGACTTCGGTGCGCTTGAATTGATTCGCACCTTCAGGAAGAAAAACCCAATCGCGATCGTGCAGATGAAGGACGGCTTGAGAGGGGACTACGGCGTGTGTCTCTTTGGAGTTGCCGGTGAAAGTGGCCGTTCCGAACATGCCTAGTTTGAGGAAGCCGGGGTTGCGAACTTCAACTCGCACTTTTGCGGTGCGGAGGGAGGGATCGAGCACCGGGCCAATGTCGCTGATGCGGCCGGTGATGGGACGATCGGGATAGGAATTCAGCTTGATCCGTGCTTCCTGTTTAGGTTTGAGTTTGGGGATGTCGTTTTCATAAACATCGCAGAGCACCCAAACTGTGGTGAGGTCGGCAATGGTGAAGGCGGTCGCGGATCCGGAGAGAGTTACGCCGGCGGCTGCGGCGTTGGTGACGTTCTGCCCAATGATGACCCCGGAGATGGGAGCATGCACATCGACAACAGTGCTGGGATGATTCTTGTCGACGCCGAGAACGTTCAACTGTTCTTCAGCGGCCGTGAGATCGGCTTTGGCGTTTTTTTCGGAACCCTCCGCCTGCTCCACCATGGCTTGAGAGATGGCGCCGTGCTTGAAGAGATCATCCGCGCGAATGTAGGCTTTGTTGGCGAGTTGCTCATCGTTGACAGCTTTGAGATATGCGTTGAAGGCATTGGAGGCGTCGCCGCTTTGCACGCGGAAGAGCAACTGGCCTTTCTTCACGTTGTCGTCGAGGCGAGTTTTGATGTCGACTACGCGGCCATTGGCCAGGGAGATGACAGGAACCTCGCGGGAGATGTCGGGAAAGACAGTGGCGGTGGCGGTCAACTCGGAAGCGGACTGAATCTGGCCGGCTGTAGCAAGCGGAAATTTTGCGACATCGCGCTTGTCGATGGTGATGAGATTCATGTCGGCAACCTGAATGACCTGGGCCGGGGCCGGAGGCGGAGCACCGCTGCTGCTCTCCTGTTTGGCCTTGCAGCCGACAATCGCCAACATCAAGAAGGCGGTCAGCGGCAGGGCTGCAAGTTTCCGATAAGAGATCGAGATCATTGAATTACCTCGCGACCCACGGCCAGATTGAGTTGTCCGGCGGCAGTCAGATAGGTTCCGATCAGTTGTAGATAGGCTAGTTGTACTGTGCGGTATTCGCTTTGCGCGTTGAGAAAGTCCATCAGGGATGCGCCGCCGTTTTGATAGGAGTAGGTCACTGTATCGCGGACGTGTTTGGCCTGGTCGTTATACTTCGCCTTGTAGGGCTTGAGCAGAGCGATGCTGCTTTCCACCTGGGCGTAGGCCGAATCGACTTCGCTGAAGACCGCGGCTCGCGAGGCTTCGGTTAACTGCTTGTTGCGGTCGATGTCGATGAGGGTGCGCTGCTTCTCGCCCTGGTTGCGGTCGAAGATGCGCAGGGGAACGTTGACGCTGGCGCCGATAGTGTATCGGCCATACGGGTTGTTGAAGGCTGGATTGTAGGAGTACCAGGCGGCGAATGTGGGATCGGCTGATCCGTTCGCTATGGCCAGTTTGTGGTTGGTTTGAGCCTGTTGGATGGACTCGAGCGCTGCACGCAGGTCGGGCCGTGCATCGAGGGCAGTCCGGCGGAACTCCTCGAGAGGCTTGAGGTTGTCGGCAAAGTCGAAGGGCCCAGTCACATCGAATTGTTCGACCGGGGTGCGGTCATTGAGCAACTGCAGAAGTTGAATCTTTGCGGTGCGGAGGTTGACGATGGCGGTTTGAATCTCAGACTCGTATTGCACGCGCAGCAGCTCTATGCGGTCCAAGTCGACCTGCGCGATGTCCCCGGCATTGAAGCGGTCGCGGCTGATTTGGATGATGTGGTCGTAGTAGGCCAGATCTTCTTTGGCCGTCCCCAGCACCGCCTTGGCCTGGATGGTCAGGACGAACTGCGAGCGTAGATCGAAGAGAAGATTACGTTCCAGATCCTCGTGCTGCAATCCGGCGATTTGTGTACCCTCTTTGGCGCTCTGCAATCGAATTTCGCGCTTGTGTTCGCGTTCGTGCAAGTAGTTGATGCTAGGCACGAGCTGATTGCCGGTGAGCGGCAGCCAATGGGTGCCTAAGCCAGGGGTCGTGTGAGGAGCGATTTGCAATCCATCGCTCGACAGGCCGATGCCGGGGTTGGGTCGCAGAAAGGCGGTGATTTGCGCTGCTTTCATCTCATCCACGTTGAGGGCATCGGCCTTGAGCTCGGGGTTTGCGGCCTCGAATTTAGCCTTGATCTGGTCCCAGCTAAAGCTGGACTGTGCGGGGAGCAAGAAAGGCGTCATAGCAAACAGCACAGCCGCCGCCAGTACATAGGGGGAAGGGAGAGGTCGCATCATGCACAACCTTTTCGTCGTGGTCAAACACGACGGTCAGATTAAGAGAGTTGCCAGAAAGACGCAGGATTCACGCGATTGGAAAGATCAGGCGGCCGGAGGGGGGCGATTATGGATAGCGGTCAAGGCGGGGTTGTGTACGGTTAGGGCAGGGAGATGGCCGGGGGCCTTAATCCACAAATAAACGAAAGAAAACTCCGTAAACGTTGACCGGGGCAACAACGCGACCTCAGGATAAATGGAGTGCTGGCTAACTGTGGGGTCGCGGCGCAGATAGGTGTCGTCTTCGGCGAGGTTCTGCGCAGCCTGCAGGTCGTCGGTGACTGAAATGACCGGGAACAGGATCAGGATCAGCATGGCGAGTGCCGCAATCTGCGTTCGCCGGCTCGCGCCCTCGCGGGGGACATCGCGCAACCACAGCCGGACAATGACGATTGCCAAAAGCACCCAAACGAGATTGAGGAGAATCTCCATTCTTGAACCTAATTCTACATGACGGATGAAGCAGCCAACTTGTTTGAACCTGCAAAACTTGAATGGCGCCGTTAACGGTTCACGCGGCAGGGTTCTCGCGGGCATTTACGCCGGCCGAAGTAGCCGATACCCTTCGATAGGCGCATTCCCGCGACCTGTGGACGATGCAGCCTGATGCGCGCTATTCTCTGAACTGGCGCCGCACGGAGCCAACGAATTTCCCCTTCATCCCGCTTGCCATTGCCCTCGGGGCGCGGCCTTTCGGAACAAGAGTTTCAGAATGGAGCTTACGATGAATGACGTTTCACGCCGCAGATTTTTAAAGCATGGCGCAATGACAACTGCATCCGTAGCGTTAATGACGGCGCTGCCGGATCAGCTTTTGGCTAAGTCATTGGCCAAGTCAGGGGGCATTCAGCTTTACACGGTCGGCGACCCGTTGGTAAAAGATATGGACGGTACTTTGGCTAAGCTTGCGGCCATGGGATATCGAACGGTGGAAAGCGCCGGGATGGCAGGAAAGAGCGCAGCGGACTTCCGCAAAGCGTTGGACGCGGCCGGCTTGAAATGCCCGAGTTCGCACCTATTTCCGACGCCGGGGCAAAGCAACGAGCAGTTTCTTGACAACGCGAAAACCCTGGGATCGGAATACGTTGTGTCGAGCGTGATGATCAAGCTGGATGCAAGCATAAAGAGCGTGGATGACTACATCAAGGTCATGGCCGCTTTGACGCAGGACGACTTCAAGAAGATGGCAGGGGACCTTAATGCCCTGGCAACAAAGGCTAAAAGCACTGGCCTGAAATTCGCCTACCACAATCACAATATGGAGTTCAGAAAGTGGAGTGACGGCAGCACGACTTATGAGATTTTGATGGCAGGAACGGATCCCTCACTTGTGAAGATCGAGCTCGACTGTGGCTGGGCAGACCTCGGCGGCCAGTCGCCTCTTGAACTATTCAAGAAATATTCGGGCCGCTTCAGAATGTTGCATGTCAAGGATTTTGTAGCGGTTCCTCACCCGTTGACCGAACTCGATTTGCATGCGATGCCTGAATCGACCGAGCTTGGCAAAGGACACATGGACTATCGCACGATACTTGCCGCGGCACCTGCAGCGGGTGTTGAGTATATTTTCGTTGAACAGGAACCGCCATTTGTCCACTTCACGGCATTTGAGGCGGCCAAGGTCGACTACGACTACCTGCAGTCAATCGGCTAGTACCGTGACCGCGTGGACTCGTGCTTTCCCAGGTCTCAAAATCGAGACCTGGGGCACCCAGATTCACGGGCACGATTACAAGATCACGAGGTCAGGGCACTGGTCAACTGTTGAGAAAGGAAATTCGAATGCCAATGATCACTCGACGAACTCTGCTCCGCAGTGGCGGGGCGGCAGCGTCGGCAGTGGCGCTCATTCCTTCCAGTGTGCCCAAGGCAGCAGCGGCAGAAGATCGGGCCGGAAGCGTCTTTCACGTATTCGCATTCCAATGGAAGCCGAGCACAACCGAGGCTCAAAAGGAGAAGGCGGCGAGAGACATCGCTGCCTTCCAGGGACAGATCCCCGGACTTCTTGAGACTCACGTGGGGCCGAACATTTCACCCCGAGGAAAGGGCTACACGTTTGGCGGCATCATGCAATTCAAGGACAAAGCCGCACTTGATGCATATGTTCAACATCCCGCGCATCAAGCGCTTCTAGCGTGGCTAGTGCCGCTGATCGACGCGATTGAACTGGACCTCCAGGCGTGAGTGAAAACGGAGCCACTGAGACGGGATACGCATTTCAATAAGTCCATACCCGGCACGAAAGTTTTTCGTGCCGGGATTGGAGTTAACCGGGCAATTACCGTTTCTCACGCTTGAGGCCGTGTTGCGCTGGTTATCACATCAGGCTTTGGCAGCAAGCGTGCATGCCCGCGCGGCCTTTGCCATTGCGGTAATGTGTGCCGGCGAGGTTCCGCAGCACCCACCGATGATGTTGGCGCCGGCTTCAATCAGTTCCTTCACGCGCGAGGCCATGTACTCCGGGGTCTCCGGGAAGGTGGTTTTGCCGTCGACCACAATGGGCGCGCCGGCATTGGCGTGGATCAGTATCGGGACCGTTGGTACCGCCGCCCGCATCTGCTTGGTAATTTCAATCATGTTGGCGATACCGTTACCGCAATTTGCGCCCACAACGTCGGCTCCCGCCGCTGCCGCCTCAACAGCCGCACGCGCCGGTGTAAGCCCGGACATGGTGCGGAATCCCTTTGGCTTGGCTTCAAATGTAAAAGTGCAAATGACGGGGAGGTTGGTATTTTCCTTGGCGGCCTTGATGGCCTGCGTCGCTTCCAGAATCGAGAACTGGGTTTCTACGCAAATAGCGTCGGCTCCCCCTTCGGCCAGAGCCAGGATCTGCGCCTTGAAGCATTCATACATCTCTTCCGTCGTGACTTCTCCGCCTTCGCCGTCCATCATCACGCTGGTCGGCCCGACTGAAGCCGCAACGTAGCCCTTGTTTCCCATCGCCTGCTTAGCCAGGGCAGCCGACGCCTTGTTGAACTCATGCGTCTTGTCCGCAAGGTTTTCCAGCTTCAAACGAAGCGGGCTGCCGCCGAATGAATTGGTTTCCACAATATCCGAACCCGCCGCAATATACGCCTCGGCGATTTCACGAACGGCATCCGGATGCGTTACGCACCAGGACTCCGGACACTCACCCTGGGCCAGGCCCTTGGCATAGAGGAAGGTACCCATGGCACCGTCCGAAATAAGCACTTCACCTTCTGCGATTCGTTCCAGAATGCTCTTCATGATTGTTCTCTCCTTTGATTTTCCAGCACCGCATGCAGGCTTGGGAACTGCTCCCAGTCAGTATGCGGAAGAAACATTGCTTTGACGTAACCATCCATGTAACGCGGATCGGAACTCAAGTCCACATAAGTCATTTTGGAAGCAATTTCGGTCAACTTATGGCGATGCTGCCGGGAAAGCAGTGCGATATAGGCGCCAGTAAGCGCGGAGTTACCGATATAAGTGAATCGCTCATGGGGCAAGTCGGGCAGCATGCCGATCATTATCGCGTCGGGGATCTGGAGATAGCGGCCAAATCCGCCGGCAATGTAGACACGGGAGATTTCAGTCCACTTCAGGCCAACCTTGTCAAGGATGAGAGTACAAGCGGCATAGATTGCCGCCTTGGTCCGGATGAGATTTTCAATGTCCGAATCGGTGATGATCAGGTCTTCACCGCTGTCGGTGAGCGCGCCACGCTCAACCTGGAACGAATGTGAGCCATCGGAGAAATGTCCCGATTGATCCACCGCCCCGGCCTTGAACAACTCTCCCAGCAGAGAGATCAAGCCAGAGCCGCAGATACCCGCCGGTTTTCCATCGCCGATCACCTTGTAACTCAATGCGCCGTTGATGCTAACTTGCTCGATAGCTCCAAGTGTCGCCCGCATTCCGCACTTGATACCGGCGCCTTCAAACGCGGGCCCGGCGGAACATGCGCAACTAATCATCCACTCCGCATTCCCGATTACGATTTCGCCGTTGGTGCCGATATCCATGAAGAGAAACACTCCATCATGGTTTGAAGGTATCTCCGACGCCAGCAACCCCGCGGTAATATCGCCGCCGACATAACTTCCAACACCCGGTGCGAATTCGACTACCGCTTCCGGATGAATTGCCAGGCCAACTTCCGCAGCAGTGAGCGCGGGTGTCGGATTCACTGTGGGAACGTATGGCGCCTCGCGTATATATTTCGGCTGCAAACCCAGCAGCAGGTGAATCATCGTGGTGTTACCGGAAATGAAGGCGGCGCGAATTTCGTCTGGCTTGGGACCTATCTTCACAAGAAGTGTGTTGATGGTTTTCAGAACCAACTCGCGCATCTCTGCGAGGCGCTCGGGAGTTCGCGCATAATCGATACGGCTGATGACGTCAGCTCCGCGGCGAAGCTGCATATTATACGATGTGCGGGTTGAGAGCACATGGCCACTGACAAGATCGACCACCTGAACGACAACCGTAGTCGTCCCAATATCGATGGCCAAGCCCAAAGGGCTCTGTTCGGTGTGACCGGCTCGAATGTCTAAAACATGAACGCCGCCGGCAATTTCGCGTATCCCAACGGTCGCTTTGCCGTCCGCTTCTCTTAGCGCTTCAGCAAGCAGGTGAAGCACCAAGAGGGATGCCGAAATAGAAGCATCCGGATACTTTTCGTTGAGAACGCGAGTCAGGCGGTTCCAATCACTGTAGTGCTCGTCGATGGACGCTGGAGGGACAAGAATTTTCTCGCTCAGGTAAAGCGGAGTGAGCTTGCCGAGTTCCTTCAAGAGATTTCCGGCAAGCTGATTGCTGTCGCTCACGACACGCATTCCGGCAACATGGGTCTGCGGAATCCGCACAACAACATCGGCTCTTACCGGGGTTTGGCACGCTGGAACAAGCCGTTCGTTCACTTCGACAATGCATTCGTTGCAGGTCCCTTGTCCGCCGCACGGTAACTCAAGGTCATGGAGGCCGGCCCGGATCGCTGCTTCGTGGATCAGCGTTCCGGCGGGCACCTCGACCCTGACATCGGCGGGCAAAAAATGGACCGAACAATGCATTCTAGTAGCCTGTTTCTAAAGCAATCATCATTAGCAAACGCAGCGTGTAGCGCTATCGGCCGACCTGTCTCTTCATGTACGCAGCAATATCGATTGCTTCGCCCGGTCCGACAAGAACTTCCCATCCCGGCAAACCCTCTTCTACTTCGCCGCTGATTTGCGAAACATAACCTGGAATGATCACCTTGCGGCACTTGATCTGTTCTTGAAGCCCGCTGGCCTTAATCGCCGCTGCAACTTTGGCGCCGGTGAACTTTCCCGCTGCCCATCCAGTCAGCACGCTCATGCCTTCGGTTTCAACAACGACCAAGTGCGCGGGCACACCGGAGTTTTCAATCTCGCCCGAAACCAGGAAGTAAGTAAGTGAAAAGTTCGTCGTCACTACGACTGGCGAATCGGTTCCCGGCTCTCCAATGGGATAAACCTTCGGCTCAACCTGAATCGGCTTCTGAGGATCAGTGTAGATGTTCTGCCGCAACATCATCAACGGCAGCAGCAGGGAAAGGTCCATGCGGTTCAGCACCAAAATCGAACTGTACTTGCAGATAAAGGTGCTGGCATCGGCCACCAACGACGGCAGGTCGTCGCCGTTCAGGAAGTTCATGATCGGATAGCCGAGCGGCTCGAAGTTGTTCTTCAGCGCCGTCTTGCGAATGATTGTGTTGTGCTGTAGACTCGCTGCCGAGTTGTCCGCAGGCATGTCGAGCACGATGTCTTTGACTCCCAACGCGGCAAGTTTCGTGGTCAGGGCCACGAGCTCATCGAGCGTCTTGGCGCAAGCGACCAGCGGTGCGTTGTACTTCAACGCCAGCGCGGCGATCTGTTCCGCATTTTCCGGAGTGGCAGCATGAATAAGCGGACGGTCTCCTTCCAAAACCTGCAGCCCTGCCTCAAGCGCTTCGAGATTGGAACTGCGCAGAATCAACCCTTTCCCGGTTCCGCCGGCAGCGGTCCTTATCAAGTCGACGAAGGGCTTTACTTCTTCGCTCTGGTTATCCACGAGCACTAGATTCAGTTGAAGTTTTTCGCCTACGCGCTCGAGGCAATAGTCCCTTACACTGGCGATCTCGTGGCAGCTCTCCATCAGCGGTTCAGCGTCAGAGAATGCGACCGCGAACGCAGTTGGGTGTACGAAGGTCTTGTCGTGCCGGAAGAGCACGGTTTCGTTCCCGACCAGCACCTCGTTATCCGCCGGACCAATCTTTACCAGCCTGATGGGAGGTTTGCTCGCCGCGCCGATCGTCGTCTTGGCTGCATCCGACGCATAGGGGCATGCAGCCAGCTCCGCATTCTTGGCGGCCAGCTTCATGGCGAAGGCCATACAGGTCGGCACGCTGCACTCGCCGCAGTTGGTCTTCGGCAGTAGCTTGAAAATTTGTAACCCCGTTAATGCCATTTTGCCGTTCTCCTTAGCAGGCCGTCATTTCTTTGATTTTCTGTTTCATCGTCCGCGCTGCCACCGGATGATACAGGACGAGCAGATCGCATCCCGCATTCAGCAAAGCAGTGGCTGTGGCGATTTCCATCAGCGCACCGCGTTCGTTTTCCGGACCCCATAGCGGGAATGCACTTACCGGCGCCTTGCTCTCCTTGGTGCGCGCCACTTCATAACCCGGCGTGGTCAGCATGGGCAACGCCAGCATGACGTCTCCGGAGAATGCTGAAGTGCGAATGCGCTCCATCACCGAATAGGTGTATTCGAGGCCATAGCCCAGCGCGCCTGTGTAAGGATCGATTACGATCTTCTCCGGCGCAACGCCCATGTTGGTGAGCAGAATGTTCAATTGCTTCGACATGTTCACGTCGATGGGAGATTGCGAAACGATGCAATGGTTGTAACCCATCGCGGCCGCGGCTATTGTTTTGTAGTTATCGGTCTCTGCCCAGTTCAACAGCAGATTCTCACCCGCGAACGTAGCGGCAATATACTTCATCACCGCGTTGTTCTTTTCGAAATGATTGGTGCCGGTAATGATCAGCGGAACGCCCACAGCCTTGAGAACATCCTTGATGAGGTCGGCCGCGGCCTCCGGTGATTTGTCGCCGTTTTCCGGATGCGTTCCAGCCAGACGCACGCTGATCACCTCGGCGCCAAGCTCTTCAACACAGTACTTGGCCATCAGCGCGGGATCCTTCAACAGCGATCCATAGGCCTCGCGCAGCGGCTCAGGATACCCCTTTGGATCCTGGTCGAACACTTCCATGGCAATTGCCGGGCGGCAACCAGTGTTGCCTTCGAAATGCCGGAACGGCAAGCATTCCGCCCCACCGATGGTGACCGCGGAAGTGCGCGTGCCGGTTCCGCCAAGGGTCACTTTGCGAATGGCGTGGCCTGCTCTTTCCTCGGGCACCTTGAAGGTGGAGGGCATGACGATCCGAGCTGAGCTGATCGGCTTTGGCGTCGACGTGATTGCTTTTGGCGCCGGAGTTGCGATCACCGGCGTGGAGGGAGGCGCCGCGGCTTTTGCTGTGGCTTTTGGGACAGGAGCTACGACCGGCGAGGCCGAAGCTGCTGAAGGCGTAGCGCCGAGGAGGCCGCTATACATGAGCAGCATGTTGGCCCCGGCATGGAGCAAATGCAATGCGGTAGAGGATTGCAGGGCACCCATTTGTTGTTCTGCGCTCATCCCCTCCTGCAACTGTGTTTGCATCGGAAGCGAGCGAAGGCGTTCAAGCACTGAAATAATCGCGCCGACCCCGTCAGGCGGAGGCGTTGCGGATGCCGGTGCCGCAGGAGCCGCCGAAATTGCCGCGATCGCCGGAATCTCCAGTACCACTGGGGCTAGCGGCACAACCGGCGTAGTAGTTGCCGGAACGCTCGCTGCCGGCTGGGCCGGAGCTTCTGCAACCGCAACGGCGGTCCCGCTGGAGGAGCTGCCTGAAGCAGCCGATACGATCTTGGCTTCCTTGCTGCCGAGCGCGCGAGCGGCGTCTACAGCAGCCGCTTCGGGTGAAGGCGACGTAACCTCCCACATTGATAGCGCAGGGTGATTCACCTTTTTCAGATATTCCTGAACCCCGGCCAATTCCGTAGAAACGGTTTCGTCGGCGATCATGTCGAGGAAGTTTTCAATTCCGAGCCGCTTGCCAATCAGCTCGAAATCTTCCCTCAAGGCTTCCTTCAGGCTGCTGGGCATCCAGACGATCCGTCGATGACCACCTTCCGCGGCAATGAACTTGCGGCTGGTGATGTAGGCTTTTCCGATGCCCAGAAAACCCGGTGTCTGCTGGCCGCCACCGGCCATTGAGGCCAAGGTGGAGAACTTCATTCCCGCCGGGGTTTGCCCCATGTATTCGCGCTGAACCAGCATCACGCCATTGCACTCGGGCAACAGGGCGACGATAGCTTCAAAACAGCCGCAACTAGTCATCGGGTCTTCAAGCATCGAGTAGGCGTTGAAACGCTCAATGGCCTGCTTGGAGTTGTCGTACACGTACTTGTTGATGTTTGCCCACTGGCCGCGCACCGGATCGAGGCACTCGCCTTTCACCAGCGGCTGGTTCGCCCCCGTGGGGTCGATTTCATATGCCGCCTTGCCGTCGAGCCAGTTATAAGCGCCGCATAAACCAAGCCGTTCGGGCGTAATCACGCATACGTGACTGGGCGCGAAGCTTTGGCAAAGAAGGCAGGAGTAGAAGGTATCTACCGAGTCGTCGGTCAGCGAGTCCACACGCTGGTTGCGGGCGCGATACACCAGGCGCACATCCACAACGCGCTGCTCAACTTCTTCCTTTTCGGTGAAGAAAGTAACCTGGACCTTGTCCACGATAGCCGGATAGTCGTTGATGAGCCGGGCGTGGATAATGTCGCCCAGGTGGCGGATGGTGAAGCCTTTTTCCTGCGCGGCCTTGCTGATGCGAATCCAGTTGATGTCGCGCTGGCCCATGTGCCAAACACCCTCTGCGCCGTTGATCAGATGATGAATCTGGCGTTCGAGAATCGGCTCAAAGTCGGCCTGCATCTTGCGCCCTGCCACCTCGACCCAAATACCAAGCGGCAGTGCAGTGCCTGGTGTCACCGAGTCGATGTCCGGACCGACGACGGTGATTTTTCCGTTTTCGATCTCGTCAAGTTCGCGCGTGGTCACATATTCAAAGGCCTGCGACCGGCTGCCGCCGAACTCAAGATAGGTCTGCTCCTTGCGGATGCGTTCGCCTTCGAAGGCCGCGCCATAAGCCACCGGAATCGGCACCTTTGTAACTTTGATTTTGCAGCCGCGTACTTCCAGGCATTTCTCCACGATGTGATCGATCGGGACCGAGGAAACCACGTGTTCGTAAGTACAAATGCCGGTGGGAAGAATCTGCGGAATTTCGCTGTCGGCAATGGTTGGGAAGCCATAAGAGATGGCTCCCGCCGCAGCGGCATACTTCTCATCTGTAACTTCGCCAAGAGCCATGACAAAGGCGAAGATGCGATTCTTGTTGTATTTCAGGTTGCGCTCGTAATCGCCCGGATGAACGTTACCAAAGCTGAGCGCCGCGCGATTGGCAAAGCCCAGCGCATAGATAGCCGCCGAGATATCTTTGCCGAATGGCACCAGGCGCGTCTCCCACCCTGTCTGCACGCCTGCCTCGTCCAGTTGCTCGGCAAAAGAAACGCCGTTGGTGTTGCCGGCGATAAACACGTACAGGTTCTTCTCCTGCAATTCGCGGGCGATTCGGACAGCATCTTCCTTGGTCGGAGCGGCGCCAACAACGGCGGCAAAGCCTGGCGCAGAGCCATCCACAAACTCGATGCCGCGTTCGCGGAGGATCACGTCGGAGGCGGCTCCAAGCCATATTCCATTGACCGGGTTGGGGCCGATGAGATATTTGCAGGCTTCGATGATTTCGAAGGCAAACAGCGTGGCCATGCCCGCATCCAGAGTATTGCCCAGATAGGGAAGCCAAACATTATCCGAGGGAACGGGCGGCAGCAGCCGCTCGCACTCCTCGATAATCGGCCCCATGTCAACCAGTCTTTCGACCTTCTTGCCTAACATCGAATAGATAACTGGCAAAGCATAGTTAGTGTCCGGCAAGGCTACGGCCGAGTCGATACCCTTGGCGGCAATCGCGCGCGCCAGGAAGTCCTTGGCCTGTTGTACAGCTTGATGAGCTCCGCGTATGGCGGATGCGGCGATGAGCTTACTCATTGCAGTTCTCGCCTCTCTTTCATGTCAAAGAGTTTTCTTTCAGTCTTCACGTTGATGCGCAATGCGTCGCGCTTTTTCTCGATGTGTTCCATGATTAAATCGGCCGCCTTCACCGGATCGGGTTCCCAGGCGAACTTGCCGCCGGTGATGCCTTCCATTTCCTCGGTCAGCAGCCGGTTGACGTTCTCGCTGCCGCCCACATAAAGCGGGTGGCCCAGGACGACGAAGATTCCGCTGGCCACAAAGTAGTTCCCAATGGCCACCGCTTTTTCACTCATCCATTCGGGAGCTGCGCCGGCTACGGGCAAATCGGAAAGATCCTCGCCGAGCCCGCCCTCCAGCAACACATTGGTCGCGGCAGCCAGGATGCGGCTGTTATCCACGCACGAGCCCATGTGCAACACCGGCGGAATGCCCACCGCCTCGCAAACTTCGCGCAGGCTGTCTCCCGCCTTCAGCATTGCGGCTTCCGGCGTCAACAACCCCACCTTGCCGCAGGCGATGGCGGAGCAGCCGGTCTGAAGCACTAACACGTTACGCTTGATCAATTCCTCCGTCAGCTTCACATGCGCGCTGTCGGACTGGATCTTCGGATTTGTGCATCCCACCACGCCAACGACGCCGCGAATGCGCCCGGAGATGATGGCGTCGTTCAGCGGGCGGAAGCTCTTGCGGAAGTGTCCGCCAAGCATATGGTAGATGGCCTCGTTGGAGAAGCCGGCCACCACTTCCATCGACTCTTTGGGAATATGCACGCGGCTCTTGTCGCGGCGCTCGAAGTTATCGATGGCTTTGCGAATCAACCGGCAGGCATGCTCGTATCCAGCGTCTGCGTCGAATGTCATCTGCTCGGCGCCCATGCTTTGCGCAATCTCTGAAGTGCTGACCAACTCTGTGTGAAAGCACTTTGAAACATGCGCCAGGGAAGGCATGACGCATTGCACATCGACTACCATCACCTCGACTGCGCCAGTCATAATTGCCAATTCTTGCTGCAGGAAGTTGCCGACAATCGGCATCCCGTGGCGCATCAAAACTTCATTCGCGGTGCAACAGATACCGGCGACGTTAATGCCGGCCGCGCCCTTCGAGCGCGCGTAGGCCAGCAGATCTTCATCGAGCGATGCCACGGCCAACATTTCGGAGAGTGTCGGCTCGTGGCCGTGCACAATGATGTTGACTTTGTCCTCAGAGAGCACGCCCAGGTTCACGCGGCTGCGAATGGGCTTTGGAGTGCCAAACAAAATATCGGAGACCGTGGTCGCTATTGTTGACCCCACCCAGCCGTCGGCCAAGCTGCACTTGAGTCCGCCCATGATGAGGTGGCGATAGTTATGATCCACGCCCATGTTTGTGCGGTGCATCAGTTCAACCACCGACGAGTCTATTCCGGAAGGCGCAATCTCCAGCTTCTCCCACAGAGCCTGCCGTTTTTCCGGCGCCAATTTCAGCGTGGCATTCGGTTCTTCCGACCAGGCAAACTGGGTCATGAAGAAGTCGGCGAGATCGTTGGCAATCTCCAGGTCCGTGCGGTTCGCGGTCGCAATTTCGAATAACTCGGCAGCTTCGTGAAGACGCTTCGGATCTTTAATCTCGTAATCGCGGCCTTTGCCCTGGGCCACCATTTTCAGCGTGCGCACCAGCATCCGTCCATGGTCGGAGTGGGCTGCCGTGCCGGCTGCAATTTCGCGCAAAAGATTTCGCGCCGCAATCGTATCGGCGTCGGCTCCGCAGACTCCCAACTTGGCCTTGGGAGTTATGCGGCATGGGCCCATATGGCATATTTTGCAACAAACGCCCTCCGTGCCGAACTTGCACTGCGGCTTCTGGGCATTGAAGCGGTCCCATACGGTGGAGATATTGGCATCGTTGGCGATGACAACCATTTCATTGGTTGCCGGATCGGTGGACACCAGCGGTTTTGCGGAGTCATTGGTCAAATTGGTTGCCATTAATGCTTCTCCTCTAGAGCAGCAAACATTCCCTCCAGCATGGCCTCGATGGCCAACTTAGCCGGAGCATCTTGCGGAATCGCTGAAAAAGCGCTCCCTTCCGCATCCAATGCGGTGATATTCGGATCCAGCGGAATAGTCGCCAAGAGGTGCAGACCGGTAGCTTCCGCCTCACGCCGGACGATAGGGGGAAGTTCTCCGTTGGGGACACGATTCACGATAAGTCCCCGCTCTTTCACATCTAACTTCACCTCATCGGCCAGGGCGGAGATGCGACTGGTAGTGTGGACGCCGCGTACCGAACAGTCGGAGACCATGATGAGTTTGTCGACGGATAACAACGTGCGGCGGGAAATGTGTTCCAGGCCCGCCTCGCTATCTATAACTATGTGGCGATAGTTTTGCGCCAGGCGATCCAGGACGTCGCGCAGGACGTTGTTGGCAAAACAATAGCAACCACGGCCTTCCGGGCGTCCCATCACAATCAGGTCGTATCCGTTTCGCTCGATGAGCGATTCCTGAACGCGTAACTCCAGAAACTGTTGCTTCGAGACGCCGTTGAGACTCTTCGCCTGCTCACGCGCATCCTCGCGGATACCGCCTACCGTGGCGGCAAAGTCGACACCCAACGCCTCATGCAGGTTGGCATTCGAGTCGGCATCCACGGCAAGGATGGGCGTCTCTCCCTGGGCTACCAACCAGTTGATCACCAGTGCGGAAAGGGTGGTCTTTCCGACGCCACCCTTACCGGTCATCGCAAGAATCATAACTACCTCGTTGCAGCAAGCGTCACAGCAATCTCTTTCTTCAGGGACTCGCTCGTCTCGCGAAGTAGAGTGAAAACCTTTTCAGCATCCGCAACCGGAAGAGAACCGGTACCACACGACGGAGTTATCAATGCCTGGCGCAAGATCAGTTCCTCACTGAGGCCCGTGGCTTTGGCCAGGTTCGCTACACCTTTATGCAGTTTGGCCACAAGCGTTTCGGCTGTCTGCGCCTGGATCTTGGCGCTATTGGTCGGGACGACGCCCCAGGCAAGAATCTTGCCCGATTCGAGGAAACGTTTCATCGGCTCAGCGTAGAGCGCGACTGTGTCGGCATAATCGAAGGCATCGAAGTTGACGATATCGACTCCGGCATCGATAAGAATGGACCACTCGGTGTTGCCGCAGCAATGAACTCCGGCCAGGCCGCCTTCGCCGTGGATCGCTTCCACGACTTCATTGATCTTTGCCACCACATCTTCGCGGGTGACACTCACATAAGTAGAAGAACCGAATGCGGAAAGTATTGGTTCATCGATGAAGCAAATGACGTTTTCAGCGAACTTGCGGAACTTGCGAATCTGCCAGCGGCACTTCATCGCCAGCGCCTTCACCACAACGTCCATGAACTCCTCGTTGTAGTAGATGGCGCGCTTGTTCTCGTCCACAGCGGTTAGGCCCCAACTGACAGGTCCTGTAACTTGAACCTTGACGAACGGCCGCTTTCCGCCCGCCGCCTCGAGCGCCGCTTCCATGGCGTAGATTCCCTTGGAAAACTCCGAAGTTATCTGGAACTTATCAACATTCTCGGCCAGGTAGTCTTCGTAGAATGCTGCCAGGTCGCCTGAGGTGTCTCCAGTGGTATCGATATACATACGATCTTTCACGCGATCGAATACCACGCGGGGAATGCCCTCGCTGTACTGTGGTTCCATTTGTTCGTTCATGCCGCTGGCCGGCAACTGCGGCCAGATGGGGGCATCGGGAATGGCGTTAAGGACAACTTGAACGGCCGCATTCGGGTCGCTATGGGGCAAACTGCCGATTGCTGTAGCAGTGCATCGGGGCTCCAGACTCATTGCATTTTCTCCTTGGTGCGCAAACTAAGCGCGTCTTTCAAGTTTCGAAACGGTAAGAGAATTTCTTCTTCGCCGAGGTCGATAAGCGATTGGCCGAGCCGGTCGGCGCGCCCGATGCGGCTGTCAAACGGAATGGCTCCAATCAGCGCGTCTGAGCCAAATTCATCTGCAATCCATTGGCGCTCGGAATCCACGTCGACCGCTTTGTTGAGCACGACGCCGAAGCGATGGATTCCGATCAAGGACGCCATGTGTCTCACGCGAAGTGCGGTTTCCACACTCCGCTTTCCTGGTTCCACAACGGCCAGCATCAAGTCCACGCCCATGGCCGTGCCGCGGCCCAGGTGCTCAATGCCGGCCTCCATATCCAAAATCACAATGTCGTTGGTCTTCAGCACGAGATGCAGGACCAGGTTTTTGAGCAGAACGCTCTCCGGGCACGCACACCCGCCCGCGGCCCGCGGCACCGCTCCAAGAACCAGCAGATTCACACCGGCATACCGCGTGGCATATCGCTCGGCGATGTCCGCAACTTCTGGATTGATTTTGAAGATTTGTCCGTACCCTGGCTTGGCGCCGGTGCGCTCCTCGATCAGTTGACGCTGGGTAGAAATCGTCCGGATTTCCGATCTCAACTGTGCCGGCATTCCAAGCGCTGAAGCCAGATTTGCATCCGGATCAGCATCGATCGCCAATACCTGGCGCCCTTCGGCGCCATAGAGGCACGCCAGGGTACCGGCGACGGTGGACTTACCCACGCCGCCTTTTCCCGATATCGCGAGTTTTAATGGGAGATTCGGCCGAGACAATGGTTTTTCATGGGATTGAAGGGTGTTTAGCTCTTGGTTAACCATAGTTCAACGTCCTTCAGGCCCAAAAAACGATTTAAATGCGGGAAAATCGAATTGTAATACAATTCATGATCGGTTGGGAACAAAATTCGCTTCAGCTAAGCACCTCGCATAACGAAATAGAATTGGCCGCCATTTCACCGCGCCATAACCGATTCCTAAATAGTTGATTCTGTTTGTTAATCATAACCAATTCGCCGCCGTTTAGCCAACTGGAGCCAGGCGCGGGTTTTACCCCGCCGAGCGATTCTCGGGAGCTACAATGAGTCGTGCGAAAAGTCATTCTTCTCCTGATTCTGATCGGCGCGTCGATCATTGTACTTCTATGGGCGCGGTCGGCGACCCCCGTCGTAGACCTGCCATCTCCTGTTACTGCCATTGGCCAGGCCACCCCGATTACCGTTCACGTGCATGTTCCGCATGGCGTCAGAAAAATCGCGGCATTTGTCGAGCAGAATGGCGCCCAGTATCCGGTTTGGGAGGCCACGCAACCGTCGCACCTGACAGATATCACTTCGAGCTTTACGGTCGGCGTGAAGACTACGCCGCAATTAAAGGACGGCAAAGCAAAACTCATCGTTGAAGCCACCTCCAACGATTTCCGCGGGAAGAAGACGCGCCTGGAACGCAACGTAACCATCGCCACGCAGGCGCCTGCAATAACTGTTGATTCAGAGCAGCACTACTTATACCTGGGCATGGCCGATCTGGCCACGTTCAATGTCTCCGGTAGCTGGACGGAAGCGGGTGTGCGCGTCGGCGACCAGACATTTCGCGCCTGGCCGATGCCCGGTGGCAAACCCGGCTACTTCTCCCTTTTCGCCTTTGCCTGGAATATGCCTTCCGGCACCGCGCCGTTGGTTTACGCGACCAATGGCACTGGAAACGACGTTACGGGTCCAATCGTTTTCGAGTTTCCCAAGAAGGAGCAGCCGAGATATACCACGCACGACCTGCAGGTCAGCGACGCATTCATGCAGAAGGTGGTCCGCGAGCTTGATCCAAACGGCTCAGGCGATCCAGTTGCGCGTTTCGTCAAGGTCAATAACGAGATGCGCCGTGCCAACAACAGGACGCTTGCCGATCTTCGCTTCAAAACTGCCGACAGGTTCTTATGGTCGCAGCCTTTCGCGCGGCAGGCTCACTCACAGGCTGAAGCAACCTTTGCGGACTTGCGGAATTACATCTATCAAGGAAAGAAGATAGATCAGCAGGTCCACCTCGGATACGATCTCGCAGTTACACAGCATGTCGGCGTGGAGGCATCGAACGATGGTCGCGTTGTATACGCGGCTCCGCTTGGCATTTACGGAAACTGCATCGTCGTCGACCATGGTTATGGGTTACAAACTATCTATGGCCACCTTAGCAAGATCAATGTACACGAAGGCGACTTAGTCAAACGAGGCCAGGCCATGGGCCAAAGCGGTATGACCGGAATGGCCGGAGGCGACCATGTCCATTTCGCAATGCAGCTTGACGGCGTCCAGATTGACCCCAAGGAGTGGTGGGATAGCCACTGGATTCAGGATCACATTGCGAAGCGTGTAGACTTGCCGGGTTTCAAGAATGAACCTGTAGCGCAACCGATCCACAAGAAACGGGTGCGAAGGTAGGTTTCTGGATTGGTTTAAGCTCTTCTCTCCCGGATATTGAAAGCCCAGACCTTCGCGGCCCGGGCTTCCTTTTATTCAGCTATCGAAGCAGCGTTTTACCTTCATCATTGGACGGTCAGACTGATGGTCGTCGTGTGGGATGTTGTACCGCTGGTACCGGTTATGGTGATGGTTCGAGTCCCTGTTGCGGCTCGCCTGCTCGCCGTGATCGTCATGGTGGATGTGCCTGCCCCGGGAATCGAACTGGGACTGAAGCTGATGGTGGTGCCGCTCGCCTGCCCGGAAGCCGACAATGTAATCGGTGAGTTAAAACCGCCAGTTACCGCGGAAGTAATAGTGACTTTGCCGGAACTCCTCCGGGCAACAGTTATCGAGATGGGAGAGGCACTTAGGGAGAAGCCTGCACTTGTGCTCGTGACCGTGAGCGAAACCGTGGTGGTTGAGGTCGTGCTGCCGGAGGTTCCCGTCACGGTAATGCTATAAGTCCCGGGAACCGTAGTTGAGCCCACCGTCATCGTCATCGTCGAGTTTCCAGCTCCCGTAATTGATGCCGGGCTGAACGCGACAGTTACACCGGCGGGCGCTCCGGACGCCGACAACGACACGGCCGAGGAAAATCCCCCTGTAACTGCGCTGGTAATGGTGGATGTGCCCGCGCTGCCCTGCAGCACCGAAACCGAAGCAGGCGAAGCAGAAAGGCTGAACCCGGCAGTTTGCGGCGCCGTGAGGGCGGCAATCAAGCCGGCGTTCGGGCTGCCCCATCCAGTCACCAGATCGTAACCTGTAACTGCGGAATAACTTCCCGATGTGCCGCTGGTAATGTCATGGAAATCCGAGGCATAACTCGAAGTTACATTCTGCGCGTAGATTGTGGGATTGATGAACCCGATGGCCGGGCTGCCGTTGGAGGCCAGTTGCTGATTGACGAGGGCAATGTAACCTGCCCACATAGGCGCTGCAAAACTGGTCCCTCCGTACGAGTTCGCCGTGCAGGTAGTTTGATCGGCGCAGACGTAAAACGTGAAGTTGGCGTTAGCCGAAACGTCTGGACCGTTGCGAAGGGTGGTCGAGCCTTTGTTGGAAGAGTTGATGACGCCTGAGAGCTTCTGCCACGATGGGATGGCGATATTATCAGGCGTGATGCCGCCGCCGCTATCCACCCATGCGGTTTCCGATTTCCACGGCCCGCCAGCGCTGGCGGTAATCAGGTCCGTGCCTCCGACAGATACGACATAAGGGTCGTCTGCCGGCCAGGCTATTACAGTCCGTGACCAGGTGGAACTGTCTCCTGACGCCGCAAAGAAGTTCTGCCCTTGAGCGGCCATCTTCTGGAAGTAGGGGTCAAGCGTACTGGGATCGACAGGCGTCCAGCCCCAGGAGCAGCCTATCGTTGCCGGCAGCGGATTATGCGTCGTCATGGCGCTGATGATTGCCGTATCCGTGTTGCCGACATACACCACCAGGCTCGACAGCCCAGGCGCCATCCCCAAAGCCTGGGTTATGTCCAGTGTCTGTTCCGTATCGTCGCACTTTGGAGACACGCAACTGGTGCTCAATCCATCTGTCGACAAGAGGGTAATTGGCACGTTATTCGTTTGACCGACGTTCTTGTAGT
>OBLU010001652.1_pt1 | contig 20676 bp, 23 predicted proteins | sample 1518681 | NCBI WGS metagenome assembly OBLU01 (sample SAMEA3539304, study PRJEB22396) | soil metagenome | biome: tundra; feature: field; material: soil | place: USA | collected 2010-05 | depth 0.15 m
CGTACTCGGGCAGCAGCTGGTACAGGGACGGCATGCTGCGGGCGAACTCGGTCAGGTCGATGCTGAACGGCCCGAGATCCGCGCGGATACCGTTGACGAGCGGGCTGAGCGCGCGCGCCGCTCCCCGGTAGGGGGTACCGAGTGTGATGAGCTTACGGGTCAGTTCCGCGCCGCCGCACTGCTCGATGTACCAGCGCGCGACCAGGCCGCCCATCGAATGGCAGACGAAGACGATCCGGGCGTTGTTGTAGGGGTCGCCCTGCGCGCGCCAGCGGTCAAGCGCGGGTTCCACGATCGTTTTCAGGCGCTGCCCGTTGTACCGGTTGGACAGCCGCCAGTCGTAAGGAACGAGAAGCAAGTTAGCGGGCGTCGCGCTGTCATCTGGCACGGCCTCGCGGTAACCGAGCCCGCTGAGCCTGGCGACCAGCCGGTCATATCCCTTGCCTGAGGCCCAGATGCCAGGGAGGATATGCAGGTCAGGCAGCAGGGAGACCGGTTCTACACCGTCGTCGGGCTTTTCGTCGATACCGCCGGCGCGGACTTCTAGGTCCTTGACCGATTTGCAGAACGTGCGGATCGTCCGCAGCACCGAGCCCGCTGACGGCGCCCAGACAAGATGACCCTTGCGCCGCAGTGTGCTGCCCAAAATTCCGGGAAGCACGACAACAAGATCGGTCGATGCTGGTTTCGTGAGCTTTCCCCTTGCCGATCCCCTCGGCGTAGTTGCTGCCGCCGACGTCATCTTGTCCGCGAAGATCACCAGCATCCATAAGGAGTCCAGGGGCACGTACGGGTCGCCGCGCGTCCATCAGGCGCTCCGCCGCGACGGCAGCTGCGGGAAGCGGCGGGTCGCCCGGCTGATGCGCGCCGCCAGGCTTGAGGGCCGCCGCAAGAAGCGGTGGCGGACCACCACCATCGCCGACCCGGCCGCGGACCGGGCTCGGGACCTGATCCAGCGCGACTTCGCGCCGCGCCCTGGCACGGACCAGCGGTACGCCGGTGACATCACCTACGTCATGACCTGGGAGGGTTGGGCCTACCTGGCGACCGTGATCGATTTGTCCAGCCGCCGCGTAGTCGGCTGGGCCCTGAGCGATCACATGCGCACCAGCCTTGTCGGGTGTCCCTGACAGATTCCGCACTCGTGCGGGACGGCCCTTTGGCCGCGAGGTCAGGGTTCTGCTTCTGGCTGTTCGCTGGCGTATCTCGTCCGTGATGTGCACGTAAGCGACGTCCATGCCGCGCATGGCATAGCCGCGGCGGCCGATCTGGACCACCTTGTGCACGTCTGAGCCGTCCAGTCACGTGGCATTGAGCGACTGATCTTTTACTGAGCTTGTGGACCGCGGCTTACGGCGGCGAAATGTATGTGCGGCTTAATGACCTGATGGTGCCGAGACATGCCCTGCCCGTGCCCAGCGCGACAGTAGTTGGCCTCGGATGGAACAATGCCAGCTCGCCTCTGCTTGGGCAAAGAGCCAGTGCTACGTCCCCAGTCGCCCGGTGGCTCGTTGGAGTGTCTGATGTGTGTGACGCGGCCCTAATAAGGCATGATGGGTTACGGGATTCTCGCGGCAAGTGTTGTGTGGACTCGCGGTGGGGTGTTCGAGCCTGTCAAGACTGAGGCTTCGCCCGGTGCTTGCGGTTGTTCTTGTTGTGGCTGTAGTGGTATTGGTATTGGGGTTTGGATGACTATAATGAGGAATTCGAAGCGTTCGGCCACTTACTAAGGCTGACGGGGTTTTCCTCACTCGTGTTGGCCGTGACGATTGTGGCAACAGGAATGATCTGATGGACGCGTCGGCTCACGGAACTCCGCTGCCTACATCGGTTGGGCGGTGATGCGGGTGCCCCGGTCAGGGTTGTCTTTGCCCGGAGATAGTAGGCGACTGGGTGGGTGACGGTCCGCATGAGCCGTCTGATCTCCAGTCGACACCGGGCCCCCTGGGCACCGACTTCGCCGCCGCCTGCGACCAGCTCGACCGCGCCGACCTGATGCTCACCGAACTCCACCACCGTAACCGCCACAACATCAAGCCCCCCGAACCTGCCTGGCCCGATGCGCCAGCCCCCGCCATCACTGCCCTGGCCGATCGCCACCCCGGCACCGGCAATATCGCGTTCGTCCTAGACGCCGACACCGCCAGCATCGCCCTCTACGCCATCGCCGCCCACGCCGACGAACGCGAAGCCCACATCCGCGAAGTCCAGCGCTACGCCGCCACCCTCCCCGACGACTCCTACGGCAAGGAAAACCGCCAGCACATCACCACCCGCGAAACCCGTATCGCCACCCGCCTCCGCGCCATCGAACACGCCTACCGCACCGCCACCGAGCGCCACACCGAACCCATATCGTCCGAGACCATCACTCACCATCCATCCCGCCGTACATCCGATAGGGAAATCGAATTGGGCTAATGAGGCTGCGGAGTCATGCTCGGCGGCGAATATATGAGGTCGGCGGGCTGATGCGCTGACCTCAACCGGCAGCGGTGCTCCCTGCGGAGATGCATCAATCGACGGCGTTGCTGAAGCGGGAACTTGATCCAGGGTACGACGCGGGTTCTGCGGAGCCTTTGGTGTGGAGGTGGGGTTGGTTGGTCACCGCCGCCTCCGATAGCTCCAGTCAGATTGCCAACGGGGAAGAAGAACTCAGGGGCTTATAGCGACCGCGCAAACCTTCAACAGCTTCTTGAAAGTCGACGGCGCGTATCGGCTGCGAGGACGATAGCGTCCTGTCGCGGGAAAGCATGAAATAACCCGTGACAGAATTAACGACAGTAGTCGACATCATTCGACCGTGCGCGGAAACATTTCAAGTCCTGGGGGGCTCACGCCTGTTGAAATGCGCCAGCATCCTTCCGACACGCGCACCTCGGTTCAAGCCATTACCTCGACCGAACCCTGCTCACCGTGCTAACATCCACCGCAAGTTGAAAATCGCATTCCGGCATAGATGACAGATGATCTCCGTCAGACGGCAGGCTGTACTGTTCATCCGGACGAGGAAGAGGGGAGGCTTCCACGTCACACGGACCTGTTATAGCGCCACGTCACATATGTATATACGGCCTGACTGCAGCCGGAAAAACAACGCACGCTACGCTCCTGGCGCAGCAACTCCACATGGATTATGTCTCCGCTTCAGGGCTGATGCTCCGAAAGATGGGATATCACGATCCTGGAGATAACAAGCTATGGATTCGCGATAGGCATGAAATAATCGCATTGCGCCAGGCGGGTGCAGTGGATGAGGCCGTAAATGAAGCCCTCCTGGCCCGAGCCGAAGAAGAGGTCCCAGCTGTATTCGATTCTTGGACCTTGCCCTTCATGGCGCGAACCTCGCCGTTCCTGGCCTCTAACGTCCTGTACGTACGGCTGGACTCCGATGTTAGCTCCAGGGCTATTAAGTGCCTAGTCTCCCAAGGGCCAGCGTCGCGTAGCAGTATTAGCGCTGCAACTAGCCTCATCAAAGATAAAGATGCGTCGAGTCGGGAGCAATTTAAAACTATCTTTGGTGTCGATATCTTTAAAAAGGTAGCTGGCATACCTGCCGCTAATATGCTGAAGCTCAACCTAAGTGCCTACGTCTTCGGTTCGAGCGCCGAGCAGATACGGCGCGGAATCCGGGTCGCGCATTCCCTTCTGTTGGATACCATCAGTCCAAAAATACAGGCAACGAACACGCAAGGTTAGGAGAAAAGATGCATCTCTCAGGCGTCATACTTCCCAATGAAAACGGTGAAATACTACTAATCCATCGGTCTACGCCTCATCGCACACAATGGGAAATACCGGGTGGCAAGATCGAGCCAAATGAAGAACCGCCAGTCGCGGCCGCACGAGAAGCTCTCGAGGAGTTGGGTATCGTGGTTAGCATTCTCCGCGAACTAGGATCAGAGAGCTTCGAAGAAGACGGGCACAGCATGATGTACACCTGGTTCTTGGGTGATACCAATAACGTCGAGCCGCGTATAGGCGAACCAGATAAATACGATGGAATCCGATACTGGCCTATTCGGGAGCTCGGCACGACAAGCGAAACCATTTCGCCAAACACGGCGAATTTCCTCCGTCACCTTAACGCAGGACTAGTTCGGATCTGAGTTAAATGAAACTTACCGTAGATAGCCTAGCCGCGCTTGACCGTGCCATACAGGCAGGCGCCTATTCAGATTACATTTACATGTATCCGCCGCGGCAAGCTTATCGGAAGCTCGACTCAGAGTCCCTAGAAATTCGATCTACGGTAAGGCAAGCGCTTGAAGAGCGTAACGACATTAACCTATACGTCCACGTTCCTTTCTGCGCTCAGATCTGCCGCTTCTGTAACCTGTACACTACAGCGATACATGACAGTGAGATCTATAGCGAGTACGTCGATCGCGTGATCTCAGAGGTAGAAGGCTACGCCAGTGCGAACATAGTCCCAGCTAGTCCGCGCTGGCGAACCCTATATTTCGGAGGAGGGACGCCGTCAGCGCTACCGCTGGATCTGCTAGGCGCCTTGCTATCAGCGATTAGAAGTCGATTCGACATACGCGACATCGAAGAGACAGCTATCGAAGTAGCTCCGGAGACCGTTACGGCGGACTATCTTGAGGGTCTTCGCGGACTGGGATTCGACAGAGTCTCCATGGGCTTCCAGAGTACCTCGTCTGCCGAACTCAGGTCTATCGGTAGGTCGTACAGCGCGGATAAGCAAGCTGAGATCGCCGCAACCGCAATAGGGCTAGGTTTCCGAAATCTGTGTCTTGACCTTATTTTCGGTCTGCCAGGCCAGGATGAGCGCTCGTGGCGAAACTCGTTGCAGTCCGTCATAGCAATGCGCCCTCATACAATCTGCTGCTACCAATGGACGAGCAGACCAAACACAGGATTCCAGCGAATGGGCCTGGACCGTCCTCCAGGTCCCGAATTGCGGAACCTTTACTACATTGCTTGTCGGGAGCTCGAAGAGGCCGGGTATACCCAGGAAACTCACGTCCGATGGATTTCGGATGGTGGCGGATACCTGCAGAAACAATATCACTGGGGTCTTCAGAATCTTCTTGGCCTAGGTGCAGGAGCCAGAAGTTACTTCTGGAATGTAGATTTGAGAAATGGCTACTCTCTGAAGAATAGGAAGAGTGCCCTGCAAACATATATCAAGACGAAAGGAATCGGTTGGGAGGCAACCCCCGAAGGCTACCCAATGCCTGAAGATGAGCGGCGTCGGAAGGCAGTAATCCTTGGTCTACATTCTCTGGATAGAGGATGGTTCAGAAATCTTTTCGGCATAGATGCTCGAGATCTATTCTCTGATGAGATAAATGGTCTCGAGCAGCGGAGCCTGGTGGAAGTTTCAACAGACAGCATTAAGCTGACAAGAAAAGGTACAGCCTATCGAGATCTGGTTGTTCAGCTATTCTTCAGCACGAGGGCGAGAGAGTTGACACGGGAGTGGAGATATGACGAATAGTGATGCCCTAAATTACGAAATAAGCTGGGTTCATATCTCTGATATCCACGAGACGGGCGAGCCTGGCGCTGAGGACCAGCACCGGAAACTTGTATTCCAGCGTATGCTAGAGGATCTAGATCGACGTTCTGAGATCGGTGCACCTGATCCCGATCTGGTAGTTGTAACTGGCGATATCGCGATGAGTGGTTCCGCGCTTTCGCCTAATGAGTACCGAGAAGCATCCGTATTTTTGAGATCGCTTGTAGCCCGCCTTGGAATAGGCACGCGTCTGATGATTGTGCCTGGGAATCATGACGTTGCACGCACTGCTAAGCGAGATGCTCCAACTCTTCGCATGCTAACCGCTGCGCGGGACGGTGCTGAGTCTCTTGATGATCTGCTAGCTCGAGAGCAGGACTCCGTGCTACTGGAAGCACGCCTAAATGGTTATCGGGAGTTCTTGGACTCGCTTAACGATCTGGATCCGGAAGTGAGTTCGGGTTCTGTTCTAACGGGGTGGAGTCGCCTCATAGGCGGCAGGACCTTCCAGGTAAGATTCGTTGGCCTTAACACAGCTCTTCTTGCTAATGACGACACAGACGAGAAGAAGCTTCAGCTTGGCTTTACCCAACTCCGTACGGCCTCACAGGAGGCTGCTTCGGAAATTGGAATGATCCTTCTTACGCATCATCCGCTTGAATGGCTGCGAGATGGCGACGAAGCTTCAGCGATCATCAATGAGTATTTCGATCTTCATCTTTATGGGCATCTTCATTTGCCGCAGGCGCGCAGATCAACCCTCTTTCAGCATCAAGGCCTCATCGGTATTGGCGCTGGTGCAACTTATCATGGACTTTCAAGCACAGGTCTTGGTGCCGGTGAATATGCGTATTCTATATGTGCTCTCGGTTGGGATCAGTCCGGAAATCTTAAAGTCCGGCTGTGGCCTCGAATCTGGAGTGCTCGGGCAGGTAGGTGGCAGACAGATCATGCGATTCTTGACAGAGGCATCGACTACGGAACATTCGACGTGCCGCGTCACCAACGTGACCCAGCGACACTTGAGTCGCCTCCAGACGCTGGTGCGGCCTGGCGTCGATGGAGTGTAAGGACGTTGCTTAATTTTGCGAATCGCAGAACTGCATATCCACTTGACTTGACAATTGGTGAACTTTTCGAGCGAGATGTCAATATCGTTACTAGCGTTCATGATTATGCGTCGGACAAAAGTGGCGGCGGCCGAGTATTGACGAATGTCGTAAAAGGCGGGAAGTCAAGATTCAGGAGTATGCTACTTCTCGGAGAGCCCGGCGTAGTCAAGAGCATTGCGGCATACGAGATGGCCCGTGCATTTACAGACGAAGGAATTACCCCAGTCATCCTTCGCGCATCCGAGTTCAAGTCGCTTCTATCACCAGGTCACGAGTACGCGGAAGTGATGAGTCAGGCACTTAAGAGCACCGTCGAATGGGGATTTAAGGTTTCTTTGATTATCGACGGCCTCGACGAAATGTCAGGGTCTGACAATGCTATAACCTTGGCTGGCGACTTTATTGCAAACGCGGCTACGGCTATGGATGTAGTAGTAACCTGCCGTAGACGTGAGTTTGAGGAGGAGATAAGCCGTTGGATTCCAATTACTGCATTCAGCAGCATCTTTAGTGTGAAAGAATGGACCCTGCAGCCCGAATTCGCTGAATATGTAAGGAAACTCGTCGCGGCCCGTTTGCTTAGTGGCACTGAGATCCTCAATGCCGTACGTGATTCCATGATTCTAAAGGACCTGATCGCTCGCCCTCTATTTGCGCGAATGTTGACTTACGTAGGCGTCGGTGATAGTGGCTCTGTCGGCTCGGCAACAGGGCTTTATGAGAGATATCTGGATCGCCTATCGTCGAGTTGTGAAACCAGCCTGGAGGAAGCTGGTATAGATCACGCAGTTCAGCCGATGCGTATCTGGCAGGCAGCTGCAAGAACCATCTTTGAAAACCGATTGATAATAGACGAGGAAATTAACTATTCGGCGGCTGAGCGTATCATTGCACACGAGACTGTGGCATCTGTGCAAGCGGTTCGTAGGGCTATGGCATATCTTCTTGATGTGCGCGAAAAGGGTGCTGTAAAGTACGCGCAGTTTGTTCACTACTCGTTCTTTGAATACCTAGTGGCTTCCGCTTTCCAGTCACAGTTGGTGAGCGCGCAAGGTCCTAATCATTTGACTGAAATCGAGCGCAGGCTTCAGCACGATCTTCCTCGGAGAATGCGTCATTTCCTTACGGAACTCCTCTCGTCATCTGAGGGTTCAGAGGTCGGCCAGCTACTGGTCGATGTATATCGGCACTCTCAACAGACAGATCTTCGAGTTGCAGTGCGAAGGACAGTGTGCAATCTGATTTGCTACGTGATATCTAGATCTCAGCCAAATGAGTCACGTCGCCTTATAGAGTTGCTTGAGGCGGAGGACGATCCTTTTCTTCGTGACTCGTTGCTCTGGGCTGTCAGTCATGCAGGAGACTTGAACGGAGCTCTTCAATTCATCCGTGAACTTGATAGCTCGATTGCCCGACGGGAAATGAACCGAGGCTATCTTCTCTACTATCATGGTGACTTCTCGCGTGACGCCGAGCCGCCCTTCATGGATTCGCCACCTCTTCGAAGTTGGTCCTTTACCCGCGGAGAGGTGCTTGAGATGATATCCGATGGCAGATATGCCTCCACGGTCAAGCCTGCGAGACAAGCAATAGACCTGTATACGTTTTTTGACTTTTGTATAAGCCGCGGTGAGATTATTCACGGTCGAGGCGGTGCAAAATTGAGAGCTCTAGTGGATAATCTGTGGACCTCGGGTGTGCTCATTCCCGAAATAGGAGCTCGTCTGCTCGGTCAAGTGGCGATATGTACTGACGAACGATCGGGCTCTGAATAGTCTTCACTTTGAAAGCTGCCATAAAGCTCGATGTCATTATAAATGACGATTCTGCCAAGGCTTCAGTTGATCTATAATCTGGTTTAGTCCAGCGATGGCTTCGCTCGCGGAAACTAAGGAGCCGACTCAACTGGACGAGAGATCACCTTGTTTGCTCAAGGTGATGATGTCCTGCGGCGAGCTGACGCTCGGGCTGGCCTGCTGGCGCAGCGCGGCTACGGAGCTGGTGAAATCGGTAATCCATTGGGTGGTCTCGGCATCGGTGACCTGGGTCATGCTGGTCATGAGTCCGTCAATCAGGTCCAAGGCGGCACATACGGCCTCGGCTGAGGACGCGGCCTCGCCTCCGAGGACTCCAGCCTGTGCCGCCTGCCAGCGGGCCCAGTCGAGCTGGAATCTGGCCAGTCGGCCTTGCAGTGACTGAACCGCGGCCATGTCACGCATCCAGCCAGAGGACAGGCCGAAGAAGTGGTCGAAGGCAACGCATCCGGCGGCGACAGCCAGCAGGATGTAGCCGAGGTTCGGATTGACACCGTGCACACTGCTAGAGACCAGCGGCAGAACGCCACCTACAACGGCGGTGACCACGGCGGCTGCACGGAGTAGCCGCGAGGCCCACCTCTTGGCCTGCTTGTCGCGAATGTACCAGTCGATAGTCTCGACTGCCCGGTCTTCGACCCAGGCGCGGAGTTGGGAGAGGGCCTGGGCGCAATCGAGCCACTCGTCCGGGGAGATCTTCAGCCGCGGAACGGGGGACAGGTCACCGCGGGACCAAGTACGCCGACGTCGGCTACCTTGGGGAGGAATTATGGACAATTGCCTCGTCTCCTTCGGACGGTGCGTTAGCAATTAGTCTGCCAAGTCTAACGATGGCTGTGCGGCTGCCAGTTGGTGGCAAGATCACTTGTATGACCGAGGAGTAGCCGGCTGCTCTGCCGGTGAGCCGACATCGGGAGCTGAGCCGGATCAACCAACCTGGCCTTGCCTCCCCCGTCTGTATCTTTCGGGCGGCCAGGCCGTGGCGTTCCTCGGGCGGGCTTCATCGCCGGCGACGAGGTATAGGCGGCCTTGACCTGCGCAAGAGCATCCGCGAACGTGGTGCCGGGTACGTCATGGCGGTCCGCTAAGACCACGCGGTGCCCCTGCCCTCCGGCCGCCGCCTCGCCGTGAAGAACATCGCTAGCCTGGTGAAACCCGCCATGTGACAGCGGATGTGCACCGGCCAGGCCACCAAGGGCGCCATGGACTACCCTGGGCGAGGATCGAGGTTAACGCCCGACGACACCCCCGACGGCCGCGAGCCTGGGCACGCCGCCCTGCTCATGCGCCGCCACCGCTACACCGGCACCGTCAGCTACTTCCTGTGCTGGAGACCCAGCGCCGGTACCGCTGGCGAAGCTGATCTCCGTCGCTGTCACCCCCTGGAAAATCGAGGAAGACCACCAGCTGGGAAAACAGGCCGCCCGGCTCGAGGGCGGCCAGGTCACCACCTGGACTTCATGGCATCGCTGGACCGCGATCAGCCTGCTCGCCTACGCCTTACTCGCCATCGCCGCCGCCTTGCAGCGGATTCGCGACGGCAGGCCCGACGCGCGCGCTCGGGCTGACCCCTGTAACCATCCCTGAGCTGCTGAGACAGCTCCGCGGAACCGTGATCCCCATGCCCCGCCGTGACAAGGCGCACCGCGACGCGTGGTCACTATTGAGGCGCCACCGCCAGTACCAGGCCCAGCAAGCCCACCAGCGCTGGCACGCCTATGCCGACGGTAACGATCTAAAAGCTGCCGTATCAGAGTGATCCGGTACTGACCTCGGATCCGAACGCTAAGTAGTCGGCGGACGGACAAGTTTGATTATGCCTTTTTATATGAACAAATCCTCTTGAGTCCAGGCGCCGTCACGTTTGCCTGATACTGTTCGACCGTCAATCAGCAAGCGGCTTTGAAATATGACAGAGCTGTTTGCATCGTATGGTACGGTAACGCCTTCCTTTTGCAGGCAGGCAATAATAAAGAAATATGGGCGGTCGTTAAGGGCTGCGACTAGATCATCTAGCACCTGATGATCAGCGCGTGATATCTCTATGCTCAGCGAGGACAATCTGGTCCTGACATCGATCGCCAGGTTGCAATATGATCCACGATCGTAAAAGTACACAACGAAGCTTCGCGACGATGCTCTTGGTGAATCAAAGTATTCGTGCATGTGCCGGAGGAATTGATCAGCGGATAGTGCTGACTCGAAGACAATACCAAGACCGATTATTTCTCCGGCATCTTCAGTCTGAACACTTAGAGACGTAATCTTCGGTTCGCCGACGTAATGATTCATTCTACGGACCCGTAATCCTGGATCGAGTCTTCTTCCTGCGATTTGGTGATATACTGCATGCCGTGCAATCGGATGAGCTCACAATTAACGACTGTTGAAAGGTTGCCAAGAAAGTCATTCCTATTTTGATTTACAAGAACATAGTCGTAAACCCATGCCCAAGTCTGCTGAAAATTCCTTACGCGAAGACGAGTTTCAACATTCTCGATCTGGCCTCTTTCGGCGAGTCGCAACCTAAGTTCGCTCTCAGTCCTAGTCGTTACAAATATTCCGATTACTCTCCGCGAAGACATGGAACGGACCTTGACGTACCCTGTAGGTTCAAGCTCAGCTGCGAGCGGAGTAGGATCCCGGCTTAGGAGCAGCTCGCGCGGCGAGCCGTAGTAACTATCTGAATAGGTCCGGGTGTATTCGATTAGCTCGCCTGTTTCACGAAGGTTGACGAAGGTTTCTTCGCTAACAAAATTATATTCAGTACCGTGCGTCTCGGTTGGGCGGGCCTTTCTTGTAGTGTATGTAGGTACGCGTTGCGCTAGCCCGGACTGAGCTAGCCAGTCCAATGCAGTGCCCTTTCCTGCGCCGCTTGGACCGGAGATTACAAAGAGAAGAGGTTTAACCTGCATCCTGTCGTTCGTGCTCCTTATTCCGAAAAGCTTAGGATAAATCTTCGCGCAGAATTGCCAGTTTCCTTACCGCCTGAGAAATCTACTCCGTGGCACCTGTTCTGAATTCTGCCGCTACAATAATATCATGAGCTATGCGAAAGCCATGTTATGGCGGCATGAGGTCGGGTACTTTTTGGCTGTCTCCTTCCGGTAGCTCCGCGCACGGCGCTTCTGCGGGAGTGCGATCATTAATTCTTATCGTCTTTAAAGGAAGCAATATAAGGTATGATTATATCCGCTATCTCTGTTGGAGTTCGCTGAGTTGTGTCTATGATCTGTGCGGGGTAACCTCCAGCTACCGCCTCAAGCATCAGCTCGTCCGCTCTTGTAATAAAAGATAGGAAGTCGTCGGTAACTGCAAAATCTCGCGTCTGTAGTCTATGTGTCATTTCGTCTTGACTTACTCGCATCAAGATTGCCGCGTCCGGCTGGGGAATGACGCGAAGAATGTCGGCAACGAGCTGCCGTGCCTGAGCTGGCGGCAGCACGCGTTCGAGTACACAAACCTGGTAGGAGTATTTCGATAGCCAACCTCTCTCTACTACTCGAATGTTAGCGTCCCTTAGGTTGTCTCTGTGAAGTGCGTCCATACGTTCTGCATATTCAGATAGGAATAGAAGTGATTGTGCCACCTCGCATTGAGTGATGAAATGTGGTTTCGCGTTAGTCTCACCTATTAGGAACGCGCCAATTTCTGTTGTAACGAACTCTGGAACAAAAATCCAATCTGAGCGTTGCTTTAGGATATTGGCTACAGTGGATTTGCCGGTTCCGTTGATGCCGTCGAGAGAAATAATAGGCAACTCAATCCTGTTCCTAGCGATGTAAGATATGAAGTGGACTAGTTCGTTGGTAGGCGGACAAGACGTCCGTCTTCGTTGGCCTCCGGTCTTCTTAGTGCATCTACCAGGTAGTGATGCACTAGCACCGGGTAATCCAGCGTACAGCTAAGCGGCAGCATCGCGCCGCTTCCTAGGTCTTTCAGCACTTCGATGGCGTGTCTGACCGCATATCGAAGAGTACCTTCATGCAGTTGGTCACTCCCGCCGCGTGTCCTCTATGTGGTGAGCCCAGTGCTTAACCAGACTGAACTCGTAGAGCCTGGATCGTGACGTCGGCTGACTGCGGGCGTATGACCGGGATTGCGGTATACGCAAGGTGACGGGTATGTATACGCCCGCTGAGCAGCAGCGGCGGGAGCGGCTCGGAGGCCGCCGGGCGGCTCACTCGCGGCTACGCGATCAGCAAGATCGCGCGTGACATGTGGGTGACCGAGGGCTCGGTGCGGTGGTGACACCGGGCCTGGCGGGACGACGGGGCTCAGGCGCTACGGTCGAAGGGGCCGGTCTTGCCATGCTCGATGAAGACCAGCACATGCAGCCGCTTCAGCAGTACCGTCTCTACCACTAGTGGGTTCGGCCGTTAATTCGTCGAGTTCACGCGGCTAGCGGTTGCGGGGCGAAGGGGTCGTGCCTGCCGAGGCGGGTCAGGAGCTGGTTGAGGTCTTTGCGGGTGAATTTCCAGTCAAAGGGCCTGGCGGTGGCGTTGTAGTGCTGTTCGAAGGCGAGGATCTGCTCGGCGAGGGAGTCGAGGTCTCCGAAGTCGTCCGGGGTCAGGAGCTTGCGCTGGATGACGGAGAAGTAGACCTGGTTGAGCCACGAGGCATGAACCGGAAGGTGGACCATCCGCGCGTTGGGGTAGGCGTCGCGCATCCGGGCGGCGGCGGCCCAGTTGCGGTGCGAGGCCCCGTTGTCCACGACCCAGAACACCCGTTTGGCCGAGGCGTAGGGCTCGGCGGTCATGACCTGGTCGACGAGCGCGGTGAAGGGCTTGATCCCGGTGGCCGGCTCGCACCGGCCGATGACGCGGGCGCGGTGGATGTCGTAGGCGGCCAGGTAGGCCAGGGTGCCGCAGCGGGTGTACTCGCTTTCAGTGCGCATCGCCCGGCGGGGTCCGGGCGGCAGCGGCAGGTGGATCCGTGAGCGTGCCTGGACGCCGGGCTTCTCGTCGGCGCTGAGGACGTACTCGCCGTCGCTGAGCGGCTGTCCTTCCCATTCCCGCTGGTAGAGGTCGAGGACGCGGCCGCCCTTGAGGGCGAAGTGCGGGTCGCGGGGGAAGATCCATGACCGGTGCTGCCACGGCTTGATCGCGTCGTCGGCGAGCCAGCGGCGCACCGTGGAGGCCGACACTGATGCGACGATCCCGCTGGCGGCTGCTTCGCGGGCGAGCTCGGGGCAGGTCCAGCGGGCCAGCGGGCCAGCGGCTTCCCGCTGCCGGCGGGCAGTTCGCAGGCCAGGGCCTTGACTTCGGCCACGACCCGGGCGGGGAACTTCCGCGGCCGGCCGGGCCGCGGGGCGTCGGCCAGTCCCGTGATGCCCTGCTCGCAGTAGCGGCGCCGCCACTTGCGGGCCGTGTCCTCGCAGATCCTCAGCCGGGCGGCGATGGTGCTGTTCGCCGTGCCGCCCGCGGCCAGCAGCACGATCCGCGCCCGCAGCACCAGCCGGAACGGCGCTGTGGCGCGCCGGGAAACTGCTTCCAGCTCCGCCCGGCCGGCATCGTCCAGGCTGATCACATACGAGCTGGCAGGCACAGGGCCCTCCCTCGGCAACGGTGCCCGGCCCGGTGCCGGAACGCGGCGGCCTCCATGATGAGGCCGGCTGCCTGGGGCAGGATGGTGATATGGCCAAGCCGCCCGAGTCGACCAAGACCTCGCTTCGCCAGCGCCTTGCCGCCCGCGCGGCCGAGCGGTGGCCCCAGCTCGCCGGCATAAGCGTCCGCTGGCACGGCCAGTTCGCCTACGTCCACGGCCAGCTCCCCGACGGGACCGACCTGCCATTGTTCCGGCTCCGCTACGCCGACTCGGCTAGTACCTGGGGATTTGCTATCTACCGGGCCAGCCACGACGACTACGAGAAATCAGTCCTCCCCAGCGGCTACCCGGCCGGCACCCCGCAGGAAGCTCTCGACTGCGCCTGCGGCCTCTACCTCGGCGACCACACACCTGGCTCACCCCACCGCCCCCGACGAATTAACGGGCGCACCCACTAGGAAGTCACGGGCGATAATCGCGTGCGCCTGGGGAGGCCAGGAACTCCCGCCAGGTCGGGCCCGGCCGCCGGGGTGCCGGACCAATGCCCGCGGCGTGCAGGACCTCCCACACGGTGGATGCCGCGATCGCATGACCGAGCCGCGCCAGCTCGCCTTGGATGCTCCGGTGCCCCCATGCCGGGTTCTCTCGCGCCATCCAGATGATCAGCGTCTTGACCGAGGGACCGGTAGATGGTCCGTCCTGGGCGGCGTCGGCTGGCATCGTCTCACTTGCGGGCGACAAAGGTCGCGGTGCCAGCGCAAGATCGTGGCCGGGGTGACCGGGAAGACCTCTGGCCACTGGCAGCGGCTCACCAGCCGCGACAACGTCGCAAGCCACACTCGGTCGGCATGATCCCAGAGCAGGCGTCCGGCCAGCTGGCGGCGCGGCGCCTGGTTCTCGTGGCCCAGCACCAGCAGCTCGGCGTTCTTGGATAGGTCAGACCGGACCAGCATCGCCAGCAGGCCGAACATGCCTCTCAACAAGCGGTAGACAACCGACAGCAGCACCCGAGATGGTCCCAGCTACGCTACCGCTCCCGCAGCAAACCCCAGCTCGCACCACGACATCGAGTTTCCGAGCGGGACACCGTATGAGCGAGCCGGTTCCCTATCAGTTCAAGTAACAGATCTTCGTGGCTTTGCCATGGGAATGAGAGCCAAGTGCTTGAGTTATCAATTGCTATCCCGTACCTAAGGCGCGAAGCGAGGTCTGGGCGCTCTCGTTTCAATACGGTTAGATCTGCGGCATATGTGGCAAATTTTATGTCCGTAACTCCTTCTGCCGTAAGCAATTCTCCCGCCACCGCTAATGTATCACCAAACGTCGCAACGTCATCGATGACTAGAACGTGTCGATATTTCCCGCCGCCAGTCAAGTGAAAATTCTTCATGGCCTTATCTATCCGATCCTCGCGACTATCGCCAAAAAGATAAAAGGGAGGCCTTGGGCCAGGAGCCTGGCTTCGATGTAGGAATTCAAGCTGTTTGCGGTCACAATAATAAGATAGACTGACAGCTAGCGGAACGCCACCCCGGCTCACGCCCACGATACAATCCCACTCGGTCTGATCGTCCGCGAGCTCGCGGATCCAAAGCTGGATCGCTTGCCATGAGATCCGGCGTATCTGACCTTGATGAGAGTTCATTGAGAGAAAGTGATATCAAAGCATATCGATAGCATGGTGCGATTAACACTAGAGCATGCCGACCGTGGCCGTCAACTTCGAAAAATTCATGGTGTGCCGCTCGGATATTGAGTTCCGCAGTCTGAGCTAGGGTTCCGCGGCATACTGATATTCGTTGACCAGCCCAGCGCCACGGGTTTTCGGCGGCCGGATCGCAGGTCGGCCGCGTCCTGGACGGGCTGTGTTTCGACGTCCGGGGTCGCTGCTGGCGGGACTGGTGCGGCCTGTGGCCGTTGTAATGCTCTACGTACTCGCGAAGCACCAGGGCCAGGTGGCGCTCACCGAGGATCAAAGTTCGGTCCAGCAGTTCGCGGCGGAGGGTCCCGATGACGCGCTCGCAGATAGCAGCCATCTATGGCGTCCTCGGCAGAGTGATTCTGATCCTCAGACCTTCGGCCTTGAACACCTCCCTGAATACGGCGGTGAAGACGGGATCGCGATCATGGACCAAGGAACCGTAGTCTGCTGAGGCGGTCATCAAGGTCTATGGCGAGGTTGCGGTGTGGGTGCCGAAACTTACGCCACCAGGTGATATTCATGGATCACGCCTCCGGCGCGGTCACGCCGCTGGACGCGGAAGTGGTCCAGGCTAGCGACGCCATCTGGCAGCGGGCGGAACGGCGCGGCTTGGTTCAGGGTTCGGGCGTGGCCGGTGCGTATTGGAGAAATCCTCGTACTCGCGCAGGACTGTTATCAGGTGCCGCTGGTTCCATACCAGCGTCCGGTCGAGCAGTTCCTGTCGGCAACTGCCGATCCAGCGTTCCATGATCGAATTCATCTGCGGCGCCTGGGCCGCGGAGCGGACGACCCTGATGCCCGCGGCCTGGACGACGGCGTCGAATGCAGCGGTGAAGCTGGCGTCCCGATCATGCAGGACAAACTTCACGCCCGTCCCTGCGTCTTCCAGGTCCATGAGCAGGTTCCTGGCTTGCTGCACTACCCACGACTGCACCGGATGCTCGGTGGCTCCGAGGATCCGGATGCGGCGGGTGTCGTGCTCGATGACGGCAAGGACGTAGACCTTGGTGCCGTTGAGCAGGTCGGCGGTGAAGAAGTCCAGCGCCAGGATCCCCTGCGCCTGGGACCGGAGGAACTCCGCCCAGCCCGGTCCGCCCCGGCGTTGCGCCGGATTGATCCCGGCGCTCTTGAGCATCTGCCAGACCGTTGACGGCTCGACCTTGATACCGAGCCCCGCGAGCTCGCTGTGGATCCGCCAGTATCCTCACGACTCGTTTCCCTGCCAGGCGCAGCAATACAGATCGCACGTTGCGTCGCACCGGCGGACGGCCGGAGCGATCACGGCGCGATGCGCGCGCCCGCCTGCGGCAGACGATGTCCCGGTGCCAGCGCAAGATCGTGGCGGGAGTGACGATCAGCCGCATCGCCGCGAGACGCTCGGCCGGCAGGCCTGCCTGCCAGCAACGCCAGTAACGCCTGGTCCGGCCACGTCAGGCGCGAATGCACATGAGGCCGCTCACGCTGGGCGACAGCAAGTCGATGGCGCGGCATCAAAATCGGCGTCCTTCCACCATGCCTCCCGCCGCGACAGCCTGATCAGCGACACGGCACGGGACACGACCAGGAAGATCAGCTTCAAGCCCACAAACCGAAGATCATCTCATCTCCGGACGGACCAAGACCCGGCCGCCTAGGCCCCGAACGCGAAGCCGGGCCGACCGCTTCCCGTGAAGCATCTGACCAGGTGACGCAGTTTTCGGCATCCTCAACCTAGCTGGTGTTTCGCAGTTTGGGCTGTGCGGGGACGGCGGTGCGGAGGTTGATCGAGTGCTGAGATAGGGGAAGCATCGGCGGTGCATGGTATCCGCCTCTGGTGAGGGAGATCCGCCGATGCTTCCGGGGCTGAATCTACCTGTCTCGCTGCTGAATCTGCTGGTCGTGCTGCGTCCGGTGTTCACCGGGCTGTCGTTTGCCACGTTCTGCGGGCTGGCGGCCGGGCTGGCCGGGCAGGTCCGGTGGCGGACGGTGTGCGGGATGCTGACGGGAGCGAGGCCTGGCCGCATGACCGGGCGCATTACTTCTTCGCCCGGGCTTCCTGGGAGCTGGATGAGCTGGACCTGGCAGTGGCCCGGATCGTGGTGTCGCTGCTGGTCCCGCCGGGTGGGGCGATCACTGTCGCGGTAGATGACCTGGTGTTCCGCCGGTCCGGGCGCAAGGTCTTCGGAGCGGCGTGGCAGCATGGCGGGTCGTCCCCGGCGCGGAGCAAGCTCAGCTTCGGGTACTGCTTCGTCACCGCCGGGATCGTGGTCGCCTTGCCGTTCTGCACCCGGCCGGCATGCCTGCCGGTGCTGGCCCGGCTGCACGTGCCGGGCAAGGGCCGGGCGGTCAAGCCCCGCCGGCAGGCGGCCCTGGCCAGCACCGTCAGGGCCGCGGTGACACTGGTGGCCAGGCTGGCCGGGGCGTTCCCCGGCCGGGCCGTCCATATGATGGCCAACGCGCACAACCACGGCCCCGCGCTGAAGGACCTGCCAGCGAACGTGACCTGGACGACCCGGCTGCCCAAGGACGCGGTGCGCCCGCTCCGCCCCCGGTCCACAAGCTCGGTCGGCCGCCCCCGCAAGGGCCCCCGGCTGGGCACCCCGCCGACCCGGCCGCCGCCACCACCTGGACGGCGGCTGCGGTGCGGATCTGCGGACGGGACGCTGCCGAGGACCTGGCCGAGATCAGGTGCCTGTGGTGCGGCTGCCTGGACGTCATCCCGTCCGGGGCATCCTGGCCCGCGACCAGGCCGCCACCTTGGCCCTGGTCACCACCGACCTGACCGCCCCCGCCGCCGTCCTAGTCCAGCGGTACGCCGCCCGGTGGTCCATCGAGCAGGCCTTCGCTGACGCCCGCAACGTGCCCGGCGTCGGCGAGGCCCGCAACCGGACCCGCCGCACCGTCCAGCGCACCGTCCCACTCGCCCTGCTGATGCACACGCTCGTCATCATCTGGTACGTCCGGCACGGCCACGACCCGGCCGCCATCACCGCCCGTCGGCGGGCCCAGCCCTGGTACACCGCCAAGACTGAGCCCGCCTTCGAGGACATGCTCACCGCACTGCGCCGCGTCCTGGACTGCGCCCGCATTTCCGGTGGTTCGGCAACTCAGCCCGGACCCGCGCAAAATCCAGGCCGTCCTGGCACGCAGCCGCCGCATAACTGCGAAACACTAGAACCTAGAGGAAGCTGGGGTAAAGGTGACGCGCGCCATAGCGCCGGGACCTGGGGCAGCCGCAGTTGGCTGTCCTATCGCGCCGGTCGTGGACATCGTGTTCAGCCGGTGGACCACGCCCATCTTGTGACAGCTGAACGTCCGCGGTCGGCGGCGGTTCAGCGACCTGCGGGACCTCGTGGACAGCATCACCGCGAAGGTCCTAACCCAGCGCCTGTAGCAGCTTGAGCGAGACGGGCTCGTGTCGCGCACCATGCACCCCGAAATCCCCTCGCGTCGAGTACGAGATCACCGACCTCGGGTGCAGCCTCCCGCCCGTCTTCGCCGCACTCGTCACCTGGTCAGAGGGCCACCTCGCCAGCGTCACCTAGGCTAGGAGCAACTACGGCAACAGCGGCAAGCCCCTCCCCTGAGTTGGCGTACCGCCTGTCATGTTGGCATGAGTCAACATGACGTTGGTTGGCCGTGGTTCTGGCTCAGCGGAAAGGACGGAGCAGGCCGCGCGCCCGCCGGTAATCCTGGGGCCTGCGCTACGCGTGCCTTGCGAGAGCTGTGGGGAGCTCGTCGAGGGAGTGAATGACCTGTATGCCGTGGCGGACTTCCTGGCCATCGCACGCATGACGCCGGTCCAGCCAGTACGCGCGTAGCCCTGCATCATCGGCTCCCTCGGCATCGAGAGCGTAGTTGTCGCCCACGTACGCCACCTCGGACGGCGCGAGCCCGAGCGAGGCGCACCCCGCCCAGAAGATACTCGGGACGGGCTTGCTCGCACCGTGGTGATCGGCGCAGATGAACGCGTCGTTGAAGTAGGGCAGGAGGCCTATCACGCGGAGCTTCTCGCGCTGATGGCCTCTTGCCGAATTGGACACGATCCCAAGGCGGTAGCGAGCCGCCAGTTTCCTCACGGCGGGCTCGGCGTCGGAGAATGCGGCCCAGGCCGCGCTGTAGTGTGCCTGGTAGCCGGCGAACCACATGGAGGCCTGCTCATCCGGCACGTCGTCGTGGCCGAGACGAGACAAGAAAGCCTTGACCCGCTCGCGCTGCTGCCCGGTAAAAGTCAGCTCACCGCTGAGAAAGCGGTCGAACTGCGCCTGCATGATCTCGCGCCAAAGCGCCAGCGCGGTTGCGGTGTCGGCAAAGCGGTCGTGCAGCTCCTGGTCACGCAGTTGGCCGAGCAATCCGGCTTCTTCGGCAGTCGCGTAGTCGAACAGCGTGTCGTCGATGTCAAAGAGAACTCCCTTAACATGCACGAACGCATCCATTTTCCGCCTTAGCCGAACCCAGCGAACGTCACGAGCCAGGATACGTCCAAGTCTCCCGCACGGACCCGCAACCGCTCTGTAGAGTCATCCCTGCTCATGAGCTGGACCGGTGGCCCCACCGGTTTCAGTGACGTACATCATAGCTTCGTCGAAACCGCAGACAGCTGGCTTGGCCGCACGCAGCAGGCGTTACGTGCGGCAGTCAGGGCGGAAAAGCTGCGTAGCGTCCGGGGCCAGCTGCCATCGCCCGCGGCCTGCGGCCTTGGCCGTGTACAGAGCCTCTCAGTTCCGTCATGGCCAGTCCAAGCGTCACGCTCATGTGTCGTCTGACGATCATGGACGTGCCGGTCGGTCGCCAGTTCGACAAGACTGGTGTGTATGCGCGCGGTGGTTGCAGAGCAGTGCCTGTTCGCCATGTCAAGTGACTAATCAAGTGACAACGGCTTCAGATAACCGCCGACACAGCGCGACCTGCCCAGACACAGGTATCGCTCTGACCTCCAGTAATCCGACCGTATGCGACGTCGCCAGACGGTGTCGGCCTGCATGGTAAGGAGAAGGTCTACGGTTCGATTCCGTAACGGGGCTCCAGCTCAAAGAT
>OBLU010001653.1_pt1 | contig 20673 bp, 21 predicted proteins | sample 1518681 | NCBI WGS metagenome assembly OBLU01 (sample SAMEA3539304, study PRJEB22396) | soil metagenome | biome: tundra; feature: field; material: soil | place: USA | collected 2010-05 | depth 0.15 m
GCTCCCGATGTGGATATTGTCAGGAGTGTTCTTTTCGGCGACGCGGTTTCCAGCGATGATTCAGCCGGTGGTGCGGGCACTGCCGCTGACGGCGGCCATCGATGCACTGCGAGGAAATATGCTGCAAGGAATGAACCTGGGGCAGATGATTGCTCCGGTGGGGATTCTGCTGGCGTGGTTCGTGGCGCCGTTTGCGGTTTCTCTGCGCATCTTCCGGTGGAGATAGGGGCTTGTGCGGTGGAATATGCGATGGCCGCGATGCGTGCACGTCGTGCTCGCCTGATGCTACGCTTGACGAAGCGATAAGTGTTCCCACGGTTAGTGATCGAACAGCCGTACACGAGGTTTCAGACTTGGGCAGGGCGAAGAACAAGAGGATAGTATTGCTGCTCGGCAAGGAAGTTGCGATAGGCAAGCAGACGTGTATCTGTGCGTCGAGAGGCAGGAGCGTTCGCCGGGTGGCGGAAGATCGAACCGCAGGAGTTAGAGCGTTTCTGTCGTTTTTTCGGCATTGCTGGCGGCGGGGAACCTACGTCGAGCGCACTATAAGGCAATCAGCGAGCTTCGAAGAAATGTTGTTGTGCATGTCCCCTTTGGCTGCCGATACCTGTCACCTGGCAGAGAAGATGCCAGACGGCTGGATCGCCAGGACTGGTGAATACTGCGCCTATTTCTTCCCGAGGATGTGGCGGAGACGATGTCTGTTCCGGAGCCTGCTTGTCTTGGATTGGGCGCGCCGGTCCGGAATAAGTCCTACCCTGAACGTGGGCATGCAGCTCGGCCCGGATCGTGACCAGGGGCACTGCTGGCTTTCAATTGGGGATAGACCATTCTGCGAATCGGCAGGCTGGCCGAGGCAGTACGGCATTCTGTTTCACCGCGGCAATGATGTGCAGTACTGGACCAGCTTAATCCCCGATGCGCAAGACAGCGTGTAACGTCCCCGCTTTGCCCTCGTCATTTTCGCTTTCCTTTCGCTATCAGAGCAGCTTGCTAGGGTCTGTCGGGAATAGATTTCCTATTCTTTAGAATCAACATCTTGTGAATACGACGCTTTACGTAGGTTATTGATTTTAAACAGCCTAACTTGGTAACAAGGCCAATCTCCGACAGACTACCAGGGATACGTTTTGCGCGGGCAAGGTCAGTGTGAAAACAAAGCAGCAAACCCGGCATACGTGATGGACATCACAGACGCGCCATCCCGCCCGGACACAACCTCATGTCTGTGTCGTGGTTTATTGGGGGTCATTATGGAAACAACGCTGGCCAAAACGGGAATTCCGGGAGAGGACATTCCCGCCTTTGACAACGCCCACAACCACGCGAAATCACAGGTTAGCGCGAATGTTACTTGGAAGAACCTGGGAAATAGCCTGGTTCTGCTGAACTTGGTGGATTCAACCTATTACGTCTTGAACGAGACCGCGTCGTCGTTCTTCCGAGGGGTACTTGACGGCAGAACAGACCAGCAGATCGCCGAGAGACTCGTTGAGGAATACGAGTGCTCTATTGTTCAAGCCTTTGCCGACGTTGAAGAAACACGTGATTATCTGACAAAAGAAGGTGTGCTCAAGGGCGCAGAACAGACGCTGCCTTAGGCGGGCATTGTCCGCAAGAGCGTGACTAAGTCGATTAGCCAATTTGGAGGGAAGTGAACAATGGAAAACGAAATCAAGTCAATGGAAAATGAAAACAACGATGTTGTGCTGAAGAGGAAAGCTTACGTGAAGCCCACAGTGGTCAAGCACGCGGCCGCTACACAGGTAGTGGGCTCGGCCGGCGGTTGTAACTCCTATTCTGCAACGGGCTGCTTGGTCGCTAACCAGTACTACTACTAAGACAGCAGTCGGGCGGAGCCGGGCTGCGGCGTGCACGAACGATTGACGAGGTGGCAAGCGTTCCCCTAGTAAGTGTCTTACAGCTTGTACACGGGCGCTACAGCCTTGGGCCGGGCGAAGAACCAGAAGATGTGCTTGCCGCTCAGCAAGAAAGGTGCGATCGGCAAGCGGAGGTGTGTCTATACATTGAGAAGCAGGAGCGTTCGCAAGCTGGTGGAAGATCGAACAGCAGGAGTTAGAGCGGTTCTGTCGTTCTTTCGGCGTTGCTGGCGACGCGCGGCCTCTCCGGGCTGCGGCGCGTCGTCGCTTCTCAGAGCGTACAGAACTCCAATCCTGCGAGTTTCAAGTGAAGGCGCCGCCATGTATAAGGTCAAAGGAGTTTTCGCGTGATTCGTTGAATGGTGGGGTATTCGGATCGATCCTCGTTCGGAAAGAGAGAAACAATGTTACCAATTCCTGAAAGTGCCTGCGATCCGGTTGGCCTATGGCTCAAGGCCAGGCCGGACGGTGGGCAGGAGGGATATTGGCATTCAATGCGCTTCACATTCGCCGGGGCGCCGGTCTTGGTGAGCTCCAAATCCGCGGATGTGATTTCCTTTCTTCGGCGTCAAATCAGAGCGTATTACCCGGATAACGCTTCAGTGGCCGATCAGCGAAAACAATGCCGAGTTGAGATAAACGTGATCGACCGCAGGCAGGATCAGCAGATCATTATGGCGATTGGAGAGGGGGCGTCGATGAAGCAGGGGCTGAGTTTGCCTCCTCCATGCGAGACGATTTTCTCCGATCAGTTCGTGCACATGCGGTGGGACGGAGTCGAAACCTTTTGGCGACCCTTTGACCTGTTGGCGTCAGTGAGGTTTTCAACCACAACCGATGTGCGCCTGCTGGTTGCCACGCAGGCCGCCCGTCGTAGCAAGCTAGCTGCGCGCAAGGGCCGGTTGCGCGCCAAAGTGATCAAGGCGACTCTACCTTCGGGCCCGGTGCAGTTCAAACTCAACACGCTTGACGGGCGGTATTTTCCCTTGGAGGAGATTGCCGATTTGGTGAGGGTGATGACCGTGCGGGCTCAGGGGCACTTTTGCCTGCACGCGGCTACATTAGCCTTACGCGACCGGGGCGTACTCCTCATGGGCCCTAGCGGTTGCGGCAAAACAACAACTGCTTTGTCGTTGTTGCGCGGTGGCTACGAACTGCTCGGCGATGAGCATTCTGTGCTGAATGCAAGTGAGGAGGGCATTCAAGTGACCGGGTTTAAAAGTGCGCCACGGGTCGTGGGGAAAGCGCCAAAAACCCTCGTAGAGTTGGAGCTGACTTTGCAATCCACCAGCAAAAGCAAGAATAGAATTGCGCTTCCGAAGTCGACACCCTTGAGGCAGAACCCATGGTTGCGGCCGGCTCTGATGCTTTTCCTGCAGATTGGGCCAGGTGTTAGCGAACATGTGGTAAGCCCGCTGTCAATGGAGGAAGCGTTCGTCCGAGTCACAGGCCAGGTGCTGGATCCTACGAATGTTTTCCGAAAGGCGGAGCAGACCCAGGCAATCATCAGGTTAATCGAGCAGTGCCGGGCCTATCAACTGGTTCTGGGCAAGAACCTGGCGTCCCTGCCGGAGCTTGTTAGTAGCCTCATGGAGTCTGCCCTATGAGATTGGAATTGGCCAAAGCGTGCCTGGAGGATGCGCTCGAGGCAACGCGCAAAGCGGGCGTGGTATTGCTGACGGAAGAGGAGTCGCCGGAAGCAGATTTCCTGCTGATCATGAGCATGGCCGATGTTAGCGAGGCGGTATGGCAGACTGCGCGCAATGTGCTGATCCATCGTTATCCATGGTTAGCCCTTGAACCTTCTTTTGTACGGCCTGTACCAGATTCCGCTCTGGTCAGTTGGCAGGGCAACGCTTGGGCGTGCCTGCGCCGCGGGATAAAACTTGTGATTCGCGAGGCCGAGTCGAATCCGCATCTTCTGAAGCGATTTTTGACGATACCAGGAGTGATCCCGGACGTAATCGAGGAGTTGCAAGATTGTGGCCAAGGTGCTCTAGCCTTGGAAATGGCGAATCTGGCCGGTCACAGTTCTGCGAGTCCTCTCACGGGGAGGGAGATCCTCATGGCCCCCACGTATCGGTGCAATCTGACCTGCAGCTACTGTTATGCAAAGGGTTTTTCCAAGGGTTTTCCGGCAGACATGTCACTGGAGGATTTGACGATTGCCCTCTCCTGGGCAGCGGCACAGGGCGTTGACTGCATTTCGCTTTGTGGTGGTGAGCCCACCACCTACTCGCATTTCCCGCAGCTTTTGCAAATGGCGAAAAGCCGTGGGATGTCCGTGCGCCTAACTAGCAACTGCCTGTATCCCGTTAGCCTACAAGAATATATCGTGACACCGGCGATCCGCGAACTGGTGGCGCATTACGACCAGGAACGAATGGAAGCGTCTCAATCTGCCGCTGAGGTTTTTGAGAAGAATCTGCAGGCCGCCCAAGCGGGGGGGGTGCAGATGATGATTCGATACACTTTGACGGAACAAAGCGGTCCCGCAGAGTGGGGCGCGATAATTGACTTGGCCCATCGGCTTTCGATCCAGCAGATTAATTATGGCCTGGCCTTCAGGGGAGCAGAAGGCGCGAATGCTTACTTCAAGAGTCGGGACGCAGTCGGGGCCGTCGGCGGGCGACTGGAAGACCTACTAACCGGGTTCTACAGCGATGCTGCGAACAGCGGGCTCCGTTTGCATCTGAGCAAGCCATTCCCGCTGTGCGCCCTGAGGCCTGAATCCCTGCGGCGGATCTTTTCCAATGGAACTATCCGCTCGGCATGCGCGGTATTTCGCGATGGCTTCTCGCGCAATTTGACGATTAATCCGGATCTAAGTACCTTCCCGTGCAACGGAATTGCTGTACGCGGTCCTAAGATAACGGAATTCTCAAGCTTCGCAGACGCTGGCCGGCATAACACCCAGCTCATCCGCGACCTCATGTTGCGGCCATATGCCGAGGAATGCACGCGTTGTGCGTTATGGTATCGCGGCTTCTGTCAAGGAGCTTGTCTGGCGGAACACTTCTGGATGTCGCGTGAGGAGAAGTAGGGCCAGGAAGCGTAGAGGTAACATGGGCGAAAAGCGGCGTTTGACAATTATGTTGTCCAGAGGTTTGGGGATATCCAGCGATGCGGTGCATTCGCACGGGCCGGTGCCCGTTCTGTGCAAATACTTCGCGGCTGCGCCAGTGCAAACTGCGTTTGTGCATGGAGAAGATGCCGCCGCAAACGGTGGTCGAAACGGTAATGGCATCCTTGGAAGTGTCAGTTAGTCTTCAGGAGGAGGCAAAATGTCTAACCCTCAATCTGCGGCTGTGGTCAGCAGCCCCGACGGACGAAATGAAGAGGCCGCTCTGTCGCCGAAGCTCTATCAGCCCACTACTTGGAACCTGGCTTTTGTTCAGGATTGCAACTTGCGTTGCAGATACTGCGTTACCGGATATGGCCGTGTAGGCCATAGCTCCAAGTTCATGCAGCCGGAGGTTTGGAGGCCGCTTTGTGACCTGATCCTTAGCATGAGTGCCGGCCTTAAAACAGTCAGCATGGATTTCGGAACTGGCGAGACGTTTCTCCATTTCGACGAAACCATGCAGTTCATGGACTATCTGCGCGACCGATCGGACGGCACGGGAGTGAAAATTGAAGCGCAAATCACCACGAATGGGACGCTGGCGACGGTTGAACAATTAAAAACATGCCTGGAAAAGAAGATATCCCTGTCTTTTAGTATTGACGGACCAGCCGCCACACACAACTCCTTCAGAAGATTCTCCGATGGAAAACCGACGCATCGTATCGCCTTGAAGAATTTCCGGCGCTACAGGGCCATGGTCAGCAGCGTGGAGGATGCCCCGGAGTGCACAGTGTCTAGCGTAGTTGCGGGTGACGCCCGCTTGCGGGATGTTGCCCGGTACTGGCGGAAGCGGGGGGTGAAGCAATATAAGGCAATCCCCACTGAAAAAAGCAGGCACCTGGGTTGTTTCCAACAGCAGGAGTTGCAAGTTCTGCGCAGCCGGTATCTCGAGGATCTTGAGGAGATTGCGACCGCGGAAGTGTCGCGTTTGCAGGGAGGCGAACTCTTGAAGAACTTCGAGGGGCCGGTAGGAATCCTCAGCGCGTGGATACACTTGAAGAGAGCGGCGCCCTGCCGATCTTGCGGTGCGGGGTACTCTGTGATTTGTGTTGACGCGGAGGGAAAGCTCTTTCCATGCCAAGGGTTTGTCGGCTTCGCTGAACGAAGCATCGGAGATGTCCGCGCCGGCGTGCTTCCCGCCAAACTCGCGGAATTCCGTGCCGCTAAATCGCAGGTTGAGACCCAGTGCAATGGTTGTTGGGAGCGTTTTCTCTGCGATGGCGGATGTTGTGCCAGTGATCCGAAGAATGGTATTGTCTTCGACACAAAATATGGGTGCGAATTCGCCAAGTCGCACGCGGAGATCGCCCTGAATAGCTACCAAATCTGGCGCGGGCATGTGAAGGATGAAGGGGAGGACAAAGAAGCAAAAGCAATCGGATCTAGGGACTGAAAGAAGTGGTCGCGATAGAAAACCACGTGACTCAATCAGTCTTGGCTGAGGTCCGGCGCAGATGTTTGAGCGTTTGACCGAGTGTTACCTTATTTTTTTGCAGGCGCTTCTGGTGGAGTATCTGTCGACCGTCATCGTCTTTCTGGCTCAAGAGTCGCATTGGCGTGAACTACCAAACGCCGTATCTCCCGCGCCTTTCGAGAAGGAATCGTTCTGAAGAACGTTGGATATCAAAAGGAAGATGGCGGACCTTGTTGTCGAACTGAACGAGGGCAAAGTCGTTGACCGTCAGAGTATTGTGAAGAGGGATCTGTCAATATGTGTTAGCAGTGCGTAGGCCGCCAGTTTTTTGACGTTTTTGTCGCAGTAGGAGAAAACAATGAACTTGATCATTACCAACACGTGCAATCGAGCCTGTCCGTACTGCTTCGCCAGATCAAGAGTTAATCTTTCTGACACGCAGACTGGCCCGACGACTCAACATATCTCGCTGGACAATTATGAAAAGTATTTGCGTTTTCTTGAAAGTAGTAAGATTTCATTGCTGAAACTTTTAGGCGGCGAGCCTACTCTTCATCCTGAGTTCCTTGAAATCGTCAGCCGGGCTCACCAGCGCGGCTTCGAAACGCTGGTGTTCACAAACGGACTGTGGCCACGTGGAATTCAGGATGCGATTCGATCAGTTCCAACAGCGGAATGGAAACTCAAATTCTTATTCAACGTCAACGAACCGAATCTTCAGACGACGGCGCAATTGGCACATGCGAAGGAAAGCATGAGGATTGCCGGGCTACAGGGCAGCTGTGGCTTCAATATTTATCGTGAGGAGTTTGACCTTCAGTTTATTCCTGATCTCATCGACGAAACCGGACTTGATAGAGGATTGCGCCTGGGGCTGGCGTCCCCGATCGTTGGAACCGTAAACTCGTTCCTTGACGGCAAATCCTTTAAGGCCATCGGCATGCGGCTGGTCGAGCAGTTGAGTAAGCTAGAAAAGCGAAATGTGCTCGGCTCGTTTGACTGCGGCTTTCCGTTGTGTATGTTCGCGGAAGAGAGCCTTGGTAAGCTAGTCCTTAACTCCCGCGGATTCCAATCGGTTTGTAGCTATCCAATTGATGTAGGGACGGATTTGACGGCGTGGCCCTGCTTTCCGCTGAGCGACTGCGAGAATGTTCGCATCCTGAATTTTCAGAACGAAGCGGAGCTTCGGGCCCACTATACGAGCAGACTGTCCGGAATCCGCAGGATGGGCATCTACGAAGAGTGCCTGACATGCAAGTTCATTGAACGTGGCCAGTGCTGTGGTGGATGTGTGGCACGGACCATAAAAGACTGGGCTGCGAAGGGCGATGCGGATATCATCGGAAAGCTCGGTTGGACTGCGTCGCGCGATGCGTAAATCATGCCTTTGCCGGGCATGCCCTATAAGGCATATTGGACTTTGAAGTCTGGCTGCAAGGCGGAAGAGTCGAAGCTACGAACGGCGGAGCGGTCGGACCTGTTTATGAAACACGCTCTGTCCAATTGGACCTAAATAGGTTACGTCGTGTTCTCATGTGTCATTCCTGAGGGACGCGAGGACATCCAACCGTCGGACTTTTGCTGCGGGAATGACGCCAGCGATCAGTCCTGCCAAGCCGCAAACAAGAATCGGGTAGAGAAATCCCTTTAGACCATAATAAGGAAGCAATTGATTGACCTCATTGATTTTGGATTGCAATAGCCGGCCAACATATGGAGCAAGTAACACAGACAACGCAACTCCGATTAACGCTCCCGAAATGCCGAGTAGAAAGCTTTCCGATAAGACCGCTGCCAGAATTTCAGAGTGCCTGGCGCCCATAGATATGCGAATTGCGAACTCTCTGCTTCTTCGAGCAGTATTCGTCAACATGACATTCATTACGCCTATGAAGGCGATCCCGATGCAGAAAAGCGCTTCCACTTGGCCATATGCCATGAAGTTTGCGACAATGCTCCTGCTCTTTTGAATCTTAAACTCAGATGAAGAGAGAAAAAAGGTATCCGGGCCGCGGCAGACTTCCAAGGAGGAGCGCAAGCCGCTAACGACTTCGTCCATCTTTTCGAGACTAGTCCATGCAACCAAAATATCTCCTATCGTGCCGGACGGAAGCCATAGAACATTTGCACTTTCATATGGAACAGTGATGCGAGCCTTAAAGAAATCATCCGCTCCCGGAGGATCTTGAGTCACACCCTTTACTTGAAAGGGTCGACCGTCGATGAAAATGGTCGGCTCGTCCTCTATTGTCACTGCTAATGCCTCAGCCGCAGACTTGGTGAGCAAGCATTCCCACACAAGCCCTTGGTGTCCGGCGTCTGAGAATCCGCGACCTCTTATCGGAAGGAATAGCGGTTCTCTGCTGAGTTCAACGGTTACCCCGTCAACCGCCATCACTCGGTTAATGCTGCGAAAAGTGACCGGTTCGGTTGCCTGGAACATGGGCGCTACCAGTCTTACATCTTTCAAATGATCTTTGACAAACGTGAAGTCCTCAGGCGTAAAGTCCGGGCGGAGACGCGTCTCCAGAAGGTGGCTATCCTGTCTTACACCAGGAGAAGCGATGACCCAATCCCCCATGAGATGTTCCATATCCTGCCAAAGGCGTATGCGCGCACCTTCGCCAAGGAAGAACGTCAGCGACAACGCAAAAGACCCGACAGCCATCGTCATCAACGTGAGAGAAAGCTGGAATCTGTTGCTCCACATTCCTTGGCCGGTCAACGACAATAGACAGACCAGACGCGCTGCGATTCTGTCCCCTGTTGCTTTCGGAGATGCCATTAGCCGGCGTCCTGCTCTCGGCGAGTAATCTCTATACTTCATCAAGGATACCGTCGCGAATGCTGACCACCCTATCAGCGCGTTCAGCCAATAGGGGATTGTGTGAGACGACAACCAATGTCCGTTGTTCCTTAACAACCCCAAATAACAGATCACTAATTGTCGACCCGGTTTCGGAATCCAGAGTTCCGGTCGGTTCGTCTGCAAGGATCAGGACAGGTTCAGTCACCAGCGCCCGCGCGATAGCACATCGTATCAACTCTCCTCCGCTTAACTGATTAGGATAGCTATCGAGGCGATCTAAAAGACCTACCTGAGCCAGAGCACGCTTCGCCAGTTTTTTCTGTTGCCGCGGCCATATGCCCCTGTGAGATACAGGAACGCATACATTTTGAAGCGCAGTAAGATTCTGGATGAGTTTGCCATCCTGAAACACAATTCCGATACTCTGTCTAATTCCGACATCCCACCACCTGTTGACGGCGTAAACACTGGATCCGTTAAACAAATACTCGCCGCTGTCAATCGGCGTAAGAAGCGCTAGAACATGCACCAAGGTTGATTTGCCTGACCCGGAGGGTCCAACGATCACAGTGGACGTTCCCGCGCGAATATCCAGATCGATGTGACGCAACACATCGATACGTGTACCGCCCGCTCGCCAGCTCTTGTGGACTCCGCGCAGACTGATAAACGGCTGGGTATCGTTCGAGCCTCCGCTCACTTTGTCCCCCCCGGTTGAACTCGGACAGTAACTTGCATCCCCGGCCGAAGCCAAGGGACTGTCTTCTCCAACTTGACGATTGCCTTGAATTTCGGAGGGCCGGAAACCGGCGGCACCAAGCTTCCCGCCTCTATTGATTCGACAAACCCGCGGACAGTCTGACTACGCCCGAAATCTAAAGCGACAATCACTGATTGCCCCGTGCGCACATATGTGAGTTGGTGCTGCAGTATCTCTAGTTCGACGATGAAAGCACTGTCGTCCCACATCTCGCAGATTACGTCTTCGGGTGATAGCAATGCTGGATCGACTGCCCGTTCCACGACAATCCCGCCGAACGGCGCTCTTTGCATATTTTGCCCCAAGCGGAGCTTGGTCGCCTCCAGTTCTCGCACCAGCAAATCTGCCGCTTCCCGTTGGGCACGCAACCGAGCCTGCAAATGCGCAAGTCGCATAGTTGTGGTCTTGATCTTATCCTCAAGCTCGCTTAACTTTTCATTCAGGGGCACCATCAAGTTGTCGATCGAGTAATTAGATATAGTGTCCGTTGCCTTGCGCATGGTGTTGATTTTTGCATTCTGCTTATCGAGGTCGGACTGTTGAAGTGTCAACTCCAAGGCGCACTCATCAACTTCATCGCGAAGAACTTCGTAGTCGTTCCTCTTGCCGATCAAGTCCATATACGTTGTCAACAATGCAGGGTTATCTATTCGGGCGAGAAGCTGGCCGACTTTAACTCGCTCTCCTTTTGATACCAGAATCTCGGTCACATGCTCGCCGGAGTGCAGTTTTAAGACGATCTTCTTCTTCGGAAAGACAAACCCGCGAGCCTCGATTAATTCGGTATTGGCGGCAGCATTGGGCAGGGATCCCGCAGGATTCTGCGCCACGAGTTGGGGTGATAAAACTAAGACGCCGATTAAAGCGAAATAGCCAGCCAGCCAAGCGGAGAGCGTTCGCATTCTCTTCAGGGTCAAGATTCCCCTCCAGTCATTCTCGCAATTTGAGCTGAGAGCCTTGCCAGTGGGCGAAACAGAAGACTCACAACCATACCTACCGCCAACCGCATCAAAGGCCCGGTCGACCGCCCCCCAATAACGATTGTAGCAATCATCCATCGCTCTGGCGGACAATCAGGAAGATATCGCGGTGGAGGGTCGGCAAGGAGAAAGAACCGGATCGCCCGAAGCCAAAGAATATACAGGAGTCCCCTGCGCGTTCGCTGATGAAGGGAGAACTTCTCGTTGGAGATTATGCGGGGATCGGTCACCAGACAGAGAAACCGATAGTTCCACGCAGCCGAATTGAGCGGAAACTCTGGAAATGAAGGGTCGATATTCTTTCGGCAAAAGCAGCTAGCGAAAGCGATAAGATTGGTCGCATGCAGACGCCTGGACTCCTGCAATACCCACTCGAAATCCATCTGATTCCGAAAGCGCGAAACCAAGGCCGCCAAATCCAAAAACCAAACGAAGCGCGAGTAGTAGTGGTACCAAGACAAATGCAAAACCAGCAGAACCAAATGCCATGCAGGGTCTGGAGAAGCAAAACACTCGTCTTCAGTCGGGTTGGAACCATAGTCGTAGCGATATAGCAGATCGAGCATCGGATCTGTCGCTTCCCTGGTCGGATACCGAATTTCGATTTCCCACCCATCAAATGTGGCGAGAACGCTGCCGGGAGCGCGCATTCGACGAACAATACCTTCATGATCGCTGTCCTCGTCAACCTTGGCGCCCAGCGCATCCAGGAGATTGAAGACGTCTGCCCGAGAGCGGGCGCACAAATCCAGGTCCGCGAAAGCTCTAATACCTGGATCGGCGTATGCTTGTTGCGCGAGGACAGGGCCCTTAAAGTTAACAATCGGAATGTCGTGCTTTCGGGCTGTGGCGAGAATTTTTCGGCACGTGTTTCTGGCTTGTTCGCAGTAGAGCATATTGCTGAAATATCGCGCCTTGGCCAGTTCACCTAACTCACATGCGGGCATAAGGTTCGCTACCGCGAGCGCGCCGAGCGCACCGCCTAGGCCCTGGCGGTCGATATATTCCCAAAGTAAGTAAGCATCAGCACCTTCAGGAATATCCCACGTCCGCTGATGCAGCCAAGAGGGCATTATAGCGACCAGCGCATCAAGTTCGATACGACTTAGCGGACGCAGGCTTAAGGTCTCCGAGGTATGGCCTACGTTTCCGTCCATAGATTACCTCCTGGCAGCTAAACAAGAATGACATCTACAGATAAAGAACCCATTAGGCGATGCTCGACCCCGTAAGCATCATTCACCCTTTTCCTACTTAGCTTTGCCACCGCTGGCGAATGGATTATGGCCTAACCGCGCCAGCACCAAGTTGTCCAGCCCAGAAACAACATCCAGCTGGGAAGTCCAAGCGTATTCAGCCGCTGCATTAGTGACGTTCATTTGTGCTCGCGTCAACTCGATCTCTGCTTCACCGGAGCGTTCTTTAGAAGCAAGCATGTCGATGGTATCTGCTAACCCAGCTGTCACGAGATATTGATTAGCTTCATGTTGTCGGGCGACCTGATTGCAATAATCATCCGCCGCTTTTCTGGCTTCGATCGACTCGGAAAGAGATGCGGAGGCATCATTCACGCTACGGTAAATCTGAACAAATAGCAGGGTCATATCTCGTTTAACTAAGTCGCGATCGATAGTGGCTTTGCTGATGTCGCGCTTTATATCACCAAAATCAATAAGGGGCATAGACACGCCCAGTTGAACTACTAAAGGCGCTTGAGTATAGCTCGAACTCAGGCTATTGCTTCCCGCGCCGAGCGCGCCAGAGATTTTTGGAATACGTTTGCGACGCTGGTCTATAATTGCCATCTCCTTCATGAAGAGCTGGGCTTCCAGCAGCTTTGTGTCGTGACGTTTTGCCCATAACGCATCGAAAAAGGCCTCATTAAGGTCCTTTGCAGGAGCAACTTCGTCTATTGACGCCAGCAATTCCGGGAAGTCGGTAACTACAATGTTCTGTGCTTCGTCGATAAATAGCCGATCACCGAGGGTGCGGTTCATATCGGCAAGCCGACGAACGGCTTCCTGGTAAAGGCGGGTGTTCATCTCGTACTGGTATTCATATTCGTAGATGCGTTCGGGTTTGATCTGGCCTGCTCGCGCCGAGACATTTGCTGTCTGCAGCGCATCCAAAGCCTGGGATTTAATCATGCTGCGCAATGCGACTTCGGTTTTCAAGGCCTCTCGGTTCGCTAACAACAGAAACAGATCGTGAGTGAGTTGTTGTAGCGTCTGTTCGATTGTTTCGCGCTTAGCTTCGATCCCTGCGCGCGCCACGGCAGTTGCATCCCCAGAAAATAGCGCCTTATCCAAGTCGTAGTTGAAAAAGACGCCCCCGTTGAACTTTTGTATGTCCCCGTAATTTCCACCGAACGGTAGCTGAAAATACATCCTCGTATCCACGCGAGGCCAAATCGCGCTATGCGCTTGTTGAAGGTCAATTTGCAATTGAGCCGCATCAGCCAGTTCACTTGAGAGCTCTTTGTCGAATTGTGCGGCGCGTGCGCACGCCTCGGTGAAGGTAAAGACTGAGGTTTTGGCCGTCTCGGTTGATGGTCTGGACAGAGGAATGGCGGGCGAAAGGCTTTGTTGGAGGGTCAGGGAGGCAACATAACTCTCCACGCTCCGATGAGTTTTCTTCGAGCAACCCCCACATAAGAAGGTTGTTGCCAGAGCCAGAACAAATACTGGAAGCCACGCTCTCGATGCTAGAGTGGTTTGCGGACGACCGTCAGCCAATCCTCGAGACGACACTAAGAAGTTCTGCAAAAGTCACACCGCCTTGGGAGCCCCTCAGAGTTGGCCGAGCAAGAGATCCAATCAGAGATATCAACTTTTTATATACTCAACAGTTGAGGGGAGACTGTGACGCTTATCACGCTATCAAGTTCGCTAAATGAAACCAATCAGTACGACCTTGCCCGCGAAAACGTATCCCTTGGCAAGCTGCATTGATAGCGAAAGAGAAGCGAAAATGACGAAGGCAAAGCGGGGACGGTACACGCTTGAGTTCAAGCATGGCGGCGACGGCACGCAGCCTGGGAGTGGTTGAGCAGACCTTATCCAACTGGGTTCAGGCGCATCGTGCGGGAACGCTAGGTGCCGGCATCTCAGCGACTAAGCGCTGCTGGTGCACATCAGCGCTGCATATGCTGAGAATCGTGGGGCCTACGGCTGGCCGCGCATCTGGCGGCAGTTGCAAGCTCAAGTCATTCACGTGGCCAAGCAGCGTGTGCAACGGTTGATGCAGAAGCACGGCATTCGCGCCCGCGGCAGCCAGCACGCCAGTTATGAGTTCAACAAGCCGCTCAAGGAGCTCGAACAAAACTGGACTGGCGCCATGACGGAGATTGCCGCCTGAGTGCAGGGGGCGACTGCAAGAGACCGTGGAAATGCCGGTTTGCTGGAAAGCCTGGGAAAAGCGATAACTCGCCGCGCTCAATCTCGAAGTGCAACATTTCGATTTGGGATGATGTTGCATGGGCAAGCGCTATGAGCAGTTGAGTTTATCTGAGCGGGTTTACATTCAGGCTCAGTTGGAGTTGGGTTTCAGGACGGCGGCAATTGCCGCCGCCCTGAATCGGGCGCCGTCGACGGTCAGCCGAGAGCTGCGGCGCAATGGGTGGAAGCGGCGCAGAGTGTAACTCGGTTGGATGAAGGATTTCGCAAGCAGTATGCGGCCCGCTGCCATCACAAGCCGAAAGGCGTGGCCAAGGTTGCGGCGGCCAGGAAGTTGGCAGTGCGACCCTACTCCACCCCACGAACGAAGACCTGTCCGCGGGGACCCCGGCTGGATGTTGCGGCATAACGTTGGCTATCCAGAGATCGCCCTTATCGAGAGCAGCTCGCGGGTGGCCCTGATCGGCTTGAGCCAGGTCGTGACCTTGAATGAGCACTCTCGCATCCGGCAGTAGGCTGGATGTCCACATGGAAGCATCATGGCCTGTGGTTGAAGGCCGAATCGATGGTTGGTGGGGCGCCAAAATGCCCGCCGAATGGTGATGCAGCGTGAATCTCCCAGGGTTTTGGTCCTCAACCCCTCTGGAAAGACAAGCGGTGCTCACGCACCGCCCGGATTGGTGCGCCTTGACAAAGCTTTCGTCCGTATCGAGGGGCGCCCGGCTTTTGTGGTTGGGATAGGAAAGCAAAAGAAGGGCAGGGCGATCAGGTAGAGTGGAATTATTGTGATTATCAATGTTGCCAGGCGCGCGCACGATCATAACTGGGAGTTGGATCCGATCACACGTTCACTGTTGGATACCGATTTCTACAAGCTGCTGATGCTGCAGTTCATCTGGAAGCATTTCCCAGCGACCCATGCGACGTTTACGCTGCTCAATCGCACGACTGCGGCGCGGCTGGGCGAGATGGTGGGCCTGGCGCAGTTGCGGGAGCAACTGGAGGCGACGCGCAAGCTGCGCTTCCACAAGTCCGAGCTGATCTGGCTGGCGGGCAATACGTTCTACGGGCGGCGAGGGATCTTCGAGCCGGCGTTTCTGGAGTGGCTGGAACGGGACTTCCGGCTCTCCGATTACGACTTATCCGAGCGGGATGGGCAATTGTCGCTGAGCTTTCACGGTCTTTGGACCGAGACGACGATGTGGGAGATCTATGCGCTTTCGGCGATCGACGAGCTGAAGACGCGCGCCAGTTTGAAGCGTCTGAGCGAGTTCGAGTTGGACATCCTGTATGCGCGGGCGAAGACAAAGCTTTGGGAAAAGATGGAGCGGCTACGCGGGGTTCCGCAGTTGAACGTTAGCGACTTTGGGACGAGACGGAGGCACAGCTTCCTGTGGCATGAGTATGTGGTAAAGGCCATGAGCGATGTGCTGGGCGCGAGCTTTGCGGGGAGTTCAAATACTTATTTGGCTTACAAGCACGATCTGGAGGCGATCGGCACCAATGCGCACGAGCTGCCCATGGCGCTGGCGGCGATGGCGGATAGCGACGAGGAGTTGCGGGCGGCGCAGTACCGCTTGCTTGAGCTATGGCAGCAGACCTACCAGGGGGAGTTGCTGATTCTGCTTCCGGACACGTTTGGGACAACGCAGTTTCTGGAGTGTGCGCCGGAGTGGGTGGCGGACTGGACGGGCCAGCGCATGGACAGCAAGGACCCGTACGTGGCAGGCGACGAATATATTGCGTGGCTGGAGCGGCACGGGCGCGATCCGCGGCAGAAGCGGCTGATTGCCTCGGACGCGCTGGATGTGGGACAGATTCTGGGGCTTCATGCGTATTTTGGAGGGAGGCTGCGCAATGGGGCGGCGCCGGGGGATTTTCAACGGGCCAGCGACTTCGCGGATGAGAGGAAATGGGTTGCCGAGCGGCGTATTCGGTTCAGCGCGGGATGGGGCACGTTTCTGACCAACGATTTTCGGAATTGCAATCCGCAGGGGGATGATGCGTTCAATCCGGTAAGCCTGGTGTGCAAACTGACCGATGTGGAGGGCAGGCCGGCGGTGAAGCTGTCGGACAACTACCAAAAGGCGCTGGGACCGGCAGGCGAGGTGGAGCGGTACCGGCGGGTGTTTGGAACGGCGGGGGTTGCAGACGCGCCGGTGACGGTTTGATGGCGACGGCGAAGGCAAGCTGGTATGCGAGCGAGCTGCGGCGGGAGCTGGGGCTGCGGAACCGGCGATGGGCGCGGGGACGGGCGCATGTGGAGAGCTATGGCAACTCGCCGGTGATTGTGTATGCGCCGGAGGGTGGGCGGCACGGGAACTTCTTCGATGCGGCGTATGCGGCGATTGCGGCGCGGCCGGAGTGGATGCGGCGGTTCGGCAAGATTCATGCGCAGGGAAGGGCGCTGCCGAAGGCGGAGCGAAGGTGGCGGGAGCTGGACTCGTCGATGAGTTCGGATGCGCTGCTGATGAATGTGTTTTGCACGCCGGGGGTGTCGGAGGCACCTGCGGTGCGGCGGACTCTCGGAGTGGATGGGGAGGACACACTCGTGTTTGGGTGGAGGGCGCGGGCGCCGCTGACGGGTGGACGAAGCGACCGCACGGAGGTGGATATGCGGTGGGGATCGCTGCTGGTGGAGGCGAAGCTGACGGAGGGGGATTTTCAGACGTGCAAGGCAGGGGTGGTGGAGGGGTATCGGGACTTCGACGTGGTGTTTGAGCGGGAGTTGTTGCCGCGGGTGGAGTTGGCTGTGAAGAGGCGGAGAGAGGCGACGGAGTTTCCGGAGGATTATTCGCAGGAATTTGAGGGGGCGGGTGAGGTTGACGGAATGATTCTCTCAGGGGCTGAAGCCCGTCCTTCTTTGGTTGATCTAACGTACGGGCTGAAGCCCGTACCCTTCTCTGAACCGGGCTCCTCCGTGCCCTTCACCGGAGCCAGTCATTCCGTGGGCGGGGAGGCTGGGTATGCGGGGTATCAGTTGATTCGGAATGTGCTGGCGGCTTATGCGGAAGGGTGCAGCTTTTGCGTGGTGCACGATGAGCGCAGGCCGGACTTGCGGGAGGCGTGGTTTCAGGTGATGTTGGCGGTGAAGTCGGCGGAGATGCGGGTGCGGTTGAAGGTGATGACCTGGCAGGAGCTGGCAGGATCGCTGCCGGAGGGGTTGCGGGGGTTTCTGGATTGGAAGTATGGGATTGTTCGGGCCGGGAGGGTGGCTTCGCCGGTGAAAGAGCTTTCGGAGTTCGATTAGAGGCGAGTTTGGGGTTGTGGTGCCCCACCCTTTCGCCAGAAGGAAGGCGAAAAAGAGAGACGGCGAGGATCACTGTAAAGCTATAAAGGACTGTATTGTAGATGGATCTATCCGACCTTAGCCGATAAAGCTGCCGCGAAAGCCTGCCTCTGAGCGCAGCCGAAGGGGTGGGTACCCGGGGCGGCGTGCGGGTTGCGGGGCGGGCTGGAGCTTCCGATAATCAATGGGGGGCTGTTCGCTCAAAAGGGTAAGTGCGGGCCGAAGCGGCGCGGGGAGGATGGAGATGGAGGACTACAGGGCTGATCCAGTCGAGACCCATCCGGACCAGACCCATCCGGCCGGGGATCAGGGAGTCCGGGCCGGGCGACTTGAGGCCTGTCGAAAGTCTTATGCCGATCGGATCGCGGCTCAGGCGGGCATTGCTTCCGGGAGCGAGATTGCGGCGGCGCTCAAGGCGATTCCGCGGGAGAGATTTGTGGGGCCGGCTCCGTGGAAGATTGCGTCCTCCCGGGGCCTTGCGCAGACCGTTTCGGACGATCCGGCGGCGCTGTACCAGGATGCAGTCGTCTCCCTGAGCGCAGGCCGGGGGCTGGACAGGCTGGACAAGCTCAATAATGGGCAGCCGAGCCTGCACGCCATGTGCCTGGACGTGCTGGCTCCGAGGAAGGGCGAACACGCGGTCCAGGTGGGAGCGGGCACGGGCTACTACACAGCGATGCTGGCCATGCTGGTGGGCGAGGCGGGCCGGGTGGACGCGTATGAGATCGAGCCGGAGCTGGCGGCACGGGCGCGGGCGAATTTGGCCGAGTTTGCGCAGGTGGCGGTGCACTGCCGGAGTGGCGCAGAGGGGCCGCTGCCGGATTGCGACGTGCTGTATGTGAACGCCGCCGCGAGCGAGCCGCTGGCGGTGTGGCTGGATGCGTTGCGGCCGGAGGGGCGGCTGCTGTTTCCGCTGGAGCCGGAAAACGAGGGCGGCGCGATGCTGCTGGTGACCCGGAAGGCAGACGGAGTGTATGCGGCGAGGTTTCTGTGCGGGGTGCAGTTTGTTGCCTGCGCCGGAGCCCAGGACGCGCAGGCGAGGCGGGCGCTGGCGGCGGCGTTTCGGAGGGGGAATTGGCGCAATGTCCGGTGGTTGCACCGGAACGACCAGCCGGATGAAAGCTGCTGGTGCGCTGGGCATGGGTGGTGGCTGGGGGCGAGATGAACGCGCGGCGGGTTAGCGGCCGGCAGGGTCAGGGCTGCTGATAGGCGCCGCGGTCGTAGCCCTTGGAGCCGGGGCGGGGGTTTCCGGCGAAGTCTGTGGAGGGGGCGAGATTGGATGTGCCTGAACCGACGGCAGGGCTGTTTGGCGAGACGGAGAGATTGACGATGGGGCGGTTTGCGTCGGCGGGGTCGACATAGAGCGGGTCGGTGGTGAGATCGTGCGGGCCGGAGACGGTGCCAGCATAGTTTGAACCGCCGAAATAGATGTTGTAGTCGAGATCGATCTGGGTGGCGTTGCAGCAAACCGTAACGGGGTTCTGGCCTGACGCGCTATAAAAGATGTTGTTGAAGACGTTGACATCGGTGGCTTCGTTGGCATTCATCTCGCCACGGCCACTCACCGCGGAAACATAGACATCCTGGTAGCTCGAGTTGTTGACGACATCGACATGGTTGCTCTCGAAGACTTCGATGGCGGCGCTGCCGTTCAAGTAGATGACGTTGTTTGCGATGTAGGTGCGGCCGGTGTAGGGGTCGAGGCCGATGCTGGCCTGGTAGGCGGAGTTGCGGGTGCTATCGACGATGATGCCTTCGCCGTCAGTGGCCACGGCGGAGCCGAGAGTGGGAACGAGGTTGGCGTTTCCGAAGATGCGGTTGCCGGTAATGATCATTTTGTAGCCGGTACTAGAGTCGGAGTTCCAGTTCTCCCAGGTCGAGATGCCGCTGGCGCCGTAGATGGAATACCAGGCGGAGTCGTAGATGGTGTTGCCGGAGATGGTGACGTAATCGGACCAGGCAGTGCCGATGCCACCGCCGCCGCAGGCGTAGACGGTGTTGTTGAGGATCTTGATGTGGTTGGGCCTGACGGTGGCGGTGCCTTTGCGGCCGTCAAGGGCGATGCAGTTGCCATTGAGGGCTGGATCGGGGTTTGTGTAGGACTGGGCGAGGGCCTGGGCGAGCGTGACGTTGTAGTTGTTGCCAACGACGGTGAAGCCGCTGATCTGAATGTAGGCGGCGGTGGGCTCAAAGAAGATGGCCTCCCAGCCGTTGAAGGAAATCTGCGGAGTCTGGCCGGGATAGGCCTGGTAAGTGATCCAGTTATTGGGCGTGCCGGGGTTATAGATATCGAGGACGTCGCAGCTGGGGCAGGAGTTGGTGTAAGTGCCGTTCATGACGTAGACGGTGTCACCGGGCTGGGTGAGGTTTGCGGCGTGCTGGAGGGTGAGGAAGGCGGTGGCGGTGGAGAGGCCGTTGGCCGAGTCACTGCCGGAGCCGCTGACATAGTAAGTGACTGCGGGGGCGGTGTAGCTGGCGATGACGGTGGTGCCGGCGTTCAGGATGACGGTGCAGGCGACGGTGCTGGCGGTGGTGCACCCGCTCCAGGAGGAAAAGGGATTGCCGCCGGCCGTGGCGGGGGCGGTGAGCGTGACGGAGTTTCCGGCGTTATAGGTGCGGGTGAAGCTGGTGGCGCCGTTGCCGGAGTTGTTGTTGTCGCTGGGTGTGACGGCGATGGAGACGCCGCTGGCGGGGCTGGCCGAGTTTACGGTGAGGACGTACGTGCTGGGTGGGGGTGGGGGTGTGACTTTGCCGCCACTGCCGCAGGCGATGAGAAGCAGGGTCAGGCAGATTGCGATCCAGAGTGCTGGGCTCATGAGGGGAGTGACGGGCTTGAGGATCATTGACTTGAGGATTATGGAGCGGGTGGTCATGGGTCCGGCACTCCCTGTGCTGGAAGGACCGCTGCGCGCGAGGGCCGCTGTTGGGGCGGATGGTCCGGGTGCGGTCGTTCGGGTGCGGTCGTTCGGGTGTTGAGCCAATCGTACAACTGTGGGATGGGGTGGGGCAAAGCTTCATC
>OBLU010001654.1_pt1 | contig 20671 bp, 24 predicted proteins | sample 1518681 | NCBI WGS metagenome assembly OBLU01 (sample SAMEA3539304, study PRJEB22396) | soil metagenome | biome: tundra; feature: field; material: soil | place: USA | collected 2010-05 | depth 0.15 m
AGGCATTCAGCCGATAGCGATAGAGCCATGACATTTTGCCGCTCGGCAATACGTCTAGCGAAAGCCCCCGGCCATCGCTCACCAGATACCGCGATGCCTTTGGTTTCAAAGCCTTGATTTGTGCGTCTGTGAGTGCCATTTTGCCCCTTTTTATGTCTCCAGATCGTTATGTGGAGACATACTCCCGTCTGGAGACATACTGGAGACATAGATTAGGTCGGCTGTCTATGTCTCCCATAGGACATTATAGTACAATATTTCCATTGTTTACAATGGACTAATCATGCTTTCTACATTTCCTTGGACGGTACTGTAAGCGGTTCTATTTTCCGATGCAGAAGGTGCCGAAGATCAGGTTTAGGATGTCGTCGGTGGTGGTGGCGCCGGTGATTTCGTCGAGAGGGCGCAGGGCTCCGTAGAGATCGAGCAGGAGCATCTCGTGGGGGACGCGGGCGGCTACGGCGTTGGTGGCGGCGTCGAGCGCGGTTAGGGCGTCGTTGACTAGTTTCTGGTGGCGAACGCTGGTTAGGAAGCCGGTCTCTTGGTGGATGGTCGCGTCTCCAGCGACGTGATTCAGGATGGCGGCGCGCAGGGCGGGGATGCCTTCGCCGGTTAGGGCGGAGGTGGGGATGCGCTGCGGAGAGCGGGGCTCTGCCGGAGAAACCCTGCCGGGCTCCGCCCGGCTTGGACGGGCGAGGCGCCCGTCCCCACACAAGCCCAGCAGGTCGGATTTGTTTTCTACTATGATCGCGGGGCGGGCTTCTACCTGGGTTAGTAATTCGCGGTCTTCGTCGGAGAGGGGCTGGGTTTTGTCGATTACGACGAGGACTAAGTCGGCGTCGGCTAGGGCCTCCATTGATTTTTTGATGCCGATGCTCTCGGCTTCGTCGAGGGCGCGGCGGATGCCGGCGGTGTCCACCAGTTGCACAGGAATTCCACCGATGGCGACGGTTTCGCTAACCAGATCGCGGGTGGTGCCGGGCTGGGCGGTAACGATGGCGCGCTCGCGTTCGACCAGGCGATTAAAGAGGCTCGACTTGCCGACGTTGGGACGACCTACGATGGCTAGGGTGAGTCCCTGGTGAACGATCTTGCCGTAAGTGAACGTGGCAGCGAGTTGAAGGAGCGGGCTTTTGACTTTAGCGATGCGATCGAGGATGGTGGCGTCGGGGGCGACGGAGATATCGTCCTCGGCGAAGTCGATGCCAGCCTCTAACAGGGCGATCAGGTCGACTAATTTCTGCTTGATGGGCTTTAGGCGATTGGAGAGCGCGCCTTCGAGTTGCTGGGCGGCTACCTTGGCTTGGAAGAGGGTTTGCGAGTCGATCAGGTCGCGGACGGCTTCGGCTTGGGTTAGGTCGAGGCGTCCGTTGAGAAAGGCGCGCATGGTGAATTCTCCGGGCTCGGCGAGACGGGCGCCGCGGGCGAGAGAGAGTTCGACGATGTGGCGCAGGACGACGGGCGAGCCGTGGGCGGAGATTTCGACGATATCGTCGGTGGTGTAGGAGTGGGGCTTGGCGAAGTAGGTGACTACGACTTCGTCGATGCGGGTGGGAACTGGGGTGGCGTCGGCAGCTGCCGAGCTTTGCTCGGCCTGGACGGGGCAGGGCCCCGTCCCCACATGAGTTTTGGAGGGTTCGATTAAGTCGCAGAGCATGGCTCGGTTGGGTTCCAGCTCGCGACTTCGGCGGAGCATGGGTTCGACTATTGCTCGCGCTTCCGGGCCGGCCAGGCGGACTACACCGATGCCGCCGCGACCGGGCGGGGTGGCGATGGCGACGATGGTGTCGTCGAGATTCATCGAAAGCAGTGGCTAGTGGTCGGTGGTCAGTGGATCACGATCAGGGACATTGTAGCTAGCGGACGCGTTTGCCGGGGGCGCTCACCGTCATTTATACTTACGGTTCGCCTCAAGCCATCTGATTCAATCAGGAGCAAGGATTTTCGATGCCGAAACGTACATTTCAGCCCAACAAGCGCAAGCGCTCGAAGAAGCACGGGTTCCGGACTCGCATGAAGACCAAGAGCGGGGCCGCAGTGCTGTCGCGCCGCCGGGCCAAGGGACGCAAGCGTGTATCAGTGGCGCCGGGTTTCCGCGATTAGTTTTCCCCCGACGGACAGCAAAGGCCGTCATTATCATTAACTATTGTGCAGGATTGTGAGCTGGTGAGCGCCGACGCTCCAGAGCGGAGTGTAGAGCAGCCCGCGGCGAAGGCGGGAGCGAGCTTTCCGCGTGCGGCGCGGCTGCTGAAACACTCCGACTTCGAGCGCGTGTACAAGCAAGGGCGGCGGCACTTTTCCTCGCACATGACCGTGTTCTATCTGCGACAGGCGGAAGGCGGTGCGCGCGTCGGGTTCACGGTGGGCAAGGTGCTGGGCGGCGCGGTGGAGCGCAACCGGATCAAGCGGCGGCTGCGCGAAGCAGTGCGGCTGCGGCGTTCGGTGCTGAAGAGCGCAGTTGATGTGGTGATCAATCCGAAGAAGTCGATCCTGACGCTGAAATTTTCGGTGGTGCTCGAAGAAGTGGGGCGGGCGTTGGATATGATCGCGAAAAAGCTGGTGGAGAAATGAAGTCTCTCGCGCTGGGGCTGCTGCGACTTTACAAACGGTGGATTTCGCCATCGTTTCCGCCGTCGTGCCGGTATGTGCCGACTTGTTCGGAATACGCGATGGAAGCGGTCGAGCGGTATGGCGTGGTGCGCGGTGGGGCGATGGCGGCTTGGCGCGTGTTGCGGTGCCATCCGCTGGCGAAGGGCGGGCTGGATGCGGTGGCGAAGGATGGCTCGGTTCGCGCAGGACGCGAAAGCTCGCAGCCCCTAAAGGGGCCGCTGACGGCGGATGGGGTTCGGCATCGCTGAAGCGGTGCCCTGATACGAAGCGTCGCTTACGCGAGTTCGGCATGCGATGCGGTTGTCCTGGCGAGGGCGCTGCCGAGCTTTGCTCGGCTGGACGGCCGAGGGCGGCCGTCCCTACGTGAGTTGTGGTGCTACTAACTGAAGAGATGAGCTGACTGATTTGGCGGAATTTAATAATCCTCAACAAGAACCCGGGATGGAGCGCAAGCTGTTGGTGGTGTTTGCGCTGACGTTTCTGGTCATCATGCTTTTCCAGCCGCTGTTGAAGAAGTATGGGCCGCAGCCTCCGGCGAAGCCGGAGAGCGCTGCCGAGCAGCGCGCGGCTGGACAGCCGGGGACGGCTGTCCCTACCCAGAACTCCACACAACTTCCTGCGCAAATTTCGACTGCTGGTGCGAAGGCACCGGCATCGGCTCCGCTGCAGGCGGCGAGCGAGTCGGAGACGGTGATTGAAAATGACGTCTACCGGATCGCGTTCACCAATCGCGGCGGGCGGGTTAAGTCGTGGGTGCTGAAGAAATACACCGACGACAAAGGCGGAGCGCTGGAACTGGTGAATACCGCGGCGGCGGAGAAGTATGGGTATCCGCTGACGCTGTGGTCGTATGACGAGACGCTGCGGAGCAAGCTGAACTCGGCGCTCTATGTGGCGACCAGCACGGGGGCAACGCCTCCGGCTGAGATCAAGTTTGTCTATGACGACGGCGACGTCTCGGTGCAGAAGAGCTTCAAGTTCGATCGCAGCAGCTATGTGGTGGGGGTGCAGACTGCGGTCGAAGTGAAGGGCGCGCAGGTCACGGCGTTTCCCATGTGGCCGGCGGGGTTCGGCGACCAGGCCAGCGGAGCATCCTACGCCACCAGCCAGATCGCCTACCAGTACGACAGTAAGGTTGAACGCTTGTCGAACGGCTGGTCGCTTTTTCCCTCCATCAAGGTCATTGGCGGCGCAACGACACTCGGCCCTATCAACTGGGCGGCTGTCTCGGAGCAGTACTTCGCGGCCGTCTTCGTGCCGCAGGATCCGCAGAACGCAGCGATGGTGACGCTGCGCAGCGCCCTCGAGATTCCGCACAATGCGTCCGATCCCAACAACAAGCAGCAGGACAAGGTCGATGTATTCGGGGTTGCGGTCGGCAGTCTGAAAGGCGCAACCGCTGCCCGACTGTATGTCGGCCCGAAGGCGCTCTCGGAACTGGAATCGGTTTCGGTGCCGGGGATTACGGGCGCGGAACCGGATTTGCGGGCGCTCATCGACTTCGGCTGGCTGGGAATCATCGCGCGGCCGCTGTTTTTGTGGTTGAAGTGGATGTACAACCACATCGTCGCGAACTGGGGCTGGGCGATCCTGCTGCAGACGCTGGTCATCAACCTGGCGCTGCTGCCGCTGCGGCTTTCTCAGATGAAGTCGATGCTGAAGATGCAGCGCGTGGCGCCGCAGATCAAGTCGATCCAGGAGAAGTACAAGAAATACAGTCTGCGCGATCCGCGCAAAGCCGAGATGAACCAGGAGATTTCGGCACTTTATAAGAAGGAAGGCGTGAATCCGGCGGGTGGATGTTTGCCGCTGCTGATCCAGATGCCGTTTCTGTTTGCGTACTATCGCATGCTCAACGTCGCGATGGATCTGCGGCATGCGCCGTGGATGTGGATTCACGATCTTTCGGCGCCCGATCCGTGGCACATTCTGCCGGTTGCGATCATCGTCACCATGCTGGTGATGCAGCGGATGACGCCGCAGGCGGGCATGGATCCGGCGCAGCAGAAGATGATGAACATCATGATGCCGGGCATGCTGGGCCTTATGAGCTGGAACCTGCCGGCGGGGTTGGGCTTGTACTGGTCCGCGGGCCAACTGATCGGCATCGTGCAGCAGATGGTGATGAATCGCACGTCGCTGGGGCGCGAAATGCGCGAGATGATGGAGAAGAGGGCGCGAAAGAAAGAGAAATAGCCGTCAGTCGTCAGCCATCAGCCGTCAGCGCACCCATGCGCTGGTTTACCTGATGGCTGATGGCTGACAGCTGAGAGCTATCTATGCCGATTACCGATAAGGTCGTAGCTGCAAAACAGATTGGGGAATTCCTGCAGGCCGTAATCTCGAATGGCGGCTTTAAGCTGAAGTACCGGATCACGGTGGATCCTCCGATCGCGCAGAATCGCGAGTGGGAGCATCCGGAAATTCTGGTGGAGTTTGCGGGACCGGATTCGGCGCTGTTGCTGGAGCGGGGCGGCGAGTTGCTGCGGTCGTTTGAGCTGCTGGCGTCGGAGATCCTGCACCTGCAGGGCAACGAGCACGAGAAGATCTGGTTCGACTGCAAGAATTTCCGGGCGATGCGGATCGACGAGTTGCAACTGGCGGCGCGGGTGGCGGCGGAGCAGGTGCGGCGGACGAGCGAGCCGTACCGGTTCGGGCCCATGTCGTCGCGCGAGCGGCGGATCGTGCATCTGGCGCTGCGTGAGGAAAAAGATTTGCGCACCGAGAGCGACGGCGAGGGCGGAAGGCGGTCGGTGGTGGTGTATCCGGGGAACTACAAGACGACGGCGACGGCGAAGCGGGAACGGCGGACGATTTCTTAGCTGTCGAGCTGCGCTCGACTGGACCGCCGAGGGCGGCGATTCCTACATTGCACACTTTGCGCGGCAGTTAGTTTCTCGACACTTGACAGCGCGAAAAAATCGCGGTTCTATAAAGCGCTCGCGCGGAATTTTTTTGTTGCAATGCACCGACGCGGCGATTTTTTTGTGCTAGTATGCGGTTCGTCTCGCAATAAATTTCACAGACAACCTGTACTGCAAAACAGAAGCTGCTCTGCAGTAAACAGAAGAACTCATAATTTCAAGATTGGTTTTTTCCCCGGACGTTTTTACTCGGGCGCTTTCGATATTCTGGTAACCGTCATTCTGGTAAACAATGTCTCTCTTCAGTTCTGCCATCATCCCGAATCCTTGGGCGCGCATCCTCGACGCTTTGGAAAAGAAAGTCAACCGACACTCCTACGACACCTGGTTGAAGCCAACGCGGTACAGCCACGCTAGCAATGGAGTTTTGTTCGTGCGCATTCCGACCGCTGAGTTCCGTCACGTCGGCGACAAGTACGCAGATCTGATTCAGGAAGCGGTCGACAATCTGGGGCTCGGATACCAGGATGTGAAGTTCGTTACCGCCGAGGACGATCCTTCGAACACGCCGATCCGGCATAACGGCGGCCTATCGGCTCATAGTCCGAATGCTGGTTCGGGTCCGCCTGCGGCTCCGGGGTTGCATCCGGCGCAGGGGCGGTTCGACTGGGACAGCGCCGCGCAACTGAACCCACGCTATACGTTTGACGCGTTCGTGATTGGCAGCGGGAATCAGTTCGCGCACGCGGCCTGCCAGGCGGTGGCGGAACGGCCTTCGAAAGCCTACAACCCGCTGTTCCTGTACGGGGGCGTTGGGATGGGCAAGACGCACCTGATGCAGGCGATCGGGCATGAGATCAAGCGGCGGACGCCGCAGGCGGCGATCTGCTACGTGTCGAGCGAGAAGTTCACCAATGAAATGATCAACTCGTTGCGGTACGACAAGATGATCAGCTTCCGGGACAAATTCCGGACGGTGGATGTTCTGCTAGTGGACGACATCCAGTTCCTGGCGCAGAAAGAGCGCACACAGGAAGAGTTTTTCCACACGTTTAATGCGCTGCACGAGTCGATGAAGCAGATTGTGATCGCCAGCGACCGTCCGCCGAAGGAATTGGCGGAATTCGAGGATCGCTTGCGCAGCCGGTTCGAGTGGGGCCTGATTGCCGATATTCAGCCGCCGGACCTGGAGACGAAAGTTGCCATCCTGCAAAAGAAGGCGGAGCAGGAACGGGTGACGTTGCCGACGGATGTGGCGTTGTTTATTGCGTCGAACATTCGGTCGAATGTGCGGGAACTGGAAGGCGCGCTGATCCGCCTGGTGGCGCACTCTTCGCTGATCGGGGCGGAGATTACGCTTCCCTACACCCAGCAGGTATTGAAGAATTTCATTGATTCGCAGGCCCGCAAGGTGACGATTGAATCCATTCAGAAGGCGGTGGCCGAGCAATTCGGCCTGCGCCTGGTGGAAATCAAGGCGAAGAATAATTCGCGCTCCATCGTCTATCCCCGGCAGATTGCGATGTACCTCGCTAAGCACCTCACGGAAGCTTCCCTGCCTGAAATTGGACGCCAGTTCGGCGGCAAGCATCACACAACCGTGTTGCATTCGGTGGTCAAGATTGAAGAGGTTCGCAAGAACGACAAAGATTTAAACAGGCTGCTCAATAAACTGACCGAGCAATTGGGCGCGTAAGGGGCGGTTTCGACCACGTTATCCACTCTTCAGGCCGTTCTTCCTGCCTTCCGACTGTGAAGTGTTTGTGGAAACTGTGCGAGACGGGATGGAAATCCGAGAAGGGTCCGCGGTTTGCGTTGGACTCCACTGACGCGGGGAGCGATTCTCCACATGAACGGTTGATATGGAAGCAATTGAAGCGGAGGGATCTGGACCAGTTTTCCACTTCTCCGAAGCGCCTACGGTTACTACTGGTTTTATTGCTTTTGTATTTGATATAAGAAGAGAACAGAAGTAGAGTCGGGAGACCCAATATGCCGGTGGAAGTCGCCCCTGCCGTATCCGCAACGACCATGGAAATTACGGTCAGCAAATTTGAGCTTCTTCGCGAACTGACAGCCACTCAAGGTGTGGTCGAGCGCAAGACCACGATTCCTATTCTCTCCAACTATCTTTTTGAGGCTGCGGGCGACAAATTGTCGCTGACGGCAACGGATCTCGACCTGAGCCTGCGCACGTCCTGCAACGCCAAGGTGAAAAAAGAAGGCGCATGCACAATTCCGGCGCGCAAACTTTATGACTATGTGAAGCTGCTGCCCGACGCCGACATCACCATCCGGCTGCTTGAGAATCACTGGGTCAGTATTCGCTGCGGACGGTCCAACACGAAGATGGTGGGCATGGCGCGGTCGAATTTCCCAGGTCTGCCGGTGTTTCCATCGGCGGGAGTGATTAAGATTCCCGCGGCGGTGCTGCGCTCGATGATTGCCAAGACGGGTTTCGCCATTGCCAGCGAGGAGTCGCGCTACACACTGAATGGGGCGTTGATGGTGCTGAAGCCGGAGTCGATCACCATGGTTGCGACCGATGGCCATCGTTTGGCGCACGTGGAGCGCTCGGGAGAAAAGTTTGAAGGCGTTTCCGGCGAGATGAAGACGCTGATTCCGAAGAAGGCGATGGACGAGTTGAAATCGTTGCTGGATTCGGATGTCGAGACCATTGACTTCGCCAAGGATGAGTCCACGCTGTTCTTCCGCGTGGGTCCGCGTTTGCTGACGTCGCGCCAGCTCACGGGGCAGTTCCCGAACTACGAGGCCGTGCTGCCGAAGGACATTTCCAAATCGATCGCGCTTCATGGCGAAGAACTGGGAGCCGCGATCGCGCGCGTGGCGCAGTTCGCCGATGAGCGGTCGCGCGCCGTGCGGCTGCGTCTGGAGAAGGGCGAGTTGAAGATTTCCGCATCGTCGACCGAGACTGGCGAGTCGGAGGATTCCATCGAAGTCGCCTATGACGGGGAGCCGATGGCGATCGGATTCAACGCTCAATACCTGATCGACTTCATCAAAGCGACCGGGTCGTGCGAGGTGAAACTGGAACTGAAGGATGCCCAGTCGGCCGGCCAGCTTCGTCCAGCGGAAGGCGAAGATTACAAGTACCGGTATATTGTGATGCCGATGAGGATCTGAGGCTCCTAAACTTTCAGTTTTTTGGAAAAACCTTCAGGTTGTTTGGCTCCTCGGCGTTGTCTGACGGAACCGCCAAGAGTTCCTCAATCTTTTCTTTAGCGATTCCCTCGCTCTCCGTCAGAATCTTCCAGAGGGCATCAGCCACTATCTCGCTAGGGCTTGTTCGCTCCTCGTGACGCTTTTTCCTGCGTCCCGCGATAACATCCATTACAAGCTTTTCGGTTGGAGTGAGGTAAAGAGCCACTTGCTCAGCATCGTCGTCAAGCCTTTTCCGCTTTGCCATAAGATTCTGCTTGCAATCGTATTATAATATTATAATATAAACAAAAGCTTACCTACTTGTCGAGGATGCCGTGGCCGCCGAAGAAAAGGCATTGCAAAAGGAACTGATTGTGTTCGAGCAGCACAAGGGAGAATGGCTGCAGAACCATCCCGGTGACTTCGTCGTGATTGCGGATGAGACCGTCGCAGGGTTTTATCAGGATTACGAATCCGCATTCAAGGCGGGGCTGAGCAGGTTCGGCATTCAAGCGACCTTTCTTATTAAACAGGTTTGGGCGGAGGAACCTGTTTACCTCATCCATTAACGTCATCCATTGAGGGTGCCAGTAGTGAAGTTGCCTTTCACGCCGACGAGCATACTTCAGCAGGGACCGCACATCGAAATACTGATCAGTGCGACAAGGCTCGAGGTCGATGAGGGAAGAGCAATAGGGCTTGAATTTCCTGACATATCGGTCAGGGCATTGATCGATACCGGAGCGTCACTTACCATCATCAACCCACAGATTGCCGCCAGATGCAAGCTCAGGCAGACCGGTCGCCAGAAAATCAATGCAGTTGGCGGAGAGGCGGGCGAACACCCAGAGTACGCGGCTGCGATTTCGTTTCCCGGAAGTGAGCTGCCTAGCCTGGACACAACTCGTGTAGTGGCATGCCCAATCATTCGTCAGCCGTTTTTCTCCTGCCTCATCGGCCGTGACATAATGCAAAAGTGGCTGTTCAAGTACGATGGCCGGACCGGTGAGATCGAGATTGTGGTTTAGGACCCGTTAAATCTTGCTGCCACTTCGCACCGCGAGAGCCGACGAGGTGATTCCTCTCGCGCCTGACGAGCATGCCAAATGGCGCGAATCGAGACCAAGCCGAGGAGTTTCACCGTGAGAATCCTGGCGCTTGTTCTGGCACTCTTATTACCCAGCCTCAGTATTCTGTCCGCGAGGCCGGCGCTTGCCTTGCAGGAGAACATTCCTCTACCCCTTCCGTGGGCTGCGGATCTCCCCGTGTACGACCACATTGTGATCATTGTGGAGGAAAACAAAGATTACGAGCAAATTATAGGCAACAAGAATGCCTCGTATATCAACGATGTTCTGAGGAAAGAGGGAGCGATCCTCACCAAATGTTATGCCGAGGAGCATCACAGCGAGGGAAACTATTTCTGGCTCTTTTCGGGCAGCAATCAGCGCGTCGGATTTATAGACAGCGTGCCGGGCCGCGATTTTGCAACCAGCAATTTGGGAGAGGAGTTGATCCGCGCCGGCCGTTCTTTCAAGGGATATTGCGAAGGTTTGCCGGAGATCGGCTCGCTGGTCACAGAGCAGGGTCTTTATGCCCGCAAACACGTTCCCTGGGTCAGCTTCTCCAATGTACCGCGTGGCAAAACGGTGGCAGATTCGTCAAACCTGCGATTCCCGCAAGACTTTCCATCCGATTACAATTTGCTGCCTACTGTTTCCTTTGTAATCCCGAATCTTGTCCATGACATGCACAACGGTTCGACTCCGTCCGGCATCCTGGCTGGCGACAAGTGGCTGCGGGAGCACATCGACGGCTACTACAACTGGGCGAAGCAGCACAACAGTTTGCTGGTCCTTACTTTCGACGAGAACATTCAATCTCCGCTGATGGGGGGGGTGACCGATCCGGCGGATAAGGATCCAAAGAAAAGCAATCGCATCGTCACGATTCTTGCTGGGGCTCACATAAAACATGGCGAATACAGCGAAGGGAAGGGTGTGACGCACGTGAATGTCCTGCGCACTTTGGAGGCGATGTATAAGCTGAATCGATCGGGAAGTCAACAGTGGAACGCCCTAAAAGCTGGCATAGCCGATGATTTAGTGATCAACGATGTCTTCGAATGATAGATCCTCGCTAGGCGATCTGATGTGCAAGTCTCTGCACTTTTTTCAACAAACCGCTCGTGGCATGTGCAGCTTGACCAAAAGCCACACAGCATTTACATTTTCGGCCATTCTATAAGCGGAGGGAAACGTAATGCTATCCGGTTTTAAGCAGTTTGTTTTGCGCGGCAATGTGGTGGATCTGGCGGTGGGCGTGGTCATTGGCGGGGCATTCGGCACAATCGTCACGGCTCTGGTCAAGGACATTATTAATCCCATCATTGCTCTCGTGGCAGGCAAGCGGGACTTTACGGGGATTTCGTTCGCAATCAGGGGCACGGTGTTTCCGATTGGCGATTTCTTCACCGCGGTGGTCAGCTTCCTGCTGGTAGCCGTTGCGGTTTACTTCTTTGTCGTGGCCCCGATCAATGCCTTGATCGCGCGGACCCGCAAGGATCCCGTGCCGGCTGATCCGACCACCAAGAAGTGTCCGGAATGCCTGAGCGAGATTCCGATCGATGCGCGGCGCTGCAGCTTCTGCGCGCAGCCGGTGATGGGCAAGGCGGCGTAGTCGGCGATGCCCGATGCCCAGCCCCTAAAGGGGCGTGTTCTTTCGAAGAATTACGGCATCGCTAAAGCGATGCCCTGATACGAAACTTGGTGTTGCTGAGGCCTTCGCGGGCTTTTCTGGTTTGGCGAAATCCGGCGGATTCCTGTAAAATCATGGTTTCGGCAACAGGCCTGGAAGGATCTTAGAGTTATGGCACGAGTATGTGATATCTGCGGCAAGGGGCCGCAGTTCGGAAATACCATCAGCCACGCCCACAATGTGAGTAAACGGCGCTGGAACGTCAATCTGCGCCCGGTTCACGCCAAGGTGGGAGCCGCTACCAAACACATTCGCGTTTGCACTTCCTGTCTGCGCAGCGGCAAAGTGGTGAAGGCGTAGCTCTCTAGAGGCCCGCAGATTCTCCGGAGTCCTGCGGGCTTTTGTGTGTCTGCCAGCTCGCGGACAGAGCCTGCCGAGCTGCGCTCGGCTTGGGCGGCCGGGGGCGGCCGTCCCTACACGAGCTTCTGCCAACACGAACTACTTCACATCTACCAGTTGCACGTCGAAGATGAGCGTTGAGTTGGGCGGAATGACGTTCGCATAACCGGCTGCTCCGTAGGCCAAGTCCGGCGGAATGCGCAACTGACGCTTGCCGCCGACCTTCATGCCGGCGACACCTTCGTCCCATCCCTTGATGACCTGGTTGGCGCCCAGCATGAAGTCAAACGGACGGCCGGTACCGACCGAGCTGTCGAACTTCTTGCCGTTGGTGAGCCAGCCGGTGTAATCGACTTTGACGTGCTGTCCGCTCTGCGCGACCGCGCCGGTGCCAACTTTGATGTCCCAGTATTCGAGACCGCTGGCGGTTTTGGTGGGCGCTCCGGTGACCTTGGTGGGCCCGCTGGCGGTCGGCTTCGCCGCTGCCTTTTGAGCGGGGGCGGTCTGGGCCGCGCCCAGGCCGGCTAGTGCTAGCAGTGTGATGGCAAGGATGACGGTTTTCATAATGCCTCTTTTCTTTTTTCTGCAACGTTCTACACGTTAGTTTCTATCGCGAATCCAGAGTTGCTGTGAGCACAGGCGGCTGCCGAGCTGCGCTCGGCTTGGACGGGGCGGAGCCCCGTCCCTACACGGGCGTTCAAGCCATCGCAATCACATCAATTTCAACCAGCACGTCTTTCGGAAGCCTGGCCACTTCCACGGTGGAACGCGCCGGCGGCGCCTGCTTGAAGTAGCGGCCGTAGACTTCGTTCATGGCGGCGAATTCTCCCATGTTCTTGAGGAAGACGGTGCAGCGAAGAACTTTCTCCAAGTTACTGCCGGAGGCCTGCAAAATGGCGGCGAGGTTCTTGAGCACGCGGTCGGTTTGCGCGCCTATTTCGCCGGCGATTACCTGCTGAGTGGCGGGATCGATGGCTATCTGTCCTGAAGTAAAGATCAATCCCTGGGCTCGAATGGCCTGCGAGTAGGGGCCGATGGCTTTCGGGGCCTGCTCGGTGGCGATCACTTCGCGCATGATTCCTCCAGTGCGTACTGCGTTTCTACGGAAATGATGACGAAGAGTGATTAACGCAGATTGCGGCGGTGGAAGTCAAACGCGGTCGCTGGCCTCGGTTATTGGCGAATACAGAGTTGCGATGGCTACGGGCAGCTGCCGAGCTTTGCTCGGCTTGGACGGCCGGGGGCGGCCGTCCCTCCACTATCTTTTTCTAGAACAGCGAGCTTTGGCGGCGGTTGGGAGTGATTCCGAAATGTTCGTAGGCGAGCTGGGTTGCTACTCGGCCTCGGGGAGTGCGGTTCAGAAAGCCGATCTGGATCAAAAAGGGCTCGTAGATTTCTTCGATGGCGTCGGGCTCCTCGGCGAGCGCGGCGCCCAGCGTATTCAAGCCCACCGGCCCGCCCTGGTACTTCTCGATGATGGTGAGCAGCAGTTTGCGGTCGACTTCGTCGAAGCCGTGGCGGTCCACTTCGAGCATGCTGAGCGCGGACTGGGCGGTGGGCAGATCGATGGAGCCGGCGGCGCGCACCTGGGCATAGTCGCGCACGCGGCGCAGCAGGCGGTTGGCGATGCGTGGCGTTCCACGAGAGCGGCTCGCAATTTCGATAGCGCCGGGACGATCGATGCCCACGCCGAGAATCTCGGCGGAACGCTCGACAATGACGCGCAGGTCTTCATGGGTGTAGAACTCGAGCCGCAGCAGCAGGCCGAAACGCGAGCGTAGGGGCGCGGAGAGCAGTCCGGCGCGTGTAGTGGCACCGATGAAGGTAAAGGGCTTCACGTCCATCGTGTGGGTGCGCGCGGACGGGCCTTGGCCGATCATGATGTCGAGCTTGTAGTCTTCGAGCGCGGAGTAGAGGATCTCTTCGAGCGCGGGTTGCAGGCGGTGCACCTCATCAATGAAAAGCACCTGCCGGTCGCGCAAATTGGTGAGGATCGCGGTCAGGTCACCCTTGATCTGCAACGTGGGGCCGGAGGTCTGCTGGAAGGCGGCGCCGAGTTCGTTGGCGATGATGTTGGCCAGTGTCGTCTTGCCGAGGCCGGGCGGTCCGTAGAGCAGGACGTGGTCAAGCGCCTCGCCGCGGGACTTGGCCGCCTGGATTGCGATGTCGAGATTCTCTTTGACTTTGTTCTGGCCGATAAATTCCTGGAGGCGCTGCGGGCGGAGCTTGAGCTCGAAGGAAGAATCGTCCTCGACCGGGGCGGCGGAGACTAGACGGTCTTTGAGGGCGGGATTGTCTTTGGCGGCGGACACCAGGGGCGATGGTAGCAGTTCTGAGTTCTGGGTTCTAGGTGTGGGGCGGACACTCTTGTCCGCCGAGGTTGGAACGCATGCTGGCGGTTGACTCAGCATCGACCTTTCGCGGACAGGAGTGTCCGCGCCACACGATCTACTGCCCAATCACTGCCAGCCGCACGCCCTTCAACTTGCCGGCGTCGAACCAACCGACCTTCTGGCCGAACCAGGTCTTGGGGCCGGAGAGTTTGTACTTCTTGGTTGCCGCTGCGAAATCGCGCGTGGCGAGCAGGTAGGCGACCGGGGTCTCGCCAAACTTGCCGAGCCGGTCCGAGAGCCAGCCTCCGCCGGAAGGAGCTGCCAGAATCACCGGCTCGCCGGGGAAGTACGCGAGCTTACCGAAGTCTTTCTGCGTCTCGATGAGAGGAGCGGCCCAGCCGTAAGCCTTGCGGAACAAGGCAATCGAGGCGTCAAGGTTGTTGACGCCCAGTACGACACTCTCGACGCCGCTAACCGGCGCTCCTTGTACGCTTGCCGAGGTCTGGACGCGCCAGGGGCGCGGCGTCTGGTCTTCGATGATGAAGGGCAGCGTAGAACCCGGTGTTCCGGGGCCAACGTCGGCGGTCATCCACTCGATTGACATGCCGTCGGGGCGCTTGCGGCTGCCACGCTCGGGTGCCTTGACCGGGATTCCGGCCTTCTTCAGGCGATCGACTTCCTGCAGCAAAACGTTCGTCCCCACCGCCCATGCGCAGGTGACGGCATCCTCGGCCATAAACTTCGCCCAGTCGGAGCCCGCGGTCGCACCTGGTTTTACCGGCGCAATCAATTCAATGTAAGACGCGTCATCGAAGCCAATGATGGCCATTTGGGTAATGCCGTTGCCGTGGGGACCGCCGAGGTCCGGAGTCATGCCCACATCCGTGAAGGCTTGGCGAAGCGTGTCAAGATTCGATCCGCAGATCGATGCGTGGTCGAGCTCTAGTGTCGTGCTCTTGGTTTCCTGAGCCATGGCGGGTTGGGAGATTAGTAAGAGAACGAGAGTCGCTAGGGACAAGCTGCCGCAGATCGGGGAACTCCGCTTGGACATGCGTGCCTCCTTAGAAAGAGGAATGGTACGCCAGAATGCGCGATCAGGGAACGATTTCCTTGCGATCAGGAGCTACCCTGGCGAATGGCACAGAGTATTCTTGGAAATGTGGATATAAACAATATGTCCTTGCGCAGTAAGAACGACGCCACCGAACGGCTCGCCAGCGAGACTGAGGATTTGCTACGGCGGGTGGACGCGCTTCCAACCTTGGACTCGCGTCCCGAAGGCGAAGGGTGGCCTGCCGAACCGCCGACACCGTTCGACTTCGCTTTACGCGGTCGGAGGTCGGGTCTTCCTCTTAAGCACTTCCCACTTTTCATCACACCCAGCCAGTGACCACAATCACAGACATCCCACTCGCCATGCCCGAAAATGAAGATTGATCGGCCAAGGGAGAAGTGTGTCCGTCTCCAGAGACGGATTTCGATGCCGCTCAGAGCCCATTGTCCGTGCTCCTTGACAACTCAAATAACACCTGAGCAGTCGTCACCCGCTCCCGATTCGGGACCAAAGTGAAGTATTTCTAAGCTAAGTCCTTATTCCTGAGGACTTTGCATGCAAGTCTTTATTCGTGAGGACTTTAGCGGGAATCAGTCGCTAACTCCATGATTCTAATATACCGAGAGAATAGGGGGTGGGGGTACCGCAAATAATCGTGCCTGCAGGCGGGTGGGCAAGGTCTCCAGCAGCTAATGGTGTGAACATTCCCGTTCCACCCTTCGCTCCACCGAAACGATTTCTTATTCTTCCTCTTCTTTGACCTCGCCGCGTTCGGCTTTGGCTTTTTCAATAATCTTGTCCTGCAGTTGTTGCGGGACGGTGTCGTAGTGGTGCATTTCCATGGAGAAGCTGCCGCGGCCTTGCGTCATGGAAGTGAGATCGGCGCCGTAGGTGAGCATCTCGGCCATAGGCACTTCGGCTTTCACGATGGTGTTGCCGCCTTTGTTGTCCATGCCCTGGATGCGTCCGCGCCGGCTGTTGAGGTCGCCCATGATGGTTCCGGCGAACTCGTCGGGGATAGTAATCTCGACAGTCATGATTGGTTCGAGCAGCGTGGGCTTGGCCATTTCCATGGCCTTTCGGAAGGCGATGCGGCCCGCCATCTGGAACGAGAGGTCGTTCGAATCCACGTCGTGGTAAGAGCCGTCGTAGAGGATGGCGCGGAAGTTCACGACGGGATAGCCCGCGAGATAGCCGCGGGCGGCGGCGTCCTTGATTCCCTTTTCGACGGCGGGAATGAAGTTGCGCGGGATGGCGCCGCCGAAGATATCGTTGACGAACTCGAATTCAACTTCGGAGTTGCGCGGCAGCGGTTCCATTTTGATTTTGCAGTCGCCGTACTGGCCGTGGCCGCCGGTTTGCTTCTTGTGGCGTCCCTGGACGTCGGCCTTGCCGCGAATGGTTTCGCGATACGGCACCTTGGGCGCCTTCAGCACCACTTCGGCGTGGTAACGCTTCTTCATCTTCGAGACCACGACTTCGATGTGCTGCTGTCCGGTGCCCGCGATCAGGAATTCCTTGGTCTGCGGATCGCGGAAGAAGCGCAGCATGGCGTCTTCTTCCATCAGCTTGTGGAGGCCGACGCCAAGCTTGTCTTCGTCAGCGCGACTCTTTGGCTCGATGGCGAAGGTGATCGCCGGCTCGGGCAGTTGCACCACCGGATAGCGGATCGGCGATGACTTATCGCCCAGCGTGTCGCCGGTGAGAGTTTCTCTCAGCTTGGCGACCGAGCCGATATCGCCGGCGTGAATCTCGTGAATCGGAACCGCCTGCTTGCCCTGGATCAGGGAGATGTGAGCGAACTTCTCTTGAATATTTCGATTGTAGTTCTGCAGCGATGCGTCGTTCTTGAGCACGCCGGAGAAAACCTTGAAGTAGGAAATGCGGCCGGCGAACGCGTCGGACATAGTTTTGAAGACGTATACCGAAGCCGGCTCGTTGTCGGTGCCCTTGCGTGTGGCCGGCTCGCCGCCCTCGGCCGTCCAGCCGGTGATGGCGTGATGCTCGCTGGCAGCGGGCGTGTAGTCGACGATGAAATCCATCAGCTCGTCGACGCCGATGTTGCCGAGGCCGGAGGTGAAAAGCACGGGAAAAAGCTTGTCTTCGCGAATCGCTTCGTGCAGCGCCGGGACCAGATGCTCCTCGGGGATCGTGCCCGTTTCGAAGAACTCTTCCATCAACTCATCTTTGCCCTCGGCGATCAGTTCCACCAATTTTTCATGAGCGTCTTTGGCGATGCCGGCCAGGTCGGCGGGGATCGGGCCTTCCTTGCCCTTGCCGTTTCCGCCCATCTCGTAGGTGTAGGCCTTCATGCGGACGAGATCGATAACGCCGCTCAGACTCTTCTCGCTGCCGATGGGCAGCTGCAGCGGCGTAACGGCGCGGCCGAAGGCGTTGGTGAGCGATTCGAGCACGCGGTTGGCGTCGGCGCGATCGCGGTCCATGCGGTTGACGACGATCATGCGCGGCAGGTCGATGTCGTTGCAGTATCCCCAGACGCGCTGGGTCACGACCTCGACGCCGGCGACGCCGTCCACAACGACGAGCGCGGCGTCCACCACGGGCAGCACCATCTTGGCCTCGTGCACGAACATATTGAAGCCGGGGGTGTCGAGCAGATTGATCTTGACCTTCGAATCCGTCTTGCCCCACTCGACAAAAGCGAGACCAGTCGCAATCGACATCTTGCGGGCGATTTCTTCTTCGTCGTAGTCGGTGGCGGCGGAGCCGTCGTCCACGCGTCCGATGCGCGGCGTGGCGCCGGCGGTGTAGAGCATGGCGGACACCAGGGTCGTTTTGCCGGCATGCCCGTGTCCGATGAGGGCAAGGTTGCGGAGATTGGCTGCTTCGTACACTTTCACGGGTTGTCTCCTTCCGCAGGCTTACGGGAAGGGTGATACGGCCCGGGATGAGGATGAGTACAGGGTATAGGCCAGCCCAACAACGCCTGCGAAACTCCCGATGCTAACACAGGGGTAGGGGGCGCTCAAGAAGGGGAGGCATGACGAGCATGACGAGCGGAGCTGGCACCAGCTTTAACCCCTTTTTCCCGTCACTTCCACCCGTGCCGTTTCTCACTGACAAACCCGCCGCCATTCTTCTAAAATTCGCCCATCGCCAGCAAACTAGTCCACAACTTCCCCGCTCAACGGAAGAAAGGAAGCACTCGCGCCATGCTGCCCTCATTTTCGAGCAAGCTGAAACTCTCCTTCGATACCGTCTTCTACTACGTCACCGACATGGATGCATCCATCGCCTTCTATCGCGACACCCTCGGGCTCCCCATGGTTTCGCATGACTACGTCGCGCGCTTCGATCTCGATGGCGTGCTCATCGAACTTGTGCGCCTCCCGCCCGGATCGGTGGTCCCCGGCAGTGGCAATGCCCGCCTCTGCTTTTCCGTCGCGCATTTGCAGGAGACGTTGGAGCAAATGCACGCCCGCGGCATCGCGACCAGCGATATCAAGAACAAGAAGGGCGGGAAACTGGCCTTCTTCCGCGACCCCGACGACAACGAACTCTGCCTCTGGGAGTACGCCGAAACCGAGGATGCGAGAGAGATCGTAAAGTTAGCCGTGCTCCACGGCTAACGCCGGCATCATCCGGATGGCGCCAGCGCCCCGGCCGTCGGCAAAACCATATTTCGATTCCTGTCATCGCTCATATCCCTAGGGCTGTGCTAGACTATCCCTATGCCTACCCTATACGTCGAAAATGTCCCCAAGGACCTCTACGAAGCACTGCGCGCCCGCGCCCGCAAGAACCGCAGTTCCATCGCCGCCGAGGTCATCTCTCTGCTGAAAGACACCGTGCCCACCGCGGCGGAACTAAAGCGACGCCGTCAGTTCTATGACGATTTGGCGGAACTCCGCTCTCACAAGCCTCTCGGAAAGGGTCCGTTCCCCTCTGCCGAAGAGACGATTCGCGAGGACCGTGAGCGGTGAAGACTTTCGTCGTGGATGCCAGTGTCGGTGCGAAGTGGGCGTCACCCGAGATCATCGAGCCTCTGGCCGATCGCGCCGACCGCTTTCTTCGTGCTTACGTGGCCGGCGCGGTTCAAGTCCTGGTTCCGGACTTGTTCTGGCTCGAGATCGGCAACTTCCTTTGGAAAGCGGCGAAGCGTGGCGAGATCACCGCCGTATTGGCTCGACGTGGTCTGGAAGCGATGCTCAACCGCGACTTTCCTACCGTGCCGAGCCGAGCTGTTCTGCCCGAAGCCCTTAAGATTGCTGTCGATTTTGGCAGAACCGTCTACGACAGCACCTACGTCGCGCTGGCCGTCGCTACCGGAACTGAACTCATTACCGCCGACGAGCGCCTGGTGAACGCCCTCGGAACTCGCTTCCCCGTCCGCTGGTTGGGAGCTTTCTAGCCGGATACTCGTGTCCAATTCCGCACCGCGGTCATCTCCGCTCTCGCTGGGCCTCTGCGTTATACTGATGCACTGGCGATGGAGTTCGCCGTTAACCGCCCTTCGGCTGATAACTCCTACAGAACTTTTGCAGGAGGACTCCGTCGTGAACTATCACGCTAACTATCTCGCAAACCATCTCTCCAACTATATATGGATTGCGCTCGGCGCCGTTGTCGGAGCCAGCGCCCGCTACTTCCTCAGCACTCTCATCGCCCGCGGTTTCTCATCCGCCTTCCCCTACGGCACGCTGCTGATCAACATCACCGGCAGCCTCGTCCTGGGGTTCTTTCTCGTCTTCTCGACCGAGCGCGCGCTGCTCGACCCGCGCTGGCGCCTGCTGGTTGCCATCGGCTTCTGCGGCTCGTACACCACTTTCTCCAGCTACGCCTTCGAAAGCTTTGCGCTGATGGAGCAGGGGCAATGGCTCCTGACCGGCATCAACATCGTGGCCAGCAACGCACTCTGCCTCGCCGCCGTTTTGGCTGGCGCCGCACTCGCCCGGGGGTTGTAAAATGGCAGCCGGCGTCCTTATGGCCGTTCAAGTCACCATCTATCTCACCGAAGGCGACTCCTGGCATCATCGCCCGCTGCATCTGGAGATCCTGAAATATCTGCGCGAAGAAAATGTCTTCGGCGCCGTCGCCTTCCACACCGTAGCCGGCTTTCTCGGACGCGGTCGCGTCCACACCGCGCACCTGGTCGAAGCCGGAGGCGAGCTGCCCGTCGTGATCTCGTTTGTCGACATGGATGAGCACGTCAACCGCGTTCTGCCCAAGCTTCGAGAAATGGCTGCGCACCGGCTGATCGTGCGGGAGAACGTGGTGATCGAGCAGGGCAGTTTGGACTGAGTCCCCACGGCGGCGCACCGGCTGGTTCCGGTTCGCCCTCAAGGATATGACTCTTCATGACTGCCCAGCACGTCATCCTTCGTGCTTCATCCCCAGCGCCCGTAGCACCCCGTCATCCGCCACTGCCTTTCCATCTTTCTTCGTGACAACGCCGAACGATCCCGAATAGTCCCACATCGCCCAACCAATCCCGTTGCGCTCGAGCGCCGTCCGCACATCGCGCAACCACGCCGCACGGTCCTGCGGATCGGAATACTCCCGATACACGCCAAACTCGTTGCACACCAGCG
>OBLU010001655.1_pt1 | contig 20670 bp, 18 predicted proteins | sample 1518681 | NCBI WGS metagenome assembly OBLU01 (sample SAMEA3539304, study PRJEB22396) | soil metagenome | biome: tundra; feature: field; material: soil | place: USA | collected 2010-05 | depth 0.15 m
AGCGCGAGCACGAAATTGGCCTCCGCATGGCCCTCGGAGCAAGTCGCGGCAACGTGATCAGCCTGGTCCTCAAAGAGGCTCTCGTGCTTGCACTTGTTGGCTTGGGCCTTGGCCTGGTCGGCGCGTATTTCGTAGGTCGCGCCATGCAGAGCACGCTCTACGGGGTGGGTTCGCTCGACCTTACCGCAATAGGCGGTGTTGCACTCGTACTCTTGAGTGCATCCCTCATAGCCAGTTGGATTCCCGCCCGCCGCGCCGCCGGAGTCGAGCCCATGCAGGCTCTGAGGCGCGAATAGAAGGAGAAAGAAGATGCAATCGATTCTGCAAGACCTGCGTCACGCGATGCGCCAATTGCGCCACGCTCCGGGCTTCACCATCGCCGCCGTGGCCGTGCTGGCGCTGGGCCTTGGCGCCAACATTGCCGTGTTCACGGTGTTGAACGGAATCCTGCTGCGTCCGCTCCCCTACGCTCAGCCCGATCGCATCGTCGAAATCAAAGGCACGGGTCCCGAACCGTATTACATGATGAGCTACGCCAACATCGTCCAGTTGCGCGATGCCGTGGGCTCCGGAATGCAGATCGGCGTGCTCATGAATCGTTCCATGGCCAGCATAGTCGGACCCGGAGGCCGCTTCCAGGCACAGAAGGTTGAGGTCACCGCCGGCTTGCCTGCAATGCTCGGCGTGCAGCCCATCCTCGGTCGTTCCTTCCGCGATGATGAAAACGATCCCGGCCGGAATCGCGTCGTGCTTATCGCTGAAGAGGTATGGCGCAAGTTCTACGCTTCCGATCCTCAAATCGCAGGCAAGACGCTCACCATCAAAGGTCAGCCCTTCACCATACTCGGCGTCATGCCCCACGGCTTTTCATTTCCCTTTGGCGAGCAGATGCAGCTGTGGTCGCCCGCCGCGCTCGATCCCGCCAGCCGGTCTGCAATGGGCGGCAAGCAAGTGGCATGGGGAGACCTCTACGCGCGTCTGCCTGAAGGAATGACGGTTGCCCAGCTCACGGATCAACTCACGCGCACCCAGTCCGTCATCGCCAGGGAGGCCACCGACGGCCCATCCATACCTACCAAAATCGGAGTCGCAGAGTACCAACAGTCGCTGAGCCAGCAGGTCCGCAGGCCGCTCATGCTGCTCTATGCCGTTGTCTTCGGCATCTGGGCGCTGGCTTGCCTCAACGTCACCAGCCTCATGCTGGCGCGTGCGGTTTCGCGTGCTCGCGAACAAGCCGTTCGCGCCGCCTTGGGCGCCAGCCGCGCTCGCCTGTTGCAGCAAACCATCGTTGAGAGCCTTTTGCTCAGCGGCATTGGCAGTGTCTTCGGATTGCTTCTCGGCCAATCCGCCATCAAACTGCTTTGGCATCAGATCACCCGCAACCTGCCGCTCGCCAATACCGTTCATCTCGACTGGCGAGTCGTTGTGTGTCTCGCGGCGCTCACGCTCTTCACCGCGATCATTGTCGGTGTCTTCCCCGCGCTGCGCGCCATGCGCCGCGATGTGCAGGGCAGCATTCACGGCGTCACCACTACCGCTTCCGCCAGCCAGAATCGCACCCGCGAAGCGTTGGTCGTAGCGCAGCTTGCACTCACTCTCGTGTTCCTCGTTGGCGCCGGGCTTTTCTTGCGCACCATTCACGCCCTGCGTCAGGTCCCGCTCGGATTCACGCAGCAGAACGTGCTCACCGGCGGCATCATCATCAACGCGGGGAGTTCTCATCAGGATGAGGATGCGGTCAATCAGCAAACTAACATCGTCCGCACCGCCTATCTCCCCCTGCTCGACCGGCTGCGCGCCATTCCCGGCGTCCAGGTGGCCGCGCTCAGTTCCGTGCTGCCCCTGCGTGCTGAGTTCTCTGTCAGGGTCGCGGGAAACCTCGACCAAAAGGAGGCCCCCTTCGCGCAGATTCCGACGTTCGATGGCCGCCTGGCTTCGGCTGGGCTTGTTGATGCGCTTGGAATTCCTATGCTGCGCGGCAGGTTCTTCACTGACGATGACACCGCGACCGCCCCGCCGATAGTGGTTGTCAACCAGGCATTCGTCAAGCGCTTCCTTCCCGGCCAGGATCCCATCGGTCATACCTTCAACATGGGCAAGGGCCGTTTCGCCGAGATGCACATCGTCGGCGTCATCGGAGACGTCAAGCAACGTAACGTCACCGATTCCGCCAAGCCGGAAATGTACTTCTGCCTTGCGCAGACCGAGCTCGGAACGCCTCTTTACGGAATCGCGACCGCCTTCATCCAGGTAGCTATTCGCGGCGCCGTTCCCGCCGATTCTCTCCGCACGCAATTTGACAAAGCACTCCATGAAGTTGCCCCGGATGCCACCACTACCGATGTAAAGACAATCCACGAGGCCGTGGAAGACTCGTTTGGTAGCCAGACCCTGACCGCGCACATGCTTGAAACCTTCGCCGGACTCGCTCTGCTCATTGCCTCCGTCGGCCTCTACGGCCTGCTCTCCTTCGCTGTCGCGCAGCGCACTCGCGAGATCGGGCTCCGCCTCGCACTGGGTGCCCCGCAGGCCAACATCCTCAGCCTCGTCCTGCGCCGCGCTCTCCTGTTGGTTGCCATCGGATTGGCAGTAGGCGGAGTGTTTGCCTGGTTTGCCGTCTCGCTCGCACGCGGCTATATCTTTGGCGTTGAGGCCCACGACGGCCCCACCTTCACCGCGGTTGTGCTTGTCCTTGCTGCCGCTTCCTTTGTCGCCGCATGGCTGCCCGCCCGCCGCGCCGCGGCAGTCGACCCCATTCTTGCTTTGAGAACGGAGTAACAAATCGTCATGATCGAATTGAAAAACATCGAACGCAGTTACAAAACGGGCCACACCGAAACCTGGGTGCTGCGCCGCATCGGCCTAACCATCAAAGAGGGCGAGTTTGTCACCGTGATGGGACCCTCCGGGGCAGGGAAGTCCTCGCTCCTCAACGTGCTTGCCCTGCTCGACGACAGTTGGATCGGCGAGTACTGGTTCGACGAAACTCCTGCCCACAAGCTCAATCGCAAGCAGCGCGCCGATCTCGCGCGCCAGCGCATCGGCATGGTCTTTCAGAGTTATCACTTGCTTGACGACCTCACCGTGGCTGAGAACATCGACCTTCCGCTCTCTTACAAGAATCTTCCAGCCAAGGAACGCCAGGCGATGGTGGCTGACATCCTCGACCGTTTCCAGATTGTCGCCAAGAAAGACTTGTTTCCCTCGCAACTCTCCGGCGGCCAGCAGCAGTTGGTTGGCATTGCGCGCGCCGTGGTCCACGCTCCCGCGCTTCTGCTTGCCGATGAGCCCACCGGCAACCTGCACTCCACTCAGGCACGCGAAATCATGAATCTCTTCTGCGAACTCAATCGCGCCGGCACGACCATCGTGCAGGTCACTCACTCTGAAGAGAACGCGCGCTACAGCAAACGCATCCTTGAACTGCGCGACGGCTGGCTCACGCGCGATGAACTGCTCGATCCAAGGGCAACGGAGGTCAACGCCAAGTGAACCATTCATTCAGAAATACGGCAAGAACCATCCAGACCGCCGCTGCAATTCTTCTGATGCAGGTAAATCTAGCCCTCGCCGTCGAGCCTCCGGCTACAGCGGCCACTCAGCAGGCGCCCGCACCGGCGGCCGCGGCCTCGCAGGCTCTAGCATCCCAGATTCCCTTTAACGAAATGCTCCGGCCCTCCCGCAACCCCATCAACGCCTATCGCGGCACGTCCGTGGCGCCGCCCAGCCTGGCCAATTCTCCGCGCCTCGATTCGCTGGTGAAGGACGGCAAGCTCTACTTGTCCCTGCGCAACGCAATCGATCTCGCTCTCGAAAACAACCTCGACCTCGTCATCGCGCGCTACAACATTCCCATCGCACAAATGGACATTCTGCGCACCGCGGCGGGCGGTTCCGTGCGCGGCGTCAATACCGGTGTTGTCTCCGGCACTCCCGGCGGAACCGGTGCCGGTGGCTTCGGCGGTGGTGCCGGCGGAGGAGCCGGTGGTACCAGCGGTGGCGCAGGCGGTGCGGGCGCCGGAGCTTCCGGCCTGGTCACCTCCACACTGGGCACAGGCACCTCCGTATCCAACTACGATCCGCTCATTTCTGCGAACACATTTGTGGATCACCTCACGCAACTTCTACCCAACAAGACCATCTACGGCGTCCCGGTCATCCACGACAACACCATTGAGGGCAATTTTTCCTATCAGGAAGCCTTTCCCACCGGCGGCGGTCTCCAGGTGGTTTGGAACAACAATCGCCAAACCTTCAACAGCCCCAATCAAAGCATCAATCCGCAGTTGACCTCCTACGTCCAGGTCTTCATGCAGCAGCAACTGCTGGCCGGCTTCGGATTGGGGCCGAACCTGCGTTTTCTGCGCATCGCCAAGACCAATCAGAAGGTTTCTGACATCGCTTTCCGCGCCCAGGTCATCGCTACCGTCACGCAGATCTGCAATCTGTATTGGGACCTGGTCAGCGCTTATGATGAGGAGCAGGTCGATGAGCGTTCGGTGGAGTTTGCCAGCCAGACCCTTGACATCAGCCGCAAGCAGCTTGAGCTGCAGGCGATTCCGGAGATGGAGGTGCTCAAGGCCGAAGGCGAAGTTGCCAATCGTCAGCAGGACCTCACCGTCTCCCGCACCAATCTAGAGCTGCAGGAGCTTTATATGAAGAACGCCATCACCCGTTCGCTCGACGATCCTGTCCTGCAGGAGATGCCGGTGATCCCGGTCGACCATATCGGCACACAGATTCAGCCCAGCTCTCGGTCGGTGCAGGATATGATTGCGGATGCCCTCAAAAATCGCACCGAACTACAGGAGTCAACCCTGGTTCTGCAGAATAGTGAGCTCAGCCGAAAGACCGCGCGCAACGCTCTGTTGCCCACGCTCTCCGTCTACGGCTTCTATGCCGGCACGGGGTACGGCGGCACCACCAGCGCATCCAGCGGCTCCACAGTCCCTACCGGCTTCGGTGGCGCGGTCCAGAACGCGTTGAACTACTCCTCGCCTGAGTACCAGGTCGGCCTTCAGTTGAATGTGCCCCTGCGCAATCGCATCGCCAAGGCCGATCAGTACCGCACCGAGCTTGAGTACCGTCAGTCGCAGGTGTATCTGGAAGAGAGGAAGAAACAGATTCGCATTGAGGTTCGCAATGCAAGCTATGCTTTGGAGCAAGGCGCAAGCCGTGTTGAAGCGGCGCAAAAGGCCCGCGACCTCGCTCAAAAGACTTTGGATATCATGCAGAAGGAACAGAAGCTCGGCGTAGGCTCCAATCAGCAGACGCTTTCCGCCGAGCACGATTTGAGTTTGGCCGATCTGGCGCTGGTAACGGCAGAAACCGCGTATGAGAAGTCGCAGATCGAAGTTCGCCGCGCCACCGGTTCCATCCTCGAGGATTACGGCATCTCGATTACCGACGCAAGATCTGGTGTAGTGGAGGCGGACAATTCCAATTAAGGAAGAAAAGATCCGAGTGTTGGTTGCCGACGATCAGCCTCACATTCTCGAGGCCGTAGAGCTGCTCCTCGCCCCGCAGGGCATTGACGTGGCCTGTGTCCGCTCCCCGCAATTGCTCCTCGACTCACTGTCCGAGAGCGACTTCGATGTCGTGCTCATTGACCTCAACTACACGCGCGACACCACATCCGGCCAGGAAGGCCTCGATCTGCTTGCGCGCATCCACGAGTTTGACCCCCGCATCCCTGTCATCGTCATGACCGCATGGGGCAACATTGATCTGGCCGTCGAGTCCATCAAGCGCGGAGCGCGCGACTTTGTGCAAAAGCCGTGGGAGAATGAGCGCCTGCTCTCGCTCGTCCGCGTTCACGCTGAGTTGCATCATGCCCTGCGTCGCGCCCGCCAACTTGAGATTGAAAATCGCCTCCTCCGTGCTGAAGGCATGCCGGAGTTTGTCGCCGGCGCTCCGTCCATGCAGCCGGTCCTCGAGTTGATTGGACAGGTTGGGCCGTCTGACGCCAACGTCCTCATCACCGGCGAGCACGGAACCGGCAAGGAAATCGTCGCCAAGCTGCTCCATGCCGCGTCGCCCCGTGCCGCCAGGTCCCTCGTAGCCGTCAACGCCGGCGGGCTGCCGGAGGGAACATTCGAAAGCGAGATATTCGGTCACGTGAAGGGCGCCTTCACTGACGCGCGCACCGATCGCATCGGGCGCTTCGAGTTGGCCAACGGCGGCACTCTTTTTCTCGATGAGATTGCCAACGTCCCGCTCCGCCAACAGGCGAAGTTGCTCCGTGTGCTTGAGACTGGAGAACTTGAACGCGTGGGTTCATCGCAAACCCGGCGTGTGGATGTGCGCATTCTCTCCGCCACCAATGCGCGCCTCGACGAGGAGGCCAAGGCCGGCAACTTCCGCGAGGATCTGCTCTTCCGCATCAACACTGTTGAGATTCACTTGCCAGCTCTTCGTGATCGCCGCGAAGATATTCCGCTTCTGGCCATGCACTTTCTCGGCCGCAACCGCACCCGCTATCGCAAACAGGTTAACGGCTTCTCTCCCGCCGCCATGCAACAGATGATGCAGTATCCCTGGCCTGGCAATGTGCGCGAACTCGAGCACACTGTGGAGCGCGCAGTGCTGCTTTGCCGCGGAGATGAGGTCGAGCCGGTCAATCTCGCCATAGCCGCCGCGCGGTCCTCATCCACGTCCTTTGAGAATATGAGTATTGACGAGGTCGAGGCTCTGCTCATCAAGAAGGTGCTCCGCCGCTGCGACGGCAATATCTCGCAGACCGCTGAATCCCTCGGCTTGAGCCGCGCCGCACTTTATCGCCGCATCGAAAAATATGGGCTCTGAAAAAAATGCCCGCAGACATACGCGCTCGGCAATTCGCCGGGCGTGGCTGTACTGTCTGCTTCTCACGCTGCCAGGGCTGGTCTTTGCCGCACTGCTTTTCTATCAGCACCACATCGACGTCGCACCCGCCCTGCTTCTCGGCGGGTGCCTGCTGCTCTATCTTGTCCTCGTGGCTGCCGCGCTAATTGAGGGCATGGTGCGCCCGCTGCAGACACTCTCCAACGTCGTCTCGTCGCTGCGCGAGGGCGACTACTCCTTCCGCGCGCGCGGGGCCGGATCGAGAGACGCATTCGGCGAGCTTGCCACTGAGGTCAACGCACTCGCTGATCTGTTGCAAAAGCAGCGCGTCCGTTCGCTCGAGGCAACTGCGCTGCTGGCCCGCATCCTTGAAGTGATGCACGCGCCCTTGTTTGCCTTTGATCGCGAAAACCTGCTTCAGCTCGTCAACAACGCCGGCGTGCAATTGTTGGGGCTCACCCACGCCCGATCCTTTGGACGCACTGCTCGCGAGCTCGAACTCGAAAACCTGCTTGCCGCTTCGGACCAGTCAATTCACACCTTTGGATCAAAACCGACCCGTTGGCTCCTGCGCAAAGCGGTCTTTCGCCAGGACGGCGTGCCCCATACCCTGCTCTTGCTGGCTGACGTGAGCTTGCCCCTGCAGGAAGAGGAGCAGATCGCGTGGAAGCGTTTGATTCGCGTGCTCGGGCATGAGCTTTCCAACTCCCTCGCACCCATCAAGTCCATCGCCGGCAGCCTGCTGGCGCGTGTCGACAACATGGAGGGCGACGACGCCATTCTCCACGACTTCCGCCGCGGCCTCGGCGTGGTCGAGAGCCGCGCCGACGCACTGCATCGCTTCGTTCAGTCGTATCGGCTCCTCGCCCAGTTGCCTCCGCCGCACTTGAAGCCGGTGCAAGTGGGGCCGCTGCTGGAGCGGGTCGTTTTGCTTGAGCAGCGGATTCCGGTTCAACTCAAACCCGGACCCCCCGCCGTTCTCCACGCCGATCCCGACCAATTGGAGCAGATGTTCATCAACCTGTTGGCTAACGCCGTCGACGCTTCACTGGCCAACGGCGCACAGCCGGTGCATGCGAGTTGGCGCGTGGCCGATTCCAGCCTTCTGGTGATGATTGAAGACCGCGGCCTCGGCATCGCCAACGCCGAGAATCTGTTTGTCCCGTTTTACACCACCAAGCCGGCAGGCAGTGGCGTTGGCCTGGCGCTCGCCCAGCAGATAGCCCGCGCCCACGGCGGTGAAATCCGCCTCCTCAACCGTGAAGACGGCGAAGGTGCCCGCGCCACCATCCGCCTGCCGCTGCCGCAGATATAGAAGTTTATAGATAAATGGAGTACATTATTAGATAAACGGTGGATGAATCATGGAGATGGCGCTCAGCCTCGATCAATTCCGCACTGCATTTCGCGCCGGCGGATTTCGCTCGATAGTTTTGAGGGCTGCGGGTGGCCAATTCTTTGTCACGGCGCTGCCGCGAACCGGCAAGCGCATCACTCTTGGCACGACACACGGCAACAAACTGCGCGCGTTTCGCAACCCGGCCAAGGCCCTCGAGATACTCCACCTGATGGGAGCCCACAAAGTGGCAATCGACACCTCGGCGTGGTCTCCCGCCCAGGCCGCAGCTGAGAGCCGGAAGAGGCCCGATACGGCCGAGAGGCAACGTCGCGCGCATCAATCTGCCGCGCGTGATGCATGGTTTCGCCAGGAGGTGGATCTGGCCATGCGGGAGGCTGACGATCCTGCGGAATGGGATTCCCAGGCGGAAGTGAAGCGCCGGAGCGCGATCAAGCGGGCTGCCTGGCTAGGTGCTGCTCCTGAAAAGGCCGCCGATTGACCATCCGCTGGCTCAAAACCGCAGTTCAAAACCGGTTTGAGCAACTGGACTATATCGCCGCCGAAAACCCCACTGTGACCGTTAGGTTGGATGAAGAGATCGAACGTCAAACGGATAGGCTGGCTCAGTACCCACTGATGGGCAGGGAAGGCCGCGCTAAAGGAACTCGCGAACTTGTGCTTGGCCGCACGCCCTTTATCGCGGTTTACCGAGTGAAGGGGAAAAGGGTCGAAATACTTCGTATCCTGTACGGCGCGCAACAATCGGCACTCCCCATTACAGCATTTTCAGTTCTGGTCTTTGCAGAATCGATGCAGCGGAGTGGCTCTTTCCTCAAGGAAAAGCCACCTTCCACGCCGATGCAATGTCAGCACGTGAAGTGAAAATGCTCTGACTAGTCGCATATCAGCGCACCATCCGGAAAGCTCTGCCCGTCGCCCTCTTCCATCTGCAAGCCGGAGTCCGTCTCCGCCCGTTTCGCCGCGAAAAACAGCTCCACCTGTCCTAGCACTTCGCTGCCGGTCTTTGCCTGGTAAATGGCCCCCCGCAGCTTGGGTCCGCCCGGAACGCCGTGCGTAAACCACGTAGCAAACTGCTTCATCTTGCCCGCCGTCTCGCCCATGCGCCCGTCGCGAGGCAAATCCTTCGTAGCCTCTGCCTCATCCAAAAGCATCTGAAAGTAAGCCCGAATCATGCGGTAGCGATCTTCCATCGTCGGCCGCTCATAGCTGCCCGTCGCTGTGTACTGCGCAATCTGCCTGAAGATCCATGGATTGGCCGGCGCCGCGCGCCCAATCATCACCGCATCGCAGCCGGTCTCGGCCACCATCGCCACGGCCGCTTCCGGAGTAGTAATGTCTCCGTTCCCAATCACAGGAATCCCCACCGCCTGCTTCACTGCGGCGATCCACTCCCATTGCGCCTGGCCGCTGTAGCCCTGTTCGCGCGTCCGCGCGTGCAGCGCCACGCCGTTCAGCCCCTCGGCTTCCGCCATCCGCGCCAACTCCACACAAACAATCTGCCTCTCATTCCAGCCCATACGGAACTTCACGGTGAAGGGAATCGTCACAGCGTTGCGCACCGATCGAAAAATCTCGGCAATCTTCGGCAGGTCCCGCAGCAGCCCCGACCCTCCGTTGCAGCCCACCACGCGCTTGGCCGGACAGCCCAGGTTCAGGTCCACTGTGTCGAACCCCGTCTGCTCCACAATCCGCGCCGCCTCGGCCAGCGTCTCCGCATTCGACCCGAAAAGCTGCGCCCCTATGGGATGCTCGTCGTCGTAGAAGGTCAGATAGCGCTGCCGCTTGGTCTCCCTCATCCGCGCCAGCCCGTCCGCCGAGGTGAACTCCGTCATCAGCAGCCCGCACCCGGATTGGGCATTTGTCACAGCTTCCTCGACCCCATCCGACAATCCGTGAACCTCGGACAGTTCGGGTGCCCCAGGTCTCGATTCTGAGACCTGGGAATGATCGCTCTCGCTGGAGAACAAACTCGCATGCCGAATAAACCGCCGAAAGACCGTATCCGTCACCCCGGCCATGGGCGCCAGCACGGTTGCCGGAGCCACCAGCACCGTCCCCAGGCGCACCTCCGCCGGAACCCGAGTTCCCGCCGGCATCGCGTGCTTTCTGGGGTTGTCCCAGTCCTTCTTTACGGTAAAACCCTTGCCAGCCATAATTCCTTCGAGCTTCCAGCTGTCATTCGCTTTCAAACGAACTTGGGCCTCCGCCAAAGCGGAGGCCCAATCGTCCAATCCGACTGATTCGGCGTCGGTTACTTGGGCGCCGAGACCTCGCCAGCCTTGGCATACTTACGGCGGAACCTCTCGACGCGCCCTGCGGTGTCCACCAGGCGCTGCTTGCCGGTGAAAAACGGGTGGCAAGCCGAGCAAATTTCCACGTGAATGTCGCCCTTGTGGGTCGACCGGGTCTCAAAGTGGTTTCCGCAGGCGCACTTCACCTGCACCGCGGCGTAATTGGGATGAATCTTTTCCTTGGGCATCTACAAACCTTTCCCTGCAATTCTTCTATTGTAGGGGGATTCGGGCCGTTTAGCAATGAACAGGGGTCACGGACCAGGGCAGACGCATCTTAATTTTTCGCGGGCAAAGATTACCACTTCGGTTCTTTTCAGGTGGTTCGGCAGGCTAATTCATCTCCTACTGAGCCGGAATCGAAGGCGTAGCCATTCCTCCGGACAGAAGTCAGTTTATTTGAGGGGCGTCCTTGGCCAGCTACACCACCCTAAATGGCCAATCGGCAATCCCAAGAGCCGAAATCAAATTAAGATGCGTTTGCCCTGGGGCAGGGACAGGGGTCACGGATCAGGAACGGTCCGTAGCTAGGCCGGAATTAGATCCCGAAACTTGTAAACAAACGCGCTCGACTCGTTGGATAACAAAGGTCCAGCATCCTGCCTGATCCTGTTGCCTGTTCCCTATTCTCTATTCTCTATTCTCTCGTCCCTCGCTCACTGCCCCAGCGCCTTCTCAATCCCTGTCTCCACCAGCGGCATCATAATCGCGTACCCCGCCGGCAGCGGATGCACCCCATCCTTGCTTAACGTCGCCGGCAGCCCGTCGCGCTCATCCTTCATCGCCGAGTGGTAGTCCACATACGGGTAGCCCTTCTCCGCCGCGTAGCCTTTCATCCATACGTTGAGCGCCACTACCTTGCTCGCCGGCGCGAGCCCCGGCCTCCACGGAAAGTCGAACGCAGGCATCACCGAGCACAGCACCACGCGAATATGATTCGCAGTCGCCAACTCCGCCATCGAGGTCAGATTGTCTTCAATCTGCTCCAGCGTCTCCGGCCCGGTGTTGCCCGCAATGTCATTGATCCCGGCCAGAATCACCACCGCACTGGGCTTCAGCGCGATCACGTCCTGGCGAAAGCGAACCAGCATCTGCGGCGTGGTCTGTCCGCTGATCCCGCGATTGATATACGGCTTGCCGGGAAAGTACCCATCCGGCCCTTCGATCTTCCACCCTTGAGTGATTGAGTCGCCCATGAACACAACCCGGTTCTCACCTGCTGCCGGTGTCCCCAGCGCAGCATCCGCCTCCTTGAACCTGGCCAGCCACGGAAAATCCGTCAACACCTGTTCGTCGAGCGCCTTCTGGTATGCGGAAACGGGTGCCGCCTCAGGCCTTGCCGCTGCGGCACCAGCCGGAGCCGGAGCCACCTCAGTTGCAGCCGGTGCCTTGGTCTCCGGTAGGCTCGCAGGCTCTTGCCCCGTGAGTTGTGCTGGACCCCCTAGCCCAACCATGGTCGCGGCGATCAACAATCCATTGCGCAAAAGATCTCGATTCAAGTTTCTTCTCCATTCTCCGAACTTACCGTCTGCAAACATACTACGGCCCTCATGCTGTTCGCACTACGCACCGAAGGCGGCTGCCCCACCGCAAGTGGCCACCGCTTTTTTCCACATTCAGGTACTCAACCTCCACCGCAACGTCCCTGCGCCATTTGCGCTACGCTTGTTCCAGATGAGCATCTGCACAATTTGCAATGGAATCGGCCTGGTAAGAGTGGTCAACGATGGCGGCCAATGGGTTTCCCGGGCATGCGAATGCCAGGAGATGGTGCGCGAAGACCGCCGCCTCGCCGCCGCCCATATCCCCGAGCGCTACCGCCATTACACCCTTGACGGTTATGAAACCGCCTTTCGCGGCGCTGACGCCTCTCTGGGCCGCGCGCACCTCACCGCACGCAAGTTTGTTGAGGCCTATCCGGTCGATACAGCAGGCAAAGGGCTGCTGTTCACCGGGTCCATTGGCGTAGGCAAGACTCACCTCGCCGTCGGTGTACTCCGCCGCCTCGTCCAAGAGCGCGGCGTCAAGGGCCTCTTCTGCGACTACCGCGAGCTGCTCAAGAATATACAGAACAGTTACAACCCCCAGGTACATACCACCGAACTCGAGCTCCTCAAGCCCGTCTTTGCCGCTGAAGTGCTGGTGCTCGACGATCTCGGCGCGCAAAAGCCCAATGAGTGGGTCTGGGACACCGTTGCCCTCATCCTCAATACCCGCTACAACGACAAGCAGACCACCATCATCACCACCAACTACCCAGACCTCGCGGCTGGAAGCGGAGCCCAGACTGAAGCCGAACGCGCCGCCCGCGAGCAAACCCTCGGCGACCGCATCGGTGACCGCATGAGGTCCCGTTTGGCAGAAATGTGTGTGCGAGTTGAAATGACCGGAGAAGACTTCCGCCAGACCGTAAAGCGCGCCCGCTTCGGCTGAGTGCTGCGCTCAGGCGGCTGTCGTTTGTCTCGTTTCGCTACATTCAGAGCGGATTTCGATTTCCACCGGCCGGGTTAGAGCCTGGAGCCTGGGAGTCGGAAGCTAGAGTCTAGAAGCTGCTTTTCAAAACACCCAAAGGCTGCCCAGCAGCAGCAGGATGGCGGCCACCGTCAAGCTCTGGTAGGCCAGATCCTCTGCGTTGCGTGCCTGGCGCGACTGTGCGAACGCCTCATGGGGCGTCGGCAGAGAGGTGCTAGCGTTCTGTTGGAGAGCGTGCATCGTCGACCTGCCTTTCTGCACAGCTCAGCTTGGGTTACGGGGTTGGACCCGTGCCGGTTCCCCCTGTTTGAATCCTTGGACCCCGAATACCCGCCAAAGTTGCCATACAATCTATGGAGATTAGAACAAGATTGTCAGCCGCAAGCTCTATATCGGCCAATGGCGAAAAAGCTTCTGATAAATAACAAGAACGGGGGATCTCCGACTATTCCTTTCGTCACAGGTGTAAAATCCGCTCGTGAGCACTGGTCCCGATCTCCAACTTGGCTCCCCTGCCCAGACACCGGAGCGTAACTGGCTGCCGCTGGCGCTGGCTGCCGCGGTCGTCCTCATTGGAGCGGCTGTCCTCGTTCTGGTGCTTGAACACGGCAAGCCCGCAAACAACGTGGCGCCCATCTCCGCGGCGTCAGACGTCTATGCCTCCAGCTTGCCCATCACCGGCCTGGCCATGAGTGAGGCGGCCAATTTTGCTGGCAGCAAGGTTACTTACCTTGACGGCCACATCGCCAACACCGGCAACCGCACCATCACCGGCGTCACGGTGCAGGTGCTCTTCCGCACCTTTGCCCATGAAGTAGCGCAAAACGAAACCCAGCCGCTCAAGTTCATTCGCATCCGCGACCCCTACGTCGACCTGGAACCAGTCTCCGCCGCCCCGCTTAAGCCCGGTGACGCGCAGGACTTCCGCCTCATCTTCGACGCGGTCTCGCCGGACTGGGACGGTGCATACCCTGAAGTCCGCATCCTTCACGTCGAAACAAGATAACCCTCACCCTTCTTTATTTACTCGGTACAAAATACCCGACCCTGCAAAAATTACACCTCCCAGCCGCCCGCTTGACCCATTCTCCTACCCCATGCTGTCCATATCCAATCGACTAACCAAAGCAATATGAATAAGATAGACAATACCGCCCCAAAAGCACCAGCATTGGCACAGGCATTGCTATATGTAAGGGCGAGCAGACAACACCGCTCGACCCGCAGATCCACTGCGAAGAACGAATCGGCGAGGGCCGCAACCACAAAATGAGAATCAAATCTTCAACTCGGAGCTTCTTCCCTAGCCAGTTAGCCGTCATCCTGCTGGCATCTGCCGTTGGAATTCCTGCGCTTGCCCAACAGGGCCAGTCTTCCACTACCCCCCAGAGCACACCGCCCCAAGCAGTGCAGCCGAGTTCCGTGGCTTCGCCGTCGCAGCATGCCCCGGCAAAGGAAGGCTTCTGGGGACGCGTCAATCCCTTTGCCCGCAAGGTATGGGTCAAGAAGCAGACCGACCCAATTAACGATAGGCTCAGCGAACTGGATGAAGTCAACGCCAAGAACGCTGCCGACATCAAGGACGTGGACGCCCGGGCACAGGCAGGTATTCGCCAGGCGCAGACCGCTGCCGATGCCGCCAACCAGACAGCAACCGCAGCTGGCATGCAGGCCCAAACAGCCGGCAACACCGCCAAGGGTGCAGACATTCATGTTAACCAGTTAAACTCAACCGTCAACGGCCTCGACCAGTATCACCAGGTCACAGCTGTTGAGGTTGCCTTTCGTGGCGGAGTACCCACGTTGTCCGCCGCGGCCAAGAAGCAGCTCGATGATCTGGCGGCAAGCGTAACCGGCCGTCAGGGCTACATTCTCGAACTGGAAGCGCACGCCCCCGGAGCCGGCAGCATCGGCATTCAGAACTCTCAACGTCTGGCAGCGGCGGTCCAGCGCTACCTCGTAACTGAACATCAGATTCCCGTCTACCGTTTGCACGCTGTTGCCCTCGGCAACGTTCTGGTCGCCACTGCTGGCGATGAGGACGCCAAGCCGGCTCGGGTCAGAACCAGCAGCGTCAGCGTGCGGTTGATGGAAAACAGTTTGGCGGCCCCCCAGGAAACAGCACCTCCCCAAGGTGTTGCTTCTTTGACAGGTGCGGAGCGGCAGTAAGCTGCAGCCCTCCCCCGAGGCTTTTTCCGCGCCGACGGCTACCCCGCCGTCCGGCCGCCAATAAAGCTCTCAACACGAGAGAACCAAGGCAACTTGGCCCCCGTTAATACGGGGGCCTCTTTTTGTCTACCCCGCTATTATGCATCTGTTGCACAAAGATTTAAGCCACTCAAAATCAGTGATCTGTAGCTCAACAGTCGTGCTTAGGCGGCTCTAGGTTAAAGACTCTAATGGCACGATGCAGGGAGTCCGACCCCTTGGTGCAACGGTTATATAGGCGGGCGATAACCATCGCAATTCGGCCATCGAGTCAAAATGCTGAGCCACTTGCCCGACGACATAGCCTCAGCTGGCTCCCAGGGAGTTCAAAGGGAGTTTTCAACATCTGAGCCTCCAAGTTCGCTATAACTTGTTGATATATATAACGTTATTAGACTTTAGGAAAGGATCGTCGCACACATTTCAAGAGGGGGAGATTCGCCATCCCTCGACGCTTTCCAACCAGTCACTGTCGAGTTGGTGACGATTCGACCGCCGAAGCATCCGCGCTTCAATAGTTGTGGACACACATGGATAGTGAATCAGGCGAACTCAGAGATACGCTCTACGCGAAGATGATCGACAATGCTGCGGAGATTAATTGTCTTCATCGGCGCATTCACGAGACCTTCAGACGTCGCGACGAGAGCGAAGAGTTACGACAGGAGTGGTCGAAGGCATGGACTGATGCTCACTTGCGATATCCGGAGCTTTGTCTTCCTGGAGGCCGCACCCGGAAGAAACATTGGCTGCTATGATTCGGCCATGTCAGACATGACCAGCCGTCCTGACTCAGCACTCAAATCCTCGGCAGCGCGATCCAGCGGGATCCTTCGAAATCCCCCCCCTGAACAAGAAGCGGAGGAGGTGATCGTTGCATGCGGTCTTCTCCACAATCGCAAACGGCGTTTTGGACTAATCTTCCTAATGCTGATTTATTACGGAGCATTGTTGGCTATCTCATGGAGAATCAACGGAAGCGACCGAATCAGGTTGACCTTCAACAGCATGCTCGAACATCTTCTACGCGGCCAATTTGACGTCGATCCGCAGGTCATCGGAGACGATGGCTATCTGCGCAATGGCCATGTCTATGCATATTGGGGGATATGGTGCGCCCTTTTGCGACTCCCGCTTTGGCTGGCCGGAAAAATGCAGACGGATATTACCTTCTGGTCCTGCCTTGCTGCAGTTTGCATATCCGGAATGGCGAAGGTTCGCGCCGTGTTGCTGGTGTGCCGCTGTGCCGCCGGGAATGCCGCCACACGGTGGCCAGCAGGTCTTGTGCTGTCGTACTTTGTTTTCGCGGGCGGAGCAGTCGCGTATCTGAAGGACGAGATCTGGACCGAGGTGATGCTTTGGGCCTATTGCTTCGCCACCATTTTCGTCTACTTCGCAGTGAAGGGAATCGTAAGCCGCCGATTTGATCTGTCTTCCCTCATCTGGATGTCGCTCAGTGCAGGTGTGGCCCTCCTTACTCGTGCTTCTACGGGTATCGGTCTCATCCTGACTTTACTGCTGCTGCTTTTTGTGCTCGTGTTAGAGCCTCTTTCGGCTGGAGATGCGGAGCGAGTGGACGTGGTCCGGCGTTGCGTCAGCGGCATGGCGCGGCCGTACACGTGGATCCCTCTCGCAGTGCTTGTGGTCTTTATCTCAGTTTCTGGTGCGGTCAACTACTTTCGCTGGGGTAATCCGGCAACCTTCGTGAATTATGAGCTCTACTTGAATCGGGATGCGTGGCCAAATTTTGTATCCAGCCTGAGCACTTACGGCGTGTTTAATCTCAAACGCATCCCGTTTGGTCTCAGTTACTACTTCTTCCCAATTTGGGTGCTTCATTGGAGCAATGGCGAGCTCCTCTTTGCGAGCACACAAGCTCGATTCTTTGGAGATATCGAGCTCCCTCCGAGCAGTTTCTTGCTAACGGATATGATCCCGTTCTGCTTCATCCTTCTTCTGGGCTTTGCGTCACGCAAATGCGGCCTGATCGGTCTTTCGCGCACGGGGCGATGGGCAGCGGCCGTAGCTGCGGGTCTGCTGGTCCCCTGCGTTCTCATGCTTTCCCTTGCATGGATGACATATCGATATCGAATTGAGTTTTACCCTGAGCTCGACTTTCTGACGCTTCTAGGCTTGTATCTATTGTTGACTCAAGAGACCGCGTTTACGAAATCAGCGGCAATCCGGAAAGTATTCAACGCAGCCTTGGCGATCAGCATCCTAGCCAGCACCGCCGCTTTGATGCTTCATGACATCTCTGACGAAGGAACTTTACCGGAAGAAATCCTCAGCCCTGGTGTTGTGCGGTATTACCATGACGCAATGCGTTACTACGTTTACGAACGGAAGATATTCCGCCTCTAGTTTTATATTTCTAAAAGACAAACCCATCTTCAGTTCCGAAGTCTGCTTTCGGGGCATTTCCTGCCCGAGGCGACTTCCGCGATTCCGTGGTTCTTCGAATTGTTCTATGGCAATGTACTGCTGATTGTCCTCATGCTGGGCTGGGACTGGTGGCGCAGGCGGCTGGTGCGGTCCCTTGTGTTGGGGGTCGGCGGAGCTGCTGGCAGCCGAGATTGTTGCCAATCTCATGTACTTCTGGGAGCCGTGGAAGGCGCTTACGCTAGGTTGGGTCACGGCGTGGGTGAAGCTGTAGACCCAGGCAAGCCTGAATTCGCCGCGCCTGAAGCAGCTCCATCCCGCGGCCTCGCCTCGGCGCAGGAACTCCCCACAACCTCAGGCCAGTTCCTCACCATTCAGCTTCGCTTCGCCGTCGCCACCGCCCTGTTCGCTCAGCTTCGCCTTGGCGGCCTGGTACGCCGCATGGTCATGCCGCTCCACCATCCCGGCCAGGTAAGGCTCGATCTCGAATCCCTTGGGCAGCTTGTGCAGCACCACCAGTTGCTTGAAGTGCACATTGCACACCGGGCAGAACAGTTCGTACTCCTGGAAACTCGCATTTGCCATGGCCAAAACATTGTAGCAACAGCCAAGCCCGGTAAAATCGTATCTATATGGAACCAACCACCCCAAATCCAGCCGTCGCGGAATCCACTTCCGACACCGTTCTCGACGGCGGCCGTTTTGTCCGTGCCTGTCTCCGCCGCCCCGTTGACCGTACCCCCGTCTGGTTCCTCCGCCAGGCCGGCCGCTACATGCAGGAGTACCGCGACGTCCGCAAGCACCACACCCTCGTCGAAATCTGCAAGCAGCCCGAGCTCGCCGCCGAAGTCACCATCACCGCCGCTGAAAAGCTCGGCGTCGACGCCGCCATCATCTTTGCCGACCTCCTGCTGCCCCTCGAACCCATGGGCCTGCCCTTCGAGTTCCAGGCTGGCGAGGGCCCCGTCGTTTACCACCCCGTTCGCACCGCCGAGGACGTGCGCGCACTCCGCACCGACCGTGCCGCCGACCTCGCCTACGTAGCCCGCGCCATTCAAAACGTCGCCACCCATTTCCGCGATCGCCTCGGTATTATCGGCTTCTGCGGCGCGCCTTACACCCTCGCTAGTTACATGATCGAGGGCGGCGGCTCCAAAAACTACATCCACACCAAGCAGATGATGTATCGCGACACCTTGTCCTGGCGTTTGCTCCTCGACAAGATCGTCAAGGTCCTTGAAGAATACTGCCGCCTCCAGGTGCAGGCTGGTGCAGACGTCATCCAGATCTTCGACAGTTGGGTCGGTTCCCTCGGCCTCGCCGACTATCGCGAGTACGCCTTCGAGGCCTCCAAGCGCCTTGTTGAATCGGTGCAGAAGATGGGAGTGCCCGTCATTTACTTTGGCGTCGAGACCGCGGGCCTGCTCGGCCAAATGGCCTCAACCGGCGCGGATGTCATCGGCCTCGACTGGCGTCAGCCCCTCGACGATGGCTGGCGCGCTGTCGGCCACGGCCACGCCGTCCAGGGCAATCTCGATCCCATCACCCTCTTCGCCCCGGTCGAAGTTCTGGAACTCCGCGTGAAAGAGATCCTCCGCGCCGCCAATGGCCGACGCGGCCACATCTTCAATCTCGGCCACGGCATCGTCCCCTCCACCCCCGTCGAAAATGTCCAAGCCGTCGTCCGCATGGTCAAGGAGTTCCGCCACGAGGAAACACGTGCCTAAACAAGCCCTCCATCTGGGTGTCCCATCCTCGCCGCGTTCTAGTTTTTGCGGCAAGGGTGGAATGCCACAAACTTCTATGCCTGAGGAACCCGCGCGTGCCTAAACAAGCCGTCCTCCTCCTCGCTCACGGGACCGCTGAGGCCGTCGAGCAGATTCCCGAGTACCTGCGCAACGTGGTCAGCGGACGTTCGCTCCCCCAGCAGGTCATCGAAGAGATTCAGCACCGCTACAGCCTCATTGGCCGCAGCCCTCTCACTGAGATCACTCTCGAGCAAGCTCGACTTGCAGAAGCCGAGTTGGCTGCCGCAGGCGACCTGGTCACCGTCTACGTCGGCATGAGAAACTGGCGCCCCTACATCCCCGATGTCGTCCGCCAGATGCGCGCCGACGGAGTTGAAGAGGCTGCCGTAATCTGCATGGCGCCCCAGAACTCGCGCACCAGCGTGGGCCTCTATCGTCGCGCCGTCCAGGCCGAGGCCGGCGCCCTTCGCATCGACTTCACTGAAGCCTGGGCCCAGCATCCGCTCCTCGCCGAAGCCTTTGCCGAGCGTCTCCGCCCCGCATTCGCCAAACTCAGCGCCGAGGTAGGCGCACCGGTGCCCGTGCTCTTCACCGCCCACAGCGTTCCTTCCCGCACCATCCAGGCCCCGTCGGTGGATCAAGCTGAAGCCCAACCGCGGATGTGGCCTGGCGAAGGCCCCAACTCCACTCCAGACCCCTATGCCGACGAGGCCCGACGCACCGCCGCCCTCGTCGCGGAGCGCGTTCCTGAGATCTCCAACTGGAGTTTTGCCTTCCAAAGCCAGGGCGCAAGCGGCGGCCCCTGGATCGGGCCAACCGTCGAGGCCTCACTCGACGCAATGGCCGCCGAAGGTGCACGTGCGCTTCTCCTGCAACCGATCGGCTTTCTCTGTGACCACATCGAGATTCTTTACGACGTGGATATTTTATTTCGCGGATACGCTGCCAGCCGCGGCATGCGCCTTGAGCGGCCAGAGTCCTTGAACGCCTCTCCAATCCTCGCCAGAGCAGTTACTGACTTGGGCCGCCAAGGACTGAATCGGCTCAGGAATTCGCTCGTAAGTTGAAGGGGTAAAGACCGTTGCAATCTGAAGTAACTAACCTAGTTGCAAGCTCTGCATTACTTTAATGCCCAGACATTCAGCGGATAATTTCTTTCACATTTGGCTCCAATTCGATAAAATAGCCACTAGCAAAACTGCATACGAACCAATATGCACGTTCATGGGCCCCAGAAGAAGCCCTTCGGGTTGTCTCACAAAGGATTCAACTGGCTCGCCCGATGTATTGCCTTGGGAGAGTTGTGGAGCGCCCTCTGTGCCAACATGAGTGCCCTCTGTGCCAACATGAGTGAGACAAGTAGCCCCTCAACAATTACTGTAGGGCG
>OBLU010001656.1_pt1 | contig 20669 bp, 10 predicted proteins | sample 1518681 | NCBI WGS metagenome assembly OBLU01 (sample SAMEA3539304, study PRJEB22396) | soil metagenome | biome: tundra; feature: field; material: soil | place: USA | collected 2010-05 | depth 0.15 m
TCACCGCGGTCTCCCCAGGCGTTCAGATGAAGGGCGCACCGCACGGTGCCGGCGGGAGTCACGCCACTCCGGAGCGCGTCCGCGGTGATCTCGGTTCAGGCCAGCCGCTCGACAGTGTGGTGCGATCCAGAATGTCGGAAGCACTGGGCGCCGACTTTTCGCGCGTCCGCGTCCACACCGATGCGCGCGGCGGCGAAGTCTCCACCGGCCTGCGGGCGCGGGCATTGACGGTAGGCGAGCACGTGGCGTTCGCGCCCGGACAATACCGGCCCGGCACCCTCGCCGGCGATGCGCTGCTGGCGCACGAACTGGCTCACGTCGTGCAGCAGGGCGCGGCATCCGGCGCGGCGCCGGCGCGCGCGGGTGACACCAGCTACGGCGCGCTGGAGCGTGAGGCCGATTCGTCCTCGGTGGGCGCCATGGTTGCCCTTTGGGGTCGCGGCAATGCCATGCTCACGCAGGTGGCCCGGAACGTCAGGCCCACGATTTCCAACGGCTTGCGGCTTCAGGCATGCAGCGACTGCGGTTCAAGCAAGAAAACCCCGGACCCCGCTCCGGTGCCGCCTCCGCAGCCCAAACCGGAGGAACTGATCAAGACCGATTTGCAAGCCTACCTCGCCGATAACCTGCTGGAACCGCCGGAATGGCAGAACCTCGGCGACAAGGCCAACAAGCTGGGCCTGCACGATACGGCGCTCTCCTTGGTGCTCGAGGACGACTTCGATTTCGATTACCATCAGGCCCGGGCCGTGGCGTTGATCGCGCTCGATCCAAATCCGCCCATTCAGAAGTTTCGCGGTACGTTCAAAACCAAGGTGTCGGGTTCACCGAAGAAGCTCGAAAGCGACGCGATAGAGCCATTCGTGACGCAGATCCTCTCGGACATGATCCTGGACGCGGATGAAGTCGAAGGGATGCGCCGATTCAGCATCGTTTTCGACACGGATAGTTTGCGGGCCGCGCTCCAGAAAGCCGGCATCGCCGACCCGACTCTCTCCTCCCTGACCGCTCTTCTCGACATGGGCTTTTCGTCGTTCAATGCTCTCGGCGCCAAGCCGGGCGTCTTCCCGATCAACCTCAAAGGGACGAAAGACACTGGTGTCGCCGCAACCTCGGATGTGCGGCCGGGAATCATCCAGGTCCTCACCGAATCGGGCGCCTGGGAGCACACGGTCTTCGGCACTATCCGCACCCTGCTGGGCGGGCTCAGCCCGGCGGACGCCACCGCTTTGCTGGTGGCCTCGGGGATCGGGGCGACCAGCGCACAAATGATCGCCTCAAAGTTCACGCTCCCAGAGCAGGCCTTTCAGAACGCCGTCTCCAAGATGAAGCTGCTCCGCTTCGATTTCGAAAAAGTCGGCGGAGCATGGGAGCTGTCTGCCGCTACACAACAGAACCTCAACCTGACATGGCATCCGACTCTGATCAGTCCGCTTGCTCCGGTGGGCGGTAAGGTCGAGACCAGCACGCACGACCAGGTAACCCATATCGGCAAGTTCAAATTCGCCTCGGGAATGGAAGAAAATTCATTCCGGCTCAGCCTGACCTTTCGTGGGCAGAGTTTTACCATTCTGATAGCCGAGAGCGCCTTCGCCGACGTCACCCTGTTTGATCGCCTGGACACCGCTCTCTCGAACATACCGGCGAAGCATCTTGCCGCGGTTAAGGAGATCAGGATTGACCCAGGCAACGACCCGGGCGCCAAGACAGTATTGGCCATGTCGATGCCCGACGGTACAGTAAACATTTACCTCCGCGGCGGCGGCCCCTCAGTCCCGCAGACGTCTCTCAGCTATACCGCTGCCCACGAGATGGGCCATGAGGTATCGTTTATGGCCGAGAAGGCCGACCCGAAGTTCTGGGATAAGTGGGACGCTGCCATCAAAGACGACAAGTTCGCGGTGTCCCAGTATGGTCTGACGAACCACGATGAGGACTTCGCCGAGGCGTACGCGCTCTACCTGAGCGGCGGTAAGGGAGATAAAGCCGCGCTCGCCCGCTACCCTCACCGGTTCGGCATTATGGACACGCTTTTCTGATGGCGATCGCTTCCCATCCCGCCTTGCCATTCGCCTGGCTCGACCGCCGATTGAGCCCCCACGTGCTCATCTTCCGTCGCCCCCTCCCGGCGTTCCAGGTGTGGGGCGTCGCGGGGCTCTGCTGCGCCCTTGCGCTGGCCGCGTGCCTGACCGTTCGCCGGGGCCTGGAGTTGCCGGTAATGGCCGCCCTGTTCGGCGGGGCGATCGCCAACTTCTTTGCGCTGGTGATCGTGAAAAAAATCATCACAGGACGCGAGAACCTGGTCTATTACCAGCATGAAATCGCGGTCTTTCTCCAGGCGGCTCTCATACTGCGGCTGCTCAGCCGGCCGGTGTTGCCGTACCTCGACATCACAGCAATAGCCGTGGGCTGTTTTCTGGCGTTCGGCCGCGTAGGGTGTTTGATGGTAGGCTGCTGCCATGGCCGGCCGGCCGGCGCCGGCATCCGCTATACAGAATCGCATGGGGAAGCCGGGTTTACGCGGTCGCTGGTGGAAGTTCCGCTCGTCCCCGTGCAGTTGATCGAAGCGTGCTGGGCGTTCCTGATCGTGCTTGCGTGCGCCGCCTGGCTGGCGAGCGGATCGCGGCCGGGAGAGGCGTTTGCCTCGTACGTTGCCGCTTATGCGATCGGGCGCTTCTGGCTGGAGTACTGGCGCGGCGATCCGCGCCGCCCGTACTGGAGGGGCTCGTCGGCCGCGCAGTGGATTTCGCTGGTCTCGGCCGGCCTGATCGTGCGCGAAGAATTCACCGGCGCGCTTCCATTTCACTACTGGCACGCGGCAGCGGCAGCACTGCTGGCCGGAGTGTCGCTGGTGAACGCCTTGCGGGGCACCAATTCCCGCCGTATCCTGCGCGCCGGACATATCGAGGAGATGGCCGAGTCTCTCGCGCGCCTCTCGCGCCGGGATGGTGGCTCGCCGGGGATTCCCGTCATCGACACCTCTTTGGGAATCCGGATCTCGTGCGGCACGCTTCGCGAGAACGGCGGAGAGGCGTATCACTACACCTTTTCCCGGCGGGGTGGCAGTCTCACGCCGGAGGAGGCGCGGAAGCTCGCGTTACTGACCTTCCGGCTGCGCCGGCACTCGGAGCCGTACCTGGTGATGCGCGGCGCGAGCGGAGCATGGCACGTGGTGGCCGGGTCCGTGGCGTCTGCTCCATCCCAGCAGGCGGTGGAGCCCGCGCCGCTTGCCGGATTTCCTATGTTGGGGAGGCCGATCGTATAGGTCATGTTCGCCACCGCCAAAAAGCCGGCGCCCGCACCCGCTTCGCAAGGGTTGCGCTCCGGCCCTGCCCGCGCGGAGCCGGCGCGGCCGGAGATCCCGGGCACGCCCGGCGAGCCGATGCGCGACGAAGAACGGAGGATCTTCGAGCGCATTTTCGGCAAATCACTGGACGACGTGCGCATCCATACGGGGCAGGCGGAAGAGGAGGCGACGGAACAACTCGGCGCGGATGCTTTCGCGGTGGGGACCAGCATTTTCTTCGCCCGGCACGCATACGCGCCGGGTTCTACGAATGGCGACCGCATCCTGACGCACGAACTGGCCCATGTGGCGCAGTTTCAGGAGGGACGCATCGCGCCGTCCGCCGCCGGGCCACCCTCCGTGAGCGCGCCCGGCGACCCGCTGGAAGCGGAGGCATACGCAATCGAAGGCCGGGCGGTCGCGGCCGCCTCCGCGCTGCGCGCCGACCCGGCCACGACCGTCGATTCGATCGCACCGCCAGTTCCCGCAACAGATTCCGTTCCTTCGCCGGTCATCTCCCGTCGCGCCGCTGCCGATTCGGTGCCCGCCGCCCCGTCCGCCGGCGGCGAAACGGCGCCGGCCGGGCAGTCTGCCGTCCCGCCGCCGCCCGCTCCGGACGCTGCGCTGTCTGGCGAAATGGTCCCTCCGGCGATTGCCAACGCGCCGATCGTATCGCTCGTGCCGTACGCCGAGGCCCCCACCACCGGCGCGGTGGGGGTGCCGCCTCCGGACCAAGCGGATTCGGCGGACGCCTCGCCCGCCGGCGGAATCCATACCGCCGACGGCCACGATTCCCCACGCCTCATCGTGGAAGACACAGTGCCCGCGGCCGAAGGACAGATTCAGCGCTCCGTTTTTGTGACGCGCATCGCCGCTCTCATCGAAGCCGCCGCCGACGAAGAACTCGCGCCGGCCGGCCGCACCGCTCACGAGTGTCCGTACCTCCGCTATTGGATGGAGCATTACCTCGCGCAGCCGGCCGACCGGATCGAGCGCGTAATCCGCGTATACGCCCGGCCCGCCGCGTTCGACTTGGGCTCCGTGGAAAGCGCCATACTGGCAAGGGTTCGCCGGTCGATCCAGCGCTGGATCGCCACCCGCGGCGCGGAGATCGACACGCCTTTCGAGAATACGCCTTTCGAAAATACGGCGGACTGGGCGCCTCCGGGCTCCGCCGCGGCCATTCGCTTCCAACTCGGCGGCGGGCGGCCGCTGGAAGACCCGCTGCGCGCACGCATGGCCGACGGGCTGGGACAGAACTTCGACGACGTTCGGGTGCACACGGACGCCGGTGCCGCCAGTCTGGCAGAATCGTTTTCCTCGCGCGCGTTCACTCTGGGCCGCGACGTCGCGTTCGCGCGGGGCGCCTACAGGCCCGGCACTCTCATCGGCGACCTGCTGATCGCTCATGAACTGGCGCACGTCGTGCAACAGCGTGAAGCCGGCCCCGCCGCTGAGCTCATGCCGCTGGAGAAAGAGCAGTCTCCCAGTCTGGAAGCGGACGCCGACCACGCTGCGATTGCCACCTATGGGAACGCCGGGCAATCGCAACGCCGCCCGGCGCTGCGCTCCGGACTACGGCTCCAGCGCTGCGGGCCCTACGAATCGCCCACCGAAAAGGAACTCGCCGAACAGCGACTAAAGGAGATGATCGATCAGGGCGAGGGCGACACTACCCCGGCCGCGCCCAGTGCAGTGACGGCGACGCCCACTGGGCCCACGCTCTCGGCTGCTCCGGTGCCCGAATTACCGGTGTTCACGCTCGAGGAACTCCAGCAAAGGCTCCGGCTGACCGACGTCGCGCTGAATCGCCTCAGTGAAATGATGAAAGGCAAAACGGGGCCGATCAAATCGATCGAGAAGGGCAGAGCCAAGGTCGCGCAGATCCGCAGCACGCTGAAGGGCGGTCCGGAGGACACGCGCCGCGTAACCGGAATGCAGGAGGTGGTTGAGCGCGTCGAATACGCCGTCGGCCTTCTGGAGCAGAAGGCAAACGATCTGAAGGACGACCTGGATCACCAATTGGTGTTCTTGGTTCTACGGAACAAGTATCTCGAGGTGCTGGGGGCCGATGACATGGTAGCCGCCTTCAACGCGGCGGAGGAGGACGCCCAGAAGCTCCCGCGAAGGTTGATCGAGGTCGACCTCCAGAAGTTCGAGGACCACGCCAAGCTCAATGCCCAAACCCTGACGGCCCTCGACAAGGATTTCAGCGACTGGATCACGTGGACGCGCGGTCAGCTTGACCAGTTCGACAAGGACGTCGCCGCGCTCAACGAAGCGAAACAGAAGAAGGCGTCGGACGTGGCCGAGCGCGAAAAGAAACTCCAGGAACTGGGCGAACTGATCGAGCTCTCGCTGGAGGGCCTCGGCGATTTCGATCAGGCGGTGCGAGCCCGCGAGTACATGCTCCAGCAGATGAGTCTGGACCCTTTCCTTGCGAACGGCATGAACAAGGTCATGACGCGTGTATACCTCATCCGCGCCGCGTCGATGGCGGGGAAACTCGGCATCCTGCGGCAGGAAGTCGAAAAAATGCGGTCCGACCAGGATGTCGCGGCGTTTTACAGAGCGTTGCCGGCGGCCATCGCAGTCTCCAAAATGGTGCTGAGCCTCGGCATCACATTCACCGCGATGATACTCAGCGGAGGCGTCTCGGGTCTTCTGACCGGAGGCGGAGCGGAGGCGGCCGCGGGGGCCACGGCCGGCCGCACGGTGCTCTCGATATTGGGCACCGCTGTCGTCGAGGCGACCACATTCACGGTGGTCAATACCGCGTTGCGCGCTGGTCTCCTGGGCGAGAAGCCAACCATCACGGGCACCCTGGAGGAGTTGGCCTGGAATATCGGACTGTTCAGTGTCATGAAGTTTGCCGGGCTCGGGATTTCCAAAGCGCTCACCCAGGCCGACCTGGCAGCGCTGCGCGGGCCGGTCACACTAGCGGGCACGTTCCCACTGCTGCAAGGGTACGGAATCGTGCGTTTCCGGCTTTCGGAAGGGCGGTGGCCGACGAGTTCCGAAATCGACTCGATGGTTGCGGAAAACCTGCTGATGCTGTTCGCCTCAGCCGCCGGCGGGTCGGTGGTGGAGCGGTGGGCCAAGGCGAAGCCGGATTCCCAGATCGCGCGGCTGAACAAGGACTACGGCTTCCGCTTCACCGAAATCGAAAAGGCGCGGACCTCGTTGGCCGAGGAGATGCAGAACCTGGTGAAGACTGGGCGTGCCGGCGACAAGGCGGAGGTGGCCAAGTTGCGCGAGCGAGCCGCCAAGCTCGAAGACATATTCAAGCAGGTCCTCGACGAAGCGAAGGCCAATTCAATAATCGATCTCACGGCCCTGCGCGAAGAATTGAAAGCCATGCGGCCGGAAGTCCTGGAGCAAGGGGCCCAATTCGTTGAGCGACAGCTTGGGCTGACGGAGTCGGCCGGCCTGAAACTCGCCGGCGAACGCGCCTATACTTACAAGGCGGGCAAAACCGGCGACGTGGATACCCGCCTGCGAGCCATGGGCTTCATCGTCGAGAAATCGCAGGACCCGGGGACCGGCCTGCGCACCATCACCGCCAAAATGGGCACCGATCCGCCGATCACGTTCCTGGAACGGCCGGTCCCCGCCTATGGGACAGCCGAGGTCGAGATCGATCCCGCGAACCCCGCATTGACGAAGTTGATGAGCGACCTGGCCATCACCGACCCGGGCGCGCAGCGCACAGTCCTTCGCCTGATCGAGGCGCAAATCTCGAAGAACCCGGCGACCAAGCTGGAGACGGCCATATCGAAGGCGCGGAAGACGATTCGCGCCCGCCAGGCGGCGGAACCGGGCAAGATATCCTTGCAGGACGCGGTGCTGAAAATTCGCGCCGAGGGGATCGTGGCTGGCGAAGCCGATCCCACCGTCCTCAAGGAAGCGCAGGCGCTGGCGACCTCGGGGATTCTTGGCAGCGCGGAATGGCTGTCCGCTCGGGTACCCGATCAGTATGTCGGGGTCATCGGCGAGTGGTCGGGGCAGGGTGTCGTGGAAGGTGCGGCGCCCACCGGCGCGACCGTGTTTCGTAACGTCGTCTTCACCGGAGATCTCTTCACCGACCCGGCAGGCACCGTTCCCTACATCATGGAGAGTGGGAGGCCCGCCGTCGGCACCACCATCACGGAGGCCGACTTCGTAACCGCTACACAAGCTGCGTCCGATTTCGACGTCAACTCGGTGGCCAACGTCAAAGCAGTGGAGGGTCTTGGCGCAGATGCCGCGACCCAGAACACCAACGCGCTAAACGCGATTGACGCGAGTTCTTCCGGAGCGGCGCGCCCGGTCGTTAGGGGTTCGAGAACGTTATACGCTAAGGTGACAAAAGTAGAAGGCGTGGCCGTCAAAGACAGCAAGGCCGTTGACCTGACCGGGAAGGTGAAGCAAGCCGCGGGCGGCGTGGCCACGGACACCATCGGGCCCAAAGGCGCGAAAGGATACACCAGCGAGCTGCCTTACACTGCCAAGGAGATCAAGTCGCTGGTGTGGCTGCTAAAAGAAATCCAATTTATGAAAACGTCCGATTACTAAGATGCCGTACTACTATCCACCACTGGAACTCTGGACCCGCCCCGGCGATGCGGAGGCGGCAGCCCGACTGCCGGAACCGGAGACCGGGGCCCCCCGCCGTTTCGAAGAGGCGGGTAAGATCTTTAACGGTGGATTGCTGGCCGGCGAACTTCTGGGCGCGCCGGTGAGCGAGGCGCTGCGAATCATCGAGGAGACGTTCGATCTCCCGGACAGTGTGCCGCACCTCTACTTCGAGGATGAGCTGCCGGTGCTGGCGGCCGTCCTCTCCGATGTGCTTGAGCGGCTCCGTTCCGCAATCGATGAAGAGGGGCGCCCGGTGGGTCCGGGCGGCGCGGTACTGGCGCGGTCGCCGCTGTTCGAACCGGATACGCAAGGGCGGATGCGAATACGTTCCGGAAGGTATCGCCTCGACGATCTTGCCGGCGACCTGAAGCGGTTGCGCGAGTTTTTGACGTACGCGATCCAACACGATGTCCTGGTGCGGGTCATCGACGCGCCGGAGGACCCGGAAGGGGTGGATCGGGAGGTGTAGTCTGAGCCGGAGAAGCGTGATTTCACATCTCGAACGAAAGGAGTGGACGCGGCGGTTCTGACCGCCGCCGGGCTCTATGGTGGAGCATTTCACCCGTCGAACACGAAGCCCTCGTCGCGGCGCGGCTGCCGGGGCGGATACGTCCGTCGAGAGGGTTTCCGGCGCGGCGCCGCCCTGGCTCTCCGATACGGGAATCCAGTCGGGCATCGGTCTGAGCATTCAGAGGCAGATGGAAGACAACGGCACGCCCCCGCCGGTGCCGGAAGAGGCCGCTCCCGCCGCCGCGGCCGAAACCGAAGAAACGCCGGAGAAAGTGACTGCCGGGCAATCGATGATTGTGGACGACGACCAGGAACCGGGCCCCGGTCAGATGACCAAATCGGACTTTCTGGCGCGTCTGCGGGCAGCGGTTTGCCACACAGCCGAGCAGGCCCTTGCAGGAACCATGTGGTCTACCGCTGGCTGTCCGTGGATCGAACACTGGTTCGACTACTACGGCGATCGGGACAGCAGCCAGGTGGAACGCGCCATTCGCCGCTATGTGCCGGAATCGGCGGCCGTGGCCAGCGCGGACGATTACATTCCGCTGATTGCGGCCCGGGTGCGGCGCGGAATCGAGACCTGGTCGAGCACCGGCGAGGTTCCGGATGTACCACAGGAATTCACGGCGCCCGTGGAAGCCGCGGTCCCGGCTCCTCCCGCCGTCAACCTCAAGGCCCAGGCGTCGGGAGAACCCGTTCCCGGCGCATCGCCATCTGCCGTACGTTCCGAACTGGGACCCGGTGTGCCGCTGGATAGTGTCGTACGCACGCGTGTGGGCGCTGCGGCTTCGCAAGATCTTTCGCGCGTCCGGGTCCATGCCGATTTCACCGGATCGTCGGTTTCGCAGCGTCTCAACGCGCGCGCGTTCGCAGTGGGAGAACACATCGCTTTTGCCGCCGGCGAGTACCGGCCCGGAACCATGGCAGGCGACGCCTTGATCGCTCACGAACTGGCGCACGTGGCGCAGCAGAAGGACTCTCCCGCTACGGCGAGCCAGCGCGCCGCCACGCCGGAGCTCGAAGGCGAGGCGGACTCCGCCGCCGCTGCAACCGTCGCGGGCATGTGGGGCTTGCGCAACTTGGCCCGCAATGCCGGGCCGCGCCTGCGATCGGGATTGCAGTTGCATCGCTGTAGTAATTGCGGGACCAAAACCTCAGCGACTACAACGGCAGTGCCAACACGATATGACTGGAAGGACAAGGCGCTGAAGTCCAAAGTGGATGATGCGAAGGAGACTGCGGCTACCGTCCGCACCTATGTCGATGGGCTCGCCCCGCCTGACAAGGACATCGCCAAGACCGACCTCGTGCGCGGCCGCGTGGACTACGTGACGTTCAAAAAGACGCTCGGCCCGGCCGACGCGGGTGTCGCCGGCCTGTCTGATTCAATCGACAAAATGGATGTCGTGTTGGCCGGCCTCTATCGCGCCGCCATTATGAGCGTCGCTCCGGCGCCGCCCGCGCCGCTCACGGAATACGCGCCCGGAACAGCCCCTGCCGCGCTTACCGCCGGCACGCATTCGGTAACCGCGGCGGACCGCACTGCGATCGACAAGGCCTTGACCCCAGCTGGGGCGGTTAACCCGGCGACTGGCGCTCCACCGGTTTTTACGGACCTTGTCGCCGGCAAGACATATAGCTCCCGAATTGAGCAGGGGCTCCGCGACGACATCGCTGACCTGTTCAGCCAGTTCGCGGCGGGCAAGGCCGCTCTGCATGCCGTGCCGTCGAACCTCTACGGATGGCCCTACCTGGAAGGTATCGCAAAAGAATCGAAGCAGGAGACCGACAAAGTGTTTGGCAGCTTTGCTCGCCGGCCAGAGTTCAAGGCGGGCACCAATCTGTTGGACCAATGGGAAGAGAAGGAGACTAACATTGCCGCAGCGTCACCCGCGCAAAAACTGGATATCGCAGAAGATTTGGTTGGCTACCGCTTCCAAAACGACTCCGAAATCGAGAAGATCAACCATGAGCACGGGTTCGTTCCCGGCCGCAAGCCCGAACAAGACAAGGCCGACAAGGTTATTGACCATCTGGCCAAGGATCCCGCGATCCAGCCCCAGTTGCTCGAAATTGAAAAGGGCTGGCCGGGAGAGCAAGATCCGGATACTCATCGAGTATTCATCCAGCGGTTTAAGGAATCGGATGACGACAAGAATCGCGCCTTTGCATGGGACACCTTCGAGGTCCTGATCCACGAATACATTCATGCTCTGACCCACAGCAATTATATGACTTATGCGAATTCGCTTCCGGCGGACAAGGGGAACGTGCTGCGCGAGGGCATGACCGACGCGTTCACCAGGATGGTTTGGGCGGGTATCACATTCGATGAAACCCTGCGTGCCAGTGTCGAAGGCGCGTACCACGTTAAGGGGGCGCCTTCTCCGGTCCCGGCTCTCTCAGAAATTCGCATGTATCCGGTTACGCGGAACGCCGAAGAAGTTATTTCCATTGTCGGCCTGCCCAATGCCGCCGCGGCGTTTTTTCTAGGCGACGTGAAACTGATCGGCAAGATATGAGGAGATTTCGCTATGTCATGTGAATCGGCTTTGGATGGATTCGCCGCTCGAACATTTTCACAGTGGCAGCCCCTGCCGACCAACTGCCTGCTCGCGCAAGTAACGGCGAAGTTCCCGCTGTTGAACGACGGCGTCGGAACCGGCAGGATCGGGGAGCGCTCCGCGCAGTACCGTATGGTGGTGTCGCCCCGCTATCCGCGCCCGGTGCGCGCATGGCTGGAAGGAAACAATCTGCTGATGCTGGATGCCGAGTATCCCGATCCCGAGAACACGCTGGCTGCCGAGATCGAAGCCCTGGGCGAACCGGAAGCCCGGCTGGATTGCTGGTGGGACGTCTTACGGTTGCAACGCGCCGAATGGGTATTCGCGTCGCGAGGCCTGGCCGCTTTCGTGAATCCCGATAATCGCATCGTTTTGCGGCTACTCGTATTTCCGGCGGCTTCATTGGCAGAGTACGAGCGCAAATTCCGGATCGGTTGGCGATCCATCAAGTTCAGGAAACGATGAAGATCCACAACATTCTCGACCAGTTCGCCGTTCGGTTCCTGGCCTGCCTCGCCGGCCACCGGCGATTCGAACTGGTCGGTTCACCGCACCGGTTATTTCACGTCGTTCTTCCTGTGGAGGGCCGCTCCATAACGTTATGACTCTGGTCTCTTGCATCATGCCGACCTGCGACCGGCGCCGCTTCGTGCCCGCCGCGATCGAGTACTTTCTACGCCAGGACTATCCCGAGTCGGAACTCATCGTCGTCGACGACGGTGCCGATCCCGTCGCCGACCTGATGCCGGCGGACAGCCGCGTGCGCTACGTCCGCCTGCCGGCCCGAGCCACCGTCGGCGCCAAACGGAATATCGCCTGCGAGCATGCGCGCGGCCCGATCATAGCCCACTGGGACGACGACGATTGGCATGCACCGCATCGCCTGCGTTACCAGGTGGAGGCCCTGGAGCGCGCCGGCATGGACATCTGCGGAATCCGAACCCTGCTGTTCTTCGATTTGCAGACCGGGCGCGGTTGGAAATACATCTATCCGCCGCACCTCCAGTCCTGGCTCTCGGGCAGCACCCTCTGCTATACCCGCGCCTTCTGGGCGGCCCACCGGTTTGAGAACATCAACGTAAGCGAGGATGCCCGTCTCGTCTGGCGCGCCCGTCGCGAACGCGTGCTGGTCCTGCCCGACATCGATTTTCACGTCGGCATGATCCACCCCGCGAATATCAGCCCGAAGGCCACCCACGGCTCATACTGGTCGGCCATCGACACCGCCGAAATCCGCCGCGTCATCGGAGTTGATTGGGAGCGCTACGCCGCCGGGGAATCCTCCCCGATTCCTGTGCACCACCAATCCCTGGAACACCAAAGGACGAGCCCTATGCTTGCCACTGCCAAGAAAAACGACCTTTCTCTCACCGAATTCGCCGCCTTCAATCACGGCCAACAAATCCCCTGGATGCGGCGCTGGGAACTGCCCTTCGCCCTCTTCCAGTCGCGCCTGGAAAACACCATGTCGGTGCTGGACTGTACCATCAATCCGGCGACCTTCCAGGAGCGGCTGGCCAGGCTCTATCCGCATGTCCTGTACCGCCATGCAAGCCCAGTGCAGCGCGGCGAGTTCGTGCCGCCAGTCGGCGTGCCGGATGGCGGCTTCGACCGTGTCTTCTGCATCAACACGCTGGAGCACCTGTTGCAGCCGCAGCGTGAGGCCTTGATAGCCGCCATGGTGCGCAAGTTAAAGCCGGACGGCCGCCTCGTCCTCTCGTCCGACTACTATTTCGATTCGTTCTGGCAAAGTCCAGCGTTCCTGCAGAGCGGCATGGTGCGCGCCGACCGCACGGAGGTCTTTAACGGCTTCAACAAGCTGAGCTTCTCCGACTACCTCGATCTCACCTCGCGCCATGGCCTTCAGCCCCTCGCTCCGGTCATCGACGACCCCGCGGAAGAGGACGGCTCGCTCTATCGTAATGTCGGTGCTTATCCGCACGCGTGCATCGCCGGTGTCTTCAGCCGCGTGCCAGACCTGACCCGCCCCGGAAAGAAACTGCTGCTGGCCTTATTGAGTTGGAACACCCGCGACATCTGCCTGGATTCGCTGCGCGCATACGTCCGCGAAGCGAAAATGCTACAACGTTTGGGACATGAGGCCGAGATCTGCGTCTGCGACAACGGTTCCACGGATGGCACTGCGGAGGCGCTGCGTGCCATGGAGGACGAAGTGGATGTGCCGCACAATTTCATCCTCAATCCGGAGAATCGCGGAAATTGCGTCGCACGCAATCAGATCATCGAACACATGCTTGCCGTGCACGCGGATTACGTCCTGTTTCTGGACGGAGACATCGAGGTCGTCCCCTTTTCTTCCTTTGCGATGCTGCGGTACATGGAGAACCACGGCTCGGAACTCGGTTGTATCGGAGCGGACTCGAACGGCCAGACTCCGACCCGGGATCGCACCAGCCCCTTCTTCTACGCCATCGAGGGCCATGTGGAGACCACGAACCTGGTGGCCTGGACCCAATACGGCCTGTTCCGCCGGGCGGTTTTCGAGGACGGGGTCCGCTTCGACGACTCAGCGCCATTCGACCGCGTCGGTTGGGGCTTTGAAGATAACGATCTTGCGTTTCAAATGGACCTGAAGGGCTATCTGAGCCAGCGTTTCTTTGGAATGGTGTACCTGCACCGCGCTGCGCGGTCCTCGATGCGCATCATGCGCGACCAGGGCATCGATCCCGTACCGTTGTATGCGCGGCGGAAAGAATACGTGATCCGAAAGTGGGCGACGGTTCCGCGGATCAACAACGGTCCCTTGGTGCTGGTACGCAAGGTCAATATGTTTTGATGTGGGAGTGCGTGCAACGTTGGCGGCTCAAGTAATGTTTCTTTTTTCGGGCATCTTGGGCGCGAGGGGCTTAGGTTACCTGAAACGCTGCTTTTTGAGAATGTCTTCCTTCACCGCACGGTCCTCGATACGATAGGTTAGCAAGCCCAGCCCTCCAAGAAGCTCTACAACAACGCTCGCCGTGCTCCAAAATGCTTATGTTTTCACAGCGTCGCCCATGCTCCAAAATGCTTATGTTTTCACAGCATTCTAAAGCTAAACCCGCGTCGTTCGGGTGCGGCTACTTTAGAACGACGGCTAACCACTTGTAAAAACAGATGGTTAGGGTGATTGGTCCTGTTTCAGGCAGTGGCTTAGAGCGGGGATATCGGGATAACCCAGGTTTTTGTGTTCATTAAGCGCGTGGCCAAGGCCTCCTCACCGTCACCGCAACCATTCCTACGCTTCTACCACTCGGAGAGCCTCCGGGCGAAGACCCTTGCGGTCCTCACCACTCTCGAAAAAGCGAAGGACAGTACGAGATATCGAGATTCTTTGGCCGACATCGTAGTGCAACTGACCGACAGCGGCATGGAATACTACTTCCTGAGGCCGCTCAAGCTCGCCAAGGCGGGCTTTTTCGTCCAGCAATCAGCCAACCTCGGCATGGCAGCTACGACAGGGGTATTGGCATCCGTTATCCGTAACATCATCGGCGGCATGGCTAGCCCTCAACTTCTCGCGGTGTGTAGCTATATTCGGCAACTCATGGAGTGAAACGTCCGCCCAAAACTTGTTACCCCTTCCGCTTGTCTTACCAGTCGGAGCGTGCGGCCTGGTTTCCCCCAGGATTCCGCTGTCGATGATCGCAAGACCGCCGGCAAACGGGCCTGCGCGCGCCGGTGAAGCTGAAGCTCTTTATCACGCTTGGTGTCCTTTGCGCTTCCAGCCTCATGGGGGCCACCCTGAGTCATGACCTGCAGGGGTTGCCTGCAGGCAGTTCGGTGGATGTGATTGTCCAGTTCACGGCTCCGCCCTCGGCTAGCGATTTTGCCGCGATCGCGGCCGCGGGCGGCAACCTCAAGAAACGATTTTCGAATATTCGCGGCGGCTTGTTCACCGTCCCAGCCGCGGCGCTTCATGGGATCGCGGCCAATCCGCGGATCTTTTATATCTCACCGGACCGGAAACTCAGCGGCAGCCTGGAATTTGCCGAACCGACTGTGGGAGCGAACATCGCGCTGCGGTATGGCTGGAACGGGGACGGGGTGGGCGTCGCCATCATCGATAGCGGCATCGCGATCAACCACCCGGATTTGAGACAACGGGTGGTGTATTCCGAAAATTTCGTCGGCACCGAGACCATCACGGATGACGTCTATGGCCACGGGACTCACGTGGCGGGCATTGTGGGTGGAAATGGTACGGCTTCGAGCGGGGCCAACTACATCTACACCTTCCGGGGGATTGCTCCCAGTTCCACCCTGATCAACTTACGGGCGCTCGACAGCAATGGCCAAGGCACGGATTCCTCGGTGATCAGCGCGATCGATCGCGCGATTGGCCTCCAAGGAACGTATGGAATCCGGGTGGTGAATGTTTCGTTGGGCCGCACCATTCAGGAGAGCTATACTCAAGATCCGCTCTGCCAGGAAGTCGCCAAGGCCTGGGCCGCGGGGCTGGTGGTGGTGGCCTCCGGAAACAACGGCCGCGACAACTCCATGGGAACCAACGGATACGGCACCATCACTTCGCCGGGAAACAGCCCCTATGCCATTACCGTGGGTGCGATGAAGGATATGAGCAGCACCTCGCGGGGCGACGACCTGATTGCAAGTTATAGCTCCAAAGGACCAACACTTCTTGACCAAGTCGTGAAGCCCGACCTGGTGGCCCCCGGGAACCACATTGCCTCGGCGCTGTCATCCGGCTCGACGCTCTCGCAGCTTTACCCCGGCAACGTCGTGCCAATAACGTATTACAAATCGAACGGCGGTGGCAGCGCTTCCGCCAGCTACATGTGGCTGAGCGGGACCAGCATGGCGGCGCCCATGGTCAGCGGGGCTGCCGCGCTGCTGCTGCAGCAGCAGCCTTCGCTCACACCCGACCAGGTGAAGGCGCGGCTGATGAAGACCGCTACCAAGAATTTCCCGTCCACCAGTGTCGCCACCGACCCGGTAACCGGGATCACGTACACAAGTACATATGACCTCTTTACGATAGGAGCCGGTTGCCTGGACGTGTGGGCGGCGTTGAACAATGCCGACATTGGGACCGGCACCGCATTGTCGCCGACGACAGTTCATGACTCCACCACGGGAGGTACTTCCCTTTTGTTTGCCCAGGATTCGGACTGGGAGAACGTAGTGGTCTGGGGCACGGCGGTGGTTTGGGGCACCAACGTCATCGTGAACGGAGATGCTGTTGTTTGGGGCACGGCGGTGGTTTGGGGCTCGAGTACGTCGAGCGGATTCGCGGTGGTCTGGGGCACGGCAGTGGTCTGGGGCACGGACCAGCCATTTCCGGAAACAGTCAGCATTCAAGGGGACCGGTAGCGCCGGCGAAGTGAGGACTGACGGGGGCGAGGGTTCTCGCCAGCCGATTGTTAAGGAGGCCAAAATTGTCACGACAGGCTAAGATCTATATCGCTTGCGTCCTTGCGATAGGCGCGGCGGCCCTGGGGAACGGTCTTTTCCACTGGCAACCGCACGATCTGGCACGCTTCTTCTGCTATTTTTCGCTTGCGGTGCCGGCATCTTGCCTCAAGGTGAGGTTGCCCGGCATTACAGGGACGATGTCTGTGCTGTTCGTTCTCCTGCTGGCGGGTATTGTAGACCTCGGCTTGCCGGAGAGCCTTCTCATCGGTGTTGTTTGCGTCATCGTGCAGAGTTTCTGGCATGCGAGGGTGCGGCCCCGCGCCGTCCAGCTTTGGTTCAGCGTGGCCAACATCTCGTCGGCTGTATGGATCTCTCACTTCGTCTACCATTCGCTAGCCGGAGTGGCGCCCTTTCTGGAATCTCCCTTCCGTTTGTCGATCGCTGCTGCCGTGTTCTTCGCGGCCAACACATTTCCCGTGGCCGCCGTGGTGGCGCTGACGGAAGGAAAATCGCTCCGCCAGGTATGGAGCAACTGTTACCTGTGGTCCTTCGCATACTACCTGGTGGGCGCTGGCATCGTCGGCGTGTTCACCTTTGCCCATCGAATGTTCGATTGGCAAGTCTCCCTGCTGATCCTGCCCGTAGTTTACGCAATTTACCGGTCTTACGGCCTCTATCTCGGTCAGTTGGAGGCTGAGCGCAAGCATAGGGAAGAGGAGCACAAGCACGTCGAAGAGGTGACACTGCTTCACAGCCGCGCAATGGATGCTCTGGCCTCGGCTATGGCAGCCAACGCGAAGTTGGATGCCGCCGTTCAGGCATCGCCGCTCGCCATTCTGACCTTGGATCGCCACGGCATGGTAACAAGTTGGAACTCGATGGCGGAACACATTCTCGGGTGGAGCGCGGTCGAGGCGATTGGCCGTCCTCTGGCTCTGGCTCAAGGGATGGGGGAAGCAACCATCCGCGATATCATCGCCAAGACGATGCGGGGAGAGGAGGTCGCCGGCATCGAGGTGAAACAGTGGCGCCGGGATGGATCGCCATTTGAGGCCGCGATCTGGGCCGCGCCTCTGCGCGAAACGGCGAACGAGATCTCGGCGATTCTGATTACGGTGGCGGACGTCAGCGACCGGGCGCAGCTCGAGGAACAGCTCCGGCTTTCGCAGAAGATGGAGGCCGTCGGCCGCCTCGCGGGCGGCATCGCGCACGACTTCAATAACCTGCTGACGGTCATTAACGGCTACAGCTCCCTGCTTGTGGATACGCTCAAGGGCAACCCGTATGCCATCAAGCAAGCGGACGAGATCCTTAGTGCGGGAATGCGGGCGGCCGAACTGCTCTCACAGCTTCTGACATTCAGCCGACGCCAGTTGATCAAGCCCAAGCCGATCGAGATCAACCAATTGATCCACAATGTGGAGCGGATGCTTCGCCGCGTCATCGGCGAGCATATCGAGTTCCGGACCGAGTTCCAGGCAAAGGCCGGCTGGATTCATGCCGATCCCAATCAAATGGAAGCAGTGCTCCTGAATCTGGCCACGAATGCCCAGGATGCGATGTCTCATGGAGGTGTTCTGTCGATCGAGACGGCTGTTGTGGAAGTCGTCGAGGGGCAGGAGAAGCACCACTTAGAACTTCGCCCCGGCTCGTACGTTCGCCTGGTCGTCCGCGATACCGGCGACGGAATGGATGCGGAAACGCAGCAGCACATCTTTGAGCCGTTCTTTACGACGAAGCAGACGGGAAGAGGGACTGGACTGGGCCTTTCAAGCGTCTATGGAACGGTGGAACAGAGCGGTGGCCGCATCTTTGTTTCCAGCCAGGTGGGCGAGGGCACGACGTTCTCTATCTACCTGCCGCGCATCGAAAATATCCCCTCCTACGGGACGCCACGAACTGTCTCGGAGGATTCGAACCACGGGAGCGAAGTCATCTTGCTGGTGGAGGACGAAGTTTCGCTTCGGCACATGCTGCGGGAAGCGCTACAAAAGGCGGGTTACAAGGTCTGGGAGGCCGCCAACGGCGCTGAGGCACTGGGACAATGGGGCGCCAGCATCCGCGAGATCGACTTGGTCGTAAGCGACATCGTAATGCCGGTGATGAATGGCCTCACGCTGGCGGAGGAACTCCGCAGCCGGCGTCCCGAGATCAAAGTGGTCTTCATGTCCGGCCACTCGATGGAGTTGATCACCAACCAGAGCTTGCCTGATCCCGCTCCGGACCTCCTGCAGAAGCCGTTTCTGCCGCAAGTGTTGGTCCGAAAGGTTCGCGAGATCCTGGATCAGGTGCCGAATCCCGCCCGCGCCTCAGCTAATCCGATGAGAGTTCCCCCGGGCTCTGCCGGGGAGGCAGTAGAAGTTTGACAGTGCCGGGAATCTGGCTGTTCGTGCAGCATCGCTCTCCCGTGAGTGATCGTCGACAGAGGAGCGACGATTGTAGACGGTCCACGCGCGCGGAAGATTTGGTGCCATCCGCTCGCTGCACCTACACAGATAACGAGACTCGCCGCCTTCGCCGGCACCAGAAGTGGTCACTGCAACAAATCGCCCGTGCGCGCCCGCCGGACCTGATCCTGGACCAGCGGGGGGAGGACATGGCCGACCTGCCTGGCGGTGCCAGGGGAGAGAGGTTGACCCAACCGCGACATGATGACACCAAAGGTGGTACAGGCTCTCGATGGGATGATGGGCGATATCATCAATCAGGATCTTCTCTTGGTTTGGGTCCAGCGGCCAAAACCGCAGGCCGGAGAAAGTGCCAATGAAGCCTTCGAGACTATCCATACGGCAAGTGGAACACGCCTCGCGGCTCCGCACAAGTTTCTGGGCGAGAGCGGGGCGTTCAGCATCAGCGCGAGGACTGGCTCTGGAGGGGCGGAACAGGCCGAGGTAATTTTTTCAACCCCAGGCGGAAAGGACCACGGAGCGCAGCGAAGTGGTCCGCGCCTCTGGAAACGAAGTTTTTGCGCTTCGAGACAAGACAGGAACAAGACAGTGTCTTGTCGCGATCACCGGTACCTCGCTCTCCACAGCCGGTGTCTTTGCCTTCGCCCGGCCAGCGCCAGCGCCTCCTCCAACTTCGCCTCCGGGCGAAGCCTCAGGCTCCGAGCGCCTTGGCCTTCCGCCTCAGGTCGGTCCGCAGCCGACGCACCCGGTCCGCCAAAACATCACGAGGCATCGCGAGGCGAACGGCGATGTCGGCGTAACGCCAGCCGTCCACGATCCGGCAATCCAGCAACGCGCGGTCATCTGCCCGCAGATCCTGGAGGAGGGCGCGGAGTCGGTCACTTCCCATGGCTTGCATCGAGGAGATTTAGGCCGCGACGGTCACCGGGCCGCCCGTGGTCCCCTGGTGTTCCCGGTACTTCTCTTGACTCCAGACTCTTCCAGCCCCCGAAATACCTGGGAATACGTCCAGGCCCAAGGGAACGCCCGGGAAGTACCAAGACGGACTATCTTCTTGGCCACGGTGACGAGTTCGATGGAGGGATGGGGATTCCTTTGAAAACCTGTTTGGCTGTGCCTCCAGGGTCTCGCGGTCAGCTACAACGAAGAGGGTGACAGTGTTCAAACGACGCCCGGCGTGCGCCACTGGGGGCCTCCCTGGGCCTGTGCTGCCGCCATGCTTCCCGGCGGCTCGGCGCGGTAGAGTGTCCGCGAACCGTGAAGACAGAACAGAATTGAGAGTTTAAACGTTGCTTCGGCGTTGTAGAGGCCTTGCAGGCAAGGGGAGCGGCGGCATTAACGTGCGGGAAATGCCCATATTGCTGAAAAGTGGGCCTCCAGCTTGCCGCGCGACGCAGCGCGAGAGCGGGGCTGGCGGTTTCGAGACCCCGGACGCCAGCGCCACCTTCCCAGTCTGGGGAAAGAGGCATAATCTCCTTATATGCCCCCAGGGCCAACGCTGATTTTCGACAAGTCGTCGCTTGAAAGCCTCAATCTCGATGAGGCCGTACTCCTCGATCACTTCTACATGTGCAACATAACACCGCTGTTCTACATTGAGTGCTTGGCGGACCTGGAGAAATTAACCAGGAGCAAAAGCACCCCTGAACAGCTTGTCGGTTCGTTAGCCGACCGAACCCCGGATGCGCAGGCCTATCCGAATGTTCACCACCTTAGCATTCTGGATCGCGAATTGAGCCGCCGGTTTGACATCACCAAGGTCTATGGCAGACCCGCCATGGCCGGGGGTTCCCCAGTCCAACTCGGCGACAAAAAAGGTGTCGTCTTCCAGCTAAGCAAGGAGGCCGAGGCCCTTTCGCGTTGGAGCAAGAGACAATTCTTGGAAGTTGAGCGGAATCTCGCAAGGAAGTG
>OBLU010001657.1_pt1 | contig 20662 bp, 18 predicted proteins | sample 1518681 | NCBI WGS metagenome assembly OBLU01 (sample SAMEA3539304, study PRJEB22396) | soil metagenome | biome: tundra; feature: field; material: soil | place: USA | collected 2010-05 | depth 0.15 m
TGTTGCGGTAGCGCACCCAGCCGAGCTTCGGCAGGAAGATTCTGCTGTTCGCCTGATCCAGCTTGATCTGTTTCGAATCGGGAAAGTGGAAGCTGTCGCCGCGACCCTTCTCCTTGAATGTTGGGAAGTCGGCTCGTTGCGCAAAGAAGTTCTTGTAGGCCCTGTCGAGGTCCTTCAGCGCTTGTTGCAGAGTGTGTGGAAGGGCGCTTCCGAGAGCCACGCCGTGGCTGCATTGCGGCGCCAGGTGCCGAGGTTTTTAGCCATCGACTCGTATCGAATGAATTTTTCACCCGCTTCTCAATTTTCGATCTGCAGGCGCAAAGCCATGTTGAACACTCGGCGGCGGCAGCCCGCGAAGCGGTACATGCTCAGCTGCTGCCCGCGGTTTGGCCTCAGTTCGTACTTGAAGGCTTGCTGGATCTCCACTATGCGAATTCATAGCGAAACTGCGGTCCGAAGAAGATTACCTTTGAGGGACCTCAAAACCCGGTGCGCTCTTGACCCCACCATGAATGACCGGGTTTGCCGAGGATGGGATCAAATTTCGGGGTCAACGAGAAACTTTTTGCATACTTATACAATTCTGATGTATATTTATTCATGTGCGGCCACCGCACTGCGGGCCGCGCTTTCGATTTGCTGACGGAATAAAATGAAGTTTCAAAGGCACAATGCGATTCGGGATCTGCTGGCCACCACTCTGGTGACCAACCAGGACGAGCTACGGCGCAAACTGCACCGCCGCGGCATCGAAGTCACTCAGGCAACCCTCTCGCGCGATATTCACGAGCTGCGCCTCTTTAAAGGCCCTGGAGGGTATTCCCTGCCCAACCGGAACGGAGGCAACGGCGCCGACACGGCGGTTGAAGACAACAGTCCGCCCTCCGTTGCCGCAATGATTGAGAGTTTTGGCCTGCGCGTGCGGCAGGCAATGAACCAGGTTGTTGTTGGCACGGTGATGGGAGGAGCGCAGCCCTTCGCCGCGGCCCTGGACTACGAGGGATGGCCGGAGGTTGTGGGCACAGTTGCCGGAGATGACACGGTTCTGGTTATCTGTCCCGACCCGCGCCGCGCAGGCGAAGTGGAAGCCCGGCTGAGGACATTTCTCGAGTCATGACCAACACGACACAAACAGCGGTTATTGGAGTCACAGGGTACGCCGGGGCCGAGTTGGCCAGACTGCTGCTGCGGCATCCCCGTCTCAAGGGCACGCCTCCGGTCTTCGCTGGACGCGTCGACCCGAAAGACGCTGCCCGCGGCGGTATGCCTCTTTCCGAAATCCATCCCCAATTGGGCGACAACAACGCAAGCCGCAACCTCAAGCAGGAGCCTTTCTCCTGGGAGCTTCTCACTAGCCGCAGTGTTGAAGTCCTGTTTCTCGCCACGCCTCATGAGCAGTCGCGCGAGTGGGTGCCCGAGGCCCTCGAGCGTGGAATTCGCGTGATTGACCTCAGCGGCGCATGGCGGCTGACCGAATCGGCAAATCGCGCTGTCTATGCGTTCGAAGATGAAGGCTCTGAGACGGCCGTGGCCACGCAAGCTGAGGCTGTCTACGGCATGCCGGAACTGCATCGCGCGCAGATCGCCGCAGCGCGCCTCGTCGCCAACCCCGGCTGCTATGCAACCTCAGTCATCCTGGCCCTCCGGCCGTTGGTAGCCGCCGGACTGGTCGACCTGGACCACGGCATCGTAGCCGATTCGAAGAGCGGCGTCAGCGGTGCGGGCAAGGCGCCCACCGCCACGACCCACTTCATGTCCGCGGCAGACAATCTCTCGGCATATGCGGTCTTCACCCATCGCCACACCGGAGAATTGCTTGAGCAAATTGGCGTTGGCGCAGACCAGATCGTCTTTACGCCGCACTTGCTGCCGATTCCCCGTGGAATTCTCTCCACCATCCACCTGCGTTTCCGCGAGCCGCAGACGCAGGGTTCCGTGGCGAAGGTGTATCACAGGTTTTTTGCCGACTGTCCGATGGTGCGCATCCATGACCACGTGCTGCCGCAGATTCAATATTCCGTGCACACCAACTATGCCGACATTGGCTTTCAGATTGCCGCAGACGGCCGCCGCGCCATCGTCGTCAGTTGCCTTGATAACCTCTTGAAGGGCGCGTCCTCGCAGGCCGTGCAAAACCTGAACGTGATGCTCGGCTACAGCGAGGAGGAGGGGCTCGAATGAAGTATGTCGTCAAATTAGGTGGAGCGGGCCTTGAGACTCCAGCGCTGCTTGAAGGTTGCACGCGCGCCATCACCGAACTGGTGCGGGACGGCAACCAGGTTGCCGTAGTCCATGGCGGCGGTGTGCAGCTGACCCGCATGCTCAAGGCGCTCGGCAAGCAAAGCGAATTCATCGCCGGCCTGCGCGTCACCGATGCCGAGACACGCGATGTGGCGCTGATGGTCCTCGCCGGCAAGGTCAACAAAGGCCTCGTGGCCTCCCTCGGCGCGCTCGGCCTGCCGGCTGTCGGCCTCACCGGAGGCGACGGTCTCATGTTCCGCGCCCGCAAGAAGCGCGCCCTGCAGGATATTGGCAAGCCCGACCTCGGCTTCGTCGGCGAAATCGTCGCCAGCGATCCGCGCTGGATCGAGGCCGTCTGGCAGTTGAATGGCGTGCCTGTAATCTCTTCCATGGCTCTCGGTTTCGACGGCGAGTACTACAACATCAACGCCGATGAGATGGCCGCTGCTTGCGCCATCGCCTGCCACGCCGATGCCCTCGTCTTCCTCACCGACGTTCCCGGAGTCAAGGGCGCAAACGGCGAGGTACTCCGATGGCTTTCCATCGATCAGATCGCCGAGATGGCCAAGAGCGCCGTCATCTCCGGCGGCATGTTGCCCAAGCTGAGCGCCTGCCGTGAAGCACTATTGAACGGCGTGAAGCGCGTAAGAATTTTGCCCGCGGAGGCTGCCGGTTCTCTTCCCGACCTGTGCAGTTCCCGCGTAGCCCACGGCACCGAAGTGATGGTGGCCTAGCGGTCCGCAGGAAAAACGGACCAGGAGATATGACATTGATGAAACTCGATCAAATCCGCGCCGCAGAAGCGAAACTGCTGCTCTCAACCTATGACCGCAGCCCCATCCTCTTTGTCGGAGGCCAGGGCGTGCACATCATCGATGAAAAGGGTGACCGTTATCTCGACCTGCTGAGCGGCATTGGCGTCAATGCGCTCGGCTACGCCCACCCAGTCATTGAAGAGGCCATCGCCCGTCAGAGCCGCGCGCTCATTCACACCTCGAACCTCTACTATCACGAGGGTCAGGCTGAACTGGCGCTGCGCCTCACGGAGCGCACCGGCCTCGATCGCGTCTTCTTCGCCAACACCGGAACTGAAGCATGGGAAGGCGCGATGAAGCTGGCGCGGGCCTATGCCGGCCTCAAGCGCAGTGAAGGCATCAACATCGGCACCAAGTTTTTGGCGCTTGAGCAGAGCTTTCACGGTCGCACCTTCGGCTCCGTCTCAACCACATTCAAGGAGAAGTACCGCGAGCCCTTCGGCCCCGTCGTTCCCGGCGTTGAGTTCGTCCGTTTCAACGACGTCGCCGACCTGCGCGCCAAGTTCTCCAGCGAAGTATGCGCCATTCTCGTCGAAGCCATCCAGGGCGAGGGCGGCATTCGTCCGCTGACGCAAGAGTTCTTCGCTGAGGCCCGCGCACTTGCCACGTCCACCGGCGCGCTGCTCATTGTGGATGAGATTCAGTCCGGGATGGGCCGCACCGGCAAGTGGTGCGCCTATCAGCACTATGGTATCCAGCCTGACGTCACCACGCTGGCCAAGCCCATTGCGGGCGGCCTCCCTCTCGGCGCGGTGCTCTGCACTGAAGAGGTCGCGCGCGTCATGCACGCCGGCATGCACGGCACCACATTTGGTGGGGGCCCCCTGGCCTGCTCCGTTGCCATCGCCGTCATCGACTATATGGAAAGAGAGAATCTGCTGGCGCACGCAACTGAAGTCGGCGATTACTTCCAGGACCAGCTGCGCGCCCTCGCCACCCGCCAAAATGCAATCGTGGATGTGCGCGGCCGCGGCCTGATGGTTGCCGCCGAGCTGGACTCTGCTGATCTCGCCAAGTTCATCGTCGCTGAGATGCTCAAGCGGCACATTCTCATCAACTGCACCAGCGACACGGTGTTGCGTTTCTTGCCCCCGTACATTCTGGAGCGCGAACATGTGGACACCGCCATCGCGGCGCTGGACGAAATCTTCACCGAAGACACCGGAGTTCGCAGAGCGACTCCCACCGAAGCTCACACGACTGCCCACGCCGCAGGAGGATTCAGCCATGTCTAGCAAAGCAACCCTCGAACGTCCCGAGGCCGCTGTGCCCGTTCAAAAAGACCCCGATATTCTTGCCGCCGCCGCGCGCCTTGCCGGCGAGGACATGTGTTCCATCGCGGACCTGACCTGCGCCGAGGTGCGCGCCATCCTCAAACTCGGCCACGACGTCAAGCGCAACCCGCGCGAGTATCGCCATGCTCTCGACGCCAAGCAGATGGTCCTGATGTTTGAGAAAGCCAGCCTGCGCACGCGCCTCAGCTTTGAGTGCGGCATCAACACCATGGGCGGCAATGCGATCTTCGTCGATCACACCAGCTCGCCGCTTGGCGAGCGCGAGAGTGTCTCCGACGTCGCAAAAAATGTCGAGCGTTGGGTCGACATCATCGTGCTGCGCACCTACGCACACGACACCATCACGGAGATGGCCGCCAACTCGCGGGTTCCCGTGGTCAACGCGCTTTCTGACTTCGAGCATCCCTGTCAGGCGCTGGCCGACTTCATGACCCTTGAAGAGCACTTCGGCTCCGCGGCTGGTCTCAACTTTACCTATCTTGGCGACGGCAACAACGTCTGCCACTCGCTCATGCTCACCGGCGCACAACTGGGCGTTAATGTAACGATTGCCACCCCGCGCGGGTATTCGCCTGACATCGAAATCGTCACCAAGGCACGCGAGATCGCCGCAGCCAACGGCCGCGAAGTTCGCTTGCTGCAAGACCCGCAGCTCGCTGTCGAAGGCGCCGACGCGGTCTACACCGACGTCTGCGTCAGCATGGGGTTCGAGCACGAGTCCACCAAGCGCGCCCCCATCTTCCGTCCCTTCCAGGTGAACGAAGCATTGATGCAGAAGGCCGCGCCGCATGCAGTCTTCATGCACTGTCTGCCCGCACGCCGCAACGCTGAAGTCACCGATGCGGTCCTCGACGGCCCGCAGTCCATCGTCTTCGATCAAGCCGAAAACCGCATGCACGCGCAGAAGGCATTGCTGCTTCTCTTGCTCGGCGGCCTGGCAAATGTAGGAGCTTTTAGCTGCTAGCTACCAGCTTTTCCATCGCAAACGGGAACAGCTTTGGTTCCACAATCAGAGATTGGCTAGCAGCTAGAAGCTAGTGGCTAAAAGCTAATAAGGAGCTTTTCATGGCAAAGAAAGTTGTACTGGCATACTCCGGAGGTCTCGATACCTCCATCATCATTCCGTGGCTTAACGAAAACTATGGCATGGACGTCATCGCCATGATCGCCGACGTAGGACAAGGCGATGACATGGACGCGGTCGTTGCCAAGGCCTATAAGACCGGCGCAAAGAAAGCCATCGTTCTTGACCTGCGCGAAGAGTTCCTCAGCGAATACGTCTACCCGATGGTTCGCTCCGGCGCCGTGTACGAGCACAAGTATCTTCTCGGCACCTCCATCGCCCGCCCCATCATCGCCAAACACCAGGTGCTCATCGCACTCGCCGAAGGCGCTGAGGCAGTGGCCCACGGCTGCACCGGCAAAGGCAACGATCAGGTCCGCTTCGAGCATTGCTTCCAGGCCCTTGCACCTGAGCTGCAGATCATCGCCCCCTGGCGCGAGTGGGACCTGAAGTCTCGTGAAGATTGCCTCGACTACGCGGCCACGCACAACGTGCCGCTCGAGCAGAGCCTCACCAAGATTCACTCCCGCGACCGCAACATCTGGCACATCTCGCACGAAGGCGGCGAGCTCGAAGATGCAGGCGCAGGGCCCCTCGACACCACCTGGGTCTGGACCGAGAGCCCCAAGGACGCACCCGACCGCGAAGAAGTGGTCGAGATCGGTTTTGAGCAGGGCAATCCCGTGGCCATCAATGGCCAGTCGCTTCCGCCCGTGCAACTGGTTGAGCTGCTCAATGAAATCGGTGCGCGCAACGGCATCGGCCGCATCGACATTCTCGAGAATCGCTTCGTCGGCATGAAGAGCCGCGGCATCTATGAGACGCCGGGCGGCACGCTCATCGTCACTGCACATCGCGAACTTGAAGCCATGACCCTCGAGCGCGACCTTGCCCACTACAAGCAGACTCTTGCCCTCAAGTATGCTGACCTGGTCTACAACGGCCTCTGGTTCACGCCTCTGCGCGAAGCCCTCGACGCCTTCAACCTGAAAACACAGGTGCATGCAACCGGAACCGTCAAGCTCTCGCTGTACAAGGGCAATATCTCCATTGCCGGCCGCCAGAGCCCCTACTCTCTCTTCTCGCCGGAGCTCTCGTCCTTCACCATGGGCGACAGCTACGACCAGAAAGACGCCAAGGGCTTCATCCGCATTCTCTCGCTCCCCGCGCGCACCCAGGCATACCTGAACGCACGGCAGAAGGAGGCAGTGAAGTGAAGATGTGGTCCGGCCGCTTTCGCGAGCCGCTCGATGCGGACTTCGAAGATTGGCAGCGTTCCATCGTCTTTGATTGGCGGCTTCTCCGCCAGGAAGTAGCCGCCAGCAAAGCCCACGCATCCGCCCTTTGCGCTGCCGGAATTCTTTCCGAAAGCGAAAGAGCGGAGCTCCGCGCCGCGCTCGATGCAATCGCCGCGGACCACGCTTCTGAAGCGGGTCAGGCCCTCGTGCGCATGCATCCAACCGCCGAAGACATTCACCACTTCGTCGAACTTGAATTAGTCGCTCGCGTCGGCTCGCTCGGCCTCAAGCTCCACACCGGCCGCAGCCGCAATGAGCAGATTGCTACCGACCTGCGCCTCTACGTGCGCGCACAGATCGATCATGTCGTCGAAGCTCTTGCCGCATGGGCCAACGCGCTTGTCTCCCAGGCTCACATCGGCGGCGAATCCGTGATGCCCAGCTACACCCACCTGCAGCGCGCCGAACCCGTCCTCGTCGCCCACTGGCTTCTCGCCTACGTCGAGATGGTGCTCCGTGACGCGACTCGCCTGCGCGATTGCTCAGCCCGACTCAACTACTGCCCGCTCGGTTCCGGCGCAGTAGCCGGCGCCACCCTCAATCTCGATCGCTCCATCGCCTCGCGCGAGCTGGGCTTCACCGCTCCTACGTCGAATTCAATCGACGCCACCAGCGATCGTGACTTCATTCTTGAATACCTGCAGGCACTGACCTTTGTCGGTCTTCACCTGAGCAGGTTCGCCGAAGAGATCACTCTCTTTGCCACCGCTGAGTTTGGGTTTGTCATTCTGCCGGAGGCATTCTCCACCGGCTCAAGCGCCATGCCGCAAAAGAAGAATCCTGACTTGACCGAGCTGATCCGCGCCAAGGTCGGCCGTATTCACGGCGCTGCGCAAGCGGTCACGCTCCAACTCAAGGGTCTGCCCTTGGCCTACAATAAAGACATGCAGGAGACGCAGGAACCTGCTTTCTCAGTGGATTTTGTGCCCGGGATGCTCGCTCTCGTGGCTCGCTTTACTGCAGCCCTTCAATTCAATCGCCAGCGCATGAATCAGGCTGCGCAGCTTGGCTATCTGAATGCGATGGCCGCCGCAACTTATCTCGTGCACAAGGATGTGCCCTTCCGCACCGCGCATGAAAAGATCGGCAATGCCGTACGCTTCGCGATCGAAAAAGGCGTTGAATTGAACGACCTCACTCTGGATGAGCTGCGCGAGTTTGGCCCGGAGTTTGCTCAGGACTTTTTCTCCGCCGTCACGCTCACCGCCACGCTCGACTGCCATGACGTGATCGGGGGAACCGCGCGCCAGCGCGTGCAGCAGGCGCTTGCCGCGGCATCCGAGCGCATCGCAGCTCTTGCTACACTGAATGCAGGGGAGGCTGTCCATGTTGGTGCGTAAGGCCTTGCTCCAGGACGCCTCAAACGTCTATGACCTGGTAAACTCGCTCTCCACCGACGGCACGCTGCTCAAGCGCGCCTTTGCTGAGATCTGCGAGAATATTCGCGACTTCACCGTCGCCGAATCCGATGGCGGCGTCTTCCTCGGCTGCGGTGCGCTGCACCTCTACGGCCCGCATCTCTCTGAGGTGCGCTCCATCGTCGTCAAGCCTGAAGCCAAGGGCCAGGGCGCTGGCGGCCGCATCCTCGGCGCGCTCATTGAAGAAGCAGAAGAGCACGGCATTCAATCCGTATGCCTGTTCACGCGTATTCCCGACTTCTTCTTCAAATACGGCTTCCGCACGGTTGAAGACAAGTCCGAGCTGCCCGACAAGATCTTCAAAGACTGCCAGAGCTGCCCGCGCCTTCACCGTTGCGACGAAGTTGCAATGGTCCGCGGCCGCATCCCAAGGATGTCCATCCTCGGCCCCCGCCAGGAAGCCCAGCAGCTCGTGCGTCTCTCCGGCTAACGATCGCTCAGCATCGCCGCCGCAACCGCCGCCTGCCCATAACTCAGCCCGCCATCCCCAGGGCTGACTTGAGCATGCTGAAAAACCTCGAAGCCCTCTGCTTCTAGCCCCACCCGCAGCAACCGCGCCAACCGCCGGTTATGCATGCACCCGCCGCTCATCACCACTTGTCTTACGCCCGTAGCCGTCCGGGCCATCACCGCCGCCCGTACAAACCCCGCAGCCACCCCCGCATGAAACCGCGCCGCAATTCGCGACTTATCCACCTCAACCCGCAAATCTTCGATCAGCCCCCGCCACAACGACCCAGAACAAATCTTCACCGGCTCACGCGCGGCCCAATCCCCACCAACAATTTCCATTGCGTATCCAGCTTCATCGTCTCCCTCATCCACTGCCAGCCCTTCCAGCTCAATCGCCGCCTGCGCCTCGTAGTCCACCACCTGCCGCCCCAGAACAACCGCCGCAACCGCATCGAATAGCCTTCCCACGCTAGACGTCAACGGCGCATTTACCCCGCGCTCCATCATCCTGCGCAGGACGCGCACATCTTTCTCTTCCGCCCTCAGCAGCCCTAACACTTCGCCAGATTCAACATCAAATCTCGCAGCGCGCAAATGACCGAGAGCCATCCGCCAAGGCTCCCTAATAGCCGCCTCGCCACCCGGCATCGGCACATACTCAAGCTGCGCAAACCGTTCAAACCCATCGAGCCGCGTGATCAGCACTTCCCCGCCCCACACGCGCCCGTCCGTCCCGTAGCCCGTTCCATCCAGCGCCAACCCAATCGCCTCTTCCACTCCATGCTCCGCCATGCATCCGGCCACATGCGCATGATGATGCTGCACCGCGATCACTGGCAGCGCCCGCTCCCGCGCCCACTCCTTCGCCCATTCGGTCGACAGGTACCCCGGATGCAAATCGTGCACCACCGTCTCCGGCTCAATCTCAAACGTCCGCATCAGGTGGTCGAGAGACTCTTTGAAAAACTCCAAACCAGTGAGGTTTTCGAAATCGCCCAAATGCTGGCTCTGGTAGACACGCCGCCCCCGCGCCAGCGCAAACACATTCTTCAAGTGCCCACCTACCGCAAGCAGTGGCGGCGCATTCAATGGCAATTCCGCACCCAGCGGCACAAACCCGCGCGCCCGCCGAATCAACTGCGGAGCCCCATCCACCACCGCCGCAACTGAATCGTCGCACCGCTGCAGAATCTCCCGGTCGTGCATCAGAAACGCATCCGCAATCCCGCCCAGCCGCGCCATCGCCTCCTCGTTGTCAATCGCAATCGGCTCTTCGCTCAAGTTGGCGGAAGTCATCACCAACTCCTTCAACCGCCCATCTGCAAACAGCAGATGCTGCAGCGGTGCATACGGCAGAAACACGCCCAGCCAGGGAATCCCCGGTGCAACACCTTCTGCAATTCCACAGCCTTCCCGAGCCCGCGCCAGCACAATCGGCCGCGCCGACGTCTGCAGCAGCTCTTCCTCTGCCGCCGTCAGCACGCACATCGACCGCGCTGTCCCCAGGTCCTTTACCATCACGGCCAGCGGTTTCCCATCCCGGTGCTTGCGCTCTCTCAGCCGCATCACCGCCGCCTGGTTGGTTGCATCCACACTCAGGTGAAAGCCGCCCACTCCCTTGATCGCCATGATCTCGCCTGCAACCAAACGATCAATCGCCGCGTCCACCGGATCGTCGCTCGCGATCTCCCTACCTTCGGCTCCCAGCAGCCAAACCCGCGGCCCGCAATCCCAGCAAGCATTCGGCTGCGCATGGAAACGCCGGTTCAACGGATCGTCATACTCCGCCTGGCAAGCCGCGCACATCGTGAACCCTGCCATCGAAGTCTGCGGCCGGTCGTACGGAATCTGCCGCGTAATCGTGAATCGCGGCCCGCAGTTCGTGCAATTCAAGAATGGGTACCCGTACCGCCGATCCTCAGGATCGAGCAGCTCCCGCAAGCAGTCCGCGCAAGTCGCCGCATCCGCCGGAATCCCGGTACTCACCCGTCCCAAAACCTCGCTGGCAACAATCCGAAATCCCGTCTCCCCCGTCGCCTCAACCTCGCGCACCTCAACTGAATCAATGCGCGACAGCGGCGGAGCCTCCGACCTCAGTCGCTCCGCAAAGCGCTCGACCCGTCCCTCCGGCCCCTCAACCTCAATCGTCACCCCGTTCGAATCGTTGCCGATCAAACCCGCCAGTCCCTCCTCCAGCGCCAACCGATAGACAAACGGCCTGAACCCAACCCCCTGCACCACGCCGCGCACCACTACCGCCCGCCGCAGCAGCCCTTCGTGCAGCCCTTGTTCTGGTTCGGTTCCTTCAGTCAAAATCGTTCCTCACACCGCAGACAAGCATACGCGCGGCGGTAACTCGTTGTATCGATTCTGCTCAGCGTTCCACATTGCGAAATCCAGTCTCGCTTGTGCGGTGCGTCACATCGTCCCTACACGGTGAGAACTAGCATTCCAGACATGATAGCCGCGAACCTCATTCTGGTTGCGCCTTGTTCGCTTCTGTTGGGTGCAGTGCTTCAGCTTCTGATCGCGCGGCTCTGTTCCGCACGCACCAAGGGGATCCTCGCCGCACTTTCATGTTTGCCTGCCGTGCTTGCCGTGGTGGCAACCATTCCGCTTGTTCACGCAGGTCAGGCGATTGAAGCCAACCCGCTGCAATGGGATGGCCCACTGGTTCTCGTCTTCCACGTGGACGCGCTCAGCGTCCTGTTCGCCTTTATGGGGTCCTGCCTCGGCGGATTCGTGCTGCTCTACTCCATCGGCTACATGGCGCACGATAAGGCTGCCACCCGCTTCTACTGCTCCATGCTCATCTTCATCGCCGGGTTTGTCGGCCTGGTCTACAGCGCCAACCTCTTCTTCTTCTACCTCTGCTGGGAGCTGATTGGCCTTTGCTCCTTCAGCTTGGTTGGCTTCTGGTACACAAACCCCGAGGCTGTCAGCGGCGCGCGCAAGGTCCTGTTGATGACCCACATCGCGGGCTACGGCCTGCTTGCGGCCATCCTGGTGGTCTATCACCGCACCGGCAGCGCTCTGTGGACCGATCCCGCCGTCGCGCACGCCTTCACCGGCGGAGTCTTTGTGCTGATGCTGGCCGCTCTGGTGGCCAAGTCCGTGCAAGTCCCTATGCATACCTGGATTCCCGAAGCCATGGCCGCGCCCACCCCGGTCAGCGCGTTGCTCCACGCAGCCTGCTATGTCAAGGCGGGAGTGTACCTTGCCGCCCGAATGCACAGCTTTGGCGTGTGGCCCCAGGCCTGGGGCTCCACACTCGTCTGGATCGGCACCATCACCATGGCCGTCGGTGTCATGTACGCCATGGTGCAAACCGATTTGAAGCGCATGCTGGCCTTCTCCACCGTCAGCCAGATCGGCTACATGATGATGGGCCTGGGCATCGGCACGCCACTCGCCATCACCGCAGGTCTGCTCCACTGCCTCAATCACGGATTCTTCAAAGGTGGCCTGTTTCTCACCGCCGGCGCGGTCCAGCACTCCACCGGCACCCGCGACATGAACCAGTTGGGCGGCCTGGCGCAGCGCATGCCCCGCACCACGCTATCGTGGATGATCGGCGTCGGCAGCATGATGGGCATTCCGCTCATGAGCGGCTTTGCCAGCAAGTGGATGCTCTACGCCGCAGCATTGCAGGCCGGATGGGCCGTCCCCGCCATGGTGGCCTGGATCGTCAGCCTGGGCACTGTCTTCCTCTGCGCCAAGGCAACCAGCGCCGTCTTCCTGGGACCGGTGACTGAAAAGACCAAAGATGCACACGAAGCTACCCCGACCTTGGTCTGGGGCATGGGCTTTATGGCTGCAGGCAGCCTTGTGCTGGGCATCGCTCCACAGTTGGCCGTCAACTACTTTCTCAATCCGATCCTCAGCGTGCTTGGGCTCGGCGAGGGAGTGCAGGTTACGTGGTTCGGCCTGTTTGCCAACGCCGGAAGCTTCTCCACAACCGGCGGCCTGGTGCTGGCTCTGGTCTCGCTGGTTCTCGGCGGCCTGATCTACGCGATCGCCTATGTCGCTCGCCCTGCGCAGGTTACCGGAGGTGCGCTGGCCGGTTCCGGGGTCCCCACGGACGGGTCTTTGTCCGTGGGGTGGGGCGGCGGCATCTTTACCGGCGGCGAGCCTCTATCCGACCAGGGACGCCTCACCGCCGGTGACTTCTCCGACATCTTCCTGCAGAACTGGAAGGAGTTCTTCCGCTGGACCAACGTCGATCGCGTCTATCTCGCCGTCTGGAGCGGAATACAAGCTGCCTCGCGCGCATTGGGCGTCGCAGTCAGTTGGATGGAGCGGAACTCGATTGCGATGATCATCGTTCTATCAGCTGCGATTTTCGCACTCGTGCTCTGGGCTGTGCCTGGAGTTCAACCCAGCTGGTCCCGCGGCGTGCCGCTGGCCGCTGAGCCACATACACCTGCCTTCCTGATCGCGGCCCTCGCCGTCGCCGCGGTCGCACTGCTGCTCGCTTCGCTCGCCAAACCCGCACGCACAAAGCTCCCGTTGTGGCCGTGCATGCTGATCGTCGGCGGGCTCTCTGTCGCCGGCTTGATGGTCACGAATCCCTGGCTCCGCCTCGGCCTCCTCGAGTTCGCCGCGCTGCTGACCGTCGTACGCGTCTGGCTCACGGCGCGCTCCCGGTCCGCCAAATTCGCCTACCTCGCCGTGGTGCTCATCTCCGCCGGATCGATGCTGGCAAGTGAGCTCCTCTACAACGCCCAAAATCAGGCCTGGTCCCGCGCCTTTCTGCTCACCAGCATCGCCGTTAAGTTAGCCGCCGTGCCGCTCCTCTTCTGGCTGCTGAGTCTAGCCGATGAGTTGCCCGCACTCGTGCTCGGCCTCATCATCGCTATCGTCGACATGGCCGCGTTCGCAGAGTTCGCCATCGGCTTGCAACTGATGCCGAGCGCCTTCACACCACCGTTGTTGCTTTACGCCGCCGCGCTTACTTCATTGCTTGCCGCGTTGCTCATGCTCTCGCAGCGCAGCCTCAAGCGGTTGCTTGTTCTCTCCACGATCGAGGATGTCGGCTTCCTGCTGCTGGGCATCGCCTCCGTCAGCGTTCTGGGAATGAAGGGCGCAATGATTGCCGCCGCCACGCACGCCCTCGCCAAGGCTCTCCTCTTCATCTGCCTCAGCGGCCCCGAGGCCGACGGCGCGCTGGACAGCCGCCACACCGGCCTGATCACCACCTACCCGATGAGCGCCTTCGGTTTCCTCTTCGGCATGTTGGCCATGCTGGGCATTCCGCCGACTCTCGGCTTCATCGGCCGCTGGAGGCTCTACGAAACCGCAGTGAACATCGGTTGGCCGCTGGCCGCGGTCTTCATCTTCTCCTCCATCCTCGCTTTGATTGCCTACGTGCTGGCCCTGACCCGCATTTGGTGGGGTCCGGCTAATGAGCCAGCTCCGCCGGCATCAGCTTCGCCGCGTAGCGAGCCTCTCGTCCTGCAAGCCGTCATCGTGACTCTCGTCGCATTGCTGCTTGCCGGCGGCATCTGGCCCGGCGTCTTGCAGATGATCCATTGGGGGCAGTTATGAATCTCTGGAGTCGATTGATGTGCTATTCACGCCGCCACAGTCCCTGGCTCTTTCACATGAACGGGGGCAGTTGCAACGGCTGCGACATCGAACTCATCGCCAGCCTCACTCCGCGCTACGATGCCGAGCAGTTGGGCGTGCGCCTTGAAGGCAGCCCGCGCCATGCCGACATTCTGTGCATCACCGGGCCGGTTACCCACAACGCGGTGAACGCCATCAAGACGGTTTACGGCCAGGTATGCGGACCGAAGGCGGTGGTGGCCATCGGCTCCTGCCCAGCCACAACCAACGTCTTTATCGACAGCCGCACCCTCGAAGGGCCTCTCAACCTGCATGTCCCGGTGGATGTCTTTGTTCCCGGCTGCCCGCCCCGCCCCGACGCCATCATTCAAGGCGTAGCCAAGGCCGCCGAAATCCTGGCCGAAAGAGCCGCAAAGAAGATTCCCATTGTCCCCGTCGTCATGCCCCTCGTTGGGCCGCCATGCAATGGCGCCTGCGCATGCGGAAGCGCCCCCTCTTCAACAGAGGCCCAGCCATGAACCTGACCACCGCCCTAGCCCGCCTCCTCGTCTTTCCCGGACTGCTCTTCGCCGTCCCCGCCGCATGGTTCTTCCTCTGGGTAGAACGCAAATCGGTGGCTCTGATGCAGGGCCGCATTGGCCCTCCCTTCATGCAGCCCTTCTTCGACTTCATCAAGCTGCTCGGCAAGAGTACGCCGCCACGCAGCGGAGTCGGCGGCCTGCTGATGAAGCTGTGGCCTCTGATCGCCGTCTCGGCAGCCGCAAGCGCCGTTGGCCTGTTGCCCGTGCTTCCATCCTCTGGCGGATTCGAAGGCGACCTGATCCTGCTGCTCGCCCTGCTCGAACTCCCCTCCATGTGCATCATTGCGGCCGGCTTCTCGTCGCGCTCCATCTTTGGCGAAATCGGCTCCGCGCGCGAAGCTGCGCTGAGCGTCTCCTACAACGTGGTCTTCCTGCTGGCCATCGTCTCCATCGCCGCGTCACAGCACACCTTCCGGCTCGAAGCCCTGGCGCAACTGCCCGCCTCGCCCATGCATTGGCTGGGGCTGATTGCAATTCTGGTCTGCCTGCCCGCCAAGCTCCACATCAATCCCTTCTCGTTGCCCAACGCCGAGCAGGAAATCTACTCCGGCCCCATGACCGAATACGCCGGCCCCGAGCTGGCCATGTGGGAGCTCTCGCATGGCCTCGAATGGGTTGCCGCCACCGGCCTCGTCGCCACGCTGGCCGCTCCGCACCTGACCATCTGGTGGGTCGCAGCAATCGTCTTCATCGCGCTTTCGTTCGCAGTGGTTCTTCTTCTATCGGCGGTTGCCGCCGCCACCGCGCGCCTCGCCATCGATACAACGGTCCGCTTCTACTGGCAGTGCACGCTCATCTTCGCGGTCCTTGCCATCTCGTCCGCGATCTTCATGAGGTTCCGGTCATGAACATTCTCGCCATGCTTTGGAAGAACCTCTGGGGCGGCTCCCGAACCTTGCTTTTCCCCGCGCGCCCCAAGGTGAGCGAGGGCTACCGAGGGCTGGTGCGCTTCGATCCCGAACTCTGCACCGGCTGCGCTATCTGCCGCTTCCGCTGCACCGCGCGCGCCATCGAGTTTCGTGCCGGCAAAGGCGATTTTGTCTGGAGCTACGATCCCGGCCACTGCACCTTCTGCGGCCGCTGCGTTGAAGGCTGCAAGGCCCACGCGCTCAGCCAGGACTCAGAAACGCCGCCTGTGTATCTGAACATCGGCGAGTTGAAGAACACCTACACCGTCGCCCGCAAGGCGCCCGCGGCCAAGACCGCTGCAACCACCCCGCCGGTCGCCCCCCAGGCCGCTCCCAGTCCCGCTGCCGACCCTGCCCCAGGAGGTACACAATGAACGCAGTTGAAGCAATCCCTGAACAATCCTTGCTCGAATCCGTCCCCGAAAAGCTCGGTATCTCCGAGCCATGGGTTCAAAAAGGCGGCGTGCATTGGCTCGCCTCCGCCGCGCTGCAGGTGCGCGAACTCGCCGCCGTCATGAACAAGTGCCACGCCCGCTTTATCACCATCACCGCCTACCAGCTACCCGGCGACCAGGGCCTTCGCCTTGAATACCACTGGGACCTCGACGGCAAGGTGCTCGGCTTTCCCTTCCAGCTTGAGGGCAACTCCATCGAGAGCATCTACGACCTGTGCGAGGCCGTCGACTGGATAGAGCGCGAGATTCATGAAGGCTTCGCCGTCGACTTTATTGGGCGCCAGTACGAACCCCTGCTGCTGCGCCAGGGCGACACGCCGGGCGTAAACCTGCGCGAGGAGGTCAAAAAATGAGCTACAAAATCCCCATGGGCCCCTACCACCCAGCGTTGGAAGAGCCCTACAAGCTCGACATGATCTGCGAAGGCGAAACCGTTATCGACGCCAAGCTGCATATCGGCTTCAACTTCCGCGGCATCGAGCACCTGGCCGAAACCCGCAACTATATTCAGGTCACCGCCCTCATGGAACGCGTCTGCGGCATCTGCTCCAACATCCACACGCTCACGCTCTGCCAGGCCATGGAGCAATTGACCAACCAAACCCCTCCCCCGCGCGCCCTCTACATTCGCGTCGTCATGGCGGAGTTGGAGCGCCTGCACTCGCACGTGCTCTGGGCCGGCATCGCCGCCAAGCTCATGGGCTTCAAAACCATGTTCATGACCTGCTTTGAATTGCGCGAGAAGGTCATGGACGTGCTCCAGGCCATCTCCGGCAACCGCGTCAACTACTCCATGAACCGCATCGGCGGCGTCAACCGCGACATCGACGACCCGCTCGCAGTGCTGGCCATGGTCGAGCAGCTTGAGCGTGAAATGGTCCGCACCGTCATCCCCATCTTTACCACCAGTACCACGGCGCGCTCGCGCTGCGCTGGCATCGGCGTGCTGACCAACCAGAAAGCCGTCTCCTGCGGCGTTGTTGGGCCCACGGCACGCGCCTCCGGGCTACCCCAGGATCTACGCCGCGCCGCGCCCTATGCAGCCTACTCCGAGATGGAGTTCGATGTCCCAGTGCAGCAAGACGGCGACGTGCGCGCACGCCTCTTGGTGCGCGCCCTCGAAATCATGGAGAGCTGCAAAATCCTCCACCAGGCCCTCACCAAAATGCCGCCCGGCGAAATCCACACCGGCGACGCCAAAGTCGTCTTCACCACCGGAACCGCCACCAGCCGCGTCGAGGCTCCGCGCGGCGAAGTCATGTACAGCGTCTCCTGGAAAGAGAACTCCCGCAACCCGAGCCGCGTGCACGTGCGCACGCCGACCTTTGCCAACATGCCCGCCATCCGCTGGATGGTGATGGGCGCCCGCCTCGCGGACACGCCCCTGATCCAGGCATCGATCGACCCCTGCTACTCCTGCACCGACCGGTAAGTCTAAAGGGAAGGCACAGTTGGCAATGGCGTAGTCTGGAACAGGCGGTGGTGCGAGGTCTTCCCCCGGTATGAATCTTAAGCAATTTTGCGCAGCATTGAGAGTTGCAGCCCCATTCCTTCTGGCCTGCTTCGCCATCTCCACCGCCCCGGCCCAGCAACTCGACGAAGCCGCCATCATTCAACATGTTGACGCGGCAGTAAAAGCCCGCCTCGACGCCATTGCGGAATACACCGCTATCGAGCACTACGCCGTCTACCGCAACAACGACGAAACCCACCCTGTCGCCGAAATGACGGTGAGGACCGTCTACCGCGAAGAGACGGGCAAGAGCTACACGCCAATCTCGCAGAGCGGCTCGGCGATCATCCGCAGCCAGGTATTGGGTGCGATCCTGGAAAACGAAAAGCTCCTGAACCAGCCCGGCAATCGTGAAGCCGCGTGGATCACCTCAGCAAACTACCGCATGCAACTCAAACCTAGCGCGCACGAACTGCTTGACGGGCGGGACTGCATTGTCCTGACCCTGGTTCCCAGACAGCGCAGCCCCCATCTTTTCACCGGGACGCTGTGGGTGGACGCGAAGGACTTCTCCATCGTCCAACTTCAGGGAGTAACATCCAAGAGCCCTTCGTTCCTGACAGGTCCCACAAATGTCATGCGCCAGTACGCACGCGAAGGCGGCTTTGCACAAGCCACTCATGCCAGAGCTGTGTCAAACAGCTTCCTGTTCGGCGAGACCATCGTAAAGATCGACTATTCTGACTACCAGGTCCAGCTTCGCCCGACCCGCTAAAAGCGGCTGCCATAGGCCCGCCGACTCCCGCTCCTGATCCCCGCAAGGCCACTTTTCACTCCCAAATGGAGCCGACCCTGACGCCATCTCATTGTTTGGGATAGCCCTCCACCTCCGTGACACCTGTCACGGACGACCGTTGCCCAGGCAGACAAGACTATGGACAGGGAACAGCATGGGAAACGCAGACCGATTGCGACCTGGCCGTCCCCATTCGGGAGGAAGCCGTGCCAGCATTCACACCTCCGCCGCTGCCGAGCGACGACAAACGTTGGAAGATCGTGAACGGCACCATGCGCAAGAATGGTTTTGCCCGCCACGCGCTCATTGAAACGCTCCACACTGTCCAATCTTCCTTTGGCTATCTGGACGACGACGCGATCCGTTTCGTAGCCCGCTCCCTGCGCGTGCCGCTGAGCCAGGCTTATGGAGTGGTCACCTTCTACCACTACTTCAGCCTGAAGCCCCCCGGAAAGCACACCGTGACCATCTGCGCCGGGACCGCTTGCTACATCAAGGGCGCAGACAAGCTGGTAGCCGCGGCGGAAAAGCGCCTGGGCATCCCCCAGGGCCAGACCACGAAGGACGGAAAGATCAGCCTGATGACGGCCCGTTGCGTGGGAGCCTGCAGCCGCGCTCCCGTGGTGCTGCGCGACGGCGAAGTGATAGGCGAAGTAACCGGCGAACAAGTGCTTGAACAACTGGAAAGGTGGGCGGTGGAATGACCATCGAAGAGTTGGAACAGATAGCAAAAAGCGTCTGCCAGGAAAGCGAAAAATACGACTATGAAGTGAACGTCTGCATGGACCTCGCCTGTGCCAGCCAGGGAGCGGGACCCTTGCGAGATGAACTGGTCAAGACCGCAGAGGCTTCCGGCAAAAAGGTGCTCATTCGCCGCACCGGATGCATGGGGCCCTGTTCCTCCGGCCCGCTGGTGCGCGTTGACCCCGAAGAGATTCTGTATCACCACGTGAAGACCAATCACGCCAAGGCGATTGTAGACAGCCTGGGTGGCGACCCCGTTCCCACCCTGCAGTGCGATCTGAACGAGCACTTCGACAAGCAGGTGCGTGTGGTGCTTGAGAACGCCGGCCACATCGATCCTGAAAAGATCGACGACTACATTGCCTGCGACGGTTACAAGGCGCTGTTGACGGCGCTCACTGAAATGACCCCCAACGCCGTGATCCAGCAGATCACTGAAAGCGGCCTGCGCGGCCGTGGCGGCGGCGGATATCCGACTGGCCTGAAGTGGGGAACGGTCGCCAAAGCCGGTGGCGATCTGAAATACGTTATCTGCAACGGCGACGAGGGCGACCCCGGCGCATTCATGGATCGCAGCGTCATGGAAGGCGATCCCCATCGCGTCATTGAAGGCATGGCAATCGCTGCGTATGCGGTGGGCGCAAGCAAGGGCTATGTCTACGTCCGTGCCGAATATCCGGTGGCCGTCGCACGGCTCACAGCCGGGTTGCGCGATGCGCGACGCCGCGGCCTGCTGGGCAACGGCATCTGCGGTACTACCTTCAGCTTCGACATCGAGATTCGCCTCGGCGCCGGCGCTTTTGTCTGCGGCGAGGAGACGGCTTTGATCGCATCCATCGAGGGCAAGCGCGGCACTCCCAAGCCAAGGCCTCCGTATCCTGCAGTCAGCGGCCTTTGGGGCAAGCCAACGTTGATCAACAACGTTGAAACCTACGCCAACATTGCACCCATCGTCCGCAACGGCGGAAAGTGGTTTGCGAATATGGGCTCGGAGAGAAGCAAAGGCACCAAGGTCTTCGCGCTCACTGGAAAAATCACCAACACCGGCTTGGTTGAAGTGCCCATGGGCATCAAGCTGCGCGAGATCATTGAGGTCATCGGCGGCGGCGTACCCGGCGGCCACAAGTTCAAAGCGGTACAAACCGGTGGTCCCTCAGGCGGTTGCATCCCGGCCGAGATGTTGGACATCGGCGTCAGCTACGACGCGCTCGTCAAGGTCGGCTCCATCATGGGCTCGGGCGGCATGATCGTCATGGACGACACCTCCTGCATGGTCAACGTGGCTCGCTTCTTTATCGAGTTCTGCATGACCGAGTCCTGCGGCAAGTGCATCCCATGCCGCGCGGGAACAGCCCAGATGTTCACGCTGCTCACCCGTATCTGCAACGGCGGCGGGACGATGAACGACCTGGAGCTGCTCGAGGATCTCTGCACCACGGTTAAGGAGGCCAGCCTCTGCGGCCTCGGCCAGACCGCGCCGAACCCGGTTCTCAGCACGCTTAAGTATTTCCGCAATGAATACATCGAGCACATCGTGCACAAGCGCTGTCCGGCCGGCGTCTGCAACATCGAAG
>OBLU010001658.1_pt1 | contig 20658 bp, 13 predicted proteins | sample 1518681 | NCBI WGS metagenome assembly OBLU01 (sample SAMEA3539304, study PRJEB22396) | soil metagenome | biome: tundra; feature: field; material: soil | place: USA | collected 2010-05 | depth 0.15 m
AGGACCTTCATGCCCGGCATGTGCATCTCCAGGCGCAACGCTTCCACCTCGGGAGTAATCAGCCCCAGATCCTCGGCCACCAGTGGCAGCGGCCCCAAGGCAGCTTCCAGCGCGCGAAAAAGCTCCAGTCCCGGCGCCTTGGTCCACTCGCCATTGACCGCCGTTTCCTCTTCGGCGGGAATGGCCCAGTAAGCCTCGAAGCCGCGGAAATGGTCCAGGCGAACGATGTCGTAAAGCTGGCATGCGCGGCGAATCCGGCTGATCCACCAGTCGAAGCCGCTCTCCGCGAGCACGTCCCAGCGATAGAGCGGATTGCCCCAACGTTGGCCCGTGGGAGAGAAATAATCGGGTGGAACTCCGGCGATGCGCACCGGCTTCAACTCCTCGTCCAGCTCGAAAAGGTGGGGATGCACCCACACGTCGGAGGAATCCATATTGACGAAGATGGCCAGGTCTCCCAGAATTCGGATTCCGCTTTTGGCAGCCGCCCTTCGGAGTTGGTCCCACTGCTGCAAAAAGGCAAATTGCAGCACCTGTTCCTGAGCCAGGCTTCGTCCCTGTTTTGCCGCCACCTCGACCAAGGCCTTCGGCTGGCGGCGACGGATTGGCTCAGGCCAGGCCGTCCACGCGCCCGTATTGAACTGCCGGCGCAGTTCGGCATAAAGGGCGTAATCGGTGAGCCAGCCTGCCTCGGTCCGGCAAAACTCTTCGAATTGGGCCCATTGCGCGGCAAGACCAGGATCGGTTGGACCCCGATCGATGAAGTTCCCTGCTGCTTCGTATAACAATGGCAGTTTGCGCTGCTCGACTTCATTGAAGTCCACGTAACCACTGCGGCCGGCGAGGCCGCCGATCCGCTCGCCGTCAATCCAGCCCCAGTCCGACAGGTATTCGAGGCTGATCAAGTAGGGATTGCCGGCAAATGCCGATGAGCCTGCATAGGGCGAATTGCCGTATCCGGTTGGGCACAATGGCAACACTTGCCAGACATGCTGTTTGGCTTCGGCAAGAAAGGCCAGAAAATCGTGGGCTGCCGGTCCCAGGTCGCCGATGCCTCCATACGAGGGCAGCGAGCTGATATGTAGAAGGACGCCTGAAGATCGTTGAAAATCCATTCTTATACCTTATCTCCATGGTCGCCTGCGGCCATTCCGGCGCGGAAGTTTTAGGCAGTCCGTAACGCGGTTATCCTTCTCTGCATGGCGTCTTCCGCAGGGCCTGATTTGGCGCAAGCTGTTTCCCTACTCACGCACGCCAATGCCCAGAGCCTTCATCTTGCGGTAAAGGTGGCTGCGCTCCAATCCCAGCAATTCGGCGGCGTGGCTTATGTTGTTCCGGGCTTCCTCTATCTTCTTCAGGATGAACTCGCGTTCGTACGCGTCGCGCGCTTGTTGCAGCGAGGAAAATTCCTCCGTCGAACGCGTCCCCGCTTTGTGCGTTAACGGCGGCAAATGCTTGCGCTCAATGCGCAGGGTGCGGGGATTCAGAATAAGTACCCGTTCCACAACGTTCTTGAGCTCGCGCACGTTGCCTGGCCAATGGTATTGGGCTAGCGTGGCGAGGGCTTCGTCGCTGATTTCCATGCGCGGGCGGCCGTATTGCCGGCCAAACTCGGCGAGAAACTCGCGCACCAGGGGTGGAACATCCTGCTTGCGCTCGCGCAGCGGCGGCACAAAAAACGGAACCACGTTGAGCCGGTAGAAGAGGTCTTCGCGGAAATTGCCCTTGGCGATCTCCTCTTCGAGATCCTTGTTGGTGGAGGCAATGAGGCGTACATTCACGCGCAGAGGCTGCGTGCCGCCTACCGGCGTAAAAAGCTGATCGTCGAGGGCAGAGAGCACCTTGGATTGCGTCTTGAGGCTCATGTCGCCCACTTCGTCCAGAAAAAGTGTCCCGCCGTCGGCGCGCTCCAGTGTGCCGCGCTGCTCGGGCGGCCCGCCGGGCTGTGCGCCGTGCCGGTAGCCGAAGAGCTCGGCCTCGATGTGGGCCTCGGGAATGGCCGCGCAGTTCAGTTCCACAAAGACGCGATCGCGACGCAGGCTCTCGGCGTGGATCGAACGGGCGATGAGTTCCTTACCCGTGCCCGACTCCCCATAAATGAGCACCCGGCCATTGGTTGGAGCCATCAGCTTGATCTGCTGGCGCAGGGCCTTCAAGGGCACGCTATCGCCGGTAAGCACGGAGGCGACGTTGAATTGGCGCTTGAACTCGAGGTTTTCAATGCGCAGCCGCCGCGCCTCCACCGCATTCTTGAGGACAATGAGAGTGCGGTCGAGCGAGAGGGGCTTTTCAAGAAAATCGTATGCGCCCAGCTTGGTGGCTTTGACGGCTGCCTCCACTGTGCCGTGACCGCTGATGATCACTACTTCAGGCCGTGTCTCCGCCGACGACTGGTGGATGTCAGCCAGAACGTCGAGCCCGTCGCGATCCGGCAGCCAAATGTCGAGCAGAACAACGTCATAGGGCGCATCCTCAATGAGCACCATTGCTTCGCCGGCAGAGCCCGCGCTGGCCACGCCATAGCCCTCTTCGCGCAGGATATCTTCGAGAGAGGTGCGAATCTCCGCTTCGTCGTCCACCACCAGGATGTGGTTCATGAGCGCGATCCCCGCATGGGCGAAGCGGCGTCGGCCTCAAGCCGTGCGGCTTCGGCGGCGGCGGAATCCATCAGCGGCAGGCGCAGCAGAAAGCGCGCGCCCTTGGGAGTGTTGGATTCGGCACGAAGCGAACCGCCGTGCTCCTGCACGATTTTGGCGGCGATGGAGAGGCCCAGCCCGGTGCCGCGCTGCTTGGTGGAATAGAACGGGAGAAACAGGCGCTCGCGAATTTCATCCGTGAGCCCGTGGCCGGTGTCGGAGACGGCTACCTCGACCGACGCGCCATCCTCGCTGAGAGAGCTATGAATGCCCAGCACGCGCAGCAGGCTGCCCTGCATGGCATCGGCGGCGTTGTCAATCAGGTTGGCCAGCGCGCGGCGAATCGACTCGGGGTCGGCCAGCACCGGCGGTAACTCGGGTTCGAGATCCCACAGCACCGTGATGCCGTCGAGCCGGCCGGCAAACAGCGCCAGCGCCTCCTCCGCTACGCGATTCATGTGGCACACCTGTGGCTGCGGTGCGGGGAACTGTGCCAGCGCAGAGAACTGGTCCACCAGTGTGCGCAACGTGCCCACACAGGCCAGGATTACCTCGCTGCACTTGCGGATCACATTGGGAGAATCCGGCTGGCTGCGGTCAAGATGCCGGCCTATGCGCTCGGCAGAAAGAGCAATAGGGGTGAGGGGATTCTTGATTTCGTGGGCAACGCGCTGCGCCACTTCTTTCCAGGCCAACTGACGCTGGGCGCGCAGCAGTTCGGTGGAGTCTTCCACCACCAGCACGGTTCCATATTGCGCGTTGGCCAACTCAAGCCGGGCGCTTGTGATGGCCAAATGAACCGTCCGCCCTTTGGCTTGAAACTCAATCTCGGTCGAGGCCGCGCCCATGCGATGACCGCGGCGGATGACACTGGCCAGATCTTCCGCGCTGTCGGCCGGCAGCAGAGATTCGATCTTCTCCCCGCGCAGGCATTCGTGCTGGCGCCGGCCCATCAGCACAGCAAAAGCTCGATTGGACAAAAGCACCTTGCCATCGCCATCCAAAGTGACGACACCGCTGGGAATGGTTTCGACAATCGTCTCCAGTTCGCGGCGACGCTCCTCGATGGCCAGGTTCGCCGAAGTTAGCTGCGCGGAGGAACTCTCGGCCAACTGGCGGCTGGTGTCCAGATCGGCGGCCATGTGGTTGAACGCCTTGACCAGGTCGCCCATCTCACCGGTGGCAATAGCCGCCACGCGGTGGTCGTATTTGCCTGCCGCGATTTCATCCATTGCTTCCGCCAGAGCCTCGACGGGGCGAGTGATCTGCTTGGAGAGAAACAAGGCAACCCAGACACTGGAGAAGAATACGAAGACAGTGATAAGCAGAAGCATAAGGAAGAAAACGGTGCGGACCTGGTTACGAGAACGGAAGAGCCGCCAATATTCCTCTGCCCCAGCGCGAATGCGCGTGGTGGTTTGGCTGAGCCCCTGAGGCATGGGCAGAGCCGCGACAACCGACTTTCCACTGGCAGTGACCGACATGCCCAACGCATATTCCTGGCCGGCGATGCGGATGACCGGTTCGTCGGTGCGCTGCGCCAGGGTCAGCAGGTTTTGCGAGAGCGGCCCGTGCAACGGAATAGCCGCGCCCCGCTCGCTTTCATCGGCTTTTTCGGGAAGCCAGGGAATGAGGCTGGCGGGGCTTGAATCAGGGGGCGCCTCAAAGCTGGCCATGGGCCGGCGGTCCTTGCCGTAGACCACCACGAAGCCCCCGTCCAACGTGATGCGGTGGGAACCCATTACATTCTGCAGATCCGGCGCATCGCGGTCCGCAGCTCCCGTTGCCGCGATGGACTCCGCCTCGCCCCGCGCGTTGCTGGTAACGTATTGCGCAAGTTCCAGCACCACCCGCGTCGAGTCCTCGCGCAACTCTGAAGTGTTGGGCGAGAACCAGCGGTCGATGGAACGATTCATCAGCCCGAAGCTGAACAGGAACATGAAGATGGCCGGGGTAAGCGCAATGAGGGCGGCGCCCAGCACCATTCGGGTTCGCAACCGCGAACCAAGCGCGCTGCTGCTCTGGCTTGCATAGAGCTTCAGAATGTTCCTGAGCAGCAGCATGGACAGGACGACGAGCAGCAGGAACACCAGCACGGTGAGAGCTGTGAAGGCGAGCGTCTCACCGAAGGTCTCGGGACTGAGGAAGCCGACGTTCGAGGTGTTGAATGCCTGCAGCCCGCCCAGCAGTGCGAAGACCGACACCACCCCGCCGGCAAGCAAGGCCACAGAGCGGCGGCGAGGATCGCTGCTGAAGAGCATGGGGCGATTATAGTGCGGAGAACAGGGATCAGGGATCAGGGACTGGCAGGTGGCAGAAGGTTCATTTCACGTGCCCCCTCCCCCCAGATTTGAACAGGCTGCGGAAAAAGGCTTGATTTCGAGAGATTTGCCCAAGCGACTTGAGCAGGGGCTGAAGCCCGGCGCTCTTGTTGGCGAGATCGGCACGACTAAAGTCGTGCCCTGTTACAAAGCCCGTCAACCCCGAATCCCTCAGCCTTTAATCCCTGATCCCTGACCCCTGATCCCTAATCCCTGCTTCTAACCCGCGTATGCCACTTCCTGCACCTTCGCTTGTTCAATCAGTTTGACCGGATAGTAGGAGTTGCGAGTGTATTGCTTTACCATGCGATTCGTGTTGAAATAGGAGCCGTTGAAGGCAATCGTATTGCGCATGAGGCGTGCCCAATTCTCCGGCTGCTGAAGAAAAAGCGGGACCACCGCCGTCTCCAGCTTCTTGTAGAGAGAAGTGGCCTCCTCAACGTCGTTGGCGCCGTCCTCAATGGCCCATCCGGTGAAGCCCTCGATGCAGCCCTCGATCCACCACCCATCCAGAATCGAAAGACTGGGCACGCCGTTGAGGGCGGCTTTCATGCCGCTGGTGCCGGAGGCTTCATAAGGCCGTTTCGGCGTATTCACCCACACGTCCACACCGGAAGTAAGCAAGGCGCCCAGGTCCCATGCATAGTTTTCCAGATAGACAATCCGCAGAACGTCGTTGGAGAGCTTGGCGGCTTCCTCGACGACCTTTTGGATAAGCGCTTTGCCGGGCTCGTCCTGGGGATGCGCCTTGCCCGCGTAGAGGATCTGCAACCCGCCCGCTGCAGTGGCAATTTCCACCAGCCGCTGGGGATCGGTGAACAGCAGCGTGGCGCGCTTATATGTAGCGGCACGGCGCGCAAATCCCAACGTGAGGACCTTGGGGTTGAGAACCAGGCCGGTGCGCGCAGCCACCTCGGCGAGCAGCGCTTCTTTGGTACGGGCGTGGGCCTGGATGATCGCCTTCTCCGGCAGGTCGATTGCGTTGCGCAGGTAAAGATTGTCGCGACGCCAGGCGGGAATATGCTCATCGAGCATCTGCTGGATCGGCGTGGAAGTCCAAGTAGGCGCGTGAACCCCGTTGGTGATGGAATCGATGGCAAACTCGGGAAACATCTCCCGGGAGACTTTGCCATGTTGCATGGCCACGCCGTTGGCATAGCGCGAGAAGCGCAGGGCCAGCAACGTCATGTTGAGCATGCCATCGCGAAAACAGCCCAGTTTCTCCAGGCGCGCCGTCCGGTCGCCTCCAAGGATGCGGATGGACTGCTCGGTAGAAAAGCGATCGTGGCCGGCGGGAACCGGGGTGTGCGTGGTGAAGACGCAGCGCTTACGTACCTGCTGCATATCGGTTTCTGTGGCCTCTCCAAGCGGTCCGCCAGCCAACTGGCTCTCAAGAAGCGCGAGCGTCAACAGCGCGGCGTGGCCTTCGTTCATGTGGTACACATTGGCCCTGAAACCCAGCGCCCGAACCATCCGCGCACCACCCATGCCAAGCACAATCTCCTGTTGCAGGCGATAGTTGGTGTCGCCGCCATAGAGGTGATCGGTGAGGCCGCGGTCCCAACCCGAGTTACCGTCCACATCCGTGTCAAGAAGATAGATTGGCACCACGTGACCATAGCGGCCAGCCAGGTTATAGCGCCAACAGCGCACGGTGACAGTCCGGCCTTCTACCGAAACGGTAACCCGCGCAGGCTCCTCGGTGCAGAAATCGGTTGGATCCCACGGCTGCACCTCTTCCTTCTGCGTTCCCATAACGTCCAGGTGCTGCTGGAAATACCCCTTGCGATGCACCAAGGTAAACGCCACCAGGGGAACGCCCAGATCGGCCGCGGAACGCAATGTGTCTCCTGCAAGAATCCCCAAGCCACCGGAGTAAGTGGGCATGGCGTGGTTGATGGCAATCTCCATCGAGAAGTACGCTACAACGCCGGAAATAGGAAATGTTTCGTATGAAAAGGGTTTGGACGAGGTCGGCTGCATTGGTTTCTTGTCTCCACGGTGCTTCAAATCCGCAAAAGCGACGAACTATGAATGGGAGTCCCGTAGGGCAACCGGGCCAAAAACTCCCCTCCCGCTCTTTATCGGGTCAAACACCTTCCGATTCTAGCAAGGAAATGCTTTTTTTCGTCCCCTGGCTGGACCATTAAGGGCACGCCATCCAATGTGGCGCAGGCTGAGCCATTCGATTTTTTCGCACAGTGAAATTCAGGCGGACAAGAATTGGGGACTGTCAACAAATGGGCGACCTCTGCCATTGGAAATAGCTATCAATTTCCCACTGCGGAGTCTCCGGCGGCCATCGACCTCGCATGAAGTTTTCCGCGTTCGCTTTAAGCGCCGACCGCGGCCTTGCTACGGAAAAACTCAAGCGACATTGCCAGCCCTTCCTTGAGATTGATCCGCGGTTCCCAGCCGAGCAGCGTCCGGGCCTTGGTGATGTCGGGACAGCGGCGGCTCGGGTCGTCCTCGGGAAGGGGCTCAAAGCAGATTTCGCTCCTGGATCCGGTGGCCTCCAGAACGGCCTGCGCACATTCCAGAATGGTGAATTCCACCGGATTTCCGAGGTTGACGGGCAACCTTTCGCTGCTGGCGGCAAGGCGCACGATGCCTTCGATCAGATCGTCTACGTAGCAGAAGCTGCGGGTTTGCGTGCCGCCTCCGTATACGGTGAGCGGTTGGCCGCGCAAGGCCTGCATCAGGAAGTTGGAAATGACTCGTCCGTCGCTGGGGTGAAGGCGGGGGCCGTAGGTGTTGAATATCCGGACCAGGTGGGTCTTAACACCGCGCGAACGGTTGTAGGCCATCACGAGGGCCTCGGCGTAGCGCTTGGCCTCGTCGTAGACCGAGCGCGGCCCCACAGGGTTCACATTGCCCCAGTAGTTTTCCGTCTGCGGATGCTCGAGGGGTTCGCCGTAGCACTCCGAGGTGGAAGCGTGCAGAAAGCCTGCGCCGTACTGCTCCGCAATCTTCAGGGCGTTCTCAGTACCGATCGAGCCCACGCGCAGGGTTTCGATTGCCAGGCGCAGGTACTCGGGGGGGCTGGCGGGAGAAGCCAGGTTGAAGACAAAATCTACCGGCCCTGGATCGGAACCCGCCGGGAAAGGTCGGCAGATGTCCCATTCCTCGAAACGAAAGCGGGAGTCACGCTCCAGGTGCGCCAGATTTTCCAGATTGCCGGTGGAAAGATTATCGACGCCGACAACCGAGTGCCCATCGGCCAATAAGCGATCCACCAAATGGGAACCGAGGAATCCGGCCGCGCCGGTAACCAATATGCGCATCATCGATGTAAAACGCTCCGAAGCTCTAAGATTGAGGGCCCGATTATCGGTAACTCACGGACAAGCCTGAAACCACCAGAGTAACTAGAACATTCTAGGCTTGCCTTGTTGCGCCTGGTATCTGGCCGGCCTGCCCATGCTGACATAAGTAAAGCCATGGTCCAGCATCTGCTGTGGCTGGTAAAGGTTGCGGCCGTCAATCACGATGGGAAACTTTACCGACTTGTTGAGCCGCACCAGATCGATGTCGGCGAATTCCTTCCAGTCGGTCAAAATCAATACCGCGTCTGCATCCTTGGATGCCTCGTAGAGGTCTCCGGCATAGATCATTCTGTCCGATGGCGGCAGCACTGCCTGGGCACGCTCCCTGGCGGCGGGATCGTAGGCTGTGACAATAGCTCCCGCATCCAGAAGTTTCTCGATCATGTCGATGGCGGGAGATTCGCGAATATCGTCCGTATCGCCCTTGTAGGCCAGTCCCAGGGCCGCCAATCGCTTGCCGCGCAGCGTCCAAAGCGCCGACAGCACCTTGTTGAAGAACACTTCCTTCTGCGTCTCGTTGATCTTGCGGATCTCATGCAGCAGTTGGAAATTCACGCCGCACTGCTGGGCTACCCAATGGAAAGCGGCCACATCCTTGGGGAAACAAGACCCGCCATAGCCCAACCCGGCCCGCAAAAATTTGGGGCCGATGCGCTTGTCCAGGCCCATTCCTATTGCGATGTCTTCGATGTCCGCATCCACAGCCTCGGCCAGGTTTGCCACCGCATTGATAAAGGAGATTTTCAGCGCCAGAAAAGCGTTGGATGCATGCTTGATGATCTCTGAGCTTTGTGCGGAGGTGACCAGCAATCGGGCTGGGCTCAAGCTGCTGCACGAGCCCTGCAATGCATCGGGCCGCTCGTAATAGCACCCTGAGGTGAGCGGCTCATAGATGCGGCGAAGCACTTCGGCTGAGCGCTCATTGCCGGCGCCGACCACGATTCGATCGGGATGCAGAAAGTCGATTACCGCCGTGCCTTCGCGCAGGAATTCCGGGTTCGATACCACGTCGAAACACGCTGGGTCCACGCCGTAGCGATGCAGCACCCGGCAAATCCACTCGTTGGTATAAACGGGCACCGTGCTTTTCTCCACGATCACCTTGTATGTGCTCATGGAACGGGAGATGGCGGAAACCACAGCCTCGACATAAGAGAGGTCGGCCGCGCCGGTATCTCCCTGTGGAGTGCCGACTGCAATAAATATGGCTTCGCTTTTCGTTACCGCCGCGGCAAGATCGCTGGTGAAAACTACGCCGCGGCCGCGGTGCCTGGCCAGCAATTCCGGCAGGTGCTTTTCGTAGATTGGTACCCCGCCTTCGCAAAGGGTCTTGACGCGCGCTTCGTCGTTGTCCACGCATGTGACGAAGTGGCCCATCTCGGCGAAACAAGCGGCGGCAACGAGCCCGACGTATCCCGACCCGATTACGCAAATGGAAACTTGCTTTGACATGTGTATCTGGTGACTCCTTCGCAATTTGTCCAGGGATAGCGGCGAGGGAAATTCCCCGCCGAAGAGGCTCTTCTTTAGGCTAACTGCATTGAGCGGGATGAGCAATCTCCGCGATGACTGTAGAACGCTCTTGCCTTCCATGCTCAATTCATTGGATGCGATATCGGTCTGGTAGAGTGAGATGGCATCGATGGAAAAATCTGGCCCGAGGATACTTCAGTACCGAAATCAACTCACCTCGTGAAGGATAGAGTAGTTGCATGATATCAACTGGACAGGCTGAACTTGCGCAGTTTGCGCCCTTTCGCATCGAGCCCCGTTTTGTGAACAGGGTTTGGGGTTTTCAGGATCTCCGTCCATGGTACGACTGCGTTACCAACGGGGAGCCCATCGCTGAAGTCTGGCTAACCGGGGATGAGTGCCTGGTTGCAACCGGCCCAAATACCGGGAAAGCGCTGGCCGCTTTGTTCCATGAGGCATCGCAAGCGCTGCTTGGAGCGGCAGCGCCGTCGCCCGAGTCGCCGCTCCTGCTGAAAGTGATCTTCGCCAGGGAAAAGCTGAGTGTCCAGGTGCACCCCGATGATAAATTGGCCCAGAAGTATGGCCAGCCCCGCGGCAAGACCGAATGCTGGTACGCCCTCGCGGCCGAACCGGGGGCGCAAGTGGCTGCCGGCCTCAAACCGGGGGTCACACTGGACCAGATTGACAAGGGCATTCGTGACGGCACCCTGGAACAGAGCCTGAACTTGGTCGGTGTCGAGACCGGGGACATGATTTTTGTGGATGCCGGAACTGTACATGCCATCTGGCCCGGATCAATTCTCCTGGAGACACAGCAGAATTGCGACATTACCTACCGGATGTACGACTACGGACGGCCTCGCGAACTACACGTCGACAAATCCCTTGAAGCTACTCGCCTCACTACCCGCGCCGGCAAGGTACTGCCCAAAAGTCTGGAAGACAGGACGATCCTCCTGGATGCGGAGTACTTTCGCATCGAGCGGATTCCAATAACCGGCAGTCGCGCCGGCAGCAGTCTTATAGGTGCGGGCGAGTCCGGTCCCGGGCTGGCCTATCTTTTCGCGGCCGCGGGAGCCGGCAAAATCAGTGGTCCCGGTTTCGAGCCGGTTGATTTGCCCCCCCGTGGCGTTGTCGCCGTACCGGCGGCCTCCCCCGCCTTTTTGGTTGAAGACCAGGGCGCCCTCGACCTTATCCGCATCAAACCCAATTGGCCCGGAAAATCCGTATGACTGCGGGCTGGCGGGAATCCGTTGTCTCCTATATCCGCGCCGAGGCGCAGCCGGTAGACAAGTTCGGACACATGCCCCGCCTTTACGCGCTGGCGGTTCGTCTCGGCTTAGGTACGGATTATGACGACGACATTCTCTTTGCCGCGGCATGGATGCACGATCTGGGGGTTTTCCTCGGCCACCGGCCTCAGGATCCGAAGGAGCTTGCGCGCTGGGATCACGTACCCTACACCATTGCTCGGTCACAGCAGTTGCTGGCAGCCTGGGGGTTCCCCGCGGAAAAACTCCAACCCGTCGCCGAAGTCATTCGAACTCATCAGCCTCAGGACGATCCTGAGCAATACGAGGCAGTTTTATTGAGGGATGCAGATATTCTGGAGCAGTTAGGCGCGATCGGAGCTTTCCGGGCGTTGGTTAAAGTGGGTCGCGACACACGCTTTCCCACTTTCTCGTCCGTACTTCCGGTCCTGCGGAGAGCCGTCGTGAATCTTCCACCCCTGTTGCGCACCGAAATTGCGCAACAACTGGCGGTACCAAGGGTTAAGGTATTGTGTTCGTTGATTGCTGCGGTTGAGGACGAAGCCGCCGCATTTCTTTGTTGAGTGCTTCGGGCCCGTGCAAACAGGTGTTGAAAAATCGAAAGTAACGTGAAAGTTGTAAATCGCTGTTACTGAAGTATAGTCGATGGCAAATGATTCCCAATATTTCTTTGAATCATCGCAAGGAGATCACATCTTTTGCGTTATGAAGGAGACGCAGCGTGTTCTCGAAGCTTTATCTTAAGCTAGCGCTGTTTGCCCTTATGTTCACCGTGGCCGCTCCGGCCTTTTCGCAAGTCGCCGCCGCCGCCAGGGAAGGTGGCCTTCCGGTATCCGTGGGCGGTGGCTTTAACTATTGGGACACGGATTGGGCCACTACGAGAATGGAAGGCGGTACAGTGTGGGTGGACTATTACCCCACCGTGCTCCCGGCCTTTCTGCAAGGACTCGGTGTTGAGATCGAAGCCCGCGACGTCAGCCTCAACCCTGGCGTCAACGAGAAAAACCTTCGCTATGTGACCGCCGGCGGAGGAGCAATTTATTCCTGGCACCATTTCCATAACATCCACCCTTACGGCAAATTCGACATGGCATTTGGCGGCTTGAATTTTACAATTCCACAACTCCCCCTGTATACGCATGACACGCGAACCGTCTACGGGCCTGGCGGGGGAGTTGAGTATCGGATCTACCACCACATTTGGGCCCGTGTGGACTACGAGTACCAGTTTTGGCCTGAACTCTTTGGTCCCCACTCCCTGAATCCGCGCGGCTTTACCTTCGGCGCCATGTACGATTTCCGGCATCGCAGCCGGCCGTGAAGCTGGCGAATGGGAACGCAAAAGTTTAGCTAACAGAGCAAACAGGCTGCGGAAAACCTCAATCGGCAGGGCGGGGGATTCAACCCCCGCTTGAAGCCGACAGAATCGATCGGGACGGCGCGAAACCGCCCACCGCAGGCGCTCCGAGCATGCGCCGCCGGCAAATGCTCGATTCATGCCGCATCGATAGTGCAAAATATAAAGCGATATGAGCTTCCGATTCGTACTCCCCGCTGAGCTTCGCGACGCCGTTGAAAACGCCGCCGCCGATTGGACCACTAACCACAAGGTTGACCGCTTCTGGAAAAAAGACCCCTCCCTCTGGACCCGCGACGGCGAGGAAAAGTGGTTAGGCTGGATCGACATCGTCGAGCGTGAACAAAAAGATCTGTCGGCGTTTGCCGCGCTGGCCGCGGACGTAAAGACTGCGCGTTTCAAGTCCGTGCTTCTTCTCGGAATGGGCGGCTCCAGCTTGTGCCCGGAAGTTTTGGCCGTCACTTTTGGCCCGCAGGCAGGTTTTCCAGTGCTGCACATCGTCGATTCTACCGATCCCTCACAGGTCAAAGCCGCCCGCGACAAAGTCAACTTGGCCGAAACGCTGGTGATCGTTGCCAGCAAATCCGGTTCAACGCTTGAGCCCAACGTACTCAAGCAATACTTCTTTGCCGAAATGACCAAGGCCGTGGGCGCTGACAAGGCAGGCAGCCATTTCCTGGCGATTACCGACCCGGGCTCAAAAATGGAGCAAGTGGCCAAGGCCGATGGATTCCGCCGGATCTTCTACGGCGATCCCACCATTGGCGGCCGCTTCTCGGCGCTCTCGAATTTCGGCGTGGTGGTCGCCGCCGTCGCCGGGCTCGATACCGCCAAACTTCTTGCCGAGGCGGCAAAGGGCGTGGCATCGGCAAAGCAGGCGCCCTCCGCCAATCCAGCCGTGCAACTGGGACTGGCATTGGGCTCGGCCGCCAACGCAGGCCGCGACAAGATCACCATCTTCACTTCGCCGGAAATCCACGACCTGGGTGCGTGGCTGGAGCAGTTGATCGCCGAATCCACCGGCAAGCTGGGCAAGGGAATTACCCCAGTGGACCGCGAGGCCATAACTGCGCCGGAGGTCTACGGCAACGACCGCATCTTTGCCTACGTTCGGCTCAAAGGCACGGCCGACGCTTCGCAGGACGCCAAGGTTGCGGCCCTCGAGGCAGCCGGCCACCCGGTCGTGCATATCGAGATTTCTGACCTCTACGAGATTTTCGGACAGTTCTTTACGTGGGAAGTCGCCACGGCGGTAGCCGGCTCGGTAATGGGCATCAATCCGTTCAACCAGCCGGATGTAGAGTCGGCCAAGATCGAAACCCGCGCCCTCACCTCGGCCTACGAACAGACCGGCAAGTTGCCGGAGCGGAAGCCGATTCTGAATGACGCCGGGATCGAGCTTTACGCGACCGATGCTTACGCCGCCACTCTCAAGGCCGCCGCGCCCTCGGCAACCCTGGCCGGGCTGCTGCGTGCGCACTTCAGCCAGATTCATCCCGGCGACTATTTTGCCGCACTCGCCTTTCTGCCCATGTTCCCTGAACACGAGGCGGCAATTCAGCTCTTCCGCCACAAAGTGCGCGACGCCAAACGGGTTGCCACTTGCCTGGGCTTCGGGCCGCGATTCCTCCACTCCACCGGCCAGGACTACAAGGGCGGCCCCAACACCGGCGTCTTTTTGCAGATCACAGCGGACCACGCCTTCGACGTGGAGATTCCCGGCCAGAAGTTGAGTTTTGGCGTAGTAATCGACGCCCAGGCCGGCGGGGATCTGGCGGTGCTGGAGTCCCGCGGCCGCCGTGCCTTGCGGGTTCACCTGGGGTCCGATATCGCGGCTGGCTTGAAGACCTTGTCAAAGGCCATCGATCAGGCACTTGCCTGAAGACCGGATGAAATGCGCGGAAATGAGGCCGCACCGGCCCATTTCCGCCCTTCAGGTTGCCTGTAAATCTCCCATTTGTGTGCAAATCTATACAGCCTGCTCACCAATCCGCCTGCAATGGTCCGATTACCCCCAAAGTCCAGGAGGGAAGAGAGGACCCTGAGTCCCGCTCGTTTATCGCTTCCCCGATTCCAGCGGCGAGTCCTGCCCGGAATATCTCACGCGCGTAGCTGTGCCGCATTCACCCCCCTATCTTGAATGAACGGAACTTTCTCCCGTGAACGGTGTTCCAATCGATGACGGCCTTCCTGATTTTCCGTCTAATCGACGTTGAGCCGTGAGCATGAGCAAAGGATAGAGGAGACGCAACGATGATACGGCAATTGCTGAAGAGTTTTGCTCCCCGTGTGTTGGCTTGGTCCGGGGCGGTTGCCCTTTCCAGCGTAATGGCGATAGCCCAAAGTGCGCCGCCGGCGACCGGCCAGCGCAGCGACGGACAGATCGAAATGGATGTTGTGCATGCCCTCGATGCATCGCCTGCGCTAAAGAAAGACCTCATTACCGCCGCAACCATTCAGAGCGAAGTTACGCTCGCGGGAACCGTGGCCAGCGACGCCTCACGGGAATTGGCGGAGTCCATTGTGGCCCACGTCACCGGCGTCACCGTGGTGCATAACAACCTGAAGGTGGGCAACCCCCAGGACGCTCAGAACGCGCTACCCCCCGATACCAGCGCGGACAGCAGCGATCCTGGCATTGAACCCCAAGGCGACAATGGCCCAATGCCCCCGCCTCGGCAGCAGGCCCCCGGTCAGGATCAAGCCCAGGATCAAGCCCAGGGCCAGCCCTGGGATCGTGAGCGCGCCCCAGACCAGGATCGCGCCCAGGCCCCTCCGCCTCCGGACTCGCGGCCTCAGTATGGGCGGCAGGGTTATCCTCCTCCACCACGGGATTATTACGAGGCCCCCAAAGGTCCAGTAACCGTTCCCCAGGGAACCTTGATCCAGCTCCGGACCAACGAGCCTTTGGAAAGCCGAAGGGCCAAAGAAGGCACCCCGGTTCAATTCACAGTGATTCAAGACGTGGTTTTCGGCGGCGTTTTGGCTATTCCGCGCGGCGCCACCGTTCACGGAGTCGTCACCGAGACCAAGAGAGCGGGCGAGTTGACCGGAAGCGCGGAATTGGCGCTTCGGCTCACCTCTCTTGACCTCGGCGGGCAGAACTACGAGCTTCGCAGCGATCAGTTCAAGGTTAGAAGCCCGGGCAAAGGCGAGTCGACCGCCGGCCACATGATTGGCGGCGCCTTGATCGGCGCGATTATCGGCGGCGTGGTGGGTCGTGGTGAAGGAGCAGCCATTGGCGCCGGTGTAGGTGCGGGCGCCGGCGCGGCAGCCTCGGCAGCTTCTCCGGGACCGGGGATTTGGATTCCTGCTGAAGCACTGGTCGAATTCCACCTGGCGGAACCGGTCACCGTCAACCCGGTGAGCCGGGAAGAAGCAGCCCGTCTGGCGCAGGGTCTTTATCCCGGCGGCCCCACGCTCTACCGGCGCCCCGGCTACTATCGCCCCGGCTATTACCGCCCGGCAGGCCCGTATGGTAACTATCCCTACCGCTACCCGCCGGTGTATTACCGGCCGTACTTCGTCACCGGCGGGTACTACTATTGGCGCTGAAGGCTCGGCAATCCCCTGACTGCGTCGCGGGCATCCCGGGTTCCGGGGTGCCCGCGCTATTTTTTTGGAAGACTCCACCCTTCCCTGGGAATCAGTTGGGCCGGGCGACTCAGTCTCAGGTTCGTCTATAATGGCAGAGAATCGCATCGAGCGAGAATTGTGCTCTGATGGGAGATGCCCGCCCCGCCGCAGTGCTGCAGGCTCACCATCCGCGCGCATAGAGAGTTGAAGGCTTAAATCCACCCATGATCCGTTTCCTGCAAAGAGACAATCGCCTCACCAAGGCACTTTTCATCGTCATCATCGCCGCCGCTTCGGTGTCCATGGTGGTCTACCTCATCCCCGGCCTCACTGGCCAAAGCGCCGCAACCGGCGACACGTATGCCGTGGTTTATCCGCACTTGTATAACCGCTTCCTTTCTTCCGGGGAGACGATCAGCCAGCAACGCGTGAGCCAGATGGCCCGCCAGCAGGCTCAGCAGCAACACTACCCGGACAATCCGATGATCATGAACCTGCTTGAGCAGCGAATCGGCCAGCAAATGGTGCAGCAGCAGATCATGCTCGCCGAGGCCGACAAGCTGGGCGTCCGCGCCACCAACGCGGATGTGATCCAGTTTCTGCACAACGGGCCCACCGGGCAGGTCCTCTTCCCCAACGGGGTGTTCATTGGCGACGACCAGTACGCCCGGCTCATCTCTGAGCGGCTCAATACCACCGTCGCCGACTTCGAAACCGATGTGAAGCGGGATATCGTCATCAAGCGGCTCCAGGCGCTCATCACTGCCGGAGTTGCCGTCGGCGACCAGGAAGTTCGCGACAAGTACCGCAAGGACAACATCAAGATCAAATTCGACTACGCGGTCATTTCCGTGGACGATTTGCGCAAGCAGATCAATCCCAGCGACAGCGACATCGAGGCATTCTTCAAGAAAAACGTCGCGCGCTACGCCTCGGCCGTTCCTGAAGAGCGCAAGATCACTTACTTTGCTTTCACGCCGAACCAGTTGCCGGGCGGGGTACCGCAGCCCAGCCAGCAGGAGATTCAGCAGTATTTTGCCGCGCACCAGTCCGAGTATTCGATTCCCGAGCAGGCCAAGTCACGGCACATCCTCATCAAGGTTGACGCCGGTGCGGATGCCAAAACCGATGCCGCCGCCAAGGCCAAGGCCGAGGGTCTGCTCAAGCAGATTCAGGGTGGCGCAAACTTTGCCGACGTGGCGAAGAAGAACTCAGACGATCCCGGCAGCAAGGACTCTGGCGGCGAACTTGGTTTCGCGCAGCGCGGCCACATGGTACCGGAGTTCGACAGCGCCATCTTCACACAGAAGATTGGCGACACCAAGATTGTGAAAAGCCAGTTCGGCTACCACATCGTCCAGGTCGAGGAGCGCCAGCAGGCCCACGCCCAGCAGTTGAACGAGTTGCTGCCCACTATCCAGGCCACGCTGATTCGCCAGAAAGCGGCAACGGCGGAAGAGAACTACGCGCACGCCTTGACCTCCGAAGCAATCAAGAATGGCCTGGAGAAGACTGCCGCGGCTCATCGCCTTGATGTGGCCACTACTCCGTTGGTAGGGCGCCAAGGCGTCGTTGCTGCCCTGCCCGACGGTTCGCAGATGATCTCAAAGGCGTTCGAGTCCAAGCAGGGCGACCCGCCGCAATTTGCCACTACCGGCGAAGGTTACGCGATCTTCCAGGTTACTGGAGTGGCCGCGGCTCACGCCCCTGCCTTTGCCGACTGGAAAGCCAAGGTCACCGAAGACTATCGCGATGAGCGACTGCCCATATTGCTCAGCCAAAAGACCGCGGAATTGGCGGCCAAGGCGAAGAGCTCGAACGACCTTGCCAAGGCAGCCAAGGAAATGGGCGCCACGGTAAAGACCAGCGACCTTGTTGGCCAAACAGGCCAGGTGCCGGATCTCGGTCAAGTGGGCCAGGTAGCGCCACAACTCTTCGACATGACCCCTGGCGCAATCAGCGGACCCATCAATGCGCAGCGCACCGGCGTAGTGGCAAAGTTGGTGGACAAGCAGGAACCAACTGTCGATGAGATCGCCAAGAACTATGACCAGATGCGCGATCAGATTCTTGAAGAGCGGCGCTCGGAAGCTTTCAACGTCTTTTCGAGTACCATCTTCAACGACTACAAGAAGAAGAATCGAATTCGGCTCAACGCCAAGGCCCAGTCCTCTGAAGCTCCGGGAGAATAGCCCTGCACGCATCAAACCGACGGCAAAAAGCCCGCATCCAGAATTGGACGCGGGCTTTTTCTTCCCGGACCATCGTTTGGCTGTCCGTAAGCGGACAAAGAACTTCGAAAGTGGACAGCATGAACGCCAGGCTTACCGGGGCTTCTCCGCTAACACCTTGTGTACAAGGCATTTCCAGTCGGCGGCTTGGTCAGACCTTTGGCCACGAAATTGCACCTGCTCAAGAGACCTCTCCAAGTGTGGAGAGGAGTCAGTCGAAACAACAAGTCAGCTTTTCCATTGAGGAACGAACGAACCAGGAGGCTTGCCATGGCGTATTTTGAGCGGGTTCGCGATGTGGTTTCCGGGCCTTTTAGCCCGGATATTATCCGGCAGCGCACAGCTTCGGGCTGGCAAATGGTTTCCATCGAGTGGCGCCGCGAGCTGCCTGATTCCGAAACTCCGCCGGAAGGCGGGTTCAGCGAAGAGATTCCCTACGGCCTGCGCATCTCCGACGACTGCCAACGTCTGGAGCCCCATCCCCGCGAGCACCAGGCGCTGATGCTCATGATGGAGTTGCTGGTCCAGGACTTCTCTTATTCCAGTATTGTCAGCGACCTGAACGAGAAGGGCTTTCGCATGCGCGACGGCAGGCCATGGAGCCGCGTAGCCGTCTTCAACATGATTCCCCGGCTCATCGAAGTTGGCCCCAGGTTCTTCTCCAGCCAGGAATGGGACAAACGCCGCCAAAGGTTCGCCAAGGCGAAAGCGCCCGAAGCTTGAGGAACACTACTAGCCCGCACCTGAGCCTCAATGCTCTGAAGGGTACGGGCTTCAGCCCGTACATCAAACCAACAATTAACTCCGTGGGCTTTAGCCCCTGAGGGAATCCAAACCGACGCGCGGATGAATTCACTTTGCGGCTTGCACCGGTTAGCCGTATCCTGAAATCCATGTGCATGCCAAATTCGAAAATCCTCGCGTTTGCCACCTTGTTCGCCGTGGCCGCTTCTCTTTCAGCGCAACAGCCCGTTGCGCCCAAGCCCGAAGACACGGAAATATGGACGCCGGAGCCCAAAGTCGTCACTCCCGGCGCAACCTGCACGGCTCCGCCTTCCGACGCCACCGTCTTGTTCGACGGCAAGAACCTCGACCAATGGGTCACGGTCAAGGACAAGTCGCCGGCCAAGTGGACCGTCGCCGGCGGCGTAATGACCGTCAACAAAGCGCCCGACGCCGGCAGCATCGAAACCAGGCGGGCCTTCAAAAACTACCAGCTTCACATCGAGTGGAAGATCCCCGAGAACATCACCGGCAGCGGCCAGGCGCGCGGTAACAGCGGCGTGTTTCTTGCCTCTACCGGCCTCGGCGACGACGGGTACGAACTCCAGGTTCTCGACAACTACAACAACAAGACCTACGTCAACGGCCAGGCCGGCAGCATCTACAAGCAGGCAATTCCGCTCGCCAACGCGAATCGCAAGCCCGGGGAATGGCAGACCTACGACGTGGCGTGGACAGCGCCCACCTTCAACGGCGACGGTTCGCTCAAAACTCCGGCGTACGTCACGGTGTTTTTCAACGGCATCCTGGTGCAGAATCACTTCGAGCTGAAGGGCCAGACTCTCTACATCGGCAAGCCGTTCTACAAAAAATACGAGACCGCCCCAATCAAGCTGCAAGCGCACGGCGACAAAAGCGAGCCCATCAGCTTCAGAAATATCTGGGTCAGGGAGATCGAATAGGCGATCGCTACTTGAAAATCGGCCCCAGCGACCCCGGATTGTCTCCCAGGCGCGGGTCCACCCGAAAATCCCATACCGACTGGTTGATGTCCGAAGCGGAAAGAATCTCCACCAGCGCATACTCGCCAATGGTCAGCGTCGTCTGCGGCTGGATGCGCAGCCAGTGCTTCCCCGGCAGCACCTCCACCTTGGCGGGGATCACGTCTTCGTTCTGCGTCACTGTCCCGGCCGCGCTCATATGGATGGCTCCCACAATGCGCAGGCCTTTGCGCTCGTCCACGCGAACAATGGCAAAGCCGGAAGCCGGCGAATGCGCGCCATGTTTGCGATTCACTACATCTTTGGCGCTGCCCACATTCACCGTCATGGCGTGGGACAGCACCTTCTCGGCGTTGTCCTGCGCCCCAAGCGACAGATAAACAGCCGGGTCGTTCACGTGCAGATGCACCTTGGCGTGAGCGCCCTCAAGTTCAAGATTCGCCTTGGCGCCCGCCAGGGGGTTCAATGTGCTTAGCCCGTGTTTGGTCTTGGCGTTCAATCCCAGTTCCACCGGCAGCAGTTCTACCAGTTCCGGCTTGCCTTCATAGGTGTCCAGCACAAACACGCCATCTTCGTCCGGCAACTCCAGGCCTTTGGCCACCTCGGGCATCCTGGCCTTTTGCTCATCGCGCTCGGCTGCTGCTTCTTTGTCGATGTCCCCCGCCTCTTTCATGGCAGGCGAAGCGTCTTCCTCGGGCTGGCCCGAGTGGTCCCGCTCCCACTTGCGTGTCGCCTCCCAGTCC
>OBLU010001659.1_pt1 | contig 20657 bp, 17 predicted proteins | sample 1518681 | NCBI WGS metagenome assembly OBLU01 (sample SAMEA3539304, study PRJEB22396) | soil metagenome | biome: tundra; feature: field; material: soil | place: USA | collected 2010-05 | depth 0.15 m
AGAAGCTCACCGACGACGAAATCAAGAAGATGGAAGAGATGAGCAAAGCCAAAGAGAAAGAAGTCTTAGAGTTCAAGTAGTGGCGGATTTCCTGTAGAGACGCGGCTTGCCGCGTCTCCACACCGACCGCGACCCAGCCCAGCCCTATTTCACGGTCGCCTTGACCTTAGCCGTCGTTCGTCCATACTGGACGATTCCACCAAAACCCTCGCCCAGAGCCGGATCCCGCTGGTAACTGTTACCAAAGAATTCTGCAACTCTGCGCCGAGTTCCGGGTTCTCGCTTTTGTACTGAGCAAAAAGCTGGCTCCCCCAACAATCGCCGGTACCCCGGAGTTTTTGTCATGAAACGCTTTGCGACGCTTCTGGTTTTACTTGCCCCACTGTTCGTCCTAATAGCATGCGGTGGAGGCGCGAGCAGCGGCACTCAGACTGGCACTCAGTCAGGCGCGGTTTTTGTCGCCGGCGAAGACGCTCCCGTATCGTCGGTGGTGGCGTTCAATATCACCATCAATAGCATCACCCTCAACAATAGTTCGACCAGCGTGCAAGCACTTTCCACGCCTACCCCGGTCGACTTTGGCCGGCTCATGGGATTACGTTCCCTGCTGGGGTTCAACACGGTTGCGGCGGGCACGTACAACAGCGTCACCTTTACCTTTGAAACCGCCCATCCCGCACCCGTGATTGATTACGTCGACCTCAGCACCAATCCGCCTTCGGTGAATACGTTGACTGGCACTCTAAGCCAGGCCACCGTAACGATTCCGTTTCCGTCGGGCAAACCACTGGTGGTGGGAAGCAACGGACTGGCGGGTTTGCACATCGACTTCAACTTGCGTGATTCGCTGGCAGTCGATAACAGCGGTCAGATGACTGGCGCCATCAATCCCATGATTGCCGTGCAAGCGGTCTCCGCTTCAGAAGATCTGGGCGAGATCACCGAATTCACCGGCAACATCGTTTCCGTAAACACGACTGCAAACTCGTTCGTGATGCAGGGCCCCTACGGCTTCCAGGAAACGATCGATGTGAACTCGAGCACGCTCTACAACGGCAGCAATAGCCTGAGCACGCTGGTGGTGAACGGAATTGTCTCCGTGATCGGAACCATGCAGGCCGACGGCAGCATTCTGGCCAGTGGCGTGGAACTGATCAGCACGAACCAGGCCTTCATCTCGGGCCGCGTTCTTGCCGTCAATCCGGCCTCGGGTCCCGTGCAGACCGTAACCCTGTGGGTGGGCGAAGAATTGGGAACGTCGGGAATCATTCCGGTCGATACGGTACAGACCATCGACCTGAGTGCGGTCTCGACCTACGACGTCTGCTTCTTCGACAACATCCTGACACAACAGGTGTTCAATGACTCGTCGCTGGTGGTCGGACAGCGCATCTTCATTGGCGGCTCCACGGCCGGTGGCGTCTTCACTCCTCAGATGGTTTCGTTGCGGCGCCAGGGCGTTGTCGGCGCGCTGGTTCAGAACAGCGTGACCATCACCGGAGGCACGGGCAGCAATCAGGGTTACTTCCAGATGCAGAACGATGCTCTCATGAGCTACTCGGCGGGCGGGCCCTTCACGGTGCTGACGGGCGACAAGACTTTCTTCGTGAACATCAACGGCCTTGCCGGATTGCAGCAAGCCGGCAAACCGAACCTGATTTCGCGAGGACTGGTCTTCAAGAATCCCGCCAACGGCAAGCCGGTTGTGGTGGCTGGCCGGGTGCGGGTGCTGCCGGCTGGACAATAGTCGACGGCTTGAAGTTACTCCTAAGACGAGGCGGCCGAACCTGGCCGCCTCTTTCTTGCGGAAAGAGCAGTGATCTTTCTCTGTGTCTCTATGACTCGCCGGTGAAATTGCCCATATAATTGCGGGGATGAAGCGCCTCGTCCACGCCGCCTGCCCGCACGACTGTCCTGACGCCTGCGGCGTTCTGATCACCATCGAAGACGGCCGCGCTACCAGAATTCAGGGCGATCCCGAGCATCCCGTTACCCGCGGATTCCTTTGCGCCAAAGTCGCCAAGTATCTGGACCGCGTGTACTCGCCGGATCGCGTGTTGTATCCGATGAGAAGGGTGAAGCCGAAGGGACCGAGTGAATCGGCTTTTGAACGCATTCCCTGGGACGCGGCTCTCGACGAGATTACTCATCGCTTTCGCCGGATCGTTGCCGAATACGGCCCCGAATCCATCCTGCCCTACTCTTACGGAGGCACGCTCGGCGCGCTCAACGGCGCTTCCATGGACCGCCGTTTCTTCCACCGCCTGGGCGCTTCGCAACTGGAGCGCAGCATCTGCTCCAGCGCGGGCGAAGAAGGCCTGAAATCGGTGATTGGCTTCAAGCTTGGCACCGAGCCGGAACAGTTTGCGCATTCGCGCTACATCATCGCCTGGGGCTCGAATATTCACGGCAACAACGTTCACCTCTGGCCCTTCATCGAAGAAGCTCGCCGCAAAGGCGCGAAGCTGGTCGTCATCGATCCCTACCGCACGCGCACCGCGAAGTGTGCCGACTGGTATCTGCCCATCCATCCCGGCACCGATGCCGCTCTCGCTCTCGGCCTGATGCACGTCATCATTAACGAAAATCTTTTCGATGCCGGCTACGTCTCTCGCTACACCGTGGGGTTCGAAGACCTGAAGGCTCGCGCACAGCAGTATCCACCTGAAAAAGTTGCCCACTGGACCGGCATCTCCGCCGACGACATCCGCAAACTCGCCCGCGAGTACGCCACCGAACGTCCGTCCGTGATCCGCGTCAACTATGGTATCCAGCGCTCCGAGCGCGGCGGCATGTCCATGCGCGCGGTCACCATGCTGCCTTGTTTGATCGGGTCTTGGAAAGACATCGGTGGCGGACTCCAGCTCTCGCTCAGCGGTTCTTTCGGTTTGAATCGCGAAGCGCTCGAAATGCCCGAGTTGATGCAGAAGGCTCTGGGACGCCCCGCCCGCCTCGTCAACATGGTGCAACTCGGCAGCGTGCTGAACTCGCTGACCGCGCCCCCCATCCAGACGCTGTTCGTGTACAACTCGAATCCCGCGGCGGTCTGCCCCAACCACAACGAAGTCGTCCGCGGATTAGAGCGCCCCGACCTTTTCACTGTGGTCCACGAGCAGTTCTTCACCGACACTACCGACTACGCCGACATCGTGCTGCCCGCCACAACTTTTTTCGAGCACAAAGATCTGCAGACCGCTTACGGCCACTACTACCTCCAGGTGTCCAATCAGGCGATGGATCCGGTGGGCGAATGCCGGTCCAATGTCGAGATGTTCCGCGCGCTCGCCGAGCGCATGGGTTTTGAAGACGACTGTTTCCGCGAAACGGTGGATTCCATGATCGACCGCGCCCTTCAATCGCCCAATCCGTGGCTCAAAGGAATCACCCGTGATCGCTTGGAGCGCGAGCATTGCATTCGCCTGAATTTCACCACGCCGAACGGTGTGGGGACGGGCGCCTCGCCCGTCCAAGCCGAGCGCAGCTCGGCCGCTTTCCTACCCTTCGCCCAAGGCAACTTCCCCACGCCCAGCGGCAAAGCCGAGTTCTACAGCGAAACTCTGAAGCATCAGGGGCTCGATCCGGTCGTCGCCTTCACGCCGCCCGACGAATCGCGACGTGGATCTGGATCGAAAGCCGCCGGCTTTCCGCTCGAACTTCTCGCCCGCAAGCCCGACAACCATCTCAACTCGTCATTCGCCAACCTCCCATCCGTCCGCGCGATGGAACCATGGATCGGGGATCTTGAGATGCATCCGAACGATGCCGAGGCGCGCGGCGTCCGCGATGGCGACCGCATCCGCGCTTTCAACTCGCGCGGCGAGATTGTCCTCCAGGCCCGGGTTGACGGGTCCCGAATCGGTGGATCAGTGCCTCCCGGAGTGGTTGCCGCCCGGCTCGATTGGGCACGATTCAGCCCCGGCGGCGGCAACATCAATGTGCTGACCTCAGAAAAACTTACTGACATGGGCAACGCGGCGACCTTCTATTCCGTCTCTGTTGAGGTGGAACTTTTTCGGGCGTGACTCCAGGGGAGAAATTCGCCCCCGTCTTGGACGGTTCTCACTCTCTACCGTATAATTACCGTTTTCCTAACTCTAGTTTTTCGAGGTAGTTGCGATTCATCGCCGTCATCAGGATATTCCTGCGTGCGCCCGGCAACTCGGCCACGACATGGGCCCGCAGCGAGACCCTTCTGGGGCTCCATCTTCTTCCACCACAAGAGTTTGGAAGCACAGTTCTGTCTGGAATCGCCTCCTCGGTTTATTGGCGCTTTTGCTCCTGGCTGCCCCCATTGTCGGCCAGCAGGACCTCATCGTCGGCATCACCGTCCACGGCAACCGCCGCATCCCTGCCGACACGGTCAAGGCCCGCATCTTCACCAAGGTGGGCGACGTCTACGACACGGCCGCCATCGAGCGCGACTTCAACGCCCTCTGGAACGCGGGCTACTTCGAGGACATCCGCTTTGAGCGCGAACAGAGCGCCAAAGGTTGGATCCTACACATCTACCTCAAAGAGCGGCCCACCATCCGCGAGATCAACTACACCGGCCTGAGCGCGGTTTCCACCAGCGACGTGCTCGACCGGTTCAAGGAGCGCAAGGTCGGACTCTCGGTTGAGAACCAGTACGATCCCACAAAGATCAAGAGGGCCGAAGTTACCCTGAAACAACTGCTCGCCGAACACGGGCGTCAGTTCGCCACCATCCGCACCGAAGTCCGCCCCATTCCGCCCGCCGCCGTCGGCATCACTTTCGTCATCCGCGAGGGGCCCAAGGTTAAGGTTGGGCACATCCGCTTCCGGGGCAACAAACACGTCAATGACCGCACGCTGCGTGCGGCCATGAAGAACCTCAAGCCCATCGGCATCCCGCGCTCCATCTTCCTTGAAAACCTCTTCGCCAAGACCTACGACGCCACCAAACTCGAAGAAGATACCGAACGCGTCCGCGCCGAGTTCCAGAACCGCGGCTACTTCAAGGTGCTGGTCGACGACCCTAAAACCGAGATCCACGACACCGGACACACGGGCTTCCACGTCCCTGGGTTCCAGCCGGGGCTGGGGAAATCCGTCGATATCACCATGCCCATCGAGGAGGGCGAGCGCTACCGCCTCGGCGCCATCACCTTCAAGAACAACAAAGCCATCTCCAACAGTGCCGCTCTGCGCAGCCTTTTCCCCATGAAGGACGGGGACATTTTCAGCCGCGAAAAAGTCGCCAAGGGTCTGGAGAACCTGCGCAAAGCCTACGGCGAAGCCGGCTACATTAACTTCACTTCCGTCCCCGACACCAAGTTCGACGACGAGAAGAAGACCGTGAATCTGGAAATCGACGTGGACGAAGGCAAGCAGTTCTACGTGCGCCGCATCGAGTTCCAGGGCAACACCACCACCCGCGACAAAGTCATCCGCCGCGAAATTGCACTGGAAGAAGGCCAGATCTACAACTCGCGTTACTGGGAGCTGAGCCTGATGCGCCTGAACCAGCTCGGCTATTTTGACCAGCTCAAGCCCGACGATCCCAATACCACCGACCGCCACCTCGACGAAAAAGCCGGTACCGTCGATCTCACCCTGAAGGTCCATGAAAAGGGGAAGAACAGCATCGGACTGCAAGGCGGCGTCAGCGGTCTGGCCGGCGCCTTTGTTGGCATCAATTACAGCACCAACAACTTTCTGGGATTGGGCGAGACGCTCTCCGTGCAGGCCAGCCTCGGCAGCCGCCAGCGCGACTTGGTGTTCGGATTCACTGAGCCCTACTTGTTTGACCGGCCCATTCAGGCCGGCTTCAACGTCTACGCCCGGAAGACCAACTATGACCAGGCTCGGCAGTACGCCATTGCCACCGGACAGAATCTGAACCTGCCCTCAGCCTACCTGCAGAACCTGCAGAACTACTCCCAGTCCAGTACCGGCGCGACCGGGACCGTGAGCTATCCATTGCGGAAGGGCCATTCCTTCAAGCGAGTGGGCATCAGCTACTCCTTCGACCGCTCCTCGCTGGTCGCCGTCAGCAACGCTTCTAAACTGCTGTTCGAGAATCTCAACTTCCGAGGCATCACCGGCCCCAACGCTCTCAACGGCATCATCACCAGCAAGATCACCCCCAGCTTCACCATGAACACCCTCGATGCGGCCTACTCGCCCCACCATGGCAAGAGCCTGTTCATTGGCGGGGAGTTCGCTGGCCTCGGCGGCACGGTTCACACCATCCGGCCCATCGTCCAGTACAAACAGTTTTTCCCAATGCAAAAGCGCCGCAATGCCCTCGGTTACAACGTTCAGGCTTCGTTTATTTCGGGGTTTGGCGGGATCGTTGCGCCCCCATTTGAACGAGCCTACCTCGGTGGCGAAAATGATCTGCGCGGTTTCGATATCCGCACCGTCTCGCCCATCGCCTACCTGCCCAGCGCCCAGAGCGTGGCCCTCCAGAACCCCGATGGAAAGGGGTTCGTTCCCGCCAACCCGAATTTTCACGTGGGGACAAACCCCACCACCGGAGCCTGCGTCAGCAACTGCTGGTTGATCCCGGTTCCGTACCAGCAACTCGTGACTCCCGGCGGCGACCTCAGTCTGCACGCCAATCTTGAATACCGCTTCACCATCGCCGGGCCCGTCGCTATCGCGCCCTTTGTCGACATGGGCACCGATCCGATCCTGCGTACCTCGCAGTTGCAAACCAACCTGATCCAGTACGACACTCTGATAAGCACTCTGTTCGGCTGTCCCCAACTGAACTCGGCTTACGCCTGTACCGGTGGGCAACTGCTTGGCACTGGCACCAACCACCTCCCCCTCCCCTCGCAAAATCTCATACCGGTTCCTGGCACCAACTGGGTTCCGCGTATGTCCACCGGGCTCGAGTTGCAGACCATGCTTCCGGTCGTCAATGCGCCCTTCCGCATTTACTATGCCTACAACGCCCTGCGCCTCGACAGCAGCGCATCGCCGCCCGTGCCCATCACCCGCGACATGTTCCCGAACAACGCCGCCGGCCTCTATACCTACCAGACCACGCTCGCGACCCTTGGCTCCAAATACACTCTCCGAGAACCACGAAAAACGTTCCGCTTCTCCGTGGCCACAACGTTCTAGAAGCAGCCGTCAGCCATCAGCCGTCAGCCATCAGGTTTGGGTTCGCGACTGTGCTGATGGAGCGCCGGGCGTCCTCGCCCGGCCGCCAAACTGCCGCAGGGAGAGAGGCTCGGCCCGCCACTTGCGACCATGAGCAGGTTTCCCTGGGAAGGTTTTACTGAGGGCTGACGGCTGAGGGCTGACGGCTACTCGATGTGCACCAGTCCGCTCGCCGGCTCGGACGCCGGCGCCGGCCTTTGCGGCGCGCGCCATGCATCCAGGACCGATACCTGGTGCACGCACGATACCGTGCAATGCGGCGCGCACGGCTTCTCCGTATGGAACTCGCGGCGCAAATCGGCAAGCGTGTATTTCTCCAGCGGAATGGCCGGATACCCGCGCTGCTGCGAGCAGTAATGTACCAGCCCATCCTCGCAAATATAGAGGTAGCGCGCCCCGGCGCGGCAGCGCCACTGATTCGGCCGCCCCAGCGCGATGTTGTCCTGAAACGCATTCACGCGCGTGAAGCTGCGTTTTTCCAGTCCCTTCATCTCGTGGTACACGCGCCGTTCTTCGTCGTTCAAGGGCTGCACCTGTCCCGAACCGTCGTGAATGATTCCAATGGTCGAGCTGAACCCCAACTCCAAAGCGCGCTTCCCGATGGTGAGCGCGTCCTGAGGATGGCTCACCCCGCTGCCCACCACCGAATTGATATTCACGTGAAAATCCGCGTGCTCGGCCAGCAGTTGCAGCTTCCGGTCAAGCACCTTCAAGCTTTTCTTGGAAACTTCGTCGGGATTCACATTATCAATAGAAATCTGCAGCCACTCCAGCCCCGACCGGTTCAGCCGCTGGATGCGGTCCGCAGTCAGCAGATAACCGTTAGTGATCAGCCCCGACACGACCCGGCGTTGCCGCATGCGGTGAATAATGTCATCCAGTTGCGGATGCAGCATCGGTTCGCCGCCGCTGATCGTGACCACGGAAGTGCCAAGATCGCCCAGCAGATCCACGCGCCGCAACATCTGCTCGATAGGAACGGGCTTAGAAAAATTATCGAACTCGTTGCAGTAGGTGCAAGCCAGATTGCAGCGCCGGATCGGGATCAGATGCGCCAGCAGAGGATGGTCCGTCGACACTATGGCCTTCAGGATTTGCCACAATCCATGAGCGTCCCGTTCGATCGCCTTGAGCTTGCGACGCAATGCCACCGACCTGGTCGTCATCGTGATCCTATTTCACCACAGCGACTGGCCCAATGCCGAGTGCACCGCAGTATTCGGAGGAAAAGCAGGGTCGAATGGCGAGGCCCGTTAACTCCAGGGTATCAACCCGTGTTTACCCCTACCCCCTACCCCCCTTTTTTGTCATACCATTAGAATCATGGGCTTAGTGGGTGGCTCCCGCCAAATGCCTCAGCCTAAAGGACATATTTTCAAATGCCTCAGCAGTAAGGACTTAGCTCAAAAATTGCTCTGAAAATGGGTTTGGGGCAGCTTCGAGGGCCGTCTGTAGCGGACACACCTCGAAACTGCCCCAATCAGAAACTCTATTTTCGTGTACGGCGGGGCTTAAGTCTGTGATGGTGGTCACTGGCTGAATGTGATGAAAAAAAGTCGAAGGCCCCGCTGCCTTTGACCTTGATTTTTTTTCGACCTAAAATATGCGCCGCGCGCCCCGCGTTTGCCGCGCCTGCAAACGGAGGTCCAGCCCGAAGCCACGTCCAAACGTCCTTCTCAAATACCCCATCCCCCAAGGAAAACAAGAGCCGACTAACTCACCGGAACCTCTCCCATTTCTCCAACTCGTTTACCGCCTTCGCCACGGCAGGATATGATGAGCGCCAATGAAAGGCTGGCGCCATGGCGAACAGTGAACATCTCGCAAAACTCAAGGAAGGTGTAGAGGCTTGGAATGACTGGAGAAAGGCAAACACCGAAATAGTCCCGGATCTCAGCGACGCGGATCTTAGCGACGCGAACCTCCGCTGGGCGCACCTCAAGGGGGCGCGCCTCAACAGTGCGACCCTCATCGGGGCGAGCCTCATCGGGGCGACCCTCACCAGGGCGAACCTCACCGCGGCGAACCTCGGCGGGGCAGACCTCCGCGCGGCGACCCTCGCCGGGGCGAACCTCCGCGCGGCGAACCTCAGCGGGGCGGACCTCACTGGGGCGATGATTACCCAAACGACCTTTGCAGCCAACGACCTGAGCAACGTGAAGGGCCTTGAGAAGGTGCGGCACTACGGCCCGTCGACGATCGGCATCGACACCCTCTACCGCTCCCGAGGCAAAATTCCGCTGGCATTCCTGCGCGGGGCCGGTGTTCCCGACAACTTTATCGAGTACATGGGTTCCCTCACCGGGAAGGCCCTTGAGTTCTATTCCTGCTTCATCAGCTATTCCACCAAAGATCAGGAATTCGCCGACCGCCTGTATGCGGATTTGCAGAACAAAGGCGTCCGCTGCTGGTTCGCGCCGCACGATATACAAGCCGGAAAGAAGATCCATGAGCAGATCGACGAAGCGATACGAAGGTATGAGCGGCTGCTCCTGATCCTTTCGACCAACAGCATGAACAGCCCGTGGGTAAAGACCGAAATCCGCAAAGCCCGGAAACGGGAGATCGAGGAGAAAGGACGGATACTATTCCCGGTCAGCATTGTCCCCTTCACCGACATACGGATGTGGGAGTCTTTCTACGCGGACGAAGGAATAGACTTGGCCGAGGAGATTCGCGAATACTACATACCCGATTTCAGTGACTGGAAGAACCACGACCGTTATGCGGAAGGACTCAAGAAATTGCTCGGCGGTTTGAAGGCAGAAGGCTGGAACGCAGCATAGGCGCTGCGTGCCCCACGTCTCGCCGCGAGACGTGGGACGTAAGGCGGAGTCGAAGGGTCTCGGCGGTTCGGTAGGCCACTTCTCGAAAAGCACGAGAAGTGGCGCACCCCCAGTTATTTCGGTCAATGTTTAAGAGACAAACCCGCGTCTTGCTTCCCCGTTAAAGTGGCCCACCCGCCGAATTTTCTTGATAATTCATTAATAAGGACTTAGCTCATAAAATTGCGCTGAAAATGGGTTTGGGGCAGCTTCGGGGAACTGCCCCAATCAGAAACTCTATTTTCGTGTTTGGCGGGGCTTAAGTCTGTGATGGTGGTCACGGAGCGGTTGTGATGATATGCGACCTTGGCACATCAAACTCGCAATTACGCGCCAGCACATCAGGGATGAGTCGGTGGACCTCATCTACCTCGACCCGCCTTTAACAGCCGTCGGGATTGCAACGTGCTGTTCGCCGGAAAGGACGGCACCCGTTCCAGTTCGCAGATCATGGCGTTTGAGGACACATGGGAGTGGAACGAGGACGCCACGAGGACGTGTGAGGAGCCGGTGCAACCGCGTAGGGCGGCGATGTACAATTCTTTTGCTCCTGTCGCGGTGAGCGCCCCATGACCGCTGAGATTGCGATTCTCAATAGAAACGCTGTCGCCATGGCTGCCGACAGTGCCGTCACCCTACAGCTTTCCGGCGGTCAGAAAATATACAACACAGTTAACAAGCTTTTCACTCTTTCAAAGTACAGGCCCGTGGGTGTGATGGTGTACGGCTCAGCGGATTTCATGCAGATCCCATGGGAAACGATTATCAAGATGTACCGCGCCGAACTTTATGACAGGAAGTACGACAGTCTGGAAGACTATGCCTCGGACTTCGTCAACTTCTTCGAACGCGAGAACATCCTTTTCCCGGAGGAACTGCAAGGTGAAAGCGCACGCAACTACCTGCGTCTCGGCTTCTACCAGCTAAGACGGCGGATCGACACCGAAGTTGAGCGGACGATCAAGACGATTGGCTCGATCGATGAAGAGCAATTGAGGACGTTGATTCGCGAGAAGGCCGCAGATTTTCTGGCCGAACTCGAAAAGTGCGGAGACCTTCCCGGCTTCACTCAGGACGATGTCACTAAATGCGGGGCCAAATGTGAGAAGGATATCCAGGATGCGATCGAGGAGGTTTTCGAGAAGTTGCCAGTTCGGGAGTGCAATGAGCAACTGCAGCACGCTGGGTCACTTATCCTTTGCAAGAGGTTCGCTCGCCGCGATTACTCGGGTGTTGTCATTGCTGGTTACGGCGAGAGGGACGTATTCCCAATGTTGTTGGCCTATGAGTGCGAGTGTGTGATAAACAACAAACTGCGTTACATCGAAACCAACCGCGTAAAGATTGGGACGACCAAGGACACTTTGGTTGCGTCTGTTGTGCCATTCGCGCAACGAGAGATGGTCAATCGTTTTATGGAGGGCGTGGATCCGAAATACCGAGAAAACGTTGAGGGGTATGTCTCAACGCTCCTTGGCCAAGGATATCCAAACAGGATTGCTGAGGCCCTCGCAGGTAAGATCAGTTCAGAGCTGCAAGAATCTGTGCGAAAGGAGCTCGTCGAACTGGGTGGCAAGCTCGCGCAGGACTTTGCGCAGGGACTAGAGCGCTACCGGCAGGCGCAGTTCATTGACCCGGTCATCGACAGCGTGGCAACTCTTCCAAAAGAGGACCTAGCGGCCATGGCCGAATCGCTTGTGAACTTGACTGCATTCAAGCGTAGAATGACTTCAGTGGAGACGGACACAGTGGCTCTGCCAATTGATGTCGCGGTAATCTCCAAGGGTGACGGTTTCATTTGGATCAAGAGAAAACATTACTTTGAGCCCCCTTTGAATCCACATTTCTTCTCTAACTATTACCGCAAAGATGAGGCAAAGTGATATGGCGGACCCAGCGATTGACCAACTAGAGCAGAAAATCGCAAAGCGCTTTACGAGTTACGAAGAATTTCTTAAGGAATTCTATCCGAAGTCAACCGAGCGTGAGGCCCAAGAGAAGACCGAGGAGAACGGAGACTTTGGAATGGAACTGGCCCTCGATTCGCTGAACAAGCACGCGAACGCACTGAGGTTCAGCGACGAATAAGCCCGGAGTGCCTCCTCGCCTTCTGGGTAGATCATGCCCTCGTGCGTCGTTGAGCGGGAAGATGCGCAGCTGCCGTTCGAGCAGATCGAGGAGGACTGAGGCTTCGCAGGGGCGGAGAGCAGTGTGGAATTCCTCTCCGTTGGGCGGGCGGGACGCCCGCCACCACACGGGCAATTCCTATCGCATAGAGTCTTGACTCAGGACAATCGGGCTTGCGCTTACTGCATGTCTCCGCCCATGGGCACGTAGCGGAACTTCCTGCCGTCGAAGAACACAGCAGAGCTATCTCCCATTTCGCCCGCTTCTTCAACGTAGATTGCCTCGACGGTTTTCTTTTTCAGCTTGAATTTTCTAACGGAGAGCGTCCGATACGGCAAATTCACAATCACGTACTTCGCTTTCGGAGTTGCTGAGCGCCAGCCCTCCGGCCCCGCGTCGCCATGAATGATCAGCACCACCAGACCCCGCCGCGCCGGATCGCCCTCACTGAATGTGGTCGTTATCCTGGGGTCGCCATAGCCAAAAAAATCGTAATAGGGATCCATCACCGTGTAATTGTGCTGTGCTTGATCCAGCATCGGATTCTTGCAGCGCGCCGCAATCGCCACGTCTTCCACGCCGTCGCCGTCCAGGTCGCCGAACACGGGCGCAACATCGGGCAGCAGCGTGAACTGGTTGCCAAACTGCTGTTGCACGAATTCGTTATCGATCTTTTGCGCCGCACGCTGCCCCTGCCCGAAAGCTGGAATCAACATCGCAACACTGAACGCACTGAACGCCAGGAGCAAAGATACTTTTCTCATGGGCCTACTCTAGTCCCCCGATGTCACCATCGGCAGGTAACGAAAGTCACCTGCTGGCGTGGTTGCGGAAGGATTCGGCTGTCGAGTGCCCGGCCCCTAAAGGGGCATTTGATTTTGCAGACTTTCGGCATCGCTAAAGCGATGCCCTGATACGAAACCTGAAATTACCAAATTACAAATTACCAAGTTACAGATTACGAAATTACAAATTCCCCCTGAAGTGCTCCCATCCCCCAGCCTTGAGCGGCCGCGCTTTCCCATCCGCCCCGATCAGCCGCATCCCCGCGGATTGCGTAGCCCGCCCGATCCGCGTCACTCGAACTCCCGCCACCTCGGAGGGGACCGCCGCCGCGGACGTAAACAGCAATTCATAATCGTCGCCGCCGTGCAACGCGAACTCGAGCGCGACCCGTTTTTTCCCCAGTCCAACCTGCGCCCGCGGAATTGCTTCGGCCTCGATCTCCGCGCCCACATGGCTTTCCTGGCAGATGTGTTCGAGGTCAGTGGAAAGCCCGTCACTCAAATCAATCATGGCCGAAGCCACTCCGCGCTGTCGCAGCCACTGACCCACCGCAACCCGCGCCAGCGGACGAAAGTGCCGGAAATACTCCGCTCCCACGGGCTTCGATTCCGCCAGACGCGCCAGCGCCGCCGCCGACCCGCCCAGCTCCCCGGTCACATAAATCTGCTCGCCCGCCTTCGCCCCCGAGCGCAGCACCGCCTTCCCCTTCGGCACCGAGCCCACCACCACGATGTCCGCTTGAATGCCGACCCCGCCTGGCGACTCTGCCGTGTCCCCACCTGCCAGCGGAACCTTGAATTCGTCCGCCAGATCCAGCAGTCCCTTCAGGAAGCGGTCCACCCACTTCTGCGGAACGTCGCTCGAGACGGCCAGCGATAAAAATGCCGCTCGCGGCTCGCCTCCCATCGCCGCGATGTCGCTCAGCCCGCGCGTCAAGCAGCGCCGCCCCACCAGCTCTGGACGGTGCCAATCTCGCCGGAAATGCACCTTCTCGATGGTGAAGTCGGTGGTCACCAGCAACTCGTGTCCGGGAGGAACGCGCAGCACCGCGCAGTCATCCCCGATGCCCGTTACCACCGACTCCCCTCCGTGGGCAGAGCGGCGGATCTTCTGAATCAGTTTCTTTTCGCTAAGGGGCATGCCGATCACTATACCTCGGCTTCCCGTGCCATCGGACCCGCTCAGGCATCGGTAGTGGGCACCTGCCCCCCTTACCGCAGTAATCTGTCCGGTTGGGCAGCGACAATTACCCTGCCTTGGTAACCGTCCAAAAGGGCGCAGTGAGGTTGACAGGGGGAATCAAGTTTGTTACCTTTTAACTCGCCGTTCACAGTATTTTGCCGGACCAACTACTGCAACGTGAATCAGTTGCAGCGAAATTGGATTTCGGCTTGCCTGGTTCCGTGGTTTTGGAAAGAGCCAGCCTGCTCCTGACGCAGCTGGTGGAATCAGGATTCCGAGCCCGAGCATGACAGTTCCGCTCTGGCAGGATTCCGAAGCAAAATTCGTTCCCGGAAGCAAGGATATTGCGTAAACGTTTCTACATATTTTTCGTAGCTCGCGACGAAGCGGGACAGCTTCGCAAAATCTCCATTCCCGTCCAATATCTCTACGTTCTTGTGGCCGGTTTGGCGATCGGCGCGCTTTGCCTCACGGGAATCGCCAGTTCTTATACCCGGATGCTGCAAAAGGTCGCCCACTATAACCAGCTCCGTACCGAGCAAGCCCAGCTCAAGGACCGCTATTCGCGTCTGGAACAGGTCGCCAAGGAACGGGACATCCAGGTAGCTTCTCTCGGCTCACTGGCCAGCGAGGTTTCCGCGCTTTATGGCCTCAAGTCCGATCCGGCGATGGTGGCCGCCTCGACCGAGCAGATTCAAGAGGCGCAGGTTCACTCTTCGCTCGACCAGCTTTACGCGTTGAAGCACACCGCGCTGAGCGGGGCAGCCAGCGTGGGTATCTCACTTGGCCTTACCAAGAACTCCACCACGGCTGACTGGGTCCGGGCGAACTCGGCTCCGAACCTCTGGCCGGTCGAAGGCCAGGTCACCGGCTCCTTCGGCGAGCGCATCGATCCGTTTAACGGAGAAGGCGCCTTCCATTCCGGTGTCGATATCTCCGCCAATGTCGGCTCGCCCGTGATCGCTCCTGCCGACGGCGTCATTACCTTCGCCGACTTCCTGGGCGGCTACGGACGCGCCATCATGGTCGACCACGGACACGGCATCTCCACCCGCTACGGCCACCTTTCCAGCTTCGCCGTTGCCGCCGGACAGTACATCCATCGTGGCGACACCATCGGCTACGTCGGCTTGAGCGGGCGCTCCACCGGCCCTCATCTCCACTACGAAGTCCGTATCAACGAAACCCCGGTAAATCCCTACAAATACCTGCGCCTCACCGTGGCACACCTCGGCGGATTTGCGGCGGGCTCGTAATCTCGAAAGTCTTTACAGGAAAATGTGGCGCGGACACTCTTGTCCGCGTGAGCTGTTGCTTGGCCTGGGCGGGCGTCTAGTTATAGTTGGCAGGCCGGCGAGAAACTCTATTCCTGCCCTGCAGAGCCGGAAGGCACGATTTGTTCTGCGGCACGCACGGCATGACAGAATGCTGCAGGAAAAGTCGTTCGCCATGCCCAGCCCCTAAAGGGGCCGTTTGACCTCGAAGAACTTTCGGCATCGCTGAAGCGATGCCCTGATACGAAACTCTGAAACCCTGAAACTTTGAAACCTGCCTTTTACCCCTTCGCCTTCTTAATTTCCTCAATCAGCGGCGGCACGATGTCGAACAAGTTGCCGACGACGGCATAGTCCGCAATCTCGAAAATCGGCGCCTCGGAATCTTTGTTAATCGCCACGATGCTCCGGGAGCCCTTCATGCCGACAATGTGCTGGATCGCCCCCGAGATTCCCAGCGCCAGATACAGCTTCGGGGCGACCGTCTGTCCCGACGATCCGATCTGCCGGTCCATCGGCAACCATCCGTTATCGCAGATCGGACGCGACGCCGCCAGTTCACCGCCCAGCGCATCCGCCAACTGCTTTGCCAGTTCGATATTTTTCTGCTCCTTGATCCCGCGCCCCACCGACACAATAATCTCAGCCTGCGTCAAATCGACGGCCTGCTTGGCTTCCCGGAAAACTTCCCGCGGCTGGTTGCGCACGATGCCATCCGGAACCTCGACATTTACCGTCTCAACCGGCGCCGGCGCTGCGCCCGCTTCGACTTTATCGGCGCGGAACGAGCCATTCTGAAAGGTCGCGAAGTAAAGTCCCGAGCCCGCAAAACTCACGTCGGCCACAAACTTTCCCTGAAACATTTGCCGCGTGAACAGCAGCTTCCCGCCTTCATACCTGTACCCGATCACGTCGCTTATCGCCGTGGTTTGCAAGGCCGTCGCCAGCTTCGGCACAAAATCCCGCACCTGGTACGTATGCGGCATCAACACCAGCTTCGCCGGATGCTTTCCCAAAAACTCCTGCAACGCATGCGCAAACGCATCTGGAGTGTAGGGCTCGAGCTTGGCCGACTCGATGTCATACACCTTGGCGACCTTCTTCGCCGCCACTTCGCCCGCGATCGCAGCTATGCCTGAGCCCACCACCGCGGCCTCCAGCGTCCATCCAGTCTGAGCGGCAATCGCCTGCCCAGCCGCAATCGTCTCCCACGAGACGCGGTTCAGCTTTCCTTCCCGCTGTTCAACGACTACAAGAATAGTGTCCATAAAGTCAGTTCTCAGTTCTAAAGTCAGTTCCCAGTTCTAAAGTCAGTTGTCAGTTGTCAGTTCTCAGTAACGGCCCAAGTTCTTTAACTGAGAACTGGCAACTGACAACTGGGGTCTTCAAATTACTCGCAGTTCATTCTTCAGCTTTTCCACCAGCTTCTTCGCCACTTCCGCCGGCGGCCCTTCCAGAAACTCTGTATTCTTCGACTTCTGCGGTGCGTACAGCTTCTCGATCTTCTGCAAATTCGCGCCCATTGCCGACTGCACTTCCCCGAGCGTTACCTTGCGCAGCGGCTTCGCCTTCGCCTGCTTGATCCCGATCAGCGTCGCATAGCGCAGCTTGTTAATCCCCGACTGGATCGTCAGCACCGCCGGCAAAGGCATGTCGACAAACTGAAAGAACCCTGCTTCCAGTTCCCGCTTCACCCGGATGCCGCCGTCGTTTTTTTCAATCTGCATAATGATGGTCGCGTGCGGCAATCCAAGAATCTCCGCCAGAATCACGCCCGTCTGCGCATATCCGTAATCATCCGATTGCAAGCCGGTAAAGATCAGGTCAAACTTCTCATCCTTGACGGCCGCCGCGATCGCTCGCGCCGTGTTGTAGGCATCGAGCCCGACAAAAGCATCGCCCTCGAGATGGATCGCCCGGTCCGCGCCTTTCGCCAGCGCCTCGCGCAACACCTGCGACGCCCGCGCCGGGCCCGCCGTGACCACCACCACCTCACCGGTGTGCTTTTCCTTCTGCCGCAACGCTTCTTCGAGCGCAAATGCGTCCGGCTCATTCACTTCGTAGGAAACATCTTCGCGGATCCACGTCCCCGCATCATTCAGCTTCAGCGGAGCGTCTTTCTGCGGCACCTGCTTCAAGCAAACCAGAATCTTCACGGATCGACTCCCATCCTTCACAGCGTCAACTGGTACAGATCAAACTGGCTAGTATAAACGAATCGATGGCCAACGAATGTGATGGGACAATGTGATGGGACAATGAATGACTGGAAACGACGCTTGAACAAAGTGCGGACATTTCTGTCCGCGCCTCGCGGGATGTGTGGAAATTCTAATGACCAACGATCAAGGGCCAGCCGCCGGCAGGCCATCCTGCAGAAACGCGACGCTCTGCACGCCCGTAATCTCAAAGCGCTTGCGGCAGCGCATGTTCTTGCACATCAGCATGTCGTCGCGCCGCAGCATGTAGGACTGCGCCTTGGCGAACTTGGCGCGGTCGCGCTCGTCCGCCCGCGGCGGCAGACTCTTCTTCTTCATGCGCACCAGCCACTGGATCTCATACTCCGCCGACTGATGGCAATGAGGACAACTTAAGTTTGCCGGCTTCTTGTCGGACTTTTCGTCAAAAAATTCGCGCTCATCCATAAATATTAGGCCCTCGGCTTTAGGCTCACGCGGCGCGTTGTCCTGGCCCTTCGCTTTCTTTTTCTGTGCGAAAGGTTGGGACTCCACGCCAACTTCAGATTATTGCACTTTTGCACATCGAATGTGCGAAGATGCGGGTGCCCTTCGGTCAGAGAGCGTGCCGAGTTTTCTTGGCGAAGGCTTGGAGATTCCGGAAGCCAGCATTACGACCATGCCGCGCAAGCGCAAGAAAAAAGTCTTCTCCGCCGCCAAGATCGTCCGCGAGATGGCCCGCGAACGCGTCGGGAGTCCGAAACCCTCCCGGCTCGTGCCCGCCAAGAAGACCAAGCCCGAGAGACACAAGACCACGCTCGGCAAGCTGCTAACGGAGGAGTAGCGTTACAGTACTCCGGGTTTACAGGGGGAAAGTTGCAGTCACAGCCGCGCCGCCAGTAGGTATGGTGACTGCGCAAGTATTGCCCGTCGAGCCGGGACAATTCCCCCAGACTACATTGGCCGCGCTGGCCGTAAGCAAGACCGAGGCTCCCACGCTATAAGTTGCAACGCACGTTCCCCCGGTTGCCGTGCAACTGATCGCGACTGGAAGACTCGTCACTGTCCCGGGCCCGACGACTCCGACGGATAATGTCGCCAGCTTGCCGCCGCCCGGACAGAGTATGTTGGTGGGATCGTCCACTATAGCGGTCGCAGTGGCGATCAGGATATTGCCCGCGCCGCCCGTTCCCTCCGGAGCGGTGGCTGTAATGTCTATTCCGCCGCAACCCCCTTTTCCAACGGGAGACACCAAGCCCTGATTCATGGTGACCACATCGGCAAAATCCACCGCCCACTTCACTTGGCTGGTAATGTCCTTGGTCGCCGGGGGATGGATATAGGTGCCGATGGCGGTGAACTGTTCCGTGGCCGAGGTGTCGGGTGTCAAGAAAGTAAAGGTCTGGGGCAGGATCTGAAGTTCAACCAGCTTTTGGTCGTGTCCGCAACTCGGCAGGCTCAGCACCGCTCCCACCGCCACCAGCGCGCCCAAGGCGAGCCCAATATAGCTCCGCTTCATATCGACTACTCCTGGAGGCAAGTTTCGGCCTGCCCACTCGTCAGATCAATGCTCGTCAAATCAAGGAAAGATGAAATCTAGCGGAAGAACCCCAAAAAAGCAAGAAACGGAAGCGCCGTCATTTCCGCCCGCTACGGACCTTGGGTTACCTGCAAAGGCTGAGGTGTCTGGAGTCTCTGGCGAAGGATGGCTTTCCGGGCGGGGATTTCAGCAATGGCATCGGCATGGATCACGTAGGCGCCATTAGGTAGCGTGTTGCCAAAAGAAATTTGAACGTTGGTGTAGCCGGCTTTCAGCGGGAAATGCTCGTAGCCGATCGCCGTCGCTCGCCCGTTGTCGGCCACGGCCACGATGATGACGGTCAGATCGAAGTCGTCCTTGGAACCGTTGGAGAGCTGGACGACGCCGTCAATCCGGTTGTCGCGGACCTTGGGGGATTGAAGCCATTCGATCAACAGAGAAGCGGCGACCACAACCTTGAACTCCTTGTTAATAGTGTGCGCGGGATGGCCGGAATCTTCGACCTTCAAGGTAAATGTGGAAGCCCCAGGCTGGGTGGGGCGTCCAGCCAGCAGACCTTCCGGGGTGAGCGTGATTCCTTCGGGAAGATCGCCACTGGCCACGCTCCAGACGTAGGGCGGAGCGCCGCCGCTGGCGTGCAGAAGAATGTGGAATTCCACGCCTGCGTCGAGTGGGGGCAGAGCTTCGTCCACCACGGCGAGTGGAGGAGCCTGCGCGGCCAGCAGACTGCAGAAACAAATCAGGATCGCAAGGAGCAGGCTGACTTTCGCTTTTTTACTGAATTCTCTTTCCCACAACATCATTCACCTTCGGTGTGCAATCAATAAGCATCAACCTCTTTAAACAGCAGGGTGGTGGATATTCTTTCATTGCCATCAGCGTCAAAAAATGGTTGCCGATGTGAAAAGCTATTCTTTGAAACAAGATAGTAAAGGCCGCTTTCGGTAAAAACTTTTGAGTAACCTGCTTGAACGAGAACACCCCGGCTTTGTGATGATAGGGACGTTTATGCCTGTGTATGGGGTCGAAATCAGTAATCGCGAGGAATCCGCCAAACTTCAGAACCCTGTCACCTTCAGCCAGTGCGGCGAATAAGTCCTGACGGTCGAGAAGATAAAGGCAAAATCCAAAATAGACAAAATCGAAGGACAGTCCATCAAAAGGCAAACGTGAGGCTGTTCCAACTTGAAGTTGTGCTCCTCTCCCTGAGAGTCTGCGGTTCCCCTCATCGACAGCTTGCTTTGAGGGGTCAATACCTTGACCTTTCGCGTCAAGTAAGCCACAAATCTGTTCAAGCTTGGCACCATTGCTGCAGCCGATTTCCAGGACACTGTTTATTTTGTCTTTGAATGGAGACAACGATTGGCCAAGCCATGTGATCTCACTCGCGCCGGTCCTGACTTCAAGCGCCGCCTTGTTTCTAAGAAAATAGTTGTCGCCTTCCCCTTCAAGGAATATCGCAGACTGATTCATGGTTTCACCTGTCAAACTTGAGAGTCAAAGCAATTTGCTGTCGATTCTACCGTCATCCAGTCCATCATTTTGATGAAATCCATCCCGGTTCGTTTGATTTTACGCTGGGCACGGCGTAAAAGAACTGCAATATGTCTTA
>OBLU010001660.1_pt1 | contig 20650 bp, 21 predicted proteins | sample 1518681 | NCBI WGS metagenome assembly OBLU01 (sample SAMEA3539304, study PRJEB22396) | soil metagenome | biome: tundra; feature: field; material: soil | place: USA | collected 2010-05 | depth 0.15 m
ACCACCGAGATCTACACTCTTTCCCTACACGACGCTCTTCCGATCTGGAGGTGTCCAGCGCCGACGTGCTGGCGAATGTCCTGAATAGTGGTGATGGTGACAGGCTTGCCGTCCGGATCTTTGCCGTCGGGCACGGGCTGGCCACTGGCGTAGACGCCGGGGCGGTAGGCGGTGCCGGCGACAGCCTCAGTCCACGCAAGCAGGTAATCGGCCTGCTCGGGGAGCATGCGGCCGCCTTCTTCCTGGTCGAGGAAAAGGATGGTATGCGGCGGGAAGCCTTCGCGCTGGGCGGCCGCGACCGCGGCAGCGGCGTCCTCGCGGGCGAGCGCGGCGGGCGGCTTGCCGGACTTCTGCGCGCGGAGAATCTCCTTATCGAGGCGGCCGTTGGCGACGACCAGGAAGCCGAAGCCGTTGCGCAGGAGGATGTCGCGCTTGCCGACCCAGGGATTCGAGTCGGCGCCGGGCGGGTTGGTGAGCCAGTATCCGGTGAAGGAGAACTGCTTGCGGAGAGCGGCGAACTGGGCGTCGCCGGGATAGTCGTTCGCATCGAAGCCGACGTAGTTTTGCCGGGCGGGCGCGGGGGCGTTCGCGGGCGGGGCCTGCTGCGCGCAGGCGATGGCGGTGAGGGCGAGTGCGGACAGGGCGAGGGGCAAGAGGCGCATGAGAGATTGGATGCGTACGGGGGTGATTATAAAGTTTATAGAAGCTGTGCTACCTTGCTTGCCAGAGCTGTCGATGGGGAGGAGAACGTGATGGGCGAGACCATGGAGATGCAAGCCGTCGATCCCAGGTATCCACTGGGCAAGTTCAAGCGGCCGGAGAAGGCGACGCCGCATCAGCGCATGGCGGCGATTGCGGCGCTGGCGGAGTTGCCCGGGAAGCTGCGCGAGGCAGTGGAGGGGCTGGACCGGGTGCAGCTGGAGACGCCGTACCGCGAGGGCGGATGGACGGTGCGGCAGCTGGTGCACCACATTGCGGACAGCCACATGAACGCGTTTCTGCGGGTGCGGCTGGCGCTGACCGAGGACTGGCCGACCATTACGCCGTACGACGAGAAAGCGTGGGCGATGCTGCACGATTCGGCGGCGCCGGTGGCGTGGTCGGTGGCGCTGATCGAGAACCTGCACGCGCGCTGGGTTATGCTGCTGGAGTCGCTGACCGAGGACCAATGGGCGCGCGGCATGAAGCATCCCGTGAACGGACCGATGACGGTGGAGATGGCGACGCTGCTGTATGCGTGGCACTCACGGCACCACGTAGCGCATATTACGCGGCTGCGGGAGATGGAAGACTGGTGAGCTTCCGCTCCGCGAAGACGCAGGAGTAGCACCGGGCAGCTAATTCTCAAGCGATGAGCAAGGAGACTTTGTTCATGGGCAACCTCCAAGCTGCCGGGGCCGGTTTTGGAGGCACTGGGCGCGGTCGCTCATGCTCTGCTCCCTTCCTGCTGCTATTGGGCGATTGTATTGAAGATATCCCGTTCCAGCAGGTCGAGGACGGAGTCCATGCGGTCCAGGCCCCACGGGACGGTGAGGCGCCAGGCGTGCGCGTGCTGGAAGACACGGGCACACAGCTCGAATATGGTGGACTGTTGCCCGGCCAGCGCAGGGACGTAGCCGACGTAGGTCATATCCATGAGGCCGGCGATCGCATCGACTAACGGTAACGGCTGCAGCGCCGGCTGCGCCTGCGCATTGGGATCCCTGGCAAGGAAGATGACGCGAGCGAGTTGGGACCGCGTGGAGCCGGGATCGGGCAGGAAGAGCCGGAACTTGTCGTCGGTCGAGAAGACCCGGTTCTGCTCGACGGGCGTCTCGCCGAGGTGTTGCAGGCTCTCGTTCCAGAGCTTCAGCCAGCCGGCCACGGGGATGACGCGCATCGCGCCGGAATCGGATTGCAACAGGCAGATATCGTCGGAGACGACGCGGTGCCCGCGGCGCTGCAGGCAGGCGGCCAGGGTGGACTTGCCGGCGCCGGAGTCGCCGAGGAACGCGCTGACGACGCCCCCGCACTCAATTGCGCTGGCGTGCAGGGGAAGCATGCCGTTTTGATGGCAGAGGACGCCGAAGACAGAGCCGAGCAGGTAGGTGGAGATGTTGGCGATGGGAGCGCTGGGCTCGATGTCCAGGCGCACCTCGTTCCCGTTGCGAACGTAGTAGCGGGCAGTGCCGGGGATGTTGAGCAGGTATTCGGTGGAAGTAATCTGGCAAATCTCCCCGTAGAGTGCGGCGGCCTGGATGGCGAGGGGGACCCCTCCGAGGCGGATGGCGACCGTCCTCTCGCCCGAACCGCTTGAGTTGCGCAGTTCGGGAATGTCCATCTCCGACTCGAATCGAAAGGGGCCGAGGAAGAAGATGTGAGGGCTGGTGCGGCTTTCGCTGGTGGGGTCGGTGGGCACCTGGGCTGGCTTCCTGAGTGAATGCTAAACCAGCGGAGCGGGTACGGGAGCGCCGTTGCCGGCAGACGAGGGGGCGAAAGCGGCCTCGTGGCTGCGCAGGAAGTAGCCGAGGCTGAAGGAGTAGGTGAGGGCGAGATGCCAGAGCATCCTTACCTGAGTCGTCTCGTAGCCGGACTGGGGAAATGTATCCAGCAGGGTTTGCACGCGCGGAAGGTCGAGGGCCTGGCGCACAGCCGGGGACTGCGTCATGAGAGCCAGCTCGCGGCGCAGCGAAGGCAGTGCTTCGCCCACGAAAAGGTACCAGTCGGCCGACTGCTGTCCCCGCTTCGTTTGCTGAAGAATTGCTTCGGGCAGACGGTCCTTCATCGCGCGGCGGACGAGCGAGCGCGACTGGCCTCCGGTGAGGAATTGCTCGGGCGGGATGGAGAAGCAGAATTCGAAGACACGTCTGTCTGCGGTCGGATCGCGCACCTCAACCTGATTCACCGCGAAGGTCATGGCGTTAGTTGAGCCAAGGTCGCAGAAGTCAAAGAACTGGCTGTGCTCCTTCATGGGGTCCGACGGCGCGCAGTACATGCGGTCAAGCATCCTGTCCTCGATGTTGTAGCGGGCCATCCACTCCGGGTTGATGAGAGGGCTATAGGTGTCTCGGTTCCGCCTCGACATGATGGTCCGGGTCAACCTTCGCGGCACCAGACTCTGGGTCGCAAATCGTGCAGCGGTCTTGAACGATATGACCCCGCGGCTGCGCAGCCCGTGAACCAGTTGCGCGAGGTTGACCCATCGCCCCCGCATGAAAAGGTGGCCGAGGATGCACCAGTGATTCCAACTGATGGTGCAATTCCCCATATCGCCGCCGAGCATAACTCCGATGCCATGTTGTTTCGCCTGATCGAAGATGGAGGTCATCCACAGCAGGTTGACGAGATTGGGAGCGGGTACGTCCCACGCATCCGTCCAGACCTTCATGGTGTCGAGTAGGTCGTGGCCATGGCCGTGCACAATGACGTGTTCGATGTTGGGGTAGAGGCGAGCGATCGCAGCCGCGCCGTCGCCCTCATAGGGGAGACGGCCGGGGAGCAAGATACCGTTGTAGTCGGGCCGCGGGACGGATGTGAACGCGGTCAGTTTCTCCCCCTGGACTGCGAGGAGGCGAGCAGCCGAGGCTGTAACCGAGGAGCTGTCGAGGCCCGCGCTGAGGAATGATCCGACCGGCTTGATGCTGCGCAGACGCGCCCCGGTGGCATGATCGAAGATCTCCAGCAGCGCCTCGGCGTAGTCTTCATCCCGCCGGTAGCGGGTTGGTTTGGCGTTTGCGGGGTGCCAGTACTGCCGGCACTGGAAACTGTTCGGGGTGAAGAGAAGAAAGTGTCCGGCGGGCAGGCGGTCGATACCCTCGAAGAAGGTCATCGACCGGTAGCGATAAAGGCCGGCAAGCCAGTCGGCGATGTATGGCTCCTGAAATCCGCCGCATACTCCGGGCAAGGCGAGCAGCCCCTGGGGCATGGATGCCAGGGCAAAGAGGTCTTTCCCGCGGTGATAAAAGAGGGGACGCTCGCCCGTGTGATCACGAGCGGCGAAGATTTCCCGACTACCCGGCGTCCACACGGCAAAGGCAAAGCCGCCGAGCAGGTGATCCACGCAGGCTGGACCCCAACGGACCCAGGCGGCCATGAGGAATGAGGAATCCGGCAGTCCCTCAGGATGGACCAGACCGAGTTCCCGGGCCAGATCGGCACGGTTGTCGAGCCTTACATCCGCCACCAGGCACGCAGACCGGTCTGCGTGCCAAAGTGGCTGGACATCAAAGCGGTCCTCAGGCAGCGAGGATGAAAAGTTGCTGCCCAGGGCAATATGGTCGTCGCTCCAGAAAGTGCTTCGATCCGGCCCATATCCGTGCAGGGCTGACAGCATCGGTTGATGCACCCAGCTTACCGGGGGTCCGTCCGCGTTTTTCCAGATTGCGCTTATTGCGGACATGAAGCTTCGGGAACGTCAGGCCGTCTAGCTCTTGTTCGGAGTGCCGTCATTGTCCCCATTGACATGGCTGAGGTTTCTCGCAACGTTAAGGGGAATGATCTTGATGGCCGGCTTTTCCCAGATACTCTTACTCTTCACAGTCACGTCTCCTCCGAAGTTTCCTGAAGTCATAACAGGGTCTCCTTTTGCTCCGATTGGTGAGTGGTTCGCCGTACTACCGAAACTGACAGCGCGGCGGATGAGGCGCCATCTTTTGCTTTTATCGCAATATCTGGAAAACGACTAAACTGCGTATCTGAGCCTAAGATAACTCACCTTAATGCTACCACAAGGGGACCGGCCTTCTCTGGCCCAAACGGGGTAGTAACAAGCCCTTCCCGAGGCACCTCCCCGGTTAGATGCAGTTTGGCCGGACGCGCGGCTAACACATGCAATTGAGGCACTTCCGGATTCTTCTCATCCCATCGGACTGGTTGCAATATTACCAGAGCATTAAGGCAATAGCGAGCAGATCTTCGGGACGCCGGTTCCCGCGGTGGATCGGTGCGGAGGTCCGGTTCGCCAAGGGCCGATACAATTCTAGAAAGCTCCTGCCCTGACGATATGTCGATCGAATGAAATTCACTCCAGCCCCGCTTCTCCTCCTGCTTCGCCGCCTCGTCCGCTCGATCGAGGAAAACGGTGTACGCGGGGCCATGGTCCGGTCGTGGCAGCGCCTGGTTCGGTCCCTGAGCAACCATGGGATCAGCGGCACCTTGGACCGTGCGTTCCGCCATGCCCCTACCGCGCCCGCGAGCAAGGCGGAGAAACCGCCTCATCCCTTCGACCTGGCCCACGGTACCGATACCAGCGGATATATCTCCGGCGCCAACCTCTCCGGCGTTTCTCTTTCGGGGCTTTACGCCACGGCGTATGTCTGCATTCCTCCTTCTGCCCTGACCCAGGCTCTGTCGGCATTGCCAGTGCAGCTTGAGAACTTCACATTCGTTGACCTCGGCTGCGGAAAGGGGCGGGCACTCTTCGTCGCCGCGCAATTTCCCTTCCGCCGTCTGCTCGGCGTGGAACTGGCCACGGACCTCTGCCGCGCCGCATGGGCCAACGTCGCCACGAAACAGGAGTGGGCCAGCCGAATCACGGTGCTCAACCAGGACGCCACCACCGTCACCTACCCCGACGGCCCGCTGCTGGTGTTTCTCTTCCACCCTTTTCTCGCTCCGGTACTGCGCCGCGTTCTGGACAACCTGGAACGCCAGCTCCGCCGCTCCCCGCGCGAGACCTACCTCCTCTATGGCCGCGATCCGCACTATACCAAGGTCTTGAGGCGGTTTCCGTTCCTCCGCGAGATCTCGGAGATCAGCTACCCACTCTCGCCCGAGGACGCTGCGGTCGACTACTTCCAACTCACCCAGGAGAGCTTTACCCTTTACTCCGCAGACGTCAACCGCTGAAGGACGCGGCGGATGCTAGACTTCTCTCGAGAATGATGCCGACCAGAGTTCGACCCGGCAAAGCTTCCGCGGAATCCGAACAGACACCCCAACAGATCGCCGCCGCGCTGGAGGAGTTTCTCGCCGAATCTCCGAAGGCAGTGGTGCTGGAGGACGGCAAGGTGCTGTTCGACATGCGCGTGGCAAAGTACTCGCTGACAACCGAGCATGGACGATGCGCGCTGCAGTTGTGGAGCGAAGAGCGGAACATCGTTCGCCGGGTGAGCAGAACCGTGGAACGCGTGGGGATGTTGCGGCTGACCACGCACCGGTTCGGGCAGACGCGGCCGGGGTCGCTGGAGCTGCTGGCGGACCAGGACCGACGAACACCAACGACACGCGAGGCGACGCGGGTGCAGTATCTGCGCACGCTGGAGCGGGCGATGCTGCGCGGCCGGGGCTTGCGCGGGGAAGACAAAGACTGGGGCGACTGGAAGCCGGATGGCTTCCGCACCGCGATGGACCTGGAGAAGAGCTTTGGGCCGGCGTATGCGCGCGGGTCGCTGGTGCAGGGGCAGCAGGCGTGGGCGGTGATCGGGGTGAACTCCGCCGAGACGCAGACGACGGTGGATGGGATCCTGACACTGGGCGTGCTGTGGCTGGCGCACTGTCGCGAGAACGCGGGCGGGCGGCGCCTGTATCGCGGCCTGCGGCTGATTGTGCCGAAGGGCATGGCGACGCTGACGGCATCGCGGCTGGCGTGGATGAACGCCGATGCGGCGCAGTGGGAGCTGTGGGAGTTCGACGAGAAGACTGAGGAGCTAGAGCAGCGCGATGCAGCGGACCACGGCAACGTGTCGACGCGGCTGCTGCAGGCCCCGAATGAGGCGGCGGCACGGGAGCGCTTTGCGGAGGCAACGGCGCGGGTGATGGCGCTGGTTCCGGAGGCGATGCGCGCGGTGGTGGAGCAGCGGGTGCGCAGCGGGTCGGAGATGGCGTTTCTGCTGCACGGGCTGGAGTTTGCGCGGGTGCGAATGGGCTACGCGGGCGCGAGCTTCAACCGCGTGCAGGAGATTACATTTGGAGCGGGTGCGAATGAGACTCCGCTGACGGACGAGAATGCGGACGAGTTGCGCGGGCTGGTGGCGCGCCTGTTCGCGCGGCGAACGGCGCGAGAAAAAGGGGCACAGCCCGGCAGTTCGAGACCGGATGCGCGCGATCCGCTGTACCGGATGCAGCCGGAGCGCTGGCTGGAGAGCGTGCTGCGGCGGGACGTGACGGTGATCGACGGGCATCTGGACGCGGCGCATGTGTACACGCAGGTGCCGGCGTTTGCGGCGTCGGATCGCGGGATGCTGGATCTGCTGTCGGTGGACAAGGACGGGCGGCTGGCGGTGATCGAGTTGAAGGCGGACGACGATCTGCACCTGGCGCTGCAGGGGCTGGACTACTGGGTGCGCGTGCGTTGGCACCATCAGCAGAACCCTGACCGGATGAATGGGCTGGGCGAGTTCCAGCGGCATGGGTACTTCGGCGGCGTGCGGGTGGCGGAGGGTGCGCCGCGGCTGTACCTGGTAGCGCCCGCGCTGCGCGTGCATCCGGCGACCGAGGTGGTACTGCGGTATTTGTCGCCGCGAGTGGAGTGGGAACTGGTGGCGCTAGGCGAGCGATGGCGCGAGCAGGTGAAGGTGGTGTGGCGGAAGAGGAGCGGAGACGCAGAAGCTATAAAACTCAGCAGCGGTCTCAATCTTCGCTAGTCGCAGCCGGCGCCGAGGGCTTCGAGGCTCATGGAGGGGTCGGTGGGTTCAGGGTCGAGATCGGCCAGTTGGGGGCGCGGATTCTCGAAGAAGCGCTCGACTTCGGCGAGGACGGCGGGGCCGGATTTGGCTTCGAAGATGGCTTTGCGCAGGTGGGCGCCGTTGGGGACGCCGTGGGTGAACCAGGCGGCGAATTGCTTCATCTTGCCGACGGCATCGCGGTGACGCTGATCGCGAGCTATCTGACCGTTGGCGGTGATGGCGGCGGCGCGCGCGGCTTCGGCGGCCTCTTCGAGGGCGATCTCATCGACCAGCATCTGGAAGTAGGTGCGGATCATGCGGTAACGGTCTTGATCCGTAGGGATGTCGTAAGTGCCGACGCCGGTGGCTTCCTTGCTGGCGGTGTACTGCGCGATCTGGCGGAAGATCCACGGGTTCGCGGGGGCGGCGCGGCCGATCATGACGGCGTCGCAGTGGGTGGCGTCGACCATGGCGGCGGCGTCCTCGGGGGTGCGGATGTCGCCGTTGCCGATGACGGGGATGGCGACCGCGTCCTTGCAGGCGGCGATGTACTCCCAGCGGGCCTGGCCGGTGTAGCCGTCCTCGCGGGTGCGGGCGTGCAGGGCGACGGCGTTGAGGCCGCAGTCTTCGGCGAGGCGCGCGAGTTCGACGCAGACGATGTAGTTGTCGTTCCAGCCCATGCGGAACTTGACCGTGAACGGGATGGTGACGGCGGTGCGTACGGCGCGGAAGATGGTCTCGATCAGCGGCAGGTCGCGCAGCAGGCCGGAGCCGCCGTTGCAGGCGACCACGCGCTTGGCCGGGCAGCCGAGGTTCAAGTCGACCAGGTCGAAGCCGGCGTCCTGCACGATGCGCGCGGAGTCGGCGAGCGTGGCTGGGTTCGAGCCGAAGAGTTGCGCGGAGATGGGGTGCTCGTCGTCGTAGTAGGTGAGGTAGCGCTTGCGCTTGACCTCGCGCATGCGGGAAAGGCCGTCGGCGGAGGTGAACTCGGTCATGATGAGGCCGCAGCCGGATTGCTGGTTGGTGGTTGTGGTTTCAACGCCGGTCGCGTCAGAAAGCAACCGCAGGTCCTTCGACTCGGCTGCGCCTCGCTCAGGATGACAAGTCTGGTGGGTGAAGAGGCTGGCGTTCTTGATGAAGCGGCGGAAGACGGTGTCGGTGACGCCGGCCATGGGGGCGAGCACGGTGGCGGGCGCGATGCGGACGCTGCCGATGGAGAAACCGGCGGGTACGCGGCCGTGCTCGGGCATCGCGTGCTCGGCGGGCGAGTCCCACTTCTTCTGCTCGAGGGTGTAGCGCTTCTTCATCCGTGCCGTTTCGTCCTGCTTACATTGAATGCTAAAGCGAAAGGCCTCCGCGGTGGCGGAGGCCCTTACGCGTGGAATGGTTGAAGTTACTTGGCTGCTGCCTTCGCGGTTTCGGCCTTGGCGGCGGCTGCCGTTGCGGCTTTACCGGCGTCGGCGTTGGCTACCTTGCGGCGGAAGCGCTCGACGCGGCCGGCGGTGTCGACCAGCTTCTGCTTGCCGGTAAAGAACGGGTGGCACTGGGAGCAGATTTCCACGACGATGTCGCCCTTGTTGGTGGAGCGGGTCTCAAACGAGTTGCCGCAGGCGCATTTGACGTGGATAGTGCCGTACTTCGGGTGAATTCCTTCTTTGGGCATGAATCTCTCTCTTTTCTTGGGTGTTGCCTGCCGGCTCGCGGTTCGCTTGCGACGGGTGCGGTCACCATCACATCGATTGGCCTGTCGCGGGAGCCCACAGAGCCCCTGCCGCTCCCTAGTTGCGGGAAGACCGGGGCACGATGGCTAACTATCCTCAGTTTATCTTGGATTCCCACATGCGGCAATGCGATTCATGGCGGGCAGATGCTGCCATACTTGGGATGGCAGTGGCAGGGCAGACTGGGTCGGTTCGAGATGGCAGAGAAAATGGTTGAAGTTTGCAGTTTGTGCGAGGGTTCGGGGCTGCGGATTGTCGAGGAGAACGGCCGGCAAGTGGCGCGGCCGTGCGAGTGCCGGATCGAGCGGCGGGCGGCGCGAATGCTGGAACGGGCACACATTCCCAAGCGCTATGAGCACTGCTCGCTGGACAACTTTGAAAGCGGGTTCCGCGGGGCTAACAAAACGCTTGCGGCGGCGCACCTGCGGGCACGCAAGTTCGTGGACGGGTATCCGGTCGAAACGGCGGGAACCGGGCTGCTGCTGACCGGCTCGATCGGCGTGGGCAAAACGCACTTGGCAGCGGGCATATTGAAGGACCTAATCCGCGAGCGGGGCGTGCAGGGGCTCTTCTGCGACTATCGAGAACTCTTGAAAGAAGTACAGAACAGCTATAACCAGAAAGTCGCAACCACCGAGTTAGAAGTGTTGCGACCAGTCTTCGAAGCCGAGGTGTTGGTCCTCGATGAGCTTGGAGCGTCCAAGCCAACTGAGTGGGTATGGGATACAGTGGCGCACATCCTGAACTCTCGGTACAACGATCGGCGGACGACGATTATCACCACAAACTATCCGAATGTGGAAGAAATGCCGAAAGCTGAGTGGCGAAGCCTTACTGACGTTCAGAAGGCGGTGCGCGAGGAGACGCTCGGCGACCGCATCGGCGAAAGGATGCGGTCCAGGCTACAGGAGATGTGCTTCGTAGTGGAGATGCGGGGGGACGACTTCCGTCAAAAAGTGAAACGCATCGGCCTCGATAGTGACACCAAGGAGGTCACCCCGACACCGGAGCTGCGACTGGCGGCCGAAGCTGAAGAGGATAACTCCAACTTGACTGGACGCGCTCGGATCGACGAGTTAGCCGGCCCGACACGCGAAGCGGAGCAGGAGAAGCCTTTGGTAGGTGCAGACCGGATGGGCAAATGGGCTGCAAAGAACCGAGTTCGGCGAGAGGACAAAGCCTAGTTAGAGACCTTTGCGAGCTTCGCCTGAGGCGGGGTGCTAGGTGGTCGCCGCGATCAGAAGCAGGCCCACACCGCCTACGCATGCGACCCAGTAGAGGATGTCGCCCGGGTGCGGGCCGCGCGGGCCGCCGCCGCGGGTGTCGGGCGGCAGGCGCAGCAGATCGGCCGCGGGATGGGCCGCCGCATCTGCCTGAAGAATCTGGTCGTTGGTGAGCTGTTGGCTGACGCTCACTCGAGCGCGTACGGGGTCAAGCCTCTGGCCGGTTGCGGCGATTGGAATGAACGCTGGGGGATAGGTTACGGGACTAGCGGCCATGGTAGACGACTCCCTCTGCCGCACCGGCATGCGCGGCAACTTTGCTTCGATCTGATCTGATCGGCGTTCGGCGCCGCGCCTTTTTAAGCTCTGCCTCGGGCGGACGACGATATCACCTTAGGCTGGAGCTCAAGCGAGTGGACATCCTTCTTTTGGGTCATTCGGCGACCTTTTGGGGGATGCGGCGGCGAATCTCACTCTGAGGTATAAAATCTCGGCTTATGAGCGAACAGGAACAGCCAATTCACGACGGGACGGACGGCGGGAGGCGGGATGCCGCGGGCCAGGCCGGTGCGCAACCGGCCATTTTTGGCGCGCAACCAGCCGAGCGCGGAGGCTTTCCCCCAGCCGTGTGGGGGGTTGCCGCGCTGATCGTGATTGTCGTGGCCGGCGCATTGGTATACGCCGGGCGGAAGCAGCCGGCGCCCGCGCCCAGCACGCTCGAGCCCGCGGACGCGTATGCGGCCAGCCTCCCGCTCTCGCAGTTCGCGATGAGCGAGTCAGAGAACCTCTCGGGCGGCAAGCTGACGTATCTCGATGGGCATATTCGCAATACGGGCAACCGCGCGGTGAGCGGAATTACCGTGCAGGTGGTCTTCGAGAACGACCTGGCGCTCGCCCCGCAGATCGATACGGTGCCGCTCACGCTGATTCGCATGAAGGACCCGTATATCGACACCGAACCGGTTAGCGCGGCCCCGCTGAAGCCCGGCGACGACCGGGAGTTCCGCCTGACCTTTGAAGCCGTCCCGGACAACTGGAACACCCAGATGCCGATGGCCCGCATCATCCACGTCGATTTTCGGTAGAGTCAGCGGCTGTCTCCCTGCGCGTAATTTTTACTGGTGCGCGGGCAGAATTGTCCGGTTTCGCTGCGCGGCAGACCCCTGCTCCCCAAGCCGACAAAGGCTCGATTCCACTTGATTATCAGGCACTTGCCCGTCCATGGATGGTTTGGCCGGAGGCTTGCTCTAGTCATTGCAGCCGAATGTCTACCAGCAGTAGTTCCATAGGCCGTCGGTCCCAGGAGATGCAAACCAATGATCAATCTTGCTAAAAGCTTAGGTCTTTCCACTCTGATTCTAGGAGGAACGATGGGAGTTACCGCATTTGCGCAGACGCCCGCGGCAGATCAATCGACACCCCCGGCCGCGAACCAATCGGCGCCCTCCGCCTCAATCAACCCAAATGACAGCACAACCTATGCGACCGGCAAGCCTCTGGAGAACCAGTCGCGCGAAGGCTTCTGGGGGAAGGTGAACCCGTTCGCCCGCAAGAAGTGGGTAGCGCGCGAGGTCGACCCCATCCGGGACCGCACCAACGAACTCGACCAACTGCAGGCGAAGAACGCCAATGACATCAAGGACGTCGACCGCCGCGCCACGGACGGCATCAACAACGCGATGATGGCCGCCAACACGGCCGACTCTCACGCCGCCGACGCGGCCAACAAGGCCAACGCCGCGCAGTCGACTGCAACCGGTGCAATTACCCGCACTGACCAGCTCAACGGCACGGTGAGCAACCTCGATCAGTACAGCCAGGTCACCTCTGCCGACGTGAAGTTTGCGACCGGCCGGACGACTCTGGGCCCGCAGGCCAAGGCCGATCTTGACGAACTGGCGCAGAAGCTGGCCGGCGAGAAGGGCTACATTATCGAGATCCAGGGCTACAGCCGCAGCGGTGTTCAGACGTCGCAGGCCATGGCCGACTCAGTGGCCCGCTATCTGGTAACGGAACACCAGGTGCCGCTGTATCGCATCTATCGCACCGGCTTGGGCAAAGAGACGGGCACACCCGCGGATGGAGAAACGGCGATCGTGAACGGCGTCCACGTGACGCTGCTGCACAACAGCCTCGCGTCGATGGGTCCGGCTTCAGCCTCGAACACTTACCCCTCAGCCCCCACATCGGCAGCGCTTGACCAGACCGCGCAGCCGGCGGCTGGGACCAACCAATAGCCCTCCCCCGGGACTAGACGGCGGAGAATGGCGGGACGGAGATTGAGCTTCCTTCCTCCCGCCAAACCGCCAAAGAATTTCGCGGAGTCGGGCCCAAGAGCGCGACCGCAACAAGCTCTCCTTACCAGAGAGAACCAAGGCAGATTGGCCCCTCATGCGAGGGGCCGTTTTTTTGCTGGGAGGGAAGACGGATTCCTAGTTACCCTGCAATGGATTGCAGTGTCTCCTGCAGAGGAGTGGGAACGAAGGGTGGAATGGGGGTGCGACCGTTGCAGATTGGCATCTCAATTGCAACCGTCGTTAGACGAGACTCTCCCTCCCACATCGCTAACGGAACCGCTCACTGCCTCAGGCTCCTCAACCGCTCTCAGGTTCTTCCTGAGGAGGTTTCCATGCGCATTCAAACCTTGGCCTTACTGGCCGCCTTCGTCCTGCCGCTACCGATGATGGCGGAAACACTCACCTATGACCTTGTCGATTCTGGAGTTCCATCAGACGAGCCAGGGATGCCTACGATTGCTGCAGGCACACTCGATGGAACAGCTGTGTTGACGTTGGATGTCGCCCCGCCCTCGACCGGCACCGAAACTTACGACGTTGTTGGCTACAACGGGGCAACCCAGGGAATCACTGCCCTGTTGTTTACGCTTGATGGTGAAACCTTTGACCTCACAGATGCCAACGACAACACCGTTGACGCTACCTTTGATAACGGCGTTCTGTCAGTGCTGGACTATGTCGGGACAATCAAATCCGAGTATCAGTTCGATCTGACCGTAGATGGCCCCAGCGAAACGCCGCCAGCTTATTCCTTGAGCAGCAATCAATACGGAGTCGACACGATTGTGCAGCGAGGATCGACCGTGGCCACGCCGGAGCCTTCAAGCCTGCTGCTGCTTGGGACTGGGACAATGGCAGTGGCTGGGTTCGCTCGGCGAAGGTCCCAGCGGGTGGCGTAACCAGCCGGCAGGCAGCGACAGGAAGCGGCACTGAGAGAGGGAATGAGCCTGGCGGTATGCCTAAGTTGTGCGCATTTGCGTTAGAAGGCAGGATGGCCCCTCCATGTGAGTGGCCTTTTGTAGGGCCGATCCTGTCTCCGTTGCCTCGCAGGGGGCGGGGGAACCTTTAGACGAGTGCGGATTCCTTGACCGAAGGTTTGCGGCGGTCGGTCCGGGAACTCCGGCGGTCCGCCAGCAGATCGACCGCGAGGGGAACAGCCTGCTCCTCCGACATCTGCGGGAAGTAGGCGTTCGCGAAGTACTGGCCGAGCATGCGGTGGGTGTTGAAGAACGAACCATTGATCCCGATGCAGTGCTGCTGCATCCGCGCCCAGGCGTTGGGCCGGGCGTAGAGCGGCGCAATCTTGCCCTCCAGCTTGTCGTACAGGCTGGATGCCTCGCCGTCCTCGTCGTCCGCGTCGTCGATCGCCCAGCCGGTCACGTCCTCCGCGCATCCCTCGATCCACCATCCATCGAGCACGCTCAAACTGGGCACACCGTTCAACGCGGCCTTCATTCCAGACGTTCCCGAGGCCTCATACGACCGGCGCGGCGTATTGACCCACACGTCGACGCCCTGGGTCAGCAGGCCGCCAAGCTCCCAGTCGTAGTTTTCGAGGTAGAGGATGCGGACCCCGCTGGCCATCAGGCTGGCGGCGGCCTCGAAAACATCGCGGATCAGCCCCTTGCCGGCGACGTCTGCCGGATGGGCCTTGCCGGCGAACAGGATTTGCAGGCCGCCGATCTTCTTCGCCAGCCTGGCGAGGCGCTTGGGATCGTGGAAGAGCAAGCTGGCCCGTTTGTAGGTGGCCACCCGGCGCGCAAAGCCGAGGGTCAGCATCTTGGGGTTGAACTGCTGGCCGGACCGGCGCGCCACCTCGGCGAAGAGCCGCTGCTTGGCGATCTCATGGCAGTTCGCGATCTTGGCCGGCGTTATGCCGTAGACCGACCGGAAGTAGTGGTTATCGTGCCGCCACTCGGGGATCTCGGTGTCGAAAAGCGCCTGCATCGGCTCAGAGATCCAGGTTGCGGCGTGGACTCCGTTGGTGATGGAGTGGACGTGGTAGTCCGGGAACATCTGCTGGGACACCTTGCCGTGGTGCATGGCAACGCCGTTGACGTAGCGCGAAAAGTGCAGGGCCAGATAGGTCATGTTGAGCAGCGCGTTGTGCAGGCAGCCGAAGCGCTCGATGGCGTTGCCGCGATCCGCGCCCAGAACGGTGTACATCTGGTCCAGCCCGAATTGGTCGTGCCCGGCAGGCACCGGCGTGTGGGTGGTGAAGACGCAACACTGGGCGATCGCCGCCACATCTTCTTCGGTCGCCTGCTCCAGCGGCGCGCCGCCAAGGCGCTCCTCCAGCAGCCCAATGCCGAGCAGCGCGGCATGGCCTTCGTTCATGTGGTAGACCTCGGGCTTTACGCCGAGTTCCCTCAGCAGGGCCACGCCGCCGAGTCCCAGCACCGTCTCCTGGCACAGCCGGTAGTAGGTGTCGCCGCCGTACAGGTGGTCGGTCAAGTGGCGGTCGTAGAGGTCGTTGCCCTCCAGATCGGTGTCCAGCAGAAATACCGGGATCACATGCCCGGCGACGCCCGCCACGTCGAACCGCCATGCGCAGATCGAGACATTGCGTCCCTGCATGGAGATGGTGACCACGCGCTGCGCGCTCGGCAGCAGGGTCTCCGGGGTCCAGGGCACGTCGGATTCCGTCTGCTGGCCGGTGGCATCGAGGTGCTGGCGGAAGTAGCCGCGACGATGCACGAGCGAGACAGCGATTATCGGCGCAGCGGTATCCGCCGCGGACCGCAAAGTGTCGCCGGCAAGCATGCCCAGACCGCCCGAATAGGTCGGGAGGTCTTTGGAAAGAGCAATTTCCATGGAAAAATACGCGATCCTGCGCGCTGAGAGATCGAGGTCGGCAACGACTGGAACGCGGGAAGGGGAGGTCGGAAGGGTCATACTGCGATAAGTCCTTTGAGATAGCTACAAAAATCCAACATTCCAGAAATCCGGTCTGAGACCGGATTGCGTGCGCCGTCCGCTCGGACAACAAACTATAGCTTACCAAAGCGGGAAGTGGACGGACCACGGAACAGGGTAATCATTTCGGTGCCGTCGCATGCCCTTTACCGGGTATTGACGCCGGTGAAAACAGCGGCGGTCGCCGCGTTCAGGCGCCGGCCGATCTCTTCCACCCACTCTCGGTGTTCGGGTTTCATCATCACGGAGCGCAGACAGGTGACGTGTGCGTCGCCCGTCGAACCGGGCCAAGTTGCCGCCGGGAAAAACCGTGCCGGCAGCGTGGCCAGCGCGAGATAGAGGTCCCGGCGCCGGGCCTCGTCGAAGATGGCCTGCGAGCGGGCGGAGGTCTCCTGGACGGTGCTGCCGCGCGGAGCCCAGAACACAATGTCGAGCGCAGGCGGGGCGATGGGCAGGACAAATCGCGCGTCGGTGGCCAGCCCTTGACGCATGGCCAGGGCCGCCTCGCGTCCCGCCTCCAGTCCGCGTGCGAACTCGCCTCCCACGGTCGATGGCAGCAGCCGCTGCGTTGCCCACAGCGCCACCGCCGAGGCCCCGGCGCGCGAGCATTCGAGGGAAATCTGGCCCAGGTGCAACTCCTTCGAGGTGAAATAGGTGAACGGCGAGTCGTGCTTGTAGAAGCGCCCCACCGCGGGATCGCGGAACAGGACGCAGCCGCAGCCATACGGCTGCAGGCCATGCTTGTGCGGATCGACCACAATGGAGTCGGCATGCGGGGTTGCGTCGAAGGCCGTGCGCGCCTCGGGACCGAGATTGCGCGCGAGCACGAAGTAGCCGCCGTAGGCCGAGTCCACATGGACGCGGAAACCGTGCTTTTGCTGCAGCTTCAATATCCGGTCCAGCGGATCGACCGCGCCTACGGCCGTGGTGCCCAGCGTGGCGACCACCGTGCCGATGTCCTGCGTGTTGAGGGCATGCTCGAGCGCGTTGAGGTCCATGCGGCCGGCAGCGTCGGAGCGGATGGCCACGCACGGCAACCCCAGCACGCCGGAGATGCGCGTGTGGGTGTAGTGTGCCTGGTCGGATGCGGCCACCGCGCGCGCTCTTCCCTGCTCGCGATGCAGTTGGCCGGCAACCCACAGCGCCTCAAGGTTGGCGAAGGTTCCGCTGCTGGAGAGATGGCCGAGATGTTGCGGAAAACCGAACATCTTCGCCAACGCCGCAACCGTCTCCAACTCCATCGCCGAGCTGGCGCGTCCGCCGTCGAGCGCGTGGTTGTTGGGGTTCAGCGACATCGCCAGCGCATAGGCCGCGCGCGCGATGGGATGCGGCGGCTTCAGCATCTGTCCGGCGTACAGCGGGTGCGCGTAGGGATCGTTGTCGTGCATCCGCTCGGCAACCTCGCCGAGGATCGCCGCGGCGGCTTCGCCGAGCGCCGGCTGCGGGCTATCGGGCAGGCGCGCAAAGCCTGCATCGAGCGTTGCCTGCGCCTCACCCAGCCGCCGCAGGAACTCCTCCCGCCCGGTGCGCATGTCTACCTGGGCCCTTGAAGAAAGTCCCGAGTGAGAAAGCCAAACTTCGCCGCATAGCCTGCAGCCGCGGCCAGAACCAGCGCCAGCACGGTCCACGGAGCCGCGCTGCGGATGCGCTTTCGCAACGCCTCAACTAGCAGGATTACGGCAAACAACAGAACCATCAGCAGAACCCCATCCCAGACGAAGATGCGGGTTCCGTCGGGTGTGGCGCCAAGCACGCGTTCCATGTGGAACGGCGGGAAAAAGCTGCCCGCAGCAAACACCAGCCAGAACAGTACGAACTGCAGCAACGCGAAAAACACATTCTTAATCAAGAGGGCTCCTCTGAACAGGTTCGATGGACACCATTGTCCGGCCCCATCATCTTAGAACCTGTTGGCCGGCCTTGCGAGACGAAACCACACGCCCCTGCCGCTGAATCAGCTCACGGTGAAGCGCGTCTCCAGCTTCTCGCGGTGCCGCTCGACCGCCAGCTCGATCAGCCGGTCGATGAGCTTCTTGTACGACACGCCGCTCGCCTGCCAGAGCTTCGGGTACATGGAGATGCTGGTGAAGCCGGGCATGGTGTTGATCTCGTTGAGAAAGACACGCGGCTTGCGGACCTTGCGGCCTTTGGCGTCGCGGGCCGGCTCCATCAGGAAGTCCACGCGGGCGAGGCCTGCGCAGTCGCAGGCGCGGAAGGCGGCCAGCGCCATCTCGCGAATCTGCTTCGATTCGGACTTGCTGAGCTTCGCGGGAATGATCGGGATGGATGGATTTTCCGACGGCTCGTACTTCGACTCGTAGTCGTAGAACTCCTTGTTGGGGACGATCTCGCCGACCACCGATGCCTGGGGCGCGTCGTTGCCCAGCACCGAGACTTCGAGCTCGCGCGGCTTGACGCCCGGGCCGCCGACGCCCTGCTCGATCACCAGCTTGCGGTCGAAGCTAGCGGCGAGCGAGAGTGCGGCGGCCAGCTCGCCGCGGCCGTGCACTTTGCTGATGCCGACCGAACTGCCGAGGTTCGCCGGCTTGACGAAGACCGGGTAGGCAAGCGATTTCTCGATGAGCTGCGTCGCCCGCCTGGGGTCGGCGCGCCACTCGCTGCGCAGCAGCGCGACGTACGGTGTTTGCGTCAGGCCGGCGGCGGCGAACAGGCGCTTCATGGCGTCCTTGTCCATGGCCGCGGAGGAGCCGAGGCCGCCGGAGCCGACGTAGGCGATGTCGGCCAGCTCGAGCAGAACTTGAATCGTGCCGTCCTCGCCAAACGTGCCGTGCAGCACGGGAAAGACGACGTCGAGCGACGCGGTCAGCGGGTTGTCGGGCTGCGCGAGTTCGGCGCTGCCGACGTGCTGCAGCGAATCCGTGGCGCGCCGCTGCGGGGGCAGCGGCGGAATGTTGAGCGGCTCGCCGCTGCGCAGGACGGCCGCGGAGATGGCGAACTCTGCGGCCGCTTCGGAGATGTCTTCCGGCTTGGCGGCGCTGGAGAGCGCCGGCTGCGCCAGCGGGTTGCTGGCGAGCAGACGATTAGCCTCGCCGCCGGTGAGCCAGCGGCCCTGCTTGTCGATGCCAATCGGGACGACATCGTACTTCCTGCGGTCGATGGCCTTGAGGATGGAGGCGGCGGAGAGCAGCGAGACTTCGTGCTCGCCCGAGCGGCCGCCGAAGAGAATGCCGATGCGTAGTTTTTTCTTTGCCATGCTGACGTAAGGGTACGGCAGATGGATGGGTTTCCCAAGGGGGGGTGTTGACTGGGGCGCTTCGTCAGCACCGGCGGCATTAGCGCTTGCCGCTGAAGCTGTGGATGAGGCGGCGATCGCGTTTCGACGGGCGCTTGGGCGGGGGAAAATCGACCGGGCCGAGCAGCCGGCGCTCTTCGGCGGCCTTGCGGCGCGACTCGGCGCTGGCTTCGGTTTCGCGATAGAGCGTCTGGGCAACCGGAGCGGGGCCGCGCTGCTGGCTGAGCGCGAGCACTTCGATTTCGAACTCGGCGGCTTCGTTCTTGATTTGCAGCCTGTCGCCGGCGCGGACCTCGCGGGCGGGTTTGGCACGGACACCGTTCGACGTGATGCGGCCCATCTCGCAGGCCTTGGAGGCCAGCTCGCGCGTCTTGAAGAAGCGCGCCGCCCACAGCCACTTGTCAATGCGTGTGCCGTCCATCAAGTCCATCTTACGGTCGCGAGCAACAAAAACTTAACACCGATCTACACCGACGAGCATCGATAAAGCAAAGCGACTGATCGAGCCAGCTTAACTACAAATGGCCTTCGGCCCTCGATCCGTTCTTATCCGCGAAATCGCGGTTCGTTCTCGATCGGCGCCTGTCGGTGTGCATCGGTGTTAAGTTTTATGGCCGGCGCGCACTCACCTGCCGTAGGAAAACACGCCGCACGCGTCCGATGAATTCGCAAGCGCATCCAGGGTGAAGACCGGCGGCTTCTCCCCGGAGAAGAAGGCAAGCTGCAGGGAGTTCCCCCTGACGTACGTTGCCATCCACTCCGTATCCTCTGATCCGCACAGGCTGTTTTTATGCAGGAACTTTCTTGCCGCCGGGACTTGCAGTCGGTAGAGGCTGCCAGTTCCGTTCGCGTTGCTGTCCGCGTCGAAGGCGGCGCTCAGCTCCGCTTTATCGAGACTGCGAATCCGCGCCATCGTAAAACTCACAAAGTCGATGCTGATCTTTTCGTTCGCCAACTCCACATCGCCGGTAATTGACCGGGCGTTCGAGCTCACGGCGCCCCAAACTCCCTTCTCCTGCGCGGTGAGGGTGAGGCAGCAGATCAAGAAGGATGCGGCGAGAGCTTTGGGGAAGGCGATTCGCATGTTGGTTCTATTGAAGCATGTTGCGGGGCCACGCTGGCGTGATATCATGCGTGTATATCACGGGAGATTGGCATGAGGACTTTGGTGGATTTGCCGGAGCGGGAACTGGAGCAGTTGACCGCTTTGAGCCGCTCGAAGAAGACCTCGCGCGCGGAGTTGATTCGGCAGGCGGTGGCCGGTTACCTGGCGCAGAACCGTGCTGGGATTGAGGACTCGTTCGGACTGTGGAAGGGCCGCGGCGAAGACGGCCTGAAGTACCAGGAGAGGTTGCGGAACGAGTGGGAACGGTGAGCGGGCGGCGGCCTTGAGCGACTTATTCGACACCAACATCCTGATCGATCATCTGAATGGGATCAAGAAGGCCACGAAGGAGATTCGGGCCGGCGGCGATCCTGCGATCAGCGTGATTACGTGGATTGAAGTGATGACCGGGGCCGAGAACAAGGCGCAGGAGGCGATCCTGCGCGCCTTCCTGGCGAACTTCGAATGCCTGCCGGTGACAAATGCGGTGGCGGCGCGGGCGGCGGAGAATCGACGGGTGAGACGGATCAAACTGCCCGACGCGATCATTCT
>OBLU010001661.1_pt1 | contig 20633 bp, 18 predicted proteins | sample 1518681 | NCBI WGS metagenome assembly OBLU01 (sample SAMEA3539304, study PRJEB22396) | soil metagenome | biome: tundra; feature: field; material: soil | place: USA | collected 2010-05 | depth 0.15 m
TCCAAGCTTCCATTGCGTCTGGAGGGTAATTCGCCGCTTGGTTGCGGAATCGCTGATCAGGAGCCTTGGCGGTCGGCGAAAAACCGCAAGCAGGATATACTGGAAGTGCGCAATCTTCCGCAAAGCACCTTGACTCAGGTTTTACATTCCCCGAGTCTCTTTGGCATTTCATTGACGCTGATGCGAATTCAATATCTTGGTAGATAAATTCTCCCAGGGATGAATCAGCCCAATGACGGATTGAGGCTCTCTCGCTTTGCATAGATGTTTTGCATAAGGGGCTCGCTTTTTTTCGATGCAGACTCTGTATAAACGTTTCAGCGTATTTGCCGGCTTTGGAGTTCTAGTCGCTCTGCTTCTGGTCAACGCGCTGGTCACTCGGCGCCAACTCGGCGTACAGATCAATAGTCAGAAGTGGGTCCAACACACGCGGCAGATACTCTTGGAAATTGAGCGGACTGAGTCGCTGCTCAAAGACGCCGAGACCGGCCAGCGTGGCTATCTCTACACCGGTGACGCCAAATATCTTGCCCCTTACAACACCGCCAGAACACTGGTGGATGAGCAAATCGAGAGCCTCACCCGCCTCACTGCTGACAATCCTCATCAGCAAGCCTACCTCGCGGAACTTCGTGCCACTGCGCACGACAAGCTGAACGAACTGGCCGAAACGATTTCTCTCTATCAAGCTAACAAGCCCGATGATGCGAAGAAGGTCGTACTCTCCGACCGCGGTCTGGTCTTGATGCAGCACATCCGCGAAGTCTCCGATCGCATGCGGCAGGAAGAAACTTCGCTCGAAGCTCAGCGGATCGCAAAGTACGAAAGGAGTATTCGTCTCACCGTCGCTTGCATTTATCTGGCCAGCGCATTGGCGGTCATGGGCCTGCTGCTGCTTGCCTACTACATCGTCCGCGAGATGGCCTTGCGCGAAAAATATGCGCACGACATCCGTGCGCGCGAAGAATGGTTCCGTGTGACTCTCACCAGCATCGGCGATGCGGTCATTGCGACCGACGAGAAAGGCAAAGTCACATTTATGAATTCCGTGGCGGAGACCCTTACCGGTGCCACGGCCAAGAGTGCGCTAGGACGCGATATCAACAAGGTCTTCCCCATCTTCAACGAATACACGGGGGAGGCGACCGCAAACCCGGTTCAGAAAGTGATGCAGCTGGGACGTATCGTGGGCCTCGCCAACCACACCGTTCTCAAGCATGTCCAAGGTCAACTCGTACCGATCGAAGACAGTGCCGCGCCTATCCGCGACGATCAGAACCAGTTGATCGGTGTCGTGCTCGTGTTCCACGATGTAACCAACGAACGCAATTCGCAGGAACTCATGCGCAAAACTGAGAAGCTGGCCGCGGCCGCACGTTTGTCGGCCACGGTTGCGCATGAAATTAACAATCCCCTCGAAGCCGTCGGCAACCTGATTTACATAGCCAGGACTACGCGAGGTACGCCCGCTGAGGTTGTTGAACAACTCGCGCAGGCCGAACAGGAACTGGAACGAGTTGCACACATCACGCGACAGACGCTGGGCTTCTATCGCGAATCCAATGAGCCGGCCATGATTCAAGTAGGCGCCTTGGTCGAGTCGGTTCTGCGCCTCTACTCCAACAAGCTCAAAGCCAAGAACATTCAAATCGAACTCAAATTTGAAGACTGCTGGCCGATTCTTGGTATCGAGGGAGAATTGAAGCAGGTTATTTCGAATCTGGTCTCGAATGCCATGGATGCCGTGCCCGCCAACGGAAAGATCGTGATTCGCCTTCAAGGCGCTGAAGATGACAACGGCAAAGGTGTTCAACTCGTGATTGACGACAACGGTCCCGGCATCCCGCCCGAGCTAGTCTCGCGCATATTCGAGCCGTTCTTCACCACCAAGAAGGACATCGGCACCGGCCTCGGCCTGTGGGTCACCCGCGAGATTATCGAACGACACGGAGGCGGAATCTCAGTCCGCGCCAACGGCGATAACGGCACCCGCGGAGCTTCCTTCTCCATCTACCTGCCCTGCGATCCTAATCGCGAAGTGGGCCCGCAGATGCTGCCCCACTGACATCACCTGTTAGTCTGTTATGCGGTCTCGCAGCTGATAGTTGATCCCCATCTTCTTTCCCATCTCCGCACCTCAAAAACACTCCATCGACAATCCGACCTTCATGCGGCATAGTTTTATCCATGCACATCTTCAGTCTTCAATTTGTGGGCCGACCCGTTCTGCTTGCGGTCTTGGCCGCTACTCCGATCATTGCCAGATCCCAGCAGTCTGCTCCGACGACTCAAATTGTCTTGCACGCGGCGCGCCTGCTGAACGTTGAGAACGGCACAATGCTTCAACCCGCCGAGATGCTTGTTGAAGGCGAGCGGATTCGCGAGGTCGGTCAGACCGTTGCTCATCGGACTGGAGTACAGGTCATCAATTTGGGGGACACGACATTGCTCCCCGGGCTGATTGACGCGCATGTTCATCTATTCCTCCATCCTGGCGCTGAAGACCTGCAGACTGTCGAAGAGTCTGTGCCCTGGCGAGTGATCCTCGCCGAACAAGCAGCCAAAGCCGATCTGCTTGCTGGCTTCACCGCCGAGCGAGACATGGGCACTGAAGGCGCTGGTTCGGCAGATACCGCAGTGCGCAATGCCATCGATCAGGGCATAGTTCCTGGTCCACGCATGCGCGTCAGTGGCAATGCCATCGACATCCTGGGCGGCCACGAAGATGCTAATCACTACAATCCCGCCCAGCATGTTCTGTCCAACGCCGACTACGCCAACTCCGCCGAGCAGGTCGTCGAAGTGATGCGCGATCAGCACAAGCAAGGGTCGGACTTCGCAAAGATTTACGAGACAGGTCCAGACAGAATGGTTGATGGCGAGCTTCACTCACCCTACCAGTACACAGCGGCACAACTCGCAGCAGCAGTCGAAGAAGCACACCGGCTCGGAACTGTAGTCGCTGTTCACGCCATGGGCGAACCCGGAACCATGTATGCCGCTCAGGCGGGCGTGGCGTCCATCGATCATGCGACGCAGTTGAGCGATGCCACGGTCCGCCTGATGCGCGAGAAGGGTATTTTTGCCGTTCCCACCTTTGCCATTTTTGAGTACTTCGCCCATCACCGCTCGTCTGCTGCTGAAGCCGCGCGCGAGGGAGCATTGCTCGACTACAAAATTCACGAATTCAAAAAGCAGGTGGCGGCCGGTGTTCAATTCGCTGTCGGCTCAGATGTGGGCCCGTTTCCTCATGGCACGCAAGGCCGCGAGTTGGAATTGATGGTTCAGTATGGAATGAAGCCTCTGGCCGTGTTACAAGCTGACCTGATCAACGGCGCCAAATTATTGGGGTGGGAGGGACAGATCGGCCAGTTGAAAGCAGGCTATCTCGCAGACATCATCGCCGTTCCCGGCAATCCTCTGGACGACATCTCAGCAGTTGAGCGGGTGAAGTTTGTGATGAAGGGCGGCGTCGTTGCCAGGCAGTGATCAGTTCGGCTGCGCGAGGCCGTAAATTGCCGATTCCGTCCGCACTCGGTTCGGTTTCCGCAGTACACACAATACGCAATCAAGCGGCGCTGCTCAGGCTCGACGTGATCTTTGACAGGACGCCGGTGACGGCTGTTCCGGCGCTTTTGAGGCCCGCGACAGCTGCGACAGAGATCAGGCCCACTACCAACGCGTATTCGACGAGATCCTGGCCTTCCTCATCCAGCGTCATGGAATGTATCTTCACAAACAAGCTGAAAACTTTGTTCTTCACGTCTGGTAATCCTCGCTATAAGCGGATTCCGCACCTTGCGCGGGCACATTCTCCGATATAAGACTCGACTGCATCGAAAACACGGCTCGTTCTGTGCAATGTCTTTCGCATTCGAACCAGAACGACTTTACGATCGCCTGCAAGGCGGTTCTTTGATGGCGGCTTGCCGTCAGTAAGAATCTTTGTCATGCCGCAAAGGGACGGCAAGACGCGTCATACGCGATGCATAACTACTGTACCGAAGACTTACATAGGTGTAAGTACAACTTTTGGCGGAGAACCCGCTCGAAGTGCTCTATTTCACCGCGGATGACGCTTTTTCCTCGCGGGCCCTGATCTTTTCCAGCGCTTCGTTGAAGCGTTTCGACTTCTGCGTCGCCAGTGAATCCTCTACACCTCGACGATAGCCGCCCAGGAAGATGGAATACAGAATCGCGAGCGAGCAGCCAATGCCCCACAGGAATCCGAGGCAAAGACCGATAATCGCGGCGGGGCCAAATGAAGTCATCTTACTTGCCCTTCAGTGCGGTTTATACCGCGACTGTAAAGCTGTCTTCAGTGCGCGTGACTGCGTGATAAAGGGTGTCACGCTCGACCGGAACGCGTCCCGCCTCGGTGATCAGGCGGCAGAGTTCTTTGCGCGTCATCCCCTGCGGCGTAGTAGCCCCGGCATCGTGATATATCTTTTCTTCGATGACCGTGCCATCGAGATCATCGGCGCCAAAGCGCAGAGCGATCTGGGCGATCTTAGGTGTCATCATCTGCCAGTAGGCCTTGATGTGGGGGAAGTTGTCGAGCATCAAGCGGCTCACCGCGATCTGCCGAATGTCGGTAAGTCCCGTCGTGACAGGCAGATGATCAAGAGGTGTGTTTTCCGGATGGAAGGCAAGAGGAATAAAGGTCTGGAAGCCACCAGTCTCGTCTTGCACGGCGCGCAGTTTGAGCAGGTGATCGACTCGGTCTTCGTTGTTTTCAATGTGCCCGTACAGCATCGTCGCATTCGACTTGAAGCCCAGTTTGTGAGCCAGTCTTGCGGTTTCAAGCCACTCGCTACCGTCGATCTTGTGGTCACAAATGATGGACCGCACGCGCTCCGCGAAAATCTCCGCTCCACCGCCCGGCATCGAGTCGACCCCTGCATCGCGCAGCTTGACCAGTGTTTGCTCGATGGTAAGTTTGGCTCGCCGCGCCAGAAATGCGACCTCGACCATCGTGAAAGCCTTGATATGGACCTTAGGGAACCGCTGCTTGAGGCCGGTCACCAAATCGAGGAAATATTCCAACGGAAGATCGGGATGCAAGCCACCCACGATATGAAATTCAGTGACCGCTTCGGAGTATCCCGACGCCGCCGTCTCCCATGCCTCTTCAAGAGCCATGGTATAGCCGGCAGGATCGCCCTTCTTACGACCAAAAGCGCACAGCTTGCATGCCGCGACACATACATTGGTCGGGTTGATATGGCGATTTACGTTGAAGTAGGTTACATCGCCATGCATGCGCTCCCGCACATGGTTGGCCAGCCAGCCCACCGCCAGCACATCAGACGAACCATATAGGGCGAGCCCATCGTTGAAGTCTAGCCGCTCGCCCGCCATCACCTTGGCGGCAATTGGCTCGAGTCGTGGATCGTGGGTCCTGAAGGGGCGTACTGTGGTTTCCTGCGTCTCCGCCTGCATACTCTAATGATACAGAAAACCGAAATAAGTCATCATTTTTGTCCTGCTTGGGCTCCCGCGACAGCAGGTTCGACCAAAACCCCGTCGTCGATCGACGCGGCTACGAGACGACTGCCGGCGGAGCGTATCAGAAAGAGGTGAAATCCAGTCTGATGCCATTTCCAATCAAGGTTCTTGGCATCGATGGCATAGACAAAGTCACTCCCTCGCGAACTCACGAGGATCCTGTTCTGTGCCGCATCGTAGTAGAGATCGTCGATTCCGGATAGAGGCAATCGGCTCAATTGCTGCCAGGTCTTTCCCTGATCGTGTGAATAGAAAACGCCTTCACTAGCTGCCAGCCACAGGGTCTCATCTGATGTAAAAGCAATGCGGTGAATGCGCTTCAGCTCAGACGGAACCGCAATCGACGACCAGGTCTGACCTGCATCGGTTGAAAGCGCCATACTGTCAGACCGCACCGCAGCCACCAGCGCGCCATGCGCGGTCACGGACCGAAAGTCTCCCTGCCCCAGTACCGGGCCGCCCTGCCACGATTCGCCTTTATCCGTACTGGTATATAAACCCGTTGCCGTAGCAGCTACCCATGCGTCGGCGGAAAGGTCCAGTGAAGACACGCGGCTGGTCAATTCGCGCACAGGTTCCTTTATCTTCTTGTCTTCAGAGACGCGCTTGCCGTGACGAATAACGGAAACCTTCTTCACCGTCACGTTTTCAATCTTGTTCTGCGGCGTCCACGTCGTCGCGCCGGGCTTCAATGCGAAGATTCCGCTGTTCGTCCCTGCCCAAACGGTGCCGTCTGCCGCTCTAGCCAGCGAGAAAACATCGCGCCCGTCCAGACCTTCCGCTACCTGTTTCCACTGAACCCCGCCATCGCTGGAAACGAACACTCCACCATAAGTCTTGTCGTTGACGACCCCTGCATAGATCTGCGATGGATTCGTCGGGTCTATCAGCAACGCTTCAACCTTGCGAGCCGAAAACCCCTGATTCGCGGGAACAAAACTGAAAGCCGCGTCTTTGCTGAACAGCACCCCGGAGCGATCGGTCGCCAGCAAAACCTGATCCGGATTGCGGGGATCGACAAACACATCGTTAACTATGACGTCCGGCCCTGTCATGCGCTTGAACGTTTTACCTGCATCGGTCGTCTTGTAGAGCCCTTCTGTCGTGCCTGCATAGACCACGTCTGGATGAACAGGATCCTGACGCAGAACGCGCGTGCGTCGCGCCGTTGCAGGAATGCCCTGAATCTTATGAAACAGTGAGCCGGCATTTTCGCTCTTATAGATACCGCTGCACGCGCTGGCGTAGACAATATTGGGCTGAGACGGATCGACGATGATCGAAAATACATCGGAGTCTTCGATGATGCCCTGCTTGATGTTTTCCCAATTCTTACCGCCGTCGGACGTCTTCCACGGCAGGTGCCACGTACCTGCATAAACGATATTGGGATCTTTTGGATCAACCGCCAGAGACTCGATCTCGTGAATCTCGCGGCTACCCGCGGGGCTGATCAAATTCCATGAAGCACCTGAATCATTGGAGCGAAAAACGCCCTCAAGCGTCCCCGCTAGAAATACTTTGGGATCGGACAGAGACTGCACAAACGTGCGGACCGATTGACCCTTCAACCCGCCAACTAAATCCCATTTCTTGCCGCCGTCATGGCTCACCCACAACCCGCCGTCGGGGCGACTGAACTTCCACGCAGCCGCGTAGACAAGGGAAGGATTGCTGGGGTCAACGATGATGTGATCGACAACCAGGTCGTCAGACGCATCCAGCTTGGATAAGCGATGCCAAGAAGCGCCTTCATCCGTAGACTCGTAGATCCAACTGTTGGTTGTGCCCAGAAACAGATGACCGGTCTGGCCAGGTACGGCTGCAAATACACGGGCATCCCCACCCTCAGGTCCTACAGTGCTCCACTGCGCGTGCAGCGTCGAATGAGCACCAGCGAGTAAAAGGGCAACACCAAGCACAGCTAAATTAATGCGCTTGCGATTCGAGTCAGCACATACGCCACGTGAACGCATAAAGAGAATAGGACTCCCGGGTCTCGATGGGGAATTAGGGGTATCGAAATGAAAGAAGCTGACCGGCGTACCGGTCAACCTCGATCAGTTGCAGGAGGAAGTTTCTATAGCTGCTTACCGAGCTTGATCACGAACTTTTGGCTAAACAACCTTGTTTCTGTCCGGAGTTCCAGCCTCGAACTAGATCCGAGGCTGGACGCCGGAGTTCTTACTTGGTCGCTGCCTTCTTGTGGTGATGGACCTTGGCGCCGAGAGCTTTGCGCTCCTGCGGTGTCACGGTCGACTCATCCACCGGCGTGGTTCCGGAGACATCGGCGCCGAAGTTCGCGCCTGCGGGCACCAGGTAATCTTCGACCTTCTGATCGTCGGCCGTACCCGTTGCAACGCTGATGCGAGAGGCGTCAATGCCCTTCTCCTTCACCAGGTAGTCCTTCGTGTTGACTGCGCGCTGGCCTGCGTAGTCAATCTGCTTGGCATGCTTCCGCTTCGAAGGAGTCTTTTCCTTCGCGTTGGAGTCGCCGACGATCACAGCCTTGGCGTCAGACTGCTTTTGCAGATCGAGTGCTACTTCGTCCAGGCAGGCCTTGGCTTCGTTGTCGACGCGAGTCGGACGAGCCTTGTCGTTGGTGAAGTTGAAGGAGCAGAGGGTCTGCACGTGCGGCTGAGGCGGCGGCGGCGGGGCTTCGATCGAAACGCTGGTGGTTGCCGTCGCTGTCTGGCCCTTGTCGTCAGACACATTGCAGGTAATCGATACCGGACCAGTCGGTGCACCGGTCGAAGAGAAGCTCGCGCTTGCGCCGCTGCCGTTGATGGTGCCGGCTGCTGCGGAGTAGGTGTAGGTCAATGGACGGTTCTGCGGGCTGACGCCAGAAGCAGTGATGGTGCTGGACTCGCCGGGCTTGATGGTGGTCGGGCTAGCCGAGCAGCTCAGAGTTGGCGGCTCAAACGCCTTCACGGTGAAGGTCGCGGAACCCTCCGCGTTTTCCCATGGCTTCAAGCCTTCCTTGCCAGGCTTGCCTTCTTTTGCAGTGCACTTCGCGGTGTAGCTTCCGGGAGCAAGCGAGGCCGTCGCGACCGTCGCGGTAGTTCCGGTACCAGACAAGCCCTGCACACCGGACCAGGTCACTACAGGCGTCATCTTCGGATCGCCGCCGCCCGTGGTCGCCGTCAGCGTAACGGGGTCGCCGGGGAAGACAGAGGTCGGATTCGCCGCGCAGGACAGGGTCACCGGCGGAGGCGGTGCGATGGTGCCAATGTGGTAAACAATGCCGGCGCTCAGACGAGCAATGTTGGGATTCGCGCGACCGCCGCCGACTCCCGGACCGTAGTCCTCATGAACGTACTGGTAGTCAGCCTGAAATACACGAATGGCCAAATGGTGATCAAAGAGTGGAGTCGCATAATCGAGACCGCCACCGGCCGTCAGCACTGGACCCCAGGTCGTGGTCTGGAAGAAGGGGCCACCAACGCGCTCGCCGCCAACCAATCCATGAATGAACGGGGTTATGTCACTGGTGGGGAATCGGAAGATTAAGCCCAGCGAACCGCCGCTAAAGTCGTCGCGAGGGAACGTTGTCTCTTTTTCCAGGTGAACGTCACCGATGCCTTCAACACCAACATATTTATTGAAGTAACGGGAAACGCTGAGGATTCCGCCTCCAAGAATGGCATGGTAACCAATCGGTTCAACCGTGCCATCGCCCATCGGGGTCGAAACTGTACCCTTCGGCGCGAGGTAGCTATAACCTGCGAAGATGTCCCATTTCGATGGCGAATCCTCCATCGATTTAGGCATCGGCTTCGCCGATTCCTGGGCGGCTAAAGCAACGGGCACTACAGCGACCATTGCTAAAGCTAATACCCGGCTCAAAGATTTCAGTACATGAGAATGCATGCGTTTATCCTCCGCAATCAAGCTTGAATTACTAAAAGAAGTGGGGTCGTTTTTACGAACACAATGTGCGGCATGAAAGGTCTAGTCCCGCCCACTAACGCTCCGTCCGACAGTACACGGCACTATCAACCGTAACATATGTGCCAACAGCCAGAGTACATTTTTTCAACAACATGCCCGGTTGACCCTTCCCAATTACCCCCTCGAACGTCGTGCAAACCGGTAATCGCGCCGAGGTACTTTGGTGCTCATTTAAGACAAAGCCCAAGTTTCTTACGGAACCACAAAACAAACCAGAAAAATCGAATTAACCGACGTTGAGGGTTTTGAGCAGACTGCGCGGTTCGCGCTGAATTTTTTCCTGCAGCAGTGTGATCGCGTACAAAAGCTGCTCGGGGCGGGGAGGGCATCCCGGCACGTAAACATCTACCGGAATTACCTGGTTCACACCCTGCACCAGGGCGTAGTTGTTGAAGACTCCTCCAGAAGTGGCACAAGCACCCATCGAAATAACCCACTTGGGTTCGGGCATCTGGTCGTATAGCCTGCGGATCACCGGCGCCATCTTCTGCGAAACACGTCCTGCGATCACCATCAGGTCCGACTGGCGCGGCGACGGCCGGAAAACTTCGGCCCCAAAACGAGCGATGTCAAAACGCGAGGCGCCCATCGACATCATCTCAATGGCGCAGCAGGCCAGGCCGAACGTCATTGGCCAAACAGAACTCTTACGTACCCAATTCACCGCGAAGTCGAGCGAGGTAAGAAATATTCCCTCTGGCTGCTCATAGCCGTAGCTGACTTCCCTCACCTTTGCGCGATTCTGCGCACTGCTCTCAAGGTTTCCGAAAAGGTAGCGATCGCGCTCTAAAGTTCCCGCCATGGACTCAATCATACCTCGTGGCTAACGAAGAACGTTCTTGTTGCTGAGATGCAAGTTTTTGATTCGCGTAGGCGCGGGTTGCAACAGAGGTATCAAGATTCTATTGAGGACAAGCCGCGCGCCACTGCCGTCTTTCTTGCTGGAACGGTGCCACTCGACCGGTAGCCACGGCGTGATCGCTGTAGTCAGACTGCTCCGCCGCGATGGGCAGAAGCCGGAACTGCCATCCCTCTCCGATCGCCGATTTCCATCCCCGTCCGGCGCTGACCGCGCCGTTCAGCACTACCTTCTTGCGGATTGGAGGCTAGTGCGAGCATGCAATGATGTCGCTTAAAGCTGAGCCCTCAGGCACACTAACCGCAGTCGGGCCGTCATGGGATTCGAGGACTCAAATCGAAATTCTCATAGCCACGCTCTCCTTGAAAACGATGGCGGCCTGGGTCAAGTTTGTCGCCCTGCATGCGTGCTGGAGTTTCATCACTGGACCCGCACGTGTGCGCTATGATGAAAAGTTCTCGAAATCCTGCAAGCGTCAAAAAGACGTCCTCAAAGCAAGATCCTGGAACGATCTGTAGCAAAAGCTTCAGACATTGTAGAAAGTCCGCTCGGGATATTATCGGCGCGGGTTTTCTGGTCAAAAAACTCAATCTCCGGTTCAGGTCTCATTCGCTCGATCTCACTCATTCGGTCTTACTCATTCCACTGTTTTCAGGGAGCAGAACCATAATGTGTCGTCGATTCATCCTCATCGTAGCCGCACTCACGGGGCTTCCAGCCCTCGCCCTCGCCCAGACGTCCGCCGCAGTACCCTCCACTCAACCCGCAACCCAGGCTCAAATAACCGCGCTGCAACAGGCCGTGCAAAACGCGCAGATGTCCGGCGATAACGCGTGGATGCTGGTCTCTGCGGCATTGGTCCTGCTGATGACTGGTCCAGGATTGGCACTGTTTTACGGTGGACTGGTGCGCCGCAAGAACATCCTCGGCACCATGATGCAGAGCTTCGCCATGATGGGATTGGTGACAATTCTCTGGGCACTGGTAGGCTACTCGCTGGCCTTCGGTCACGGAAACGCGTTCATCGGTGGATTCGAGCACCTGTTTCTGCGCGATGTCAGCCTGGGCCCCTCGAGCTATGCACCAACCATTCCAGAACAGACCTACATGGTTTATCAACTCATGTTCGCCATCATCACCCCAGCGCTGATCACCGGAGCATTTGCCGAGCGCATGAAATTCAGTGGCATGGCAGTCTTTCTCTCCTTGTGGTCGCTGCTGGTCTACAGCCCCATGGCGCACATGGTCTGGGGAGTGGGCGGACTGCTCAACTCCGCGGGCGGTCGCTTTCCCAGCCTCGACTTTGCCGGCGGCACGGTCGTGCATGTCACCTCGGGCGTTTCGGCGCTCGTGACGGCAATCTACCTGGGCAAGCGCATCGGCTATCCCAAGACCGCGATGCCGCCTCACTCCATGGTGTTGAGTTTTATCGGAGCCTGTTTGCTGTGGGTAGGCTGGTTCGGCTTCAACGCCGGCAGTGCCCTGAACTCAGGCCCTCTGGCCACCAGCGCGTTCATCAACACACACTTCGCCGCCGCGGCCGCAGCCCTCGGCTGGACCATCGCGGAGTGGATTCACAACGGCAAACCAACGGCTCTGGGGGCGATCTCTGGCGCGGTGGCAGGACTGGTTGCCATCACCCCCGCGTCGGGATTTGTGCAGCCAATGGCCGCTCTCGCCATCGGCCTGATCGCCGGTGTCTTCTGTTCCTTCATGGTGTTTGAGTTAAAGAGCCGCCTCGGTTACGATGATTCGCTTGATGCTTTCGGAGTTCACGGCGCGGGCGGCACCATCGGCGCGCTGCTGACAGGCATCTTTGCCGTCAGTTCTATCAATGCGGCGTTCGGCAACGATGCTTCCGGGAGACCTCTGCCGACCGGCGGCATCGACGGACACTGGGGACAGATGCTCAACCAGTTCGCGGGCATCGCCATGGCCTGGATCATTTCCATGATCGGCACGCTCGTCCTTCTCTTTGTCGTCGATAAGGTGGTTGGATTGCGACTTTCGCCGGAAGATGAAGCTGCCGGCATGGATCTCTCGCAGCATGGTGAAGAAGGCTACGACTTCAATTCATAAAATAGGGATGGCGAAAGAACGGCCGGGAATGGCGCATGGCGCCGCCCGGCCTGATACGCTGTCAAGCGAGGCAATTGCACATGCTCAAGATAGAAGCGGTACTCCAGCCCTCAAAGCTGGATGCAGTTAAAGATGCGCTGCTGGAAGCAGGCATTGAAGGAATGACCATTCTGGAAGCGCGCGGCCACGGCCGGCAAAAGGGGCACACCGAGTTTTACCGTGGTCGTGAATACACGGTTGATCTCCTGCCCAAGGTCAAGATCGAGTTGGTGGTTCCCGATGAATTGAAAGAAAAGGCGGTTCAAGCCATCATCGGGGCAGCGCGTACGGGTCGCATCGGCGACGGCAAGATTTTCGTCAGCCGAGTCGAAGAAGCCATCCGCATCCGCAATGATGAACGCGGCGAAACGGCCCTATAAGCGGTTTCATTTCACATTGTGATAGCCGGGCCCATCTTTCTGCGACGCTATTGCAGACAGCATGGGCCCAGCAAGCCCTCGAAATCCTAGCCAAAACCGGCTTTCTCCCATCCGCAACTGTTCACTATCGACCGGTCCCTGACCATAGTTTTCACCTTCTGCTCATACATCGCTTATTCTGGTTGAATATCCCTCTTGCTTCGGCAAGATCCACACACACTCATGACCCCAGTCGGAATCGCGGTAGACGATCTACGGGAGCAGTATCTACGGGAGATGGCGCTTGTCCGCCAGACGTGCGAACGCACGGGCGACGGCACCGCAGCCATTCGCCGCAGGTCCGCTATCGTCGATCGCATCCTGATTGAAATGTGGCGTCGCGCTTTCGCAGGTCAGCCCGGACACAATGTGTCCCTACTGGCGCTGGGAGGCTACGGTCGCAAAGATCTGTTTCCTTACTCCGATGTCGATGTGTTGTTTGCCTTCGCTGACGATAAGACCGAGGAGCAAGCCAAGGAATCAGTCCGCGCCATCATTCAGGGCATGTGGGACATCGGCCTTCGTGCCAGTCCAAGTTCACGCACTCTCAAAGAAGCTGGCCGCTTCGACCCCGACAATCTTGAATTCACACTGGCGACGCTGGACCGCCGCTTTCTCGCTGGGCAATTCCCTCTTTACCAGCAACTGCACCAGACGATCCTTCCGGGCCTGGTCCTCAGTGAGTGGAACACGATCACGCAGAAGCTCGGTGAAATCGCTCGCGCTCGTCATGCCAAGTACGGCAACACCATCTTTCATCTGGAACCTAACCTCAAAGACTGTCCCGGCGGCCTGCGCGATTACCACCTGGCAGTCTGGTTCGCGCTCCTGTTTCACCTCAAGGAAACGCGAGAATGGCCGCGACAACGTGGCGGCGTCTTCCAAAGCGCACGCGGTGACGCCGAGGCCGCCTTCGATTTCCTGGCTGCCGCCCGATGTTTTCTTCACTTCCGCCATGGCCGCGACGACAATCAGCTCGATTGGCAATCTCAGGATGAAGCTGCCGCCCACTCCATCGGACTTGAAACGCGTGGCACTGCTGACCCCGCGTACTGGATGCGCACCTATTATCGCCATGCACGCGTCATTTATCGCCGCGCCGCGCTGCTGATGGAAAACCTGCCTGCACCCGTCAGCTTCTATCGACAGTTCCGACGCCGCCGTACTCCCATAGCCGGCACCGATTTCATCCTCGACCAGGGCCGCATCGACATCCTTCCCTCCGCGCAGTTCAGCGATACCAGCGCCATCCTCCGCATTTTTTCCATGATGGCGACACATGGATATACCCTCTCGCAAGCTGCTGAAGACCGCATCACGGATGCCCTGCCCGCTCTCGCCATTCACGTTCCAGAAGGACCGTACCTTTGGAACTCGCTTCGCGAAGTTCTCCTTGGGCCGCATGCGGCCCACGCGCTCAGAACCATGCATGCCCTTGGCGTGCTTGAGATGCTGATTCCCGAGTTTCATGGCATTGATGCGCTCGTGATTCGCGACAGTTATCACCGCTATACCGTCGACGAACACACGTTTCTGACCATCGACAACGTCCATGGTTTGCGCCAGCCTGTGCACGACTATGAACAGCGGCTCGCGCAGCTGCTGCCGGAAATTGATCGACTCGACCTATTCCTGCTGGCTCTTCTGCTGCATGACACCGGTAAGGCCCGCCGCACGGGAGAACACACCAGCCAGAGTGTCGAATTGGCCGACAGCTTTATGGCGCGTCTGGACTTCGACACCGAAGAACGTGAGTCGGTGCTCAAGCTCATTCGCCTGCATCTTGAAATGTCGAACACCCTGCGCCGCGACATCTTCGACCAGGAAAATGTGCGCGCCTTTGCCGACAAAATCGGCAGCCCCACTTTGCTGAAAATGCTCACGCTGCTGACTTACGCGGACATCAAAGCAGTCAACCCCGAAGCGTTGACACCGTGGAAAGCCGAAAGCCTCTGGCAACTGTACATGGCAACAGCCAACTTCATGGACCGCAGCGTGGACGAGATTCGTTATCACGCCGCGATTGACCCGACTCTGTTGAACCGACTGCGCTCCATGGTGACTCCAAGCCAGTACGAGGCGCTCGGACAATTCCTCGAAGGTTTGCCGCAACGATACCTGCAGACCCGTCTGCCAGAGCACATCCGCAATCACTTTCAGCTTGCCGTTAATCTCGAGAACGATCCGGTACAACTGGATCTGCGGCCCTTGCGTCAGCTATTCGATTTGACAGTGATCGCCCGCGATCGAAGCCGTCTGTTTGCCGACGTGGCCGGAGCCCTGGCTGCATGGGGTATGAACATCGTGAAAGCCGGCGCCTTCTCCAACGAGGCAGGCGTCATCGTCGACAGCTTCCAGTTCTCCGACGTCTTCCGCACTCTCGAGCTGAACCCCTCTGAGAAGGGTCGCTTCCTCCAATACCTGCACGACGTGGTGGCGCAAAGGGTACCGGTTGAGCACTTGCTTGATGCGCGACGCCACCTGAACCACGCCAATAGCATCAAGGTCGAAGTACCCACTCGCCTGCAGTTCGACTCGCTGTCTTCTACCCACTCGACTCTGCTGCAGGTGGTGGCGCAGGATGGGCCAGGCCTGTTGCGGCAGATTGCCCTGGTCCTCAGTTCTCACCAGTGCAATATCGAAGTCGCTCTGATCGATACCGAAGGCGAAACTGCAATCGACGTCTTTTACCTCACCAACCAGGGAGCGAGGCTTTCGACCGAGACGCAGGAAGCACTGGCAGCCGACCTCACCGGCGCATTGGAGACCATGCGCTCTCCAGCCGGGGCATAGTCGCGCTGTGAATCAACCGTACGTTAACAATGCCCGCGGCCTTTAACCTCTACGATGAGGAAAAGAAGTATCCCACGGACACGTCGGCGCAGTGAGCTCATTTGAGATAGGCGCGAACGAGATCAATCAAATCCTCGGCGAGCTCGGGTGCAATTTGCTCCTTGGCCCCATCCAGCAGGTGAAAGCGGATATGTGTCTCGAGAACTTCGCCCATCAGACCATTGACGCCGCCTCGCACTGCGGCCAGCAGCATCAACTGACCGCCACAGTCCTCGTCGGCCGTGAGGGATCGCTCCACAGCCTCAAGCTGGCCACGCAGTTTGCGAACGCGCTGCAGAAGCTTGATCTTTTCTCGTTCCTGGTGCGACATCAGCATCCTCCAATTGACAATACCAACCCGGGGTATAGTATAAACCGAGAGGGGGTACAGGTGCGCTTCCATCGTAGCTCCGACCGCGCCGGTCAACTTCTCCTCGAAAGGTTTCCCGCTTGATCTCGCACCGCAACCATCGCCGGCGCCTGGTCGTTGCCTATGCGCTCGCCGGCATCGTCACGCTTTTATCGACTGCCGACGGTGCTCGCGCACAGTTCGCTGCGCTGGCCCCTGCCGAGGCGACCATCGGGAAATCGCGGACCCAATGGCCTGATGCGCCTGATGAGAAACCAAAGCGCCTGATCGCAGAACTGCCTTTTAACCCATCCGCATTCCTGTATGGCATTGAGGCCGATGCCCCTCCAGCGGCTCAAGACGCGTCCACGCCGACCGATGGAGATCCGGTTCTGACGATGTCGCCACACCGAGAAGGCAGCCGCTATTGGCTTTCCGGTCAGGCTAACATCATCTTTCAAGGTCGCTTGCCGTTCCATTCTCCCTATCAGGGACCAAACAGTTTCCGCAATTCGGCTGAATACAAGACGTCGATGGTTGGCACGCTCTACACCGCCATGCGACCCACCATGTCAGTTCGCTACAACACTGACCTGATCTTCGATCTGGAGGCCGTCGAGGGTCGAGGTCTCAGTGAAGCGCTTGGCCTAGCTGGCTTTACCAATCTCGATGTCGTCCGCAATCCCTACCTCGGTAAAGCACCCTACGTCGCTCGCTACCAGATTCATCAGGTTGTCGGGCTGACCAGTCAAACAGCCAGCCAGGATCCCAACTTCTATGCACTAGCCACGAGCGTCCCCGTCCGACGCGTTGAATTCCGCTTTGGCAAGCTGACTTTGCCAGACTTTTTCGACTTCAACGACATCGGCTCCGACAGTCACCTGCAGTTCCTGAACTGGACAGTGGACAACAACGGAGCATGGGATTATGCCGCCGACACGCGTGGCTACACCGTGGGCGGGATGACGGAATACGACGATAAGAGTTGGACAGTTCGCTACGGCATCTTCGCCATGCCCATCGTTGCCAATGGAATCGATATGGATTGGGCCTTCAGCCGCGCCCATGGTCAAAACGGCGAATTTGAACTGCGCCGCGGCGTCATCCCGGCCCGCAAAGGCACCCAGCGCATCCTGTTTTATGCCAACCGCGCCCACATGGGCACCTATCGCGAGGCAGTCGACGCTTATCTTGCGGGAATTGACAAGACGCCGACCATCACGCTTCACGAGCACTTTGGCGCACTCAAGTATGGATTCGGCTACAACACCCAGCAGGAACTTACGGAAAATCTGCGCGCCTTCGGCCGCTTCGGCTGGAACGAGGGACAACACGAATCCTTTGCCTACACCGAGGTGGACCAGACCGTAGAAGCGGGAGGAGACTATGCTTTCAGCCGCTGGCATCGCCCCAACGACAAGCTGGGACTGGTGTTCGTGAGCAATGCTATCAAGCACGATCATCAAAACTATTTGCGCTTGGGGGGGCTTGGATTCCTGCTGGGCGATGGTCAGCTCAACTACGGCCGCGAGAATATCATCGAAAGCTACTACACTTGGCACGCGTGGCGTGGAATGTTTTACTCCGCCGATGTCCAACACATCGAAGATCCTGGCTACAACCGCGACCGCGGCCCCGCCTGGGTCGGTTCCATCCGTGCCCACGTCGACTTTTGAGGCAAATCTAGGACAGGCTCTATCCCCTGACCCCATCTGGACTTGTCGCAGCCAACGGGCGGGGGTGTGGTCTATCCTTGTTTCATTCGGCTTTTCGAGGTGCACTTGTCTAACGGCCAGGAAAACTGCGTTCTTGCTTACGACGTCGGAGGCAGCCATGTTTCAGCTGCGGTGTTCGATCACGCGTCGGGCCAGCTTGGCAAATTTGCGAGCGAACTTTATCCAACCGAGCAGTCAACCGAGGCCTTCCTCCAGGTTCTAACCTCTCTTGCAGCAGCGGTCACAACAGAGCAGCCCAAGATAGTGGGCGCGTCTCTGGCCATGCCCGGCCCGTTCGACTATGCCGCCGGCATCAGTTGGATGAAGCACAAACTGACCTACCTCTATGGAGTCGACTTGCGCGCTCCCCTGGCCCAACATTTTGGCTTGGAGCCGAACAAGGTTCGCTTCCTCAACGACGCTGCGGCCTTCGTATGGGGCGAAGTGGGTGAGGGAGCCGCGCGTGGGGTGCCTCGCGCAGTCGGCATCACTCTGGGGACCGGTATTGGATCTGGTTTCGCTGTCGACGGTAAGGTGGTTAAGGAAGGCCCAGGTGTTCCTCCGGGTGGGGAGATCTGGAATCTTCCTTACAATGGCGGGACCGTCGAAGATCGGTTGTCCTCGCGAGCCATTCAGGCCAGCTACAACGCAAGGACCGGCATTGAACGGCAGGTCGGCGCAATCGCCGCTTCAGCCCCTTCTGACGCCGTTGCTGCCGAAGTTTTCAGTGAATTTGGCCTTCACCTCGGAGAAACACTGCGCGCAGTTCTTTCAGCTTTCGCTCCGCAGGTTGTCGTCTTGGGCGGCGGTATCTCACGGTCGACGCAACTCTTCTTGCCGGCCGCGTACAAAGGACTCGCGGATACGCAATTCGAGCTACGGCCTTCCGCCTTGGGAGACAAGGCTCCCCTCGTGGGAGCCGGAGTTGCGTGGTTCAGCGCAGAACCCTAGCGGCTCAAGCGACCGGCGCAGGCGGTCACTTGATGGTCTGCTGGGAAGGAGAAGTGGCCGGAAGCGCATAGATCACTTCACCAGGCTTGGCATAATGGAGCTTCTCGCGCGCTTCGTGCTCGATAGCGTCAGGATCAGACTTCAGTCGTGTGACCCGATCCCGCAAATGCGCGTTCTCCTGCTCCAGTTGATCGATTTCTTTGCGCAATTGGCGGTCTTCAACGCGTTTCTGCTGCCACACAGACAGACCGTGCTTGCCGTTGACAACGTGCCAGGTAAGCAACAGCGCCAGTCCCACGACGACGGCCGTGCCCGCAGGGCGCCACATGCGTATTGCCCATTCCAGCGCCCTTGCGGGCAGAGGCACAGCCGCCACGATTGCTCCGCGTGGTACCGGATCTTTCTCTAATTCAACATATTGGTCCCGCATTTAACCTCGATTGATCTAAGACATGACGAACTTTTCCGCCGCGGCTTTCAGCGATTCCATATCTTTTTCGCTGCGCGCCTCGGTATAGGCTCGTACCACCGGCTCGGTTCCCGACAACCGGTAACACACCCAGGAACCATCCTCGAGAATCAGCTTCAGTCCATCAGTGCGTACGACACTCACGACTTTACGTCCGCTCAGCTCGGTTGGGTCGGCCTTCAACTTCTCAGTGAATCTGGCTTTGACCTCCGGGGTCAAGCGGAAGTTCTCTCTAACAGGATAGAAGGAACCAACCTTGTCAAACAGTTCCTTTAATTGCACACCCAGGCTCTTGCCGCGCGTAGCCACCATCTCCGTCGCCAGCAGTCCTGCAATCACACCATCTTTCTCCGGAACGTGGCCGCGGATGGTCAAACCCGCCGACTCTTCGCCACCGATGGCGATCTTGTCCGCGATGATGAGCTCGCCGATGTACTTGAATCCTACGGGCGTTTCAAAGAGCGGAACCTTGTGGTATTCAGCTAACGCATTGATGAGGTTGGTGGTCGCCACGCTCTTTGCCACGCCATTCTTCCAGCCGCGCGTTTCAACCAGATAATCGAATAAGAGAGCGATAAGGTAATTCGGCTGAATGAATGTGCCATCTTCATCCACCACGCCAAACCGGTCAGCATCCCCGTCTGTAGCAATGCCGATGGCCGCACCAATCTCCCTCATCTTCTCTTTGCATTTTCCGAGAAGATGATCGTCCGGTTCCGGGGCATGTCCGCCAAAGAGCACATCGCGATAATCGTGTACGGTCTCGACGGTCACACCGGCCTGACGCAAGACATGGCAGCTGTAGCCGCGTCCCGCTCCCCAGAATGGATCGTAGACCACCTTGATTCGCGATTTTGCAATAGCTTTCAAGTCGACCAGTTCCGCGAGCCGCTTCAAGAATGTCGGCTTCACGTCGACCGTCTCAAATCCACCTGCTGGAGGGTCGGCGTTGGGAATATTTCCGCCACTCGCAACAATTTGCGCAATGGCCGCCTCAATCTGTTTGGTCACGTCCGGCAACGCTGGCGCTCCGTCGTGCGTCGAAAATTTAATGCCGTTGTATTCAGGCGGATTGTGCGAAGCCGTAAAGTTGATGGCGCCGGAGGTCTTATGCGTCGTCACTGCATACGCGATAGCGGGCGTCGGTGCCGCGTCGGGAATCACAATGGGCGTGACTCCTGCCCCGGCCAGCACGCGCGCCGCTTCGGCAACAAAACTCTCTCCCAGAAAGCGCGGATCGCGACCCACCAGCACGCGGTGCGGCTCGGGTTGCGTCTTGACGTAAGCGGCGATTCCGGCCACGGCTAACCGTATGTTGGCCAGCGTGAATTCGTCCGCCACAATGGCTCTCCACCCGGAGGTGCCAAACTTGATCTGTGTGCTCATCGTTCTTCTCCGCGCGCAGGGTTCGCCTGCCGCAACGTCCATATTGCAACACTTGGCTCGTGTCGGCAAGCTACAG
>OBLU010001662.1_pt1 | contig 20624 bp, 13 predicted proteins | sample 1518681 | NCBI WGS metagenome assembly OBLU01 (sample SAMEA3539304, study PRJEB22396) | soil metagenome | biome: tundra; feature: field; material: soil | place: USA | collected 2010-05 | depth 0.15 m
TCCGGCAGTCGTTCCAGAAGGACGCAGATGTCTCGATCCAGAAGATCACTCGCCTTTCGGAGCGTTATTCGGCTCGCTACACCTTCGACGTCTATAACCTGACCAACTCGGTCAGCCTCGATGTACCGAATAACAGCGCCAGCGTGAGCCAGAGCAAGCTTACGCTGCCTACCGGCGGCACGGCCGTTGCCTACGGTCAGGTCGCAACGAGCACAACGACACAAAGCGCAGATGTCAGCCGACTGTATGTCACTCCCACGCTCGGGGCGACGAGCTTCGGATCAGTGCGCAACGCGATTGGACAGCCAAGAACAATCGAAATGTCACTCCACCTGATGTTCTGACGACCCTCAAAGAAGCCCGGACTTCCCTCCGGGCTTCCCTTTGTTTCGATTCTCGGTGGCGCCGGATCAGTTAGCAGGCCGCGGCGTTCCGAGGCAGTTCTTGCGGACTCTTCCCTCTAACGCCCCTGTGGCAAGGGCCGGGATTGGGTAACGGAATGAATCACTCAACAGACAGAAGTCCAGGCGGATTTGTACCGATGCGGATACTTGCGTTTTATATTGTAACTTTTAGTGTGGCGCTTCCATGGGCTCGGGCACAACAGAACACGCCAGCAGCCGACGGGGCTTTTGGGCCGATCAATTTGCCTTCGAGCAAACAACTGGGTGTGGTACCTGGAGATCCGCAGCGACTGAACTCGCTGCCGATGTCGTTGGCGGTGTCTCCGGACGGACGCTACGTTGTGTCGGTTAACGCGGGGTATGGGACGTTCGAGTCGATGTACGAGCAGTCGTTGGCGGTGATGGACACGCGGACGGGGAAGGTGACGGATTTTCCCGACGACCGCACGACCACCCGGGACAAACAGTCGCTCTATTCGGGGCTGGCTTTCAGCGGCGATGGAAGGCATGTGTACGCGAGTATGGCTTCGCTGACGGCGCCGGTGGCGGGACAGTCGCCGGCGAGCCGGTGGCAGGGGGGAGGTGATGCCCAGGCGGCTCCGAGGCCGAACACCGGCAACGGCGTCGCTGTGTATAGCTTCGACGAGGGCAAGATTGCACCGGAGCGGATCATTCCCATTCCGCTGCAGAAGCTGACGGGGACGCGGAGGACGAAGCTGATCAGGGACGCAGACGGGACAATGGGCGTGCCCTATCCGGCAGCGATCGCGGTCATTGGAGGGACGGGTGCGGAGAAGCTGCTGGTTGCGGACAATCTTTCCGATGACGTGCTTCTGATCGATGCAACGACAGGGAAAGTGGAGATACGGTTCGATCTTTCGGAGAGCGATGCCGTGCCGGGGACGTATCCGGTGGCAGTGGCATTGTCCAAGGACCGGAGCCGGGCGTTTGTGGCCCTGTGGAACGCGAGCGAGGTCGTGGAGCTTGATTTGAAGAACGACACTGTAGGTCGGAAACTGGCAGTGCTGAAGCCGACCGATCCGATAGCACCGGGGACACATCCGTGCGCGATGGAGATCTCGCCGGACGGGCGCACGCTGTACGTGGCGCTGTCGAACCGGGATGCGGTGGCGGCAGTGGATGTTTCGGGAACTGGAGCGGCGGCGAGATTTGCGGTGAAGGGTTACTTTGACACGCGTCTGCCAGGCCAGAGCTACTTTGGCGCGGAGCCGGACGCGTTGGCTGTGAGCGGCGATGGCGCACGGCTGTATGCGGCCAACATGGGCTCGGACGCGGTGGCGGTGATAGACACGCGAAAAATGACCCTGGCGGCCATAAAGCAAGGGATGGTGGAACCCGTGGGGTTCATTCCGACGGAGTGGATGCCAACGGCGCTGGCGATAGCAGGAGAGAAACTGTATGTGGCGACGGCGAAGGGACGTGGCACGGGTCCGAACAACTTCGTGCAGAGGCAAGTACCTGGTGTGACCGCGAGGCGCGGTGACTTTACGTACATCGCTACCCTTCTGTACGGGTCACTGGCGGCACTGGATCCCGCGGCGGTAGACCTAAAGGCAGCTACGGCAGAGGTGCTACAGTCGAACCGGATGAAGGCGGCGGAGGACAAGATCGCGTTTGCGGGGGGCACCAACCCCATCAAGCATGTGATCTACATCATCAAAGAGAACCGGACATACGACCAAATCTTCGGCGACCTGAGGGAGAATGGGAAGCAGGTGGGGAACGGTCTTCCAAGCCTGGCGATGTATGGCGAGGCAGTTACACCCAACGAGCACGAGTTGGCACTACGGTTCGGAGTGTTGGACAACTTTTACGATTCGGCGGAGATCTCGGGCGACGGGCACGTGTGGTCGAACGCGGCGATTGGGACCGACTATCTGGAGAAAACGTGGGAGCAGGACTACCGCAACTCGCAACGGACCTACGACTTCGAGGGGATGGTTGCGAACGGCTATCCGCTTCAGCAGAAGATTCCGGATGTGAATGAACCCGCGAGCGGATACATGTGGGGCAACGTGGCCGCGCACGGCAAGACGCATTACAACTTTGGCGAGTATATTGCCTCGACGTTCTGCGGGGCCAAGGCGAGCGCAAGTTCGCAGGATGGTCCGCTGCTGGAGGGGACAGCATGCCAGTGCGATGCGATCCAGCCGGGAGGGCCGATTCCAGCGGGGTGGGGCGGCGGCGTGAGCAAGTGGCCCTGGGCAATTCCACTGCTGGCTAAGAATGTCCCCACGAAACCGGAACTGGTGGGGCACTTTGCCCCGGAATCGCCAGACTTCAACCTTCAGGTGCCGGACCAGATACGGATGAATGTGTTTCTAAAGCATTTCGAGGGATGGCTTGCGGATCGCATGGCGGGCAACGATACCATGCCGAACTACATCACGATGCGGCTGGGGAACGACCATACATCGGGGACGAGACCAGGCGGACCGACCCCGAAGTCGTCCGTGGCAGACAACGACCTGGCGGTGGGGCGAATCGTGGAGGCGATCTCGCACTCTGCATATTGGGACGATACGGCAATCTTCGTTCTGGAAGACGATGCGCAGAACGGCGCGGACCATGTGGATGCACATCGCAGCCTGGCGCTAGTCGTGAGCAAGTACGCCCCGCGGGCGATCGATGGTGCTGCTTTTGTGGACAGCCGATTTTATTCGACGGTGAGCGTGGTGCGAACGATGGAGACGTTGCTGGGGTTACCGCCGATGAATAATAACGATGCACTGGCGTCGCTGATGGGATCACTGTTTAGCGGGCCGGGCGATCAGAAGCCGTTTATTGCGGACACGGTGAATCAGGATAACGGACTGATCTACACGGCGAATGGAGCCCGCGCGGCAGGAGCGAAGGAGTCCATGAAGATGGATTTCACCCACGAGGATCGGGCGGACGCACAGAAGCTGAATGTGATCCTGTGGAAAGATGCGATGGGCGACAAGGCGGTGCCTGCGCAGTTGTTACGCAAGCTGAAAAGGGCGAAGAAAGACGATGATGACTGAGTCTCGAAGCATTTCAACTGACGTCCTAGTTCGAGCGCTGTGGGGTTGTCAACATCTGCCGCGTCCGGTTTGGTCGTGATCCCTGAGTGGCTCTCTCGTTTCAATTGCGTTCGGGTCGCACTGTGCTCTAAAGCCGGTCACGGCAACTGGCGGTGTCGAGGTTAGGCGCAGGAACGCCAAGCCTTCGGCGATACCTTTTCGACTTCTTGACGCACGCTAACACTGTCCCAACCGCGAAGGGATCGTGCGGCTTTCTTTGCGTCCGCCGCCTCGATGCCGACCAAGCTCCTCGCGTCCGCGCAAAAGCAGCCCGTTGTCCCGGTGCCGCAGGTTTCCGCTTCGGAGACCGACTCAACTTTGTCGTAGATCAAGTGCTTGGAACCGTCGATGTCTTTTGTCGCGCACAGCAGGAGTGCCACCACTTCGCGTCCGTCATCGAACTGCATTCGTACGCGTTCACCTTGGAGCTTGCGCGCTTCCTTGAACGTTGTGGCCATATCTCACCCTCTGGTCTAGATATGGAAGCAGTATAGGTCTTGCAGGCTGCTCCCGTCGCGTCTGCGGACCTGTGGGTACTGGTCAAGTTTCAAACTTGACCAGTACCGACCTGTGCCTCGCAAAAAACTCAGTCACTCGGTGACTTGGTAGGTTTTCACCGGCGTCCTGCGGGCATGCTTTGGAACTGCTACTAACTATTTAAAGCTCTAGGTTTTTCGGCTTCACTTTCGCTCGATGGAGTCTATAAAGAGGCACAGCTTTAGCTAGTATGAATAGTCAATAGTCCCACTTGGCACAAGATTCAATGAGGCGTACAGCGTCAGGTGTGCGTAGGCAACAGTCAGGGAGACAAAACGAACGATCCGGGATGGCAACGAGAAAACCTACTAACCATATTTTTTATCAATTATTTGAGGGGAAGACTACCCCGCAATTCTCGCGCAGATTGGTGGAACTTCAGCCTTATGCGTAAATACCCGGTGGAACTTCAGGCTTATAGGGTATTAAACTTCAGAGTTATGGGGTGTGCCTCGCCAAAATTATGATCCGCTGCGCAATCAGTCAGATAGACGTGTAGCCGGTTTCGCCTGTTTTTCCGTGTCAAACTGTCTTCACGGCAGCGGCTGCTGAGGCTCCAACCGGTCTGGTTCGGGAGCAAATTCTCGACCTGTTTTGCACGGGGCCAACTTTGTTAGAACAGCTTCATGCTCCGAACGCTGAGTACCTTCTTCGGCCTGATCCCAAGTGTTTTCCGTTCTCGCCGGTCACTGCTGCTGGAGATCCTTGCTCTGCGGCAACAGCTCACTGTCCTAAAGACAAAGCGCCCGCAGCCAAGACTTGCATTACCTGATCGGCTCTTCTGGGTGGCTCTCAGGCGATTTTGGTCTGGCTGGAAAGAGGCTCTTGTGATCGTGCGACCCGAAACCGTCGTCCGCTGGCATCAAGCTGGGTTCAGGAAGTACTGGAAATGGCTCTCGCGGCATCGCGCTTGTACTGGCAGACGTTGTGTAAGCAGGGAAGTGCGCGAGCTCATCTTCCGCATGGTAGCTGAGAACAGAACCTGGGGTGCGCCGCGTGTCCACGGTGAACTGAGAATACTCGGCTTCGACATCTCGGAGCGAACGGTACTGCGCTGGATGAGGAAGGCACCGAGACGCCCAGAGCCGTCGAAGTGCTGGCTGGCGTTTCTGGCCAACCACAGAGAAGCGATTGCAGCGATGGATTTCTTCACCGTGCCAACGCTAACATTTGGGATGATCTACTGCTTCTTCGTGATCTCCCACGACCGCAGGCGCATCCTCCACTGTAATGTGACCGGGCATCCGACAAGCACCTGGGTGACGCAGCAGCTACGAGAGGCATTTCCCTACAATCCGACAGAGAAGTATCTGATCTTCGACCGTGCCGCGAACTTCAATGAAGAGGTTGCTAGCACCATCAAGAGTTTCGGAATCGAACCCAAGCGTACCAGTTTCCGAAGCCCGTGGCAGAACGGAGTGGCAGAACGCTTCGTGGGCAATTGCAGGAGGGGCCTGCTCGATCATGTGATCGTGCTCAACGAGCGACATCTTCGACGCCTCATGACCGAGTACGTGCGTTACTACCACGAAGACCGAACGCACCTCGCGTTGAAGAAGCAGACCCCTGCGGGACGGGAGGCCATTCGAGTTGCCAGCCCACCAAGCAAGATAATCTCGATGCCGAGGCTCGGCGGTCTACACCATCGCTATGACCCCGCCGCATAGAATCGCTCCACACTGACAAGAGTCACATGCAAAAAGCAACGGCGCCGGTGTGTTCACCTGCTCCCCTCAGGTGTCTTGGAGCCGATCGGTAAGCCGCCATGAGACGCCAACTCGCGTGCTGCAGGCGACAATGGGCGGCGAAACCTCGATCCTCGTCGTGTCAAACCCACGTTTTTCGACCCGGATCGCATTTTGGCGAGGGACCGCTACGATCTCGCCGCGTAGAAACGCCCCACACTGCCAAGAGCCAACGTGGAAAGCAACGGCGGCGGTGTGTTCACTTGCTTCCGACAGGTGTCTTGGAGTCGATTGGTAATCCGCCATGAGACCCCAACTCGCGTCCTGCGGGCGACAACCGGGCGTGCGATACCTCGATGCTCGTCTTGTCAAACCCCACGCTTTTCGGCCCGGATCGCATTTTGGCGAGGGACAGTGCCTCGCCAAAAATCGATCGGCCAGTATTTTCATGGCATCTCACGGTCGAATTTCCAATTTCCAAATCGGAAATTATGATCTACAATTGGTTTATGCAAGGGCAGGATATTGCGCTTCTCCTGAAACTCGCCATCCAGAATGAGCCGCAAGTGCCCTCAAAAGCCTTAGCGGAAAGCCTCTTCATCTCTCCATCAGAGGTGTCGAAGTCTCTTAAGCGCAGTGCGGATTCAGGATTGCTCTATATGTCTGACGGCGAAAAGAGAGTCAATCGATCAGCTCTAATCGAGTTCCTGTCCCATGGATTGAAATACGCCTTTCCGCCCGCCAGGGGTTCTCTCGTTCGCGGTGTTCCTACCGCTGCCGCCGCGGAACCCTTGAAGTCGCGCTTTCTGGAGGATGGCGACCCTCCTGCTGTTTGGCCCTATGTCGACGGAAAAGTTCGTGGAATTTCCCTCGCACCTCTATACAAGGGCGCAGCCAAGGCCGCGCTACTAGATCCCAAGTTCTACGGTGTTCTCGCGCTCTGCGATGCAATTCGTAGTGGAAGAACGCGCGAACGAAACCTCGCGATCGAACTTCTCGGAAAAGAGATAAATGCCTGATCCGAACCTGCCGCTGCTGGAAGATGCGGTCCGCAAACTCGCCCCTTTTCTGGAGGAGATCGTTTTCGTTGGCGGCATCACCCTTGGGCTGTTAATTACCGACAAGGCCGCCGCTCCGATTCGCGGTACGATCGACGTCGATGTGATTGCTGAAATTGTCACGTATGCCGATTACATCGCGTTCTCAGAACGTCTCCTCGAGGCCCACTTCACAGAAGATGCGGGAGAAAAGCCTCTCACTTGTCGATGGCACAATGGTGCTCTGACGCTGGATGTGTTGGCACTCAACGAAGAGGTGCTCGGGTTCACCAACACCTGTTATGAACCGGCGCTTAGACATGCGTTCACAGTCACTTTGCCCAAGGGACAATCGATCCGAGTCATTACTGCGCCGTTTTTCTTGGGAACGAAGATGGAAGCATTTCGAAAGCGCGGCAGGATGGATTTTCAGGCAAGTCACGATCTTGAAGATTTCGTTGCTGTCATCGCCGGACGAGACACCTTGCTTTCGGAGATCGCCGAGTCTCCGCAAGAGCTTCGGCGCTATCTTGCCGAAGCAGCAAAGACACTACTTGCGGAACCGCGATTTCTCGACGTACTTCCAGGATTTGTCTTGAATAGCGAGCGAGTTCCCCTCATTCAAGAGCGTCTTGCGTCAATTGCAGCGGGCATTCCCTGAGATGGCCGAAACGAAATCGCCGTTTCTGGTCCACTGTTCTCAGCGATTACCTTGTCCAAGCGGAAGAAGGCTACATCAAGTGTGTTTTCAACCGTTTACAGGGTATCTCATCTCGGAGCTGTTCGGCGCTGTGGTGGGAACTTCAGCCTTATGCGTAAATAGCCGGTGGAACTTCAGCCTTATGGGGTATTAAACTTCAGCGTTATGGTGTGCCTCGCCAAAATAGCGATCTATGAGCAAATCAGATAGATAGCAGTGCATCGGTTTCGCCAGATCTTCCGTGTCAAACTGTCTTTATGCTGCGCCTGCTGAGGCTTCTGTTCGTATCGTTTGTCCGATCCTTTTCTTCTCGTCGCGATCTGCTCTTGGAGAATCTGGCCCTGCGGCAGCAGCTTGCCGTTCTGAAGATGAGGCGTCCAAAACCGAGGTTCAAGACTCCGGACAGGATCTTCTGGGTTCTTATGAGCCGGCTCTGGCCTGGCTGGGAGCAGTCCTTGATGCTTCTGCAGCCCGAGACGGTCGTCCGCTGGCACCGTGCAGGATTCAAGTTGTATTGGAAGTGGATTTCGCGGCATCGTGTTGCCGTTGGTAGAAAATGCGTGAGCGGGGAACTGCGTGAACTCATCTTTCGCATGTTGGCGGAGAACCCAACGTGGGGAGCGCCACGGATTCATGGCGAACTGAAGATGCTTGGTTTCGACATCTCTGAGCGGTCAGTGCTGCGCTGGATGCGCAAGGCACCAAGAAGGCCAGAGCCTGCCAAGCGCTGGGCGACGTTTCTGGCCAATCATCGCGAGGCCATTGCTGCAATGGACTTCTTCACTGTGCCGTCGCTCACCTTCGGCATGCTCTACTGCTTTTTTGTAATCTCCCATGGCCGGAGGCGCATCCTGCACTGCAACGTGACCAGACATCCAACGAACGCAAGGGTGTGGTATGCTCGCCAGCGTGTCATGCGTCGCGGTGGATGATTACGCGTCCGAATCGTGGGTTGCTGTCGATGGACGATACCGCATGGGCGCGCTTACAGGTGCCTGGAACAAACCGGAAGCGGTCTACATAGGGCACACGGCCCGAGCCCGGGCGCGGGAGCGGCGGCTACTGGAAATCTCTCTACGCCTCCAGGAGCTGGATGGCGAGGACTCCGTCCTCGCCCAGGAGTTTGAGCTCCTTGCCGCTGAACGAACACAGGCGGACGGGGAACTGAGTAATGCCCCACTCGATGACTCACTCCACGCCGCAGTCCGGAAGGCCATGAGTGCAGGGGATGCGGTGCTGCAAGCGCGGTCACGTCTCGGACTGGCCGACGCCCAATACCGCGCGGCGGAAGACGAGCTTCAAACCGAACGCCGGATGCTGGAGCGTGACGCTGCCGATCTGCAATTGCCCATCGCCCCAGAGGGCCTCCTGACAATCGCAAGCGCGGTCGATCGTTTCATGGAAGCACACGTGCAGTTGTTTCACGCCGCCCGGGCATGGGGCAGTGCATGGCCCGACTCCTTCCAGCAGCAAGAGCGTGAGGCGGAGGCAGGCATCGCCGTTGCACAGCGCGAACAGGAACTGACCACGGCAAATGATCGCGCGGAGACAGCGCGGTCGCGCTTCGCCGTCCTGCACGCATCCATTGGAGCGAAGGTCGAAACACTTCGCCAGCAACTTGCGCAAGCCGATGCTGGTGTAAAGCAAGCCGATGTTGACGTTGAGGATAGACAACAGAGAGTGACAAAGACCTCAGAAGCGCGGGGCATTGCGGACGCCAGAGCGACAAGCGCAGAGCAACAACTCGGCGAATCTACGACCGCTCGCACTCAGGCTATCGAGCGATTGCAGCGCTTTGCGGAAAGCGGCCTGCTGTCTTCCGCGTTGCCGGAGCTTCCTGTACCGGAGAGCGGCATGTCCTGGACCATTGATCCTGCATTCCTGAGCAATCATCGTGAAGCAATTGCAGCGATGGATTTCTTCGAAGTCCCGACGCTGACTTTTGGCATGCTCTACTGTTTCTTTGTTATCGCACATGACCGACGGCGGGTTCTGCATTACAACGTGACGAAGCACCCCAGCAGCGCCTGGATCTGTCACCAATTACGTGAAGCGTTCCCGTACGATTCGGTTCCCCGTTACCTGATCTTCGATCACGGCCAAAACTTCAATGAGGGGGTCGTGAATACGGTGAAGAGCTTCGGAGTCCTACCCAAGCGGACCAGCCCGCATAGTCCTTGGCAGAACGGGGTTGCAGAGCGTTGGGTTGGCAACAGTAGACGGAACTTGCTCGACCACGTCATTGTGTTCAACGAGCGGCATCTGAAACGATTGATGAGTGAGTACGTTCGCTATTACAACGACGACCGAACGCATCTTGCACTGGAAAAGGGAACTCCGGCGGGTCGTAGAGCAGAGACAAATCCCGGCGCAGATTGCAGGGTCACTTCCATGCCGAGACTTGGCGGTTTGCATCATCGTTACGACCGCGCCGCGTGAGCGTTCGCTGCGATCAGGGATCTATGAAATTGAGAATAAATGACGGGTAAAGGTGCGCCTGCTGCTTCACTGCATCGGTCTTTGCATTGCTCCTGTGGTCTTCTCGCGTCGCAGTTCTAGTGGATATCCGTTGCAGGGCCTGACTCTGAGTTTATTCATCAGGCCAATTTTGCACTCGGATCGTATTTTGGCGAGCCACACTGAGAATGCGCAGGCATACGATCTTCTGGGGCTCTGCGGTGTTCGTTCTGCCGACATGCAGGATGTCGAACGGAACTTCCGCGAGGCGATCCGGCTCGAGCCGCTTCTGCCGGAGCCGCACAACAACCTCGCGAACCTGCTGGTGAGCAGGCGGGAATTTCGCGAGGCCGAGTTCCAGTTCCGCCGTGCCCTTGCTCTCAAGCCGCAATATGCCGATGCACACCACGGCCTGGGCCTGGTGCTGATCCTGACCGGACGCGCGGAGGAAGCCGGAGCAGAGTTGGAGCAGGCCGCCGCCGAAACATCTGGAGACACCCAAATCTGGCTCGACCTCGGCGATCTGCGCAATGCGCAGGGACGCACCAACGACGCTATCGTAACGTACCAGCGGGTACTCGCTATCAATCCGTCGCAGCAGGACGCCAATCTTGCGCTGGGGCTTATTCTGCTGCGCCAAGGCAAGCATAACGACGCAGTACAGCACCTGACCGCGGCAGCACAAGGAATCGATCCCGATGTCGCGCGCCAGGCACAGGAGGTCCTTGCTCAGACGGCGCGCTGAACCCATCAACGCAACCCCGTCCCTGGCAAGTAGCGGCCGGATTGCAATCCCGATTGCGAGTATTCGACATCAGGGCAGCTGCCACACCCATAAAACAGAGGTCGGTTCAGGGCGCATGTATTCTGCCGATGCTCGAACCGCGCCGCTGCCGATCAACCCAGGATTGCCGGCGATCATGGCGATGTACTGCTTGCCATCGACCATGTAGGTGATGGGGAAGGTATTGGGCACGTCCTGGACGCGCGTCTCCCAAAGCATTTTTCCATCGCGGTCGTCGAAGGCGCGGAAATAGCGGTCCGCAGATGCGGAGAACAGCAGGCCGCCCGCCGTCGTGAGCTTCGCCGATGACTGCATCACGTGAGACTTGATGTCCATCGTGAATTCCTTGGACTTCAGGTCCAGGCCGATCATGCGGTCCGGCGTATCTCCGCCTTTGCCCGTGCAGACATCATTGATGGAGAGGTAGTAGCGGTTTGTGTTCGGATCATAGGAACCCGCCAGGTAGTTGCGCGCGCCATTGTTGCTCGGGCACCGCCGTACTCCATCAGGCAGCACGGGGGGAAGCAGCGTCTTGACGCCGGTCTTCGGGTCGAAGGTGAAAATGTTTTGCGCTCCGGGATCGCGCCCGAAGAGCCATTGGCCGGTCGCAGCGTCCACTGCCTCAATCACGCCGGGCTTGCCGGCAGTGAGTACTGCCTTTCGTTGTTGACCCTGCCATTCCACCGGGGCGATGACCCGCTCGAAGGCATAGTCCTGGTCATAGGTATCGTTGGGCAGGTATTGGTAATACCAGACCAGCTTGCCTGTATCTGGATTGATGGCCAGCGTCGATTCAATGTAGAGGGAGTCACCGTGCGTTCCGCCGTCTTTGGGCTTATATGTTCCTCGATCGATCGACGACCAGGGGAAGGGCGAGCCGACCCCCACATACAGCAGGTTCAGTTCCGGATCGTAGCTTGGCGGCATCCAGATCGATCCGCCCCATCGCTGGTCTGCAGACACGTTATTCCAGGTTTCGTCGCCGGGCTCGCCAGGCTGGGCGATCGTATTGAACCGCCACAACTCCTTGCCGTTGTCCAGGCTGTATGCGCCGACAAAGCAGCCTGAGCCGCCGGGCGCACAGCCGCTGGCGCCCATGATGACCTTGTTGTTGATGACCAAAGGACCGCCGTTGTAAACGCGGTGGCTCTTCATGTAGTCGTCGGTCACAACGTCCCACACCACCTTCCCCGTCTTGGTGTCCAGCGCGATGATGTGCATGTCGGTAGTGGGGAAGATGAGCTTATTGCCGCCGATGGCGAGGGCCCGCTTAGTCCTGTAGAAGACGTCGCGGTGGTACGAGGCGGGGATGTCGTGATGGAACTGCCAGAGAAGATCTCCGTTGCGCGCGTCGAGCGCCTGCACCGTTTCTCCATTGTTCCAGACGTAGAGAATCCCATCGTGCACCAGCGGCACGAATTCAGTGAAGCCGCCGGAGTTCAGCCCCCAGGTCCAGGCCACCTTCAGGTCTTTCACGTTATCGCGGTTGATCTGGTCGAGCGGGCTATAGCCCCAGGCGTTGTAGGTACGCCGCCACATCAACCAGTCGCTGGGAGATGGATTGCGCAGCATCTCATCGGTGACGGGAGTGACCCGATCGAGCGGAGCGCTAAGCTGCTTCAGGCGCATCTGCGCCGCCGCATCGATTCCCATTCCTGGGCGGTCCGTGATGGTCAGGATTTCGCGAGGGCCGTTGCTGCCGTAACGGCCACCAACCTGGTCCGGCACGCCCATGACCGACGGTGCGCTGGGGTTTGCCTGCCCGCTAAGGACCTCGCCAATGCGAGCAGGAGAGCCGGCGGTCAGTGCCCGAGGCCGCTCCGGCGCGCCGTTGCGCTGGAGGATGTACGCCAGTACGGCAAGAGCATCCTCCCGGCCGAGTGATCCTGGACTCGACGGGGGCATGGTCTCGGAGATATTCCCGAACAGCTCAGCGACCGTCTTCGACTTCCACTGTGACTGGAAGGTATTGCCGGAGAGGCCTTGCGCGTTGAACGAACCCTGCAGATTTTCTCCATGGCAGGTTGCGCACTTCTCCTTGAAAACGGCTGCTCCGTGTTCAACCTGCGCTGCGCCGGCGCCCGAGTTGGCCTGCGCTGGGGCGGCTACCTGAGCCGTTGTGGGAATTCCGTAAATCAAAAATCCCGTCCCGCAGATCAATGCGGAAAGCGGCAGAGCAGGGATCCGCATCCTCCAGCCTCCTTCTCAGGCTATGTTCCTCGCCTGAACTTCGTGGCGATCAATCCTAACAAGTAAGCACTTACTTTGGGAGCTTAAAGCGCCGCGGGCGGGTTCGCTGCAGGTATATAGTACTGTGGTCGAGTTCGGCTCCATCTTCTGTGAAGCGAGGCAGGTGAAATGAAGAAGGATATCGTCGGCACTACTTCCCGCCAGCCAATCGCTCTCGTAACAGCAGCGTTATGCATGGCGATATTCCTTCCGGCAGCCGCGCAGCCGATCAGTCTCGGGCGGCTGCAGACCGGCGCGGCAATAACATTCACGCGCACGGCATCCGACGGATGGGGCATTGAGATCGCCGGTGGCCTTGCGCCGCGCATCGCCCAACCGAAGCCCGCAGCCATCGAGGTCTACCGCGCCGACGACGATATCCGCGAACTCTCCGCCGGATACAAGACCCTTCGCCGCACCGCGACCGGGATCGATGCCACAGCCGAAGTGGCCTCAGCGGATGGCGTCATCTTTCATATGCATGATGTATGGAGCCTGAGCGGCGGCGTGCTCTCCGTTCGCCGCGAGGTTAAGGTGAAGGGCAATGCCTCGGGCGGCTTCAGCTCTTCCATCGACTTCTCCCTCGAGCGTGCCGTCGGCTGGCTCGACGTCAACTTCATGGCGCCCGGCGCCATCTACGCGGACCCCACCTACGATGGCGACCGCTCGCCCGGCGGCACGCTAAACTATGCCGCGCGCCGACTGGTGATGCGCGAGGACATCCTCGCCGCGCCGCTCTTCGCGATCTCCTTTCAGAACGGCACCTCCATGGCAATACTCGATCCCCACCCGCACGGCGACACGACAGAAGAAGAGACCAAACTAACGAAGCTGGTGATGACCGACGCACGCATCCAGTTCGGCGCCATGGGAGCATGGCAGGCTGAGGATGGCACTGTCCACCTCGGCTTCCGCTATCCCAGCACCAGCACCGATTTCGGCGGTGGCCGCCCGGCCGGCGCCCAGCCTGTCACCTCCGAAACGCGCGCCTCCACCACTCCAGCTCCCCCGGCAACCTCCGCCGTACGGCCGACAATGCGCTGGATACGCCGCTACCACCCCATCACCGACGGCTTCACCCACAGCTACGAGGTCCGCTTCCGCTTCGGCCAGAATGAGTCCTTCCGCGACGTGACGCGCGACGCCTGGCGCTGGGCGTGGGACACGCTCAATCCTCCGGTGCTGGACGTCGACGTGAATCTCGTCCGCCGCGTGCTGCTCGACCACCTGGAAGCGAGTGCCATGACCATCGACGGCCGCACCGGCATGCCCTTCGTGCTCAACACCATCCAGGAGATGACACAGTGGAACCGCACTATGATCGCGATGGGCTTCGTAGGCAAGAATCTCGAGTGTGCCGACCAGTTGCTGCAGGAGGGTGACCGCGACCACACGGAGCGCGGGCGGAAGATGCGCGAGACCGGCCTCGCCATCATCGCCTCCAACATCAAGGCTCTGCACTCCATTCCGCTTGAGGCGACGGGCTATGACCTCAGAACAGGCGAGCCGTGGGACCACATCTGGGTCGCGCCCTGGTTGCGCAATGCTACCGAGGATATGACGACGCTGATGCATGCCTATCAGCGCGAGCAGACGCTCGGCCGCCAGCATCCGGAGTGGCTCGCATGGGTCAAGTCCTACTCTGACTGGCTGGTCGAGCAGCAGCGGCCCGACGGCTCCTACCCGCGCCGCTGGAAGCCCGGCACAAATGAAGTGATGGAGCCAACCGGCACCAGCGGCTACAACGTTGTTCCGCTGTTCGTGCTGATGACGCAGATCACCGGCGACCAAAAATATCAGGCTACAGCCATCCGCGCGGCCGAGTATGTCTGGTCCACATGGGGCACGCACGGTCTCTTCATCGGCGGCGCCAGCGACAACCCCAACATCACGGACAAAGAAGCGGGCATGTTGAGTCTCGAGGCCTACCTCGCACTCTACGATGCCACGAAAGACCCTAAATGGCTGGAGCGCGCCAAAGCCGCAGGCAACTTCGCCGAAAGCTGGATCTGGATTTGGAACCTTCCCATGGCTGCCGACGCCGACAACGCGCAGCTGCATTGGAAAAAGGGCGTGCCCACGGTCGGTCTGCAGGACATTACCGCGGCGAATACCGGCAGTACCGACGAATATCTCGATTGGGCCGTGCCGTCCTATGCCCGCCTCTACAAGGAGACCGGAGATCCCCACTATCTCGCCGTTGCGCGCGTGCTGTTGATGGACACCAAGTCCATGGTTGCGCTGCCCGGTCGGCGGTATGACATGAGGGGCATCGGCTGGCAGCAGGAAAATTTCCGCCTCGGCCCTGGTCCCAACGGCCGCGGAGTAGGTTCGCACCGGTTCTGGCTCCCGTGGGTCTCCGCCAATCACCTTCACGGCATCGTCGGCCTGGACGACTACGACCCAGCCCTGTACAAACAACTCTCTGCAAGACCGGCCGCGAAGAGCACGGCGAAGGAGTAGCTGCGCCGGCTCGGATTCGCGCCAGGAGGGGTACCCATGATTCATGACGCGCGCGCACTCCTGCTAACGTTGCCTCTCGTCCTGGCGACCGCAGCGGCCGCCCACGCCACCGATCCGTCCATGTCGTCGGCCCTGCCGCCGGCCAATCCGCTCGAGGCCAGAATCACGAACGGCCTCGTCACGGCGAAACTCTATCTGCCCAGCGCCGACAAAGGCTACTACCGCTCCACACGCTTCGACTGGTCGGGAGCCATCTACAGCCTCACCTACAAAGGGCACGAGTACTACGGCCCGTGGTACGACAAGATTGATCCGACCGTCATCAACTGGATCCACCGCGATGGACTGGTCGTGTCCGGGCCGTGCAGCGCGCTCATGGGACCGGCTAATGAATTCCAGAAACCGCTCGGGTTCGACGATGCCAAGACTGGGAGCACCTTCATCAAGATTGGTGTCGGCGTGCTGCGTAAGGTGGACGGCCCTTACAACACCTACAAGCCATACCCGGTCCTCAACCCGGGAGAGTGGACCATCCGAAAGTCGCGCAACCAGATCGTCTTTACGCAGGAGCTCTCCGACCCGGACTCCGGCTACGGCTACATCTATCGCAAGACAGTGCGTCTGGAAAAAGGCAAGCCGGAGCTGACCATTGAGCATAGCCTCAAGAACACCGGCAAACTCGTCATTGACTCCGATGTCTACAACCACAATTTTGTCGTGCTCGACCATCAGCCGCCAGGCCCAGACTTCACCTTCCGCGTGCCGTTCCCGATCCACATTGCGCCTCCGGCACCCGGTCGTCCTCCGGGCGTCAACAACTTCACTGTGGTGCGCGACAATCAGATCGTCTACCTCAAGCCGCTCTCCGGCACAGACGAAGCGGCGGTCCCCATCCAGGGCTTCGGTGACTCTGCCAAGGACAATGAGGTCGTGATGGAGAACAAGAGGGTCGGCGCCGGGCTGAAGATATCGAACGACCACCCGCTCAGCCGCGAGCTCCTGTGGTCCATCCGCACAGTCCTCGCCGTTGAGCCGTACATTGCTATCAACGTCCAACCCGGCAACGAGTTCACCTGGACAGACACGATCGACTACTACACAATGACAGGGACTCAGTAGAGATGTCCAGTCCAGATTCGTTGCAAAACCTCAATGGTCGCGTGCAGAGCCGTCGACTGCATCCCACATCTCCGGGAATTTCCATTCCGGGATGCCGCGCTCGTTGTCGATGAGGTTGTCATCGAGTTCGATGCCGAGCCCTGGCCCGTCCAGATTGCCCTTCAGGACGATGTTGCCTTCGGTCATCACGAACGGCTTTTTGATGTAGCTCCTCCCCATGGGGCTGCGCTGCACATCGGGCCGCCCTCCCTTCACCGCCTGCAGCGACGGCACCTCGTGCGCGAGGAAGTTCGGGATCGACGCTGCCACGTGCATCGAGGCGGCGAAGCCCACCACCCCTTCTTTCGAGTGTGGCAGCATATCGGCGTAGAAGGCCTCCGCGAGCGCGGCCACGGCTTTCAGCTCGGTGATGCCCCCTACGTGCGTAACGTCCGGCTGCAGCAGCTGCGCCGCGCCCGCCGTCAACAGGTCGCGGAACTGCCACTTGGTCACCATGCGCTCGCCCGTGGCGAATGGAAACGCCGTCTTCTTCGCCATCTCCGCCATCAAAGGCAGGTTCTGGAACTGGATCGGCTCCTCGTAGAACCAGGGGCGGAAGGGTTCGAGCGCCTTGATGATCTCCATCGCGGCGGGCGGCTCATGCTCGCCGTGCATCTCGATGCCCAGGTCGAAGTCTGGACCGACGAGTTCGCGGATCGCCTTTACCTTTTCGACAAAGCCGTCGATGTAGTAGGGGCTCTCGGACGAGCGCGACAGCCGACCTCGTGTGGACGAGACGCTGGTCTTCATCGACCGGTAGCCCTCGGCGAGCACGTGGGTTTGGGTTTCTTCGACGCTCTCGGCCTGGCCGTAGCACTTGATGCGGTCGCGCGTAGGGCCGCCCAGAAGGTCGTAGACCGGGACTCCCAGAGCCTTACCCTTGATGTCCCACATCGCGATATCGACCGCCCCCAGCGCGGAGGTGAGGACAATGTCGCCGCGATAGAACGCGTGCCGGTAGATCGCCTGCCAGTGATGTGCCGGCCGGCGTGCGTCCTTGCCGATGAGGTAGGGCTCGAGCTCCTTGATTGCGGCGACGACGGTGGGGATGCGTCCCTCCACAGTGCCTTCGCCGATACCAGTGATACCGGCTTCTGTATGCATCTTGACGAAGATACTGCGCAGCGAGTTGACCGGAATGATCTCGAGTCCGGTTATCTTGATCTCGTCGCGCGGATCGGCCAAAGCGCAGGCGTGGTTCACCGGCTGCGCGGCAAGATTGCGCTCGCTCGCGAGCATGCCGCCCAGGCCCATAGCAGCGGCCTTCATCCAGGTGCGGCGTGAGTGAGCCATCGACGATTCCTCCAGTATGATTTCTAGGAAACGCTATCACCTGCGATGTGAGAACGTCATCCTGCAGCGTATTGGTCCATGGTGAGGGCTGGGAACTTTCGGTGGCGTATACGCATGCCGCCAACACGGAAACTCAAGAGATTTGTCCCCATAAACCCCGCTGTGTTGAGCTACCGATCATTATCTCGGCATGAGACACCCGCTCTGTCGTAGTGCATGAAAAACGGTATTTTGAGCAACTTCGCTGGAGATAGCAGCAGCGCGGTCTCGGTTCGTGCAAAATCGCCAATGCACTCATCGGCGCATGATTAGTATCCGGAAGTCGGCCAGTGTCATGGGATTGTGGGGGCTGAGTCTGGAGTCGAAGATCAGCGGAGCCATCGGCGTTTATTGGTACCAATCCCGAAAGCTTGAGTCGGTATTTAAACATTCTCGCATTCAAGGAAAAACGTGTATGGTGGTGTCATCGATTCGTCCTGTATGTCTGCATTGGCCGCAAGAAGGAAGGTCGTCTTGAAATCAGATGCCGCACAAATCTCCGCTCCACCCAAGACACAACGAACGCCAGAGCGAGGTGCCCTGCCGTCTTCCGCAGAGGCCTTAGCTCGAGCTAAGCCATACGTGATACCGGAGAAGCCAGAAGGCGGACCAGCAGCCGACTCCGACAAGCTTGCCAAATAAACCGGGCCATGCACAATGCGTTTCGTTTTTCGTCTTCCTACAATTTTGAGATCGGAGACAGACCATGTCCAGCAGAACACCCTTTCGCGGGGCTTTAGCCTCTCCTCGCAGCAAGCTCGTTGCCGCGCCCCAACACAAAGCGTTGGTCGGAGCGCCCCCTAACTTCATCCAGATACCGCCGTTCCCGCTTTCGGATTGGGGAAACGTAGGGAGCCCCGGTATTCCTGGTTACGGCGACTGTGTCACTGCCGAAGAAGCCTTCGCTAAAACATGCAATTCGCCCGCAGTCCTCCTGTCGCGCGATGAAGCGATCAACTGGGCGTCAGCGCATGGCGTGCTGAACGGTGCCGCACATCTGACCGATGTGCTCGACAAGATGCAGAACGACGGTTTCTATCGAGACCCCATTTATTGGGATGATGGCCAGTACTTCTCGGTCAACTGGAACAACGCTGCTGTGTTGCAAAGTGCGATCACGCAGGGACCGGTCAAGCTAGGCGTGAATGCCGATCAATTGACTGGGGTTTGGCAAAACCACGACCAAAATGGCTGGTTTGCAACCGGCTTTCAGCCGAACTCGAACCTTGACCACTGCACTAGCCTATGCGGCTACGGCACGTTCGCTTGGTTGGCCCAGCAGTTGAATGTGGCAGTGCCTGCCGGCGTAGATGGATCACGGCAGGGGTATGCGATGTTCACATGGGGCACGATCGGCATTATCGACACCGCGTCGATGATTGCCATCACCGGTGAAGCGTGGCTTCGCCAACCGACCACCACCAAGCGTTCCGCAGTCGCTGGGCCCGGCACACTCAGTTTCATCAAAACGGCCAACACCCCCAGTGGCGACGTCGAGGTCCATCTGGCCTCCGGCGTTTCAGGCTACCAGCAGCGCACGCTGGAGCTGGCCACCACATTTGCCAACGAAACCGATGGCATCTGGCAAATGCTGCCCAGCCTCGATCTTGTTTTCATCAAGACCAACAACACGCCTAACGGCCATGTCGAGGTACACATTGCTTCGCGGTCCTCGAACTATCAGCAGCGCGTGCTCGAAACCGCTACCACCTTCGACAATGAAAACGATGGTCGATGGCAGTTGCTTCCAAACCTCGATCTAGTGTTCATCAAGACGAGCAACACACCCAACGGCCACGTTGAAGTACACATCGCTTCGCGTTCGTCCAACTATCAGCACCGCACGCTGGAGCTTGCTACCACGTTCGCCAACGAGAATGACGGCGTCTGGCAATTACTGCCTAGCCTTGACTTGGCTTTCATCAAAACCAGCAACACGCCCAACGGCCACGTTGAAGTACACATTGCTTCGCGTTCCTCGAACTACCAGCAGCGCGTGCTCGAAACCGCGACTACCTTTGCCGACGAGTCGGACGGCATCTGGCAACTTCTGTCAAACCTCGACCTAGTTTTCATCAAGACTAGCAACACGCCCGACGGCCACGTTGAAGTCCATGTAGCTTCGCGCGCTTCAAACTACCAGCAACGTACGTTTGAACTGGCAACCGATTTCGCGAACGAAATGGACGGTACCTGGGCAGTCGTCTGATGGTTTAGGTGCGTCTCCACCTCGAAGAGGTGACTGCTTGCTTTACCCGTTGCTGGTTCGCCGTAGTCGATGCTGCAGAACTGCGGACTACGACATAGCCCCCAGTAACCACGAATCAGTAACGATAAGTCGGCCAGTGTCCGCCGATCTTGATGATCGGACACCGGCTGAGGAATGGGGGACACTGCGGCGTTTTTCGGGACCTATCCTGATTTTCTGGTGCAAAGTGCGCTGGATGAGTGGTTTGGCCTGATATCGCTCTTCGACCTTCGCACGATGTGCGACAGACGCCATAGTAGGCTCAAGTAGAATCCTTCGTTTCTAAAATCTTCCGCCATCCCGGGATGATCCTGGTCTTCAGATACCACGTTTGAGGTATTCCCCGGGGTTGGCCCCGACAACTCGCTTGAACGCCTTACTGAACGCAGCGTCGGACTCGTAACCGACCAACCGAGCAACGTCTATAAGCTTTTTGTCACGCTGTTGTAGTAACTGCATCGCCTTCTGCATCCGCCACTCGGTTACATATTCCAGCGGTGTTTGTCCGAGTAGCTCTTTAAAACG
>OBLU010001663.1_pt1 | contig 20620 bp, 18 predicted proteins | sample 1518681 | NCBI WGS metagenome assembly OBLU01 (sample SAMEA3539304, study PRJEB22396) | soil metagenome | biome: tundra; feature: field; material: soil | place: USA | collected 2010-05 | depth 0.15 m
CGCGGGTCGCAATGGTATCGGGTGCCCGAGCATCCGAGCCCTACAGGGCGGGTAGACACGCGTTGGTGGGAGCTCCTGGCAGGACCGGCTGGACCGCACAGACACCCGCCTCGAAAGTCGCCATATTCTACGCCGTGTCCTGCTCCAGCGCGACGGCCTGCACTGCTGTCGGCACCAGCTCCGAAGGCTCCTCCAACTTCCTCGCGGCAGCCGAGCGCTGGAACGGGACGACATTGTCTAAGGAGACCACCACGCCTCCCGAAGGCATCTACTCGAGCACCCTGACATGGTCTCCTGTTCAGCCGCGACCTGCATAGCCTCCGGGGCCTATCGCAAAGAAAACGGCGGACCCGAACGCACACTGGCCTACGAATACTGACGGTGCGGGTTCCGGCCCCTGCGAGGCACATGGGCCACGCCGCGACTCTCGGCTCGCGGCCGGGTTTGAGCCGTATGCGCCGAATGTCGATGCTTATCGTCGCGGCTACGACCGCCCTGACCGCCCTGACCCCGCTGACGCTTGCGGCGACGGCGAGCGCGGTGGCCCGCCCGGCGCGCCTCATGGCTCTGCCGGGCACATCCTCCGACGGCGGATCGCTCATGTCGGATGGTCTTCGCTACGTCGCCTACACCAGCGCGAACGGCATAGAGGTCCTAGACACCAAGACCGGAGGTCGCGCGGCCATCGCGAGCCCAAGCTGTCCGGGAGTCCCCGGCCAGCCGGCCGGCGAGGACGCGCCGATTGGTCTCTCACGTGGCGAGATCATCATGAGCTGCCCCGCCACGCACTCGCTGCGCGTAACGGAGCTCGCCACGCCGGGCCTCTCACGCGAAGTCAGCTACGCCCCCGCCCCGGGCATCACCTCGGCGCAGAGCGCCGCCGGCACACAATGGGCGAGGTTCCCGTCCTGTCAATACGCGGGCGCCGGCAACGTAAGCTGCGACGCCGAACAGCTCTTCAGCCTCAGCTCCGGGACACCGTACCCGAGCACGATCCGTCCGCAAGCTGCCGCCTATGCGGACCTCGACAGCACCACGCTCATGCAGCCGCTGTGCGCGCCGATCAAGCTGAAGCAAGCGAGGTTGGAAGGCGGTGGCGCCTACGAACGAGTAGAAGGAGTCGAGGGGCCCTGGCTGCTGCTCAGGTCGCTCGGCGCTCCAGCGTCGAGGAATGTGCCGCGTCTGCTCGCCTGGCGCTGCGGACGCAGCCGACCGATCGATCTCGGAACACTCGCCGGTCGACCCCAAATAGGCGCCGGAATAGTCACCTGGCAGGACACGAACGGTTTCATCCACGCCGAGAACCTCTCGACAACCAAGCACTCCAGATGGAAACTGCACCGGGCCTCCTGGGTGGTGGTGCACACCGCCTCAACGATCTTCGCGGCGCAAGCGGGCACGGCAAGAGCCGTGTACTCGGCTTCCATACGCCAGCTCGGCCGAGCGAGCTACAGCGGGCCCGCTCCCGCTGTCGTTGCGCCCCCCGAAGGCACCGCGACAAGCTGAGCAGCAGGGTTGCCGCCCCCGATACTTTCCCATTTGACATGCAGTTGGACCCCGCAGTTTCCAATGTGACACGTAGTCGGAACCCGCCCATCGATCGTGGGTTGGAGTGTGGTTCCAGACTGAAGTGAGTGCGGGCATCTCGACCGGCACCCGCTCCCCCATGTGGACGAAGACCGGATTGTGAGGCGCGCCGAGGCGAGCGCTTCCGCTTCGCCCGGCGCCGGCGGGCGTGTGCTGATCCTCTCTCGGTGCGCCCAGACGTCGTCCAAGGCGGGCGCTGGGGTCGCTGCCGGTGGCGACGCTTGCTTGCGATGGAGAGCGGGCGCGAGGGAGTCAATCCCTCGATTGTCAGCACGCAGATCGAGATAGGGCTATAGCTATGCGGGTGCAATCGTCATGAAGACGCGTTCGAGGTCACATGCTGCTGGGACGGGTGCCTCCCGGGCTCTTGGCGCCGCGTGGTTGCTGGTCGGTCTCATGGGACTCGTGTGCATGCCTGTCGTTGCGGCTGCGGCTGCGGCTGCGGCTGGGGCTGGGGCTGTGGCTGTGGCTGTGGCTGTGGCGTTGGGTGTAACGGGTGAACTATCGCCGCTGCCCAGCGAGCCGGGCTCGCTAAAGGCTCAATTAGTCGAAACGCTCATGCGCTCGACGAGCGTGGCGAGCTACGGCGGCTGGGCTGCGTGGAGCCGCTATGACTCCGCGCACCGTGCCTATCAGCTGATGGTGCGCAACGCGAAGGGCGACGTCATGGCGATGGTCGTCGCCGAGAGTCCACAGCCATTCGAAGTGAGTCTCGGGCCGCTTGCCTCCGGCGGGGTCGCAGCTGTGTACCCTCGCTGCGCCAACGCCGTGAAGCACGAGGGGTGCAGGCTGGAGCGGCTCGCGATCGAATCCACTGGTGCGCGCGAAACGCGGCTGGCTGTGCCTGGCGGCGGGTCGCTCTTTCGACCTGCGCTGTGGAAGGGCACGGTCGCGTTCCTGCGCGCGGTGCCAAAGGGCGGCGAACGCGATCCGGTGGAAATGTTCGAGTGGGCCGCTGGTTCAAAGCACCTGAAGGCACTCGCCCTGCCGCGCAACAGCCTCTCGGCGGCGGAACTCAGCGCACAGCCCGAACTGCGCAGCACCGAGGGCTACGTCGGGGAAATAACCGCGTTGGCGCTCAACGGCATGCAGGTCGCCTACACCCGCGTGGCGCCGTGGGGAGAATGGGACATCTCGAACCTCTGGGTCCAGCGCCCTGGGCGCAAGCCACAGCTGATCGACAGCATCGAGACGGGCGGCGGCGCGGCGTTCGGAACGCGCACCTATCTCACCCCGACGATCGCCGGCTCGTGGCTGTACGCATATCGCCAGTACCACGAAGAGGGGCTCGTTGGCGCAGATGGCGGCCCCGCATGGGTCCGCTACAGCCTGACCACAAACACCGCGCAGCAGGCGCAGGTCAACTTCGGCAATCGAGAAGACTTTGGCGAGGGCGAGGGCCCGTTGGACGCAGTGGTGCCGCTCGGCGCGGGTGTGATCTGGACGCTGGAGAACTTCCAAGACCCAGTGGACGGGGCACACGTGCTGTCGCTTGCGAGCGTCAAATGGAAGCCGATCAAGCGGCCGCGCGATCCGCTCGACTAGGGCTTGTGTACCTGTGCGCGGCTGTAGAGCAGGGTAAGCAGATGTCGCTCGAGCGCGGTCGGCGGAGGTCGGGAGGCCCTGATGTCATTCAGGCTGACTTCGGCTCCCCCGGCGACGAACCCGTAGTCATCGAGGTACAGGATCTCTCGCCTCTGCCTCCCCGTCGGGGAAGCGCCGGTGATGGTCGTCTTGATGCGGAAGCCGAACGCGTTCTGTCCTTTAGGCAAGAGGTGCGGAAGGACCGTCACCGTCGTTGGCCCAATGTGTGTGGGCCGTGCCCCGCCTTCCGCGAGCTGGGGCAAGTCGAGCGCAATGCAGGTCCGATCGCGGGCGCTTGCAAGCGCCGCGTAATTGCGGGCCGCGACCACGGCGGTCGGCTGCACTTCGATCGAGGATTTCACGCGAGTGGCTTCGTCCACGACGTTGCCAACCCGGAGCGTCGAGGATCTGATGTCCGCGATCCGCCGGTCGGGCAGCACGGCCCCGGCACATCGAGCAACTGCCAATGCCTTCTGCGACGGTGGGCCGCTTTCTTCTTCGTCTGCGATCACTTCGGCACCGGGCACATCAGTTTGTGTGAGGTTGACCTGGCGGGCATACGCTCTCGCGTGGGCCTTGGCAACCGACACGGCGTTATCCGCCGCGGCCACCGTCGCGGTCTTCTGGCTGCTGCCGCAGCCGGACGCGACGATGCAGGAGACAGAGAACAGCAACGTCATCCTGACCGCCTCGCGCAGCCGCCGCACAAGCTCACCGCTGCTCCATTCCCGGCTCACAGGCTGATCCTCGCACATGAGAGATGGCCCTCGCTTCCCGCGCACCACGGCTCGTTTATCATGTGACCCGCGCCTCCGGCGACGCGGGTCACCAGGGCGTCAGGCTGCTCGCGCTCGCGACCGGCGCGATCGTAGCGGCGCTGCCCTTGATCGACGCCAAGGGACACCACACCGTCGGGTCGCGGGTGCCCATTGCAGTCTTCATCCTCATCGGCGTGACCCTCGCGACACGGCTACTCATCTCGTTGACCCCGGGTGCGCGTCGCTCCGAGTAACCTCTGAAGGCGTGCTCGGCTTCGCGATCCTCGCAACAGCGCACGGCAGTGTGGTCAAGATCGTCGGCGGCGTGATCATTATCATCGCGGCTCGCGGCGCCTGGCTGTACGAGCGCAGGCGACGGCAACGCGACTGACCATCGTCTTCCCAGCCGCCCTTGACGGCTGCTTTCGGAGCCGAGCGAGCGCGCCGGGAACCTGCCCCCGTGCTTGCGCTCTGGACGAATCTGGAGCGCGCCGGCGGCGACGGCCAGACGCCTGCTTACGCGGCGCAATGCGGAAGTGTCCGCGTTCTTGGGTGTCAGTGCTCGTGCTCGTCCCACGCGGGTGTGAGCGGTGCCGGCGCTCTCTCTCGCTTGTCCACAAGAGCGGTCGTCAGGGACTGAGGGACAGCCCTCATGCGGATGCGGAAGCGGAAGTCACCGGGTGATCGGGAGCGGCTCGGGCGGGGACGGTCAGCTCCCACACGCGTAGACTGCCGGGACAGGATTTCTCAGCACAAAGGAGAGCGGAGGCGTGGACAGACCGATCGAATATGAGCCCGGCACGGCATCGGTGCAGGAGCTTCGAGGCGAGCTCGAGGCGTTCTGGCTGGAGCTAGCGAAGAGCGACGAGCTTCGCCGCGAAGTCACGCAGGCGGGGCTGGATCCCGAGAAGGTGCAGCAGCTGGATCCGGCGAGGGACATCAAAGTCGAGAAGGAGGGCGAGGGGTTCGCACCCGTCGCAATCATCATCGTGTTCGCGCCTGCGGCCAATCACATCCTCAGCAGCCTTTGGGACGAGGTTGCCGTCCCGTGGATTCGCCGCCGCCGAGGAGCTGACGCGATCGGACAAAAGAAGGGACCCCACTAGAGAAGTGCTCTCACGCCTTCCCCCCAAGGTCCAGAAGGCGATCATCGGTCAGTGGATCCTGTACGAGGTACTTGAGAGCCATCGTGCAACGCTCCAAGGGACGGGCCACGGGGCGGTATGGGACGCGCTTACCGGGCGGGTCCTGGAACACACTTCGCTTGAGTTCGAAAACCCGAACGATAAGCAGACCGTCGAGGATTATCTGATCTGCCTGCTCGGCCATGTCGATACCTTTCCCCCACCGAAGAGCACGGCCGTCGTGTGCAGCCAAATCAAATCCGAACTCCGCGCCGCGGTCGCTGGTTACCGTCAGGCTCCGGAGGATCCGCTCCTTCGGGACTTCCACACCGCTCTAGAGGTCACGAAGGAGTTCTACCGTCTTGCCCGGATCGAGATCCCGGCAAGCATGATGCGGGGAGTAACGTTCGAAGCCGGCTGGGCCGAATCCCGGCCGCACGCCTATCCGGCACCGCACCAGTTGGGCGGCCTTTCAACTCTCTCGCCGCGAGCGCTGTACGTGAAGGTGGGGCTGACCCTCCTCCCGCTTCTACTCGATTGGAAGACGCGCCTGGCAGTCCCCTATGTATTGCTCCACGAGCTGGTCAGTCACGCATTCGTTGGCCCATGGACTCCAGGAGTGCGGGCCCAGGCCGATGCCGACGCGTTCTTCGCGGAGGGCTGGATGGATACCGTTGCATTCCAGGTGCACAACAATGTCATGGACGGGGGGCTCGCGCTTGGTAGCTTCGGGTCGAGATTCGGTCACGAGAGCGAGTGCCTGATATCTGCGAGATCTCTGCACGATGCGCGGTACGCGTCCGGCGAACCCCCTCAGGCCTATGCGGCACGCGATCTCGGAAGAGAGACCGCAAATCGCGTACTCGACACGTTCAAGCGGCTCCCCGAGACGAGGCTCGACCCACTCAACGCGTTCTGGCGGCTATCGGCCGCTCTGAACACCAGCGCGCTCGCGCAGCTCAATCGCCGCAGCCTCGTTCTCAAGCTGGGTCCCCCGCTCAAGCGCTGCAAGCTCTCGCAGGCGCCCCCGGTCGTAGAGGCGCTGCGGGAGTGGGACGCCAGTTCGCGCGCGGGGACCAACAATCAGGATGCATGGGACGTTGCGCTCTCGTTCGCCCGAACTGTCGATCCATGATTCAGTTGACAAATGAATAGCGAAGCCCTAGCATGTAGACCGATGCTTGAGCGATACCGAACCCTCGGTGCAATGGCCGCGCTACGTGAGTTCACGGTCGCAGATCTCGCACGGTTCAGCGAGGTCAAGCCTGGCACGGTCAGGACTGTCGTGCAGCGCAACAAGCACCTGCTCGAAGAGAGAGGCAAGGAGACCACCGGCAGCCGCGGAGGGAGCTTTGTGCGCTATCGCCTGGCTCCCGGCGCGGAGGCTGAGCTCATCGGCGAACTCAAGGAGATCGAGCGAGTCGGCGCTATCCGCGAGGCCAAGCACGAAGAGGAAGCGGAAGGGCTCCCGACAGAGCTAATTGCCGCCGAGTACACGGTACTCACCGAGTTCCCAGCGACTGATGACCCCGATCAGCGCCGGCGCCTGCTCGAGTTGGCACGCACCTCGCTCGACGACGTGATGACCGACGCGAAGTCCGGCGGATCCTGGGGCCCAGAGGTCGAGGCACATCGTCGGATACTGGACTTCTTGATCCGGCTCTCCGAAAAGGAGCTTGCGGCTAAGGACGACACCGAGGCCAATCGCCCCCTTGCCGAGCTTTTCAAGGAGTTCGTCTGGCTCAGCCTCAGCACTCAGCTCACGGACGAGCGCATCATCGAGCAAGTTCACGACCGGCTGCTCGATAGCCCTCTCAACCCCTCCCGCTCCCTGAAGATCGACAAGGTCGTCATGGTTCGGGATACTGAGCAGAAGGACAACAGGGAAACGCGCCGCGTCGAAGAGACGCTGGAGCTCGCGATACCGAGCGGCCTCATTGAGAGCGCACCGCTTTCTGCACTGCCGCGGCTGATCGAGCAGTTCTCCCCGGCACAAACCCTCTACGTCCTGTTGCTCAACGTCGCGACGCGCTCGAAGTGGTCCCGTGCGCTAAGCGAGATCCACGCGGCTGCGCGCGCTGGCGACGAGCTGGTCGTCTTCTCCGATCGGTTCGAGCCGACGCTCGCCAACGAGGTGCACGAGCTCCGAGGTGACTATGTGACGGTGGAGGGACTGTCGCGCGACGGCATCGTCGGCGCGATCTCTCAGCACCTCCAGCAAGCTAGCCTGCAGAAGTCGTAGACCCCCAACGCATCTGCGTATGCGTTCTATGAGGCTGCCCACCGTGATGCGTCACTTGGTTGGTGCGCGCCTGTCACTCGGCCACTTCGCGCCGAGGGCCGACGCATCTACGTGTGCATTCTCGTCTCAACATGCACACCGAGATGCATCGCCGGGATCGTCGACAGCACCCGCAGGTTGGTGTTCCGCCGTCGCAGCTCATGGCTGAGGATGCAGAGAGCGTCGGCTGCCATCAACTCGCCGTCCGGGACCGCTCAAGCGAGCGACCTGCGCCGCGCGGCGATCTCGATCTGACAGGCGGTGGCGTCTCCCGGTCAGCTACCGCCAGGAGGGGGTACCTGGTATCCGCACCCTGGTATCCGCACCCGTCCAAGAGCTCTGCGCGCTGTCGCTTCGAGCGAGGAGCGGGCGTCTCGAAGCCGCGACGAGCCGCACCTGCTCCGGACGGCCAGCGGGCGTGTGCGGCAGCTTGAAGCGCTCTCCCTCCTGGCGTCGAAGCAGCAGCCGTGCGCCAACAAGCAGCAAAGGGCTAGGGATCGACGTGCACGTCGACGGTGTTGCTGGCGCCTGGGGTGTAGGAGTAATCCCCCGATCCGGTGTCTGGGAGAGCGACGCGGAACGTGTAGATGGTGGGTTCGCTGGTGGCGTGGAAGCGATAGGTGTAGTGAAAGCGGCCCTTGCCGTTGGCGACGACTTGGTCGAAGACTCTCCAGTGCCTGCCCTCTCGCACCTCTACCTCGAGCGTCACTCCCTGCGAGGGGTATGGCCCGCCGGCTACGATGCCCGTCCAGTAGATCGTGCCTCCGTTGCTGGTGTCGTGGGGTTTGATCTTCAGCGTGATTCTTGGACGTATCCTGATCGCCACAGGCGCAATGGCGGATGGGCCCGGATCATCGCTGTAAGCAACGTAGGAGAAGCGGAGCGTGCGATCGGGGCCCCGCGGGATCGTGTACTCGAAGGAGCCATCTAGGGCGGTCTGCACCGAGGTGTCGATCGTGGCGCCGCGTGGGCCACCGATCGTCGCGATGAGGACGCGTGCATTGCGGATCGGCACTGTGCCGCAATGCAAGACGCCCCTCACCGTGACTCTCTTCCCGTAGAGGATGACCGGCGGCTTGGTCTTGCCATCGACCGCGAGATTCAGCGCCTCCCCCGCGCACGGAGACTGGCCGTTGGGGATCCCATTCGCGCCGGCGAGCCCTGAGGAGAGCGCCGTGATGGGCTGGTTCTCGACGGTCAATGGTGAGGGGGAGCTGACGGCGACTACATTGCCGGCTGGATCGTAAGCCTTGACCGTGAGGTAGTAGGTGCCGTTTGGCAGCTTGCTCGTGTCGACCGGGTACTGGTAGTTGGAGAGATTCTGGCAGGGAACGGCCTCGTAGAAGGCACAGCGCGTGGTCTGGGTGAAGTCCTCGCTCGATGCAGCCGTCGGGCTGTTGCCCGCGTAGACTTCGATCTTTGCGATGCCCGGTAGAGCTGTGGCGCTGAGCGTCAGGGGGACCATTCCGCTTTGGGTATCGCCATCCAGCAGCCCGGAGCTGCCGAGGCTCAGCGTCGGGGGTGTGTTGTCTTCGACGGTGACGATCGCGCCATAGATGTTGATGATCGTGTCGGGTCCGCTCGCGCTGGCCGGGGCGTGCCCGCCGGTCGTGCAACCGTTTGCGAACCCGCAGCCGACGACGTAGGCGTACTGGCTGGGCAGTGCCGATGCCAGGTTCACAGACGTGTAGTTGCTTTCGACGATTCCGTTGTCGGTGAGATCGCCCGACCCGGCCTCTCCGTAGGTCACGTTCTCGGAGCCGTCGAACTCGTCGCCGACACCGGGTAGTTCACCGTCCGCCAGGTTCCACGCATAGTTGCGCTGGGAGCTCCCGCCTTCACCTACCCCGTAGTCAAAGAGTGAGCGCCACAACTGGACTTGCCTGATATGCAGCGCGGCGGGGGCCTGGAAGTAGACCTCGCCCTCGTCCCCGGCGGGCGCGGTGTAGCCGGAGCGGCTGATGACACCGAACCCGTTGGGTCCACCGCTGCCGCACTGATCGTATGGCAGGTAGTACGCGGCACCGTTGTTGTTGGCGAGCGTCCAGGCCGCCGCGGAGTCTCCGGGATTGAGATACGTGCCCTGGCCCGCATAGCACGCGTACACGTTATAGCTGTTGGCGGCCGCTACGGGAACTCCGCCAGCGCACATGAGCAGCGTGGCTATGCTGCATACGACGAGCAGCGCCAGAGGGCGCCGTCGCCCCGGGCGGCTGGTCATTTCTGCTGTCTGCCGTCCAGTTGTCGTCACGGCATTAGGGGTTGACATGCTCGTTCACGCTGTTGCTTGCTCCCGGGGTGTAAGGGTAGCCGCCGGAGCCGCTGTCGGGGAGTGAGACCCGAAAAGTGTAAGTCGTGGGTTCGTCGGTGGCGTGGAAGCGGTAGCTGTAATGGAAGCGCCCCTTGCTGTTTGCCACGACCTGATCGAAGACTCTCCAGTGTCTGCCCTCCTGCACCTCGACCTCGAGCGTCACTCCCTGTGGCGGATATGGGCCCCCGGTTACGATGCCCGTCCAGTGGATCGTGCCGCCGTTGCTGGTGCGGTGGGGCGTGATCTTCAGCTTGATCGTAGGACGGATCTTGATCGCCGCGGTCGCTGTTGCCGATGGGCCGGGATCGTCGCTGTAGGCGAGGTAGGAGAAGCGCAGCGTACGATCGGGCCCCCGTGGGACCGTGTACTCGAAGGAGCCATCCAGGGCGGTCTGCACCGAGGTGGCGATCGCGGCGCTGCGCGGGCCACCGACCGTGGCGACCAGGACGCGCGCGTCACGGATCGGGACGGTGCCGCAGTGCAGCACGCCCTTCACCCCGACGCTCTTCCCGTAGAGGATCGCCGGCGGTTTGGTCTTGCCGTTGACCACGAGGTTCAGGGTCTCCCCCGCACATGGCGACTGGCCGTTGGGGATGTGCGGCCCGTTGATCGAGCCGCCGTTGGCGCCGATCGACGGCGGGCCGCTCGTCGTGATCGTGCCGTCGTATGCGCTCGCTTGGTCGCCGGCGGCGTCTGTCACGATGACCTGCAGATGATGCTGCCCCGCGGAGAACTGGGTGGTGTTGAGCGGGATGCTGATGTTCTCTGCGCCCGGGCATGGTTGCGGTGCGGCGAAGGCCATCGTCGCGCTGGACGCCGGCGCGAGGGTCACGCACAGGCCGCCGTTGGAATTGGGCACCTCCTGAACGATTTGGCGGCCGTCGATGAGCATCGTCGCGCTGTAGATGCCGCCACCACTGTCCGACGCGGTGAAGCTGATCGTGTCGGTTGCGGTGAGGGTGCCCCCCGCGATCAGCGACCCCGAGACGTTCGCGACCGATGGAACCGTCGAGTCCAGCAGCGTGAAGCTCCCGCCGCTGACGAGCGCCTGAGCCTCCGGGTTCGCCGATCCAGGGCAGGGGTAGCTGAGGTCCTGTCCCGGGTCACAGCTGACGCCGACGTTCACGTCGCTCACGCCGCTCATTCCATTGGCGCCGACCGTCGTGCTGGCGGCGCCGTACCCGAGGTTGCGGTAGTCGTAGTTCGGGTCGCTCTGGCCGGTGTGGTTGACCCAGACCTGGCCAAGGCCGTCGGCGCACTGCCCATTTTGGATCCCGCACGGGCCGCCGAAGGCATACAGCTGCAAGCTGTAGCCCGCGATCGTCAGCCCCGCCGGCACGGAGTAGGTCATCGTGTCGCCGTTGCCGTTGTAGTAGTTGCCGGTCGGGTCGGGGCCCATCGTCAATCCGAACGATCCCTCGCCGCCACTGGCGCAGCCATTGCCGTAGGTGATGTATTCGCCATTGGCTGCTCCTACGCTCCAGCCGCGTGCGCCGATCGCGTTCCCGGCCGAGTCATGGCAGGTGAGCGCAGTGAACGTGCCTGCAGAGGCGAGCGCGGCGGCCGCGAGAAGGCACGCGGCGCCGGCCAGGGCAGCGAGGACGGTCTGGGAGGCTCGAGCTCGATGCCTGCTGGGGCGGGCACTCATGATGTGACGTGCACGTTGATCGTGTTGCTGGCGCCCCAGGCATAGGGGTAGCCCTGTGCGCCGGGGTGCGGAAGCGCGACGCGGAAGGTATAGGTCGTGGGTTCGTCGGTGGCGTGAAAGCGGTAGGCGTAGTGGAAGTGGCCCTTTATGCCGGCGACGACCTGAGCGAAGATCCGCCAGCCGCGCCTCTCCTTGACTTCGACGTCCAGCGTCACTCCCTGCGCTGGGTAGGGGCCGCCCGCGACGGTGCCCGTCCAGTGGATCGTGTGCTCGTTGCTCGAGCTATGGGGAGTGATCTTCAGGCTGATCCGGGGGCGAATCCTGATCGCCGCGGTCGCCGTTGCCGACGGCGCGGGGTCGTCGCCGTAGGCCGTATAGCTGAACCGCAGCTGCCGGGCCGGGCCGGTGGGCACCTTGTAGGAGAACGAGCCGTCCAGGGCGGTCTGCACCGAGCTGTCGATCGCTGCGCCGCGAGGCCCGCCGACGGTCGTAACAGCGATCCGGGCGCCACGGATCGGGATGGTGCCGCAGTGCAGCACGCCTCTGACAGTTACGGGCTCGCCGTAGGTAATGATCGGCGAGCGGCGCTCGCCGTTGACGGCGAGCTGCAACGCCTCCCCTGCACACGGATCGCCGTTGGCGATATGCGGGCCGCGACCTTTGATCGACCCGTTGACGCCGATTCCGGGGTTGTTGGTCGTGATGGTGTGCTCGTCGACGATCGTGGCGTTCCCGGCGGCGTTGAGGACCCGTAGCGCCAGTTCGTAGGTGCCGTTGCTGGTGCTGGCCGTGTTCCACTGGATTTCATCGGAGACGGTGGTTGGGCAGGCCGCGAAGCTCTGGTAGGGGCAATCCGGGAGGTAGTCTTTTTGCGCGACGGGCCGACCGTCCAGGAGCAGCTGGACCAGGCGCACCCCGGAGTCAGGGTCCTGGGCGTTGTAGGTCACCGACTCGGTGCCCGCCAGCGTTCCGGTCCCCGCGAGTGCTCCCCCGGTCACGGTCCCGCTCGGGAGATTGCTGTCGGCGAGTGTGAGCTGCGAACCGAGGAGTTCGAGGTTGGCGTTCTCGCCGGCGCCGAACCCGCAGCCGTTGCCGGCGTCGTCATTTGAGCAGTAGTCGGCCAACGTCAACTCAGTGGTGTTCGAGGGAAGCACCCATTCATCGGGAGTGACCGAGCTGTCTTTCGGAGTGCCGCTTTCCTCGACCACACCGGTGTTCACGGACGCCAAGGCGAACGTGTCCGCCCCCGAGCTCTGATGGGGCACAACCCACCAGATCCGTGCTTCGCGGATCGTGATGCCGCTGGCGGCCGGGACCACCACCTGGACGCCGTCGAGCGCCCCCGGCGACATGCTGCCGCCCTCCGGTCCGATCCAATTTCCCGGCCCGCCGGTGCAGCTCCCCTTCGTGTTCTGAGGCGCGCCGAACACGGTCCACGGACCGGGGTTGCCGTTGGCTCCTGGCGCCGAGGGGCAGTTGTTGATCACGTAGGTTCCCGCGCGCGCCTCGCCGGCCATAGGCAGAGCAAGCATCACCGCGAGGACCGCGAGGACCGCGAGGACCGCGGACCGCCTGTACCTGGCGAGGATGCCGGATGCTTGTGTGACGTGATTCGTTGACAAGGTGAGCATCGGTCAGGGGTTGACCTGCACGTTGACGCTGTTGCTCGCGCCCGGGGTATAGGGGTATCCGCCCGATCCGCTGTCCGGCAGTCCGACGCGGAAGATGTAGCTCGTTGGTTCGTCGGTGGCGTGGAAGCGGTAGGCGTAGTGGAAGTGGCCCTTTATGCCGGCGACGACCTGGTCGAAGATCCGCCATTTCCGGCCCTCCTTGACTTCGACATCGAGCGTCACCCCCTGTGGTGGATATGGGCCCCCGGTGACCGTGCCGGCCCAGTAGATCGAGTGCCCGTCGCTGGAGAGGTGTGGAGCGATCCTCAGCTTGATCTTCGGACGGATCCTGATCGCCGCGGTCGCGGTCGCAGACGGGCCGGGGTCGTCGCTATAGGCGGTGTAGGAGAGCTCCAGCGTGCGGTCCGGGCCGCTCGGCACCTTGTAGGAGAACGAGCCGTCCAAAGCGGTCTCAACGGAGGTGTCGATCGCCGCGCTTCCCGGACCGCCGAGCGTCGCGACGGCTACCCGGGCGCCACGGATCGGGACGGTGCCACAGTGCAGCACACCCCGGACCGTCACTGGCTTGCCATAGGTGATGATCGGCGGGCGGCGCTTGCCATTGACGGCGAGCTCCAGTGCCTCTCCCGCGCAGGGATCGCCATTGGCGATGTGCGGGCCGCGACCGTTGATCGATCCGTTGACGCCGACCGACGGCGGACCATTCGTGGTGATCGTGCCGTTGTAGGCGATCGTCTGGTTACCCGCGGCGTCTTCGACGACCAGCTCGAGCGAGTGCTGACCGGCCGTCAACAGGTTGGTGTTGAGCGTCAGACTGGCGCTTAGCGAGCTCTCGCATGGCTGGGCGTGTTCGAAGGATCGCTGCCCGTCTGTCGTGACGTTCAGGGACTCACAGGCCCCGCCGTTGGTGTTCAGGATCTGCGAGACGACGGTGTGGCCGTCCACGACCAGCGAGCCGCCGTATACGCCAGATTGACCGTCGGCTGCGTTGAAGGACACAGCTTGCGAGCCGGTGAGGGTGCCGCCCGCGACGAGTGGGCCGCTGACGCTGCTGACGGTTGGCGGGGTGTTATCGACGAGGTCGATGTCCGCTGCGTAGACGTTGTACTGGGAGGAGAGCGGTCCGGATGCCGGGCAGGTGCCGCCCGGCCCGCCGCCGCAGGCGGCGCTCCACTGGATCTGCGTCACGCCGCCGAGACTGCCGACGCTGACCGCGTTTGATGGGTCGAATGGGTTGTTCGGGGTCCCGCGTGACGCGCAGGAGAGGGACTGGGCGCAGAGGCCCTGAACGGAGGGTGGCCCGGGACTGTAGAGGAGGTTCGACGCCGGCGACCCATAGGGCTGGCTGGGGCCGTCCGCCTCATAGCGCCAGAGCGTGAAGCCCGAGATCGTCAGGCCGCCGGGCGCGGTGAACGTATTCAACGCGGTCGTACCGTAGGGCTGGGTGGTTTCGCCGCTCATCGACGCGTAGAGCGCGCCGCCGCCAGAGCAGCTGTTCCCCGCGAAGACGAACGTGCCGGCGGTCGCGTAGGTGACGTCGTCGGTCGGCGCTGCGCGGCCCGCGCTCGGGCCGTAGGGGATCCGGCAGAGGAAGTCGTGGTAGCTGTTCGCCGCGGCCGGCGAGGAGGCCGCGAGGAGGCCGAGGACGCCGAGCAGGACCATGGCGGCCGCCGGGCGCTCGCGGCGCCTGTGCCTGGGGGTGCTCATGCGGTCTAGCTCCTGCCTCGCGCGAGAGAGATTCTGCTCATGCTCACTCGTCGTAGGAGACCGCGCTTTTCCCCCCAACCAATTTCCGTGGTCTGCGCACGGCGTGGTTGGCGCGTCCTTGTGGGGATGTGGGTCCGATCATCCATGCGTACCCGAGCGCTTCAGATGGGACCGAATAATCTAGCCCATCGGAAACCCAAGGGCTCTACATGTCCCGGCTATTGGCCGGGCTGGCTCGTTAGTGTCCGGCCCCGTTGGGCGCGTGGTGAACGTAGCGCGTCACGGTCTCAGCGACCCAGTGCGCGCTGCGGTGATAGAGGACGGTGACGCGCCTCGTCCGCGCGCCGGAAGGGAGCTCCAGCACGGCGGCCCACCGACCGTCGGCGACCCGGACGGTCTTCTGGACGCTGTATCCGCGGATCCCGAGCGCGTAGTGGACGATGATCGTGACGTGCCCGGCGAGCGTCCTGGCGGCTGTGCCGCGCACGCGCAGCGCGTGTCCGGCGCGCGTGACGCTGAGGATGTGCAGGCGCGGGCTGGGCTTTCCCGGCTTGCTGTGCGTGATCGCGAGCGTCGCGCTGTCCGTGGGGCTCGCGTTCCCCGCGGCGTCCTGCAGCCAGGCGCGGATCGTGTAGGCGCCGTAGGGGCTGCGCTGAAACTGGGGAGTGTGGTTGGGGTCAAAGCGAAACGATAGGCCGGGGCTGGTCTGGGTCGGGGTGCATAGCGCAGGGCCTTTGCAGGCGATCCAGTCGGTCGCGGTGAGCGGCGCGAGGTGCGCGGGGGCGCCGAGCGTGATCGTGTAGGGCCCCGCGCCGCTGGCTTTGATCGACGTCGGCGGGGGCGGCGGGCTGGTCTGGTAGCCGAAGCTGATCGCGGCTGAGTTGGCCTGAGAGGCGTTCCCGATCGCGTCTGTGAGCCATACGAACACCGTGTAGAGGCCCTGGGGTTGGCTCGCGAACGCGGGGTCCGTGGCTGGGTTGAACGTAAGCGAGGTCAGCGGGCTGGCCTGGTGCTGCGGGGCTTCGCAGCCGCTCGCGGGGATGCTCGTCTCGGTGCCCGGGCACGTGATCCAGTTGACCTGGCTGATCGGGTCATCCGGCGGCTCGGCGGGGTTTGTCCAGGTGATCGTCGCGGGCTGGTTGATCCAGGCGCCGGCTGGTTTCGCGTTGACCTGCAGGCTGGTCGGAGCGGGCGGGTTGGTGTTGTCCACGGTGATCTGCACGGGGTTGGCGAGGGTCTGGTTACCGGCGGCGTCGACGACGGCCGCTTGGATCTGGTGCGGGCCGTTGGAGAGTGTGGTGGTGTTGAGGCTCAACTGGTTGCTCGAGCTGGCCGGGCAGGGAGCGGGCCGCGTGAAGTCGCACGCCATCTGCTGCTGGGCGGACAGGGCACCGTCGACATAGAGGCGCGCGTACTGCACGCCGCTGCTGTCCGCGCCGTCGATCGTGCCCGAGAGGGTGCCGCGCACAAGTCCGCCGATGAACAGCGAGCCGCTGGTGGAGGTGACCTGCGGTGGCTGGTTATCGGTGACGGTGACTGTCGCGCTGTTGAGCTCGACCCGCGCGAAGTGCTGGGGAAAACCGTTGCCACAAGCGGTGACGTGGACTGGTGCGGGTTCGCAGACCAGCTCGATCGCGACGCTCGTCGTATCAAGGCCGGTGTGCGTGGCTTCACCGGAGACCTCGCAGTCGCCATTAGACGAGCAGGCCTCACCCGGGAGCGGGTTCCCGTCCGCTTCCACGATCTGCGGCAACCAGCCTTCGGCTTGTCTGTAGAGATCGCGATCGATGCTAATCGCGATGATCGTGTCACCCGCTGGCGCTGTGAACTGCCAGCCTGCCGTCGCGCCCGCGGGGACGTTCGTGTTCAGGTCCAGGATGTCGGCGGCGGCGAGGCCCGACGTGCTTGGGCTGCCTCCCGTGACGTCTTCGCTGCCACACTTTGCGTTCGTTTCCAGGTAGGTCGCGTTGTTGTTGAACGACTGCCAGGAGTTGTTGACCAGCGGCGTCGGAGCGGCGCAGGCGCCTACCTGGTAGGTGCCGGCAACCGCCGCGGCGCCTGTGGCGATCGCGTCCGCCACGAGCAGCAACGCGAGGGCCAACAAGGCGCGTCTCATCGGCTGCCGCGCCGGCGAAGGCCCGTGTGGGTGGCGCGGGTCACGATCGCTTCCGGGAGCTTGGCGTGTCCGGAGAGGAACCTGCCCACGATCCGATCCCAGCGGTTGACGCGCAGCGTGCTCGTACGGCGTCCGGTCGTGGTCTGTGCGAGCGTGATGAGCCTGCCTCGCCCGGTGCGCGCTTGCACCACGAGATGCAACCGGAGTCCCGTGGGGATGTCAGCGACGGTGATCGTCAGCGTGTGGTGCTTGAACGTGATCTTGGTGATCTTCGGCTTCGGAAGGCGCGCCGGCTTGGACGGGATGAGCGTTGCCGCGGGCGGACCCGTGTTGGTCGGCTGCGTGGGTGAGGCGTTTGCGGCTTGGTAGGCGGCCATCCCCTCGCTGACGATCTGCCCGAGGCCGCACGCCTTGAACGCCGCGGCCACGTCGAGGTTCCCGCCGCCGGTGAGCGTCGAGGTTATGCACCCCTGCGCCTGCGAGTAGGAGAGCGTCGGGGAGTAGGCGCGCATGCTCGCCTCGGCGGTGGAGACGATCTCCCCCGAGTAGCTGCTGCCGTTCGCCCAGGCCGGCGACCCGTCGTCGGAGAACGCGATTTCGATGCCGTTTCCGCCGCCGTCGGGTTCGGTCTGACTGCCGCAACCTGGGGCGAGCAAAGCGACACCAGCGCCTCGGTTGCTGAAAGAGCACATCACGCCGAGGTTCGCGGGATTCGCGTCGGAGGCGCCCACGCCGAGCACCCCCGGCACATCGGCGGGCGCTTGCACCGGACCGGATTCGTTGCCGACCGCCGCGACGACGCTCAGGCCATGCCCGTTCGCTGACTGGACATAGCTCTCGAGCGTTTCGAGTTCGCCGCCGGTCGGCTGGGTGCTGGAGCCGAGGCTGAGGTTCACGACCGTGACCGGCATCGAGCTGCTCAACTCCTGGCAGTGCGAGATCGCTATGGAGTACTGCGAGAAAGCGAACGTCGTCTGTCCGGCGGCGAGCGCCTTGAGGTTGTAGACACGAACGCTCGTGGGAGCCAGGCCGACCATCCCCCACCCGTTGGCGGGCGCGGCGGCGAGCATCGCCATATAGGTCCCGTGCCCGTCAGGGTGCCCGCCGGGCAGCGGCGGGTTCAGCGCCGCGAGTTCGTCTTCGGTGTTCGTGTTCGGCGAGAGCGCATAGCTGCCGGCCAGGATCGGGGACGTGTCCGGATTGGGGTCCACCCCCGAGTCCACCAAGCAGATGACCCCGGGGGTCGCTGGCGCGGGCGCGTACTGCAGGAATAGCGCGTTCGCGGCCGCCTGCTGCACTGTTCCCGCGGGCACCCCGACCTCGGCTGACGCGCGCGCGGACAGCGCCAGGCAGCCGAGCAGGGCAGCACCAGCGAGGGCAGCGGCACCAGGGATCCTGTGCGCAGCGATGCGGGTCATGATCAACAAGATAGGACTCCCCTGATGACGACTACGCGCCATCGGAGCAGTAAAGGCAACATTCCAGGCGGGCACGAACGGCGATCCACGAGCAGCTCGAGCGCGAGCCGGCGGACCGGATCAGGCCCTTGACCTACGACCACTTCGATCGTGTCGCTGCGCTGGGACTCGTCGGGGCTGTTGGCCTGCGAGCGATCGCCGTCGGCGAGGTCGCAGGTGCGCTGCATGGCTGGCCGCTGATCCGCAGCGAGGAGGGCACGCTCGACCTCGTGGTGCACCCCGAGGACCGCGAGATCGCCGAGGAGTCGGTCCTCGCCGCCGCGACCAGTCGCGGTCGGGTCCGTCACGGGTTCGCCGCTCTCGCGCGCGCCGCGATCACGGTCACGATCCAGAGGCCCGCGGTCGAGGTCGCCGGGCTCGTCGACCTGCTGCGCATCGCACTCAGCAGCTCGGAGTCGCATAGCAAGCTGTTCGCGCTTGCCCTCGATGCGACACTGCAGCTCACCGCGCGCGGCGCGAGCCTCAAACCGACCAGACCGAGCCCGCGCGAACAGCGCGCTCGCGCTGACGCATGGCTGGCAAGACAGGCCGTGTAGCGGACGCGAGACCCTGCTGCGCGCGCTACGCGACGGCGGCGTGCGGTTCGTGGTCATTGGCGGCGCCGCGCTACAGAGCCGCGGCTGCCTCGATTGTCGGTGGGTCAGCCGGTGAGCCAGATTGCGCCGTCGCGTAGTTCGACTGGGAACGTCTTCAATGAGCGGGCACCGGCCGTAGCCTTGACGGCGCCGGCGAGCGGCTTGAACGCGCCCTGGGGACCGCGCACCATCTTTCCGGTGCCGACGTCGTAGAGCGCCGCGTGCCACGGGCACTGTAGGCATCCGTCGTCGGTCACCTGTCCCCTGCCCAGCGAGGCGAAGAGGTGGCGGCAGCGGTTGGACACCGCGAATGGCTTGCCCGCGCTGATGCCAACGGCTAGGGCACCGTGCGGCGTCTTCTCCACGACGGCGACCTGGGAGTCGCCGAGATCGGAGATGGATAGGAGGCGGGTGGCGGACTGCTCAGAGGTGCTCATCAGCGGACTATCTCACACGAGGGAGGTTCGGTTGGCGTCGGTCCATCCGTCGCGCGCGGTCTGCACGGATGACTGGGCTTCCTGGTGTTTGCTTTAGGAAACGCTGCTCTACGCCGAACGCACGCGTATGGAGGAGCGCGCAACCGAAACGGGGTCTTGGCTGTGTCGCGACGGCGTGGACCGCGAACGGATGATCGATATGGATCTGCGCCTGCAGCCCATCAGGCGCAGGGCCTTCGTCGTCTTGGCGGTAGTTCTGTTGGCTTCTGGTCCGTGGCTGGGCTACTGGACGATCGTTCCGCTGCTGATCGCTGGCGCGATATTCAAGATCGCCGACTCGGGGATAGCGAGCGTGGCCCGTCCGGAGTACGCGATGTTCGCCGCCTGGGCGACCTCAGAGGTCATCATCGGTGCGAGCGTCGCGCTGACGGGTGGCCCGAGGCTTTTGATGCTTGGATGGTTTGCGATTCCGATCGTGACCTTGAGCGCTCGCTTCTCCACGCGGGGAATCGTGCTCGGTGTAACCATTGCCGTCGGGCTATTGGTCGCTGTGGCGTTTGGCACGGACGCTTCGGGCGTGATCCACAATCCGCCGTCGGTCCTCGGGCCCGCCGGGCTGATCATCGCCGTGGCGATGCTCTCCACTGCGCTCATGCACTCCGATGTCGAGCACCGCAGCGAAGCCGTAATCGACCAGCTGACCGGGATGTTGAACCGTCACGCGCTGGCCGCGCGCACCAACGAGCTATCCCAGCAGTCAGAAGTAAGCGGCCAGCCGGTAGGCGTCATCGTGGGCGATCTCGATCACTTCAAGGACATCAACGACTCCCGCGGGCACGCCGTTGGCGACGCCGTGCTCACCGACGTGGCCTACCTGATGCGCAAGCAGCTACGCGCCTTTGATCTTGCCTACCGCCTCGGCGGCGAGGAGTTCCTCGTGTTGCTACCCGGCGCAGATATCAACCAGGCCGCCAAAATGGCCGAGCTGCTACGCCAAAACGTAGCCGCCCAGACAGCCGGCGACGGCCAACACGTGACCATCAGCTTCGGCGTCAGCGCCTCCGCCCGCGAAACCCGGTTTGACTACCCAACTGTCTTTGCGCAAGCCGACCGCGCGCTCTACGAGGCAAAGCGCGACGGCCGTGATCGCGTACGCCTAGCGACGCCCGCCCCACATCCAGCTCGAGCCGACGTCCCGTCTGCGCTGGACATGTCAGGGGCACAACTGAGCTTGCGTTCTGCCAGCTAGAACGCCGCTTGCGAGGAGTGCCCGAGGCGACCATCTGGTGCTACATACCGAGGATACAGACGGCGTTCTCGCCCAGGCCGCTCAGAGGAGTCGTCCTGCACGGCCCAGGTCTCTGGCGGCCTAGGCACCGAGCC